>Ga0065723_100674_pt1 | contig 12683 bp, 10 predicted proteins | sample TheenrcuSG05Z960_FD_59110 | JGI IMG/M metagenome (GOLD analysis project Ga0065723, IMG submission 59110) | Thermophilic enrichment culture from UC Davis - Sample SG0.5Z960 | ecosystem: Engineered > Solid waste > Grass > Composting > Bioreactor | place: USA: University of California, Davis
CGCCGAGCAGCCACACCGCGAGCGCCGCGGCGGCGGCGGCCGGCAGGCTGCGGACCGTGACGGCGAGCGAGGGCAGCACGCCGTCTCCCGCCGCCGCCCCGAACTGCATGCCGAGCGAGATCAGGCGGATGAGCAGGCACCAGATGAGCCAGGCGGCCGCGGCGGGCAGCAGCGACCCGAGCAGTTCGGTCCATCCGCCGCTTTCGAAGAACGCGCGGCGCGCCAGCGGCAGCAGCCAGGCGAGCGGCGCGAGGATCAGGGCGATCTCGACGAAGTAGATGAGGGCGACGCGCTTCCATGCGGCGCGGACGCCGGCGAAGAACGTCGTGCCGCTCTCCTTCGTCGCGTGCTGCAGCGAGTGGAGCAGTCCGGCGTTGATGAGCGGCGTCAGCAGCATGCGGACGGCGAGCAGGCCGGCCAGCGCCAGTCCGTAAGGGACGAGCAGATCGGTCTTCATGATCCGGAACTGCGCCTCGGTGAGGAAGAGCTCGACGGCGCCCCTGGCGGCGAGCGGATCCGGATACCGCTTGAGGAGCGGAACCAGCACGCCGTCGATCGCCCGGTACAGGAAGAACCCCCACAGGAACTGGTAGACGAACAGCAGGACAATGATGCCGGCGTTCCGCACGGTGCGGTTCCAGCCGTTGATCACGTACGATTTCATGGCGGGCCACCTTCCTTCGTTACCATCCGAACCGGGCGATGATCGTCTCCAGCACCTTCGCGGCGCCGAGGTTCCAGCGGTTCCGCGTCTCCCTGGGCAGATCGGCTTTCAGGAAGTTGTTGTAGAACCGGTTGTCGAGGGGGTTCGTCCGGCTCGGGTCGACCGCCGCCCAGGCGACCGGCTGCGGCCGGGTGACGCGGATCTCGCTCCTGGCGCCGTCGTCTTCCCAGATGTGCGTGCTCGTCGTGCCGTCGGCGTACTGCAGCACGACGGCGACGGGCCCGGTGTAGGCGCCGGTGCGCGACAGGGAGACGACCGATTCGTAGAGCCGCCGGCCGTCAACCTCCGCCGGGGTGATGCGGATCGCGTCGATCGAAGCGTCGGCCGTCTGCCCGCCGTACACGAACGCGTCGAAGTAGTCGTCCCAATCGGAGCCGGTCACCTTCTCCACGATGCGCTGGAAGTCGCGGGAGGACGGATGCTTGAATTTGTACGTCTGGAAATAAGTCCGCATGATGCTCCGCATTTTCCGCTCTCCCGCCCGCCGTTCGATGCCGAGCAGCACCAGTTTCGCCCGGAGGTAGACATTTTCCGCGTAATGCTCGTGGCTGCGGAACTTCCAGGACACCTGCTCCAGCGGCGCCGGATCGGTCAGATACACCGACTCGACCGGCAGATTCGGCGCGATGCCGTAGATCGCGTCCATCACCTTGTCCTCGGCGTAGGAGGTGAACCCTTCGTCGAGCCACGCCTCCTCGAACTCGTTCGTGGCGACCATGCCGTACCAGTACTGGTGGCCGATCTCGTGCACGACGGTCCGCTCCAGCTCGAAGCCCGGGTTCTCCTCCTCGGCGGACGCCGCGGTGATCAGCGTCGGGTATTCCATGCCCCCGGCGCCGCCCGCGCCCTTCGGCGGCACGACGATCGACAGCGTGGAGTAGGGATAGGCGCCGTACCATTCCGCGTATTTCGCGAGCGACGACTTGGCGGCGTGCATGTAGCGCTCGCGCAGATGGGCGTGCAGCGGATCGAGATACAGCTTGATCCGGACGCCGGGAATCCCCTTCGCGGAATACGATTCCTCGTGATAAATGAAATCCGGCGAAGACGCCCATGCGAAATCGTGCACATCGTCGGCGTAATAATGGTAGATCTTCACGCCGTTCTCGATCTTCGGCGTCTCCGCGAGGAAGCCGGTCGCCGCCGTCTTGTAGTTCTCCGGTACGCGGATCCTGACGCTGTAAATGCCGAAGTCGCCGTAGAACTCGGAATTGCCGTGGTACTGATGCGCGTTCCAGCCTTCCTGCTTCCGGCCGCGCGTGCCCCGCGTCTCGTAGACGGCGATCTTCGGGTACCACTGGCCGGCCATGACGAAATCGCCGGCGTAGCCCATGCGGGCGAACACGCGCGGCAGCTTCACGTCGAACCGCATGCGCAGCGTCACGCTGCCGCCGGGCGGCACCGGCTGCGACAGGCGGATCCGCGCCAGCGTCCGGTCGTTCGGGTTGCCGTCGTCCGGGCTGACGTACTGCAGGCGGGGCAGCAGGTTCTCGCCGTCTTCGGCGATAATCGAGCGGAGCGTGATGCCGCCGACGCTCTCCGGCGTCGCCCGGTCGTTCCGGAGCCGGCCGCCGGACTCGCGCATGAAGGTGGTCAGCGGGCTCTCGAAGGCGTTCGGATACAGGTGAAAATAAATCTCGGACACCGTCTTCGCGCCGGGGTTGGTCCATGTGACGGTCTGCTCGCCGTGCAGCGTCTTCTTGCCGGCGTCCAGCCGGACGTCGATGTGGTACTCGGCGACGCGCCGCGCGAGCGCGGCCGGCTTCGGCTTCTCCTTCTGCGCCGTCTCCGGGGCGGAGGTTGCCGGCGGCTTGGCGTTTGTCTGTCCGGGCGGCTTCGGATCGGCGGACGAGGAGGCCGACGCGTAGGTGTATCGGGACAGCCACGCGCTGCGGAAATCTTGTCCGAACAGGGCGAGCGCGAGCACGGCGGCCGCCGCGGCGAGGGCGATTCGGATGCCGGTGCGATCATGCATGGACCGATTACCTCCCGTTGACAAGCATCTACGGCATGTATATGTTGGCTCCGGGCGGATTATTAGCTAAAATGATTGACAAACCCAGCAAGGAAGGCGGGGAGATCAAGCCGTGGAACAACAGGACAGCGGAACGCAGAAGAAGCGCGCGCTGGCGTTCAATGTCGTCAGCACGCAGACGCATAAAGGGTTCGGCGCGGGAAGCATCAATCTGAACGATGTGTCGTCCGTCATCATCGACGGCGGCGAAGCCTACATCGACATCGGCGCCATGCACGCGAAGAGCCGGGTGGAACGCGGCATCAAGTTCAGCCCGAACAAGGAGGACGTGCCGAACGGCCGGAGGGTGTGGGTCGTCTGGGTCGCGGTCGACCGGAGCGGGGAAGGGGCGTATTACGCGGGCGCGACCGCCAGCGAGATGCTGATCGACTCGGAGGCGAAGCGCGGGTGGAAGATTCTCGCCGACCACGTGAACCGGCTGGACTACGCGATCAAGCGGCGGTTCATGCTGGATGAACTGTCGCCGGAGGAGAAGAAGGCGCTGAAGGACCTGCTGATCCGCCACAACGCGGAATGGTGGGAGCGTTCGCCGGAGCAGCTCAAGGCGGCGCTTGATGTGTGAGCCCGCCGTCCGGTGACGGGCGGAAGCGCGTGTTGCGGACATTTGCCGAACGGCCGGGGGGATTGTTCTGATTATCGAGCTGGACGCGCTGACGAACAGGGATGTCTACAAACTGCTCACCGGTTCCGTCGTGCCCCGGCCGATCGCCTGGGTCTCCACGGTGAGCCGGGAAGGCGTGCGCAATCTTGCGCCGTTCAGTTTTTTCACGGTGGCATCCTGGGATCCGCCGACGCTCTGTTTCTCCATCGGCCCCGGAGCGGGCGGCAACCGCGCGGGCCCGAAAGACACGCTGGTCAATATAAGGGAAACGCGGCAATTCGTCGTCAATGTCGTGACGTACCCGCTGGCGGAGAAGATGCACCGCAGCAGCGCGAATGTCGCGCCGGAAGTGGATGAATTCGAAGCGGTGGGCGTCACGCCCGCCGAGGGCAGGCGCGTTGCCGCGCCGCGCGTGCTGGAGGCTCCGATCCAGATGGAATGCGAACTGGACCGGATCGTGGAAGTGGGCGCCAACCATCTGATTCTGGGCCGATTGGTGTGTTACCATATCCAGGACGACTATTATCTGGGCGATGGCAAAGTGGACATTGCCAGGCTGCGGCCGGTCGGCAGGCTGGCGGGCAATTACGCGATAGCCGAAACCTTCTTTGCATTTCCGGAAGTATAGGCGATCGCCCTGAACCCGGATGCGGGAATAACAAAACAGCTCCGCCGAACCGGTCTTCGGGATCGGAATCGGCGGGGCTGTTCTGTTGTATGGAATCGGCGGGGCTGTTCTGTTGTATGGACCTTAGGCGGCGTTCTCACGGGCGGCGGTCATCGGCCATGATGCCGCAGCGGAGGATGTCTTCGATGGCCGCCGTCCACCGATCGTGCGGGACATTCGCATGGTTCGGGATCATGATGGACTGGAAAATGAAGCCGAGCACCAGGTCGTCGGGCAAATGGGGCCGCAGCTTCCCTTCCCGGCGGCCCAGCGCGATGAGCGAGCCGAGGCGCTCGTACATATCGCGATGCAGCCGGTCCAGCCGTTCGAAATTCGCCCGCACTTTGGGATTGGCGGACATGGGGATCCGCCGGACGCGGCTGATCAGCTCGTGTATCGTCCTCCGTTCGAACATGAGATCCAGCAGGAACCGGAACCGGGACTCGAAATCCGGACAGCGCTCGATCTCCCTGAGCCCGTCCAGGAACCGGTTCATCTCGTGAATCACGAAATCGGAGATCAGCTCGTCCTTATTGTCGTAATACTTGTACAGCGCGCCCCTCGAGACCTGAAGGCAATCGGCGATCTCGCTGATCGTGAAGCCTTCGTAGCCGCGCTCGAGCAGCACGCGTTCCGTCTCCCGGAACAGGTCGTCGGTCGTAAACTTGCGTTCGCGTGCGATGTCCATCACCTCATCGAAGCGGATAACTTCGACAGGATCCGATGAATTCCTCCTTCCCTCGGTTTTTGCGCTATCCGGTCCACCAGCGTTTCAGATCCTCCCACCATGAGTCGCGGATTTCGCGGTCCGCCCGGAAGGCGTCCGGCTCTTCCGGTTCCGCTTCGCGGGTTTCTTCATGGGCGTCGCAGACTTCGACCGGCTCCGTCCCCGCGACGAAGGTCTCCGGTCTGCGGATCGGGCACGCTTCGCCCGCGAGCTTGCCGGTCGCGGGATCGATGTAGACCGTCACGACGCCTTCCGGCTCGGGGAACATCTTCGGCGGCACGCCGGCGAGCGCCCGCTCGATGAAATCGGCGAAGATCGGCGCCGCCCGGTGCGCCTCGGCCCGCGTGATCTCGCGCGCCTTGTCGTAGCCGACCCAGACGGCGGCCGACAGCTCGGGCGTGTAGCCGACGAGCCAGGCGTCGTAGGGCGGTCGTACCGGTCTTGCCGGCCACCGGCCGCTTGATGGCGGCCGACACGCGGTGCGCCGTGCCGCCCGGCTCGAACACGCTCTCGAGCAGCCGCGTCAGGACATAAGCATGCGCGGGCGACGCCGCCTGCTCGGCCGCCGGCTGCGCCTCGTACAGCACGCGGCCCGCGCGGTCCTCGATCCGAAGGATCGCGACCGGTTCGTGCCGGACGCCGCCGGCGGCCAGCGCGCCGAACGCGGACGCCATCTCGAACGGGCTGACCGGGAACGTGCCGAGCGCGAGCGAGGGCACCGGCTGCATCGGGCTCTCGATGCCGAAGCGGCGCGCCGTCGCGACGACGTTCTCCGGCCCGACCGCCATGATCGTATGGACGGCGTAGATGTTGTCCGAGCTGGCGATCGCCGTCCGCATGTCGATCTCATCCATAAAATAATGATCGTTGTGGTTGCGCGGCTCGTACGTTTTGCGTCCCTCGTCGTACGTGAAGACGGTCGGCTCGCTCCGGAAGCGGGTGACCGGCGTCATGCCCTGCTCCAGCGCCGTCAGATAGACGAACGGCTTGAAGGAGGAGCCCGGCTGGCGCGTCTTCGCGAAGACGCGGTTGTACTGGTTCGCGCTGTAGTCGCGCCCGCCGACCATCGCCTTGATATGCCCGTTTCGCGGATCGATCGCGACGAGCGCCGCCTGCTGCCCGGAATTCGCCGGGATGCCGTTCTTCACCGCCGTTTCGGCGGCCGCCTGGATATCGGGATCGAGCGTCGTATAGACGCGGAGACCGCCTTCGTTGAGCAGCCGCTCGTCGATGCCGAGCCGGAGGACGGCGACCGACCGCACATAATCGCGGAAATACGGCGCGTATCCTTCGCCTTCGTCCGATTCGGGCGGCCGGAAATGCAGCACTTCGCGGAACGCGGCGTCGGCTTCTTCGCGCGTGATGACGCCCTGCTCGACCATCGCGTCCAGCACGAGCCGCTGCCGGTCCTTCGCGTTCTTCATGTCCCGATACGGCGAGTAATACCGCGGCCCCTTCGGCACGCCGGCCAGCATNGCGCTCTCCGCNAGCGTCAGCTCCTTCGCGCGCTTGCCGAAGTAGCGCTCCGCCGCGGCCTCGACGCCGTAGGCGCCGTGTCCGTAATAGATCTGGTTCAGGTACATCTCCAGAATTTCCGTCTTGTCGTACCTCATCTCGAGCTGCGCCGCGTAGACGGCTTCCCGCAGCTTCCGGGACCAGGACCGCTCGTGGGACAGCCAGAGATTGCGCGCGAGCTGCTGCGTCAGCGTGCTCGCGCCCTGCTTCGCCGACAGGCTGCGCAGGTTGACGAGGACCGCGCGGGCGAGCCCGCGCAGGTCGATGCCGTGGTGCTCGAAGAAGCGGCGGTCCTCGATGGCGAGCGTCGCCTGCACGAGATACGGCGAGATCTCCGACAGTTCGACGGAGCGCCGGTGGCCGCCGGCGTGCAGCGCGGCGATGACGCCTCCCCGGCTGTCGTAGATGTACGAAGTCTGGCTGATGAACGCGGCGGGCAGCGCCTGCGAGCCCAGCCAGATCCAGCCGGCCATCAGGCCGCAGGCGGCAAGCAGCAGCAGGAAGCCGAGCGCCGCGGCCCAGATGCGCAGACGGGCGAGGCGGACCGTCCGCCGCTCGGCCCGGAGCAGCTTCCTCTTCCGCTTCTTATGCTCTTCCGGCGTCCGCGGACGGACATTCGACCGGTCCGGCACGCCCGCCACCGTCCTTTCCCTCGCAGTCTTCCATGTTCCTTAGTATGGAAATCGGGAGGCGGGGTTATTCACGGTTTATCGGGATAAGGCGGGATTATGCGGGATGAGGCGGCATTTTCGCACGATGAGGCAGGCGGTTGTTGCTTTTTCGCGCTGACGCTCTATAATACAGTTTGAAATCCTATGAAGGAAGGGATCGTCCTCGTGACGGAGATATGGTTCACCGAGAAACAGACTGACCATTACGGCATCACGATGAAGCTGAGGGAGACATACGTCCGCGAACAGACGGACTTTCAGGACCTCGCCATGGTGGAGACCGAGGAATGGGGCACGATGCTGCTCCTCGACGGCATGGTCATGACCACGGACCGCGACGAGTTCGTGTACCACGAGATGGTGGCGCATCCGGCGCTGTTCACGCATCCGAATCCGGAGCACGTGCTGGTGGTCGGCGGCGGCGACGGCGGCGTCATCCGCGAAATTCTGAAGCACCCGAAGGTGAAGCGGGCCGTTCTGGTCGACATCGACGGCAAGGTGATCGAGTATTCGAAGAAATATCTGCCTCAGATCGCGGTCGGACTGGACGATCCCCGCGTTGAGGTGATCGTGAACGACGGGTTCATGCACATTCACGATCACAAGAACACGTACGACGTCATCATGGTCGATTCGACCGAACCGGTCGGGCCGGCGGTGCAGCTCTTCACGCGCGGGTTCTATCAGGGCATCTACGATTCGCTGAAGGAAGACGGCCTGTTCGTCGCGCAGACGGACAATCCGTGGTTCAAGGCGGATCTCATCCGCAGCGTCAGCCGCGACGTGAAGGCGGTGTTCCCGATCGTGCGCACCTACTGGGCCAATGTGCCGACCTATCCGAGCGGGCTGTGGACGTTCACGATGGGCAGCAAGAAATACGACCCGCTGGACGTCGACGAGTCGCAGATTCCCGAGCTCGACACGAAATATTACTCGCCGCGGCTGCACAAGGCGGCGTTCGTGCTGCCGAAGTTCGTCGAGGAATTGGTGAAATAAAGCGAGTCCGGACGGCCGTCCCGCTCGGCGGGGCGGCGTTCTTGCGATGAAAGGGGACAATCGGTGTGAAGCTGGATCAGAAATATTCCGGCAACGTGTTTATCTTGAGCTCCGACGACTACGAGGCGGCGCGGGCGGTCATCTACGGCATGCCGATGGACTTCACCGTCTCGTTCCGTCCGGGTTCGCGCTTCGGCCCGCCGCGCATCCGCGAGGCGTCGGTCGGCCTTGAGGAGTACAGCCCGTACCTGGATCGCAGCCTCGAGGACATCGTCTACTTCGACGCGGGAGATCTGCTGCTGCCGTTCGGCAACGCGGCGCGCAGCCTCGAGATGATCGGCGAGTTCGTGCGGGGCGTGCTCGCGGACGGCAAGCTGCCGGTCGGCCTCGGCGGCGAGCATCTCGTCTCGTGGCCGATCATCCGCGAAGTCCATGCGAAATATCCGGACCTTGCGGTCATCCATATCGACGCGCACGCGGACCTGCGCGAGCAGTACGAGGGCGAGCCGCTGTCGCACGCGACGCCGATCCGCAAGGTGGCGGAGCTGATCGGCGGAAAGAACGTCTACCAGTTCGGCATCCGCTCCGGCTCGCGCGAGGAGTGGAAGTACGGGCGGGAGAACGTGAACTTCCACCCGTTCGAGGTGCTGGAGCCGCTGAAGCGGGCGCTGCCCGAGCTCGCGGGACGGCCCGTGTACGTGACGATCGACATCGACGTGCTCGATCCGTCCTGCGCGCCCGGCACGGGCACGGCCGAAGCGGGCGGCATCACGTCGAAGGAGCTGCTGGACGCCGTGCACGCGATCGCGCGGTCCGAGGCGCGGGTCGTCGGCTGCGACCTCGTGGAGGTGGCGCCGGCCTACGACCCGACGGAGCAGACGCAGATCGCGGCGTCGAAGATCGTGCGCGAGATGCTGCTCGGGTTTGTGAAATAATCGGCCTTTGGAACGAAAGCCCCGGGGGAGCGCGTCCTCCGGGGCTTCATCGCATCTTCGGGGGTTTCATTTCTCCAGCAGCCGGCCGGTCCTCCAGCACGAAGATCCGGCCCGCCCGGCTCGCCAGCCGCCCGTCGTGGGTGACGAGCACCAGCGCCGTGCCCTGCCGGTTCAGTTCGAGCAGCAGCTCCTCGATCATCTCGCCGTTGGCGCGGTCCAGACTGCCCGTCGGCTCGTCGGCGAAGATCACCTCCGGCCCGTTCGCGAGCGCACGGGCGATCGCGACGCGCTGCTGCTGGCCGCCCGACAGCCTCGCCGGATAATGCCCGGCCTTGTCCGCGAGGCCGACCCGCCGCAGCAGCTCGAGCGCGCGCTCGCGCCTCTCCCGGCGCGGAACGCCGGCGTAGCCCATCGGCGCCTCGACGTTCTCGAGCGCCGTGAACTCGTCGATCAGGTGGAACGACTGGAAGACGAAGCCGAAGTGCCGCCCGCGAATGCGGGCCAGCTCCCCGTCGGCCATCGCGCTCACCGGCGCGCCCTTGAACCGGTACGTCCCCGACGTCAGCCGGTCCATGCATCCCAGAATGTGCAGCAGCGTGCTCTTGCCGCTGCCCGACCGGCCCGTGATCGAGACGAACTCGCCCTTGTCGATCCGGAGCGACGCATGGTCGAAAATCACCGACTCCCTGTCCCCGTCCCGATACACTTTCTTCCCGTCCGCAAGTTCGATCAACGCCATTCCCGATCTCCCCTCAACATTTCCAGCGGCTTGAGACGCCGGATGCCGAGCGCCAGCGTCCCCGCGGCCAGACAGCCGGGCAGCAGCGACAGGGCGGCCGCCGCCGCCATGATGGCCGGGGACTGGCGGATGGTCACCGTATGGACGAACGCGGACAAATACCAGGAGCACGCGATCGCCCCCGTTATGCCGCCCGCCAGCGACGGCAGCGACGACTCCAGCCACAGTTCCGCAAGCAGGCTCCTTCTGCCCGCGCCCAGCGCCGAACAGACGGCAAGCGCCCGTCTGCGCCGGCGGAACATGATGCCCACGACGGCGGTGAGCCCGATCAGCACGATGGCAAGGCACAGCCCCGCGATTGCCGCCGCCACCGAAGCGTAGCCCCTTATTTCTTCGTAACTGAGCAGCATCCGCTGCTGGAACGTCCGCACGTAGTAGTTGTAATCTTTTCCGTTCCATTCGAGCAGCAGGCCCAGCATTTCCATGACCGACCTCGGCGCCTCCTCTCCGTCCGCCTGCAGTCCGGGCTTGATGGACAGCTTGAACCTGCCGGCATCCTCAGGCTTGAAGTGCGGATAATAGGATGCCAGCGGCAGCAGCGCGACGCGGTCCAGCGGCACGTTCTCCAGATCCTGATGCGTGAAACGGACCAGATTCGTTCCGAGCTCCTCCATCGGAAGAACGGACAGCCGCGCGCCGTCCGCCAGGATCAGCTCTCCGCCGGCGTCCGATTCAATCGGGATGTTCCGGTGGACGATCGTGCGGCGGCCATCCAGAACGGCCCGGACCTCGTCCCCGGCGTAAGCGGCGCTTCCCCGCTCGAACCCGGACTTGTCCGCGCGCAGCACGGTCTTCAGGAAATCGTCCGAAGCGAACAGGAACCAGGCCGTCCGGATATCGTTCCCGTCCGTGGTGTAGTGGACGGGGTGGGCGATGCAGAACGGAAGCGACGCTTCCGGATACGCCGCCTTGAGCTTCGCGTATTGATCGAGGTCCAGCGGAGGCCGGCCGGTCGGCCGATCGGCCGCGGCGGTCACGTCCCAGACCGTGCCTTCGATCTGCGCCATCAGGTCGCGGTACTGCAGCGCCGCCGTATGGTGGATGGAAGCGCACGCGCAGATCGTCGCGACGCCGGCGGCCATCTGCAGCGCGAACAACAGATGCAGCTTCCAGCGGCGCATCATCAGTTTCATCGCTTTCGACACGATATAGCGGTTCATCCGTCCGCCTCCCGAATCAGGCGTATGATGCCCGCCTTCCGGATTCGCCGCTCATGCAGGATTCCCGCCGTGCCGCATATCAGCAGATTCAGGAGGGCAGCGGACAGCAGCACGGACGGATCGAGGCGCATGGAGAAAAGATGGCGTTCCACGAGCGGCTGCCCCGTTTTGAGCGCGCCGAACGCCAGCGCCATGGATACGATGGTCACCAGCAGCATCTCGCCGGCGAACTCCGCCCGGAGCGTCCGCGGGCCGGCGCCGATCGCCGACTGAATGCCGTATTTCCTGCTCCTCTCGCGGAACATCAGGGCCAAGATGGCGCCGATGTTGAGCAGCGCGTACAGGAGCGTGATCAAGGAGACCAGAACGGCGCCGGAATAGACGGCGTACGCCTGCCTGATCTCCCGTCTTTGGACGACGGTCATCGGCTCCGCCTTCCACGGTCCGCCCAGCGCTTCGATTTTCCCGAGAACGGCGCTTGCGGCGCCCGGGTCCTTCACCTTCACGAAAAAAGTTGTCCGCCCCCGAAAATGCTCCCGTCCCGGATCCACGACGATCACGCGCCGGTCATGGATGTCCGTCTCGCCGGTCACCGTGCACTTGACCGATCCCGCCCGGATTTCCTTGCCGATGCCGGAGCCGCCCCACATTTCCCTGGCCAGCCCGGTCCCGACCGCGCATTCCCGGCCGCCCGTTGCCCGAAGTTCGCCGCCGCGGCTGATGAAATGTCGGAACAGGCCGGGATAAGACGGATCGACGGACAGGATGTATGCGTACCGGTATGCGCGGCCGTCGGACAGGATGCCGGCATGCTCCGACATGCGGCTGACGGATTCGACGGACGGATCCAGATTGCGCAGGATGTCAAGCCATTCCGCGTCGGACGGCTGCGCATCCGATCGGACGTTCGGGGGCGCGGCCTGCGCCCGCTCTTCCAGGCGGATGATGCGGTCCGCCTCCGTCATCGTCCCGCCGTGCAGCGCGTGCAGCTCGTGGCGGGCGGCGCCCAGAATGGCGGTCGGCAGCAGCAATCCGACCGTATGGCCGAGAATCAGGAAGACGGCCGTCCGTTTCCCGGCGCGAATGGTCCGGATGATCGACAGAAGCAGGAACGACGGTGAAGCGGTCACGATTTTTCCCCCTTCGTTCTTCTCTCCGAACTGCCTGCGGCGCCATCCATTATAGAAAGCAAATCTTGCGAAACGGCGGGGGAAAAGATAAAGGTTTTCTTAAGAATTCCGTCAATTGCGGCGAAATGGCCGTCGGGAGGGTGCGGGGCGCGTCCGGGATTTTCCGCGCGGCCGGATGAAGCCGGGGATTTCACGCGGGTTGTTCGGTGAGGGGCGAGCGGGACGGAGCCGTGCCGACAAGCGGAACTCCCGCGCGCGAAGCAACGCGGCGGGAGTCTGCCGATGAATCGGATTTTCGCCGGAGGTTCGGCCGGCTCAAGGTTCAAGCTTGCGCGCTTCCGCGCTTCGGGAACGCTTCGGACGAATCGCGAAGGGCAGGTACAGGATCGAGCACATGACGAACGCCACGCCTTCAAGCGACAGGATGTACCACGGCCACGGGCCGAGATAATCGAGGAGCGACGGGTCTTCCGGCTTGCCCGCGATGAACATGTAGTTGCCGCCGGTCAGGTAATTGACGAGGCCGATCGGGATGAGCAGCAGGTTGAGCCAGAGCATGGTGCGCCAGACCGACGACCAGCGCGGCCGGAAGCCGTACGCGGCGATCATGAACAGGCTTGAGACGATGATGCCGCCGTGGGCGATGAAGAAGTAGAAGAAGGTGAAGTGCGGATACCCCGACAGGATGGCGGCGGGCGTCAGAAGCGCCTGCAGCGCCCCGCC
>Ga0065723_100330_pt1 | contig 12603 bp, 11 predicted proteins | sample TheenrcuSG05Z960_FD_59110 | JGI IMG/M metagenome (GOLD analysis project Ga0065723, IMG submission 59110) | Thermophilic enrichment culture from UC Davis - Sample SG0.5Z960 | ecosystem: Engineered > Solid waste > Grass > Composting > Bioreactor | place: USA: University of California, Davis
TATTTCGTTTCGCTTGCCCAACTTGTGGGCGATTTGCGGAAGGCGTATGAGGAGAATCGGCTGGACAAGCGGATGAGGGTGTACCTGAGACCGCGCCTTCTGGTGGTGGATGAAGTGGGATATTTGCCCCTGGATCCGCTTGCGGCGAACCTGTTTTTCCAGTTGGTGTCGGCCCGCTATGAGAAGGGCAGCATGATCCTGACAAGCAACAAGAGCATTGGCGAGTGGGGCGAACTGATGGGCGATCCTGTGCTGGCAACAGCGGTTCTCGACCGGCTTTTGCATCACTGTCATGTCATCAATATTCGCGGGAACAGCTATCGCCTCAAAGACAAAATCAAAACCGGAATCTATTCGACGCCAGGTGCACAGGTGGGTCAATTTTATTCCAGCTCTGGTGGGTCAAATGAATTCCGGCGTTGACACTGGTTGACCTGATAATACGAAAAGCCGCTCTTCGAACAGCTCAAGAACGATCACTTCTTCTTGGGTATCTTGTTGGATCGCCCCGCGGAGCTCCACGTACCATTAAGGTTCAGCGCACGTCCTCGATCCCTGGAACATGATCATGACGTAGACTTCTTGAATGTCGCCCACCAGTCCGACCGGGCCTAGCTCTTGATACCGGCTTTGCTGCCCCCCTCAACCCGTAGCACCAAGAACAGCAGGAAGAGCAGAGCCGTTGAACTGGGTAGCGAATAGCAATCTCTACTATAATAACAATTTGGCTATAATATAAATAAAAATAAAATAATCATTTTGAGCTTATTCTAAGTTATTGAGGTGATTTACATGTTATCTTTTGATGAAGCAAGGGATAAGTTAATAAAAATTTTTAATAAATATGACATGGAACAAGTGGACGATAATCAATTTAGATTAACTATTTCGGGAGAAAAAATAAATGTCATCTTTCTCAAGACGAATCTTACAGGAAGCGATAGACCTAAACCCCAGATTAGAGTATTTACCGACAAGATAAGAAATTTGGCTAGCCTTTCAATGAAAACTAACGAAAAACTATTTTGCTTTATTCATTGTTCGCACAGCAAAGAGGTCTTAAAATTTAATCAATTGGACCCTTGCGAATACATTGTGTCTTTGGAAAGCGATTGGAATGATGCCGGAGACAGAATTGATGTCCGAAGCATCTATGATAGAATTCAAATAGAAATAACGAAAACACCATTGTCATATTTAAAAATCAACCAAAGCCAACACTCAACACCAAGCGTTCGTTTGGCTTCTGTATTTAAACTTAATGACGAGGGACTTGGGGAACTTGAACAATACCTGAAATATTTCGACAGCAGACTTGTCACCAAAGGCAAACCAATCACGACAGCCGGAACCGGGTTGGTTTTTAAGGGCATAAACAAGATTTATTACGGAGCTCCAGGGACCGGAAAATCATACGCTATCCAATCTTTTATCCGAGAAAAAGGAATTCCGGAATATGATGAGAAAACCGGGCACCCCAACGTATTTCGGACAACTTTGCATCCTGAATATACATACTATGATTTTGTTGGCCAAGTTATGCCAATAGTAGACGAATCTTCTATTACCTATAATTTTGTTCCAAAGGTATTTACTAGGGCTTTGTCTCGTGCAATTGAGGTATTGGAGAATGAGGAACCTGTCTTTTTAATTCTAGAGGAAATGTCCAGAGCCAATGTCTCCGCGGTATTTGGCGATCTTTTTCAACTATTAGACAGAAACGTGGAAACTGGAGAAAGCGAATATCGAATTCACAACGACTTAATCGCCTTGCAGGTTTTTCACGATGAAAATAAACCCATCTATCTACCTGGAAATCTGTTTATCATTGGGACAGTAAATACCAATGATCAAAATGTTTTTGTCATGGATACAGCTTTTAAACGCAGATTCGAGTTTGAATACGTTCCTGCGGACAATATCGCAAAAGGTCCGGATGGCAGACCGCTCAATAATTTCAGCTTTACGCTTGAAGAAGACGGAACGTCTCATGAATTCGAGTGGGTTGTTCTGTATCGTGCTCTCAACAGATTCATTACCAGAAAAGTCGAGCACGGAGGACTCGGGCTTAATGAAGATAAGCAGATCGGCCAATTTTTCATCAAATTTGATGACAGTGCTGGTGAAGAAGCCAATTTCAGACAAATTTGCGGGAAGCTTTTGAATTATCTCTATGATGATATCCAAAGCGCAGCATTTTCGAGCGGACACTCTCTGTTCAAAGACGAAATTTACAGTTATGGAAGTGCTTATAGGATGCTTGCCGAAAGAAAAAATATTTTTTCAAAAGCTTTTCTTAGTGTTTACGAGGAATTGAAAAAGGAATCTGGATCTTGATGTGGTATTATGGGAAAGAAATTCTATGTTGTTCAAGAAGCTGAAATTGTGGATCCTACCGTAAGGAAGAACTTTGCGGATTGCTTGGATTCAAAAGATATCCATCAAAGCGCCGAAGGAGAACGTTATAATTTTGTCGGGTTTATTTTCACTAATGATAAAATGCTCATTAGTTTCCCAAAACGCATGTTTGGCTCTGTTAAAAGGAAATATTTGGAAGAAAATGTCGCCTCCTTGAAAAAATACATGAGGTTGTTGTTCAAGTGCATCGTCAAGGCTTCCTCCCAAAAAGGAGAAAAATTTGCTGGGATTAGACAAGAACTGGCCTCAAGTTTTCCGTTTACGGATTTTCTTGAAATTTACAAATACTATATTACTTACGGTCTTTATTCGAAAGAAAGAGAAATCAAAAAATTTGGTTATGCCGGGACAATTTCATGGAAGGACACCATCCTGCGTTCCCAAAAAATAATTACAGAAGGCAATTTACTTTTTCAGCCATTGGTAATCCGTGAAGATATTCGTGAACACGTCTTTATCAGCAAATGCATGGCTTATGCCATCGATTCGACGTTGGATCAGTTCTCCTTTTTCCTAGAAGGCAGGAAAACCGGTCTCGATATAAAGGATATCGATTTTCAAAATCGAAATAATGTGATTAAAAAATTAAAGCGGGCGAAAACATCCGCTTTCAAAGATGCCGATAAAAAGTTGATCCATGCACTTATATCCTTTTTTGAATCGATTGATCCACGAGGAGGAATCTTTCAACTAAAGATATATTCATTTCATGTGGTATGGGAAGACATGGTTCGACATTACCTGACCAGATTTTTCAAAGGCATTAATGATCGGAATGAAATGGAATTCTCAGATGAAGCACGGAAAAACGAATTTNAAAAAAGAATTTTTCATCCCGATATAAGGGGTGAGGCAGGCTATGCATTAGAACCAGACTTTTATTGGTACTTGAAAGACAAAAATATCCGATATATTTTTGACGCCAAATACTATCACAAGATTGAAGAGCTCGATCACAAACAAATCAGTTATTACTTTTTGCTCAAGCATTACGGATTAGACAAAAACAACCCCGGGCAGGTTACGGATCAACCAAAAACATACAATGCACTGATTTTACCTTCCGAAGGCGAAAACGAGAGCATAGTCCATTTTCGCCTAAACCCTTTTTTCAATCGTGATGAAAACGATTTTGAGATCATAGAGCAGTATTTAAACATGGAAAAAGTGATGGAATATTATTTTAAATAAACAGAAAAAGTGTAGAAAGCGAGCGAATTTTTCATGAATCCAATAATCAAGTATCGCGGCGGAAAATCCAGAGAAATTCCTCGTTTTTTACATTATTTTCCCAAGAACTATAAACGTTACATAGAGCCTTTCCTTGGAGGAGGAGCTGTTTACTTTTATTTAGAACCCGATAACGCGATCATAAACGACATTAATGAAAAACTGATGACCTTTTATCGTCAATTGCGGGATCAATATCCGCTAATGAGAAAACAATTGGACAAACTACAAGAATTATATGAAAAAAAATCAACAACAATACGAAAAACTAAAATTACAAAAACCTCATGAAAGAGTTCCCAATCCGAATGAAGAGCTGTATTACCGGATGCGTCATCTGTATAACTATCCTGACGATACATATATAGAGGGCGTAGTTTACTTCTTTATCAACAAAACTTCATACTCCGGAATGATTCGCTATAACAACAATGGTGAATACAATGTTCCTTTTGGTCGCTATAAACATTTTAACACCAAAATAATTACAAAAGCCCATAGCGACCTTTTACAACGAGCAGAGCTATATAATGTCGATTACAGTAAAATATTCGAACTAGCAACACCTGATGATTTTATGTTTTTAGATCCCCCGTATGATTGTGTGTTTAATGACTATGGAAATATTGACTTAACGAATGGATTTGATGAAACTGAACATCGAAGATTGGCAGAAAACTTTCGAAACTTATCATGCCGCGCATTAATGGTTATTGGTAAAACTAAATTAACCGAGGAATTGTACAGAGGATTCATAGTAGACGAATATCACAAGAATTACGCTGTTAATATTAGGAATAGATTTAAAAATAATTCAACACATCTAATCATAAAAAATTACTAGTCATAAAATCAAATAACGGAGAGCGCGCCCCCGTTGACAATACTACATTGATAAAATATCAATAGATTTGCACTGGATATCGGTGCGGACAATTCCGACACCCATAAAAAATGGCAGGGTCCCTTTACAGGAGTACCCTGCCATTACACTTTCCGCGGCTCAAAACAACGCTTGCGGAATCACCAGGCTCAGTTCGGGAATGAACGCGATCACGAACAACACGAGGATGTACAGCACAATATACGGCACAAGCGACGAGTAAATCACGCCGACAGGCTTCCGAAAGATGCTCTGGGCCACAAAGATGTTGAGCCCGAACGGCGGCGTAAACATGCCGATGGACATGGCGAACACGAAAATCATCCCGAGATGCACCGGATGAATCCCCAGGTTCACCGCCGTCGGATACAAGAGCGGCGCCAGGATGAGGATGGCTGCTCCGGGCTCGAAGAAACACCCGGCGATGAGCAGCAGAATAACCAGGAACAGCAGAAACTCCCCGGTTGAATAAGAATTGAAATACTGCGTAATGTAACGCGGCAGCTGGGCGATGGTCACCGCCTGGGCGAAGACCGTGCTGGACGCGATGAGGATGAAAATCTGCGCCGTGGTCCGGACGGAATCTTTCAGCACGGAGACAATCTGCGAAAATTTGACTTCCCGGAAGATCAGAATCGACAAAACCGCCGCATACAGAACGGACAGACCCGCGGCTTCCGTCGGCGTGGCTACGCCGGCGTAAATTGCGCCCAAGATGCCAAAGGGCAGCACAAGGACCGGAATCGCCCGCAGGAATGCCTTCCCTAAGGTCTCGCGTGGCCGGTTTTCCGCCTCCTGGCCGATTCGCTTCCCTTTGACGAACAGATAGGCGCCGACGACCAGCACCGCGGGGAAACCGGGAATCAATCCGCTCGCAAAGAGCTGAGGGATGGACGTCTCCGTGACCACCCCGAAGATGATCATGATGATGCTGGGAGGAATGATGGTGCTAAGCGCGCCCGACGAGGTGATCAGGCCCGTCGCCAGCTTTTCCCCATATTCCTGCTCCAGCGCTTTGTAGATGATTCTGCCGAACGTGGCGGTGGCCGCCGGAGCCGATCCCGAGATCGCGCCGAAAAACGCGTTGGCCCCCAGGCACGAGAAGGCCAGGCCGCCTCTGATCCTATGCAGCAGCGCGTCCAACAGGTTGATCAGCCTGGAGCCCAGTGAGCTTACGCCCATCAGGTTCCCGGCCAGGATGAAAAAGGGAATGGCCATCAGCGATTGGATCGTGAGCGATTCGAAAAATCCGACAAACAGATTTTGCAGCGGCATTTTGTTGACGAAAACCTGCAGATACAACGTGGCCGCCAGAATCGCGATATAGATAGGAAAGTTCAGGATGGCCAAGCCCACCAGAATGCAGATGACAGGAATCAGGATCTCCATCATGGGTCCAGCTTGGCCCCTTTGTTCAGGAAAATGATCGCAAGCCACACCAGGATGATCCAGCAGAATATCGCGGTCGTCGCCGCATACAGGGTATAGCGCGGAATCTGCAGCATATAGGTGACCACCTTGGAAGCATAGGTGTTTTCCACGACGTGGACGCCGTATCTCACCAGGACGCCGAAAATCGCCATGGTGACGATTCCCCGGATCACGTAGATGACGCGCAGCACGGTCCCGTTTTTCACCATGTTGTCCAGCACGCCGATTTTCAGCTGGTCATCCCGGGTCTCCAGCCACGGCTGGGTCAGGAACACCAGAAAAACGATCAGGAAAATGTTGAATTCATCCGCCCACGGAAAATAGAAGTTGAACAGATACCTGCCCAGCGCGTTGATGGTGCAGAACGTGACGCTGACGGCCAGGAACAGTCCGGAAATCGCGACCAGAGAATTGTTGATGCGCCCGACGATCTTCATTTCGTCTTTTCGGCCCACTCTTTCAGATCATTGTAAATTTCCTTCGCCTGCGGGTCGGTGCCCAGGTATTTGTCGTGAACCGTTTGGCTAGCTTGCCGCATGACGGCCAGGAATTCGGCGGATGGTTCGAGCTGTTCCACGCCGTTGGCCTTCATGTTCTCCCAGCTCTTGTCCTGTATCTGCCCCAAGTAATCGTACTGCAGGTTTTCGACAATGTCTTTCGCCGTTGTGAGAATGAGCTCCTGGAGATCGGCCGGCAGCGTGTCCATCCATTTTTTGCTGACCACAAAGTTGTTGGCAACGGCTCCCTTAGGGGCCATCAATACGTAAGAAGCGGACTCGTACATAGCAAATCCGTTAAAGAAGGTGACGTCGAACGCGACGTCGTCGATGACACCCTGCATTTTCGGTCAAGTGAACCAATGTTCGTAAAAATGGGGGCCGACGATCGCAGGATCGTCGGCCCCCAATTTTGGCGATGGACGCGGTCCGGAGGTCGCCGGCTGTGCCGGCGGTTGCCCGCCGGACAGCGGCTTTCCCGCGATCGTCCGCCCGGCGGTTCACAGCCGGTTACCTGCCCAGATAGGCGGACAGCATCCAGATGTGCTTGTCCAGGCTGGTCAGGATGTCGGTCAGAATGTCCACGGTGGAAGAATCGTCCTGGCTTTCGGCCAACCGAATGCCTTCCTTCAGATCCGCCTTCATGGCGGTGAAATCCTGCAGGATGGTTCCCACCATCTGTTCCGCCGTTTCATTGCCGGAGGCTTCCGCCACGGAGGCCAGCGCCAGGAAATCCCGCATGGTGCTTGCCGGTTTTCCCTGGAGGGCCAGGAGCCTTTCCGCCAGCACGTCGATGTGCTTCGCCGCTTCGTTATACAGCTGCTCGAACTTCTCGTGCAATTCGAAGAACTTGTCGCCCTTCACGTACCAGTGATAGCTGTGCAGCTTGAAATAAAGCACGGCCAAGTTGGCGATCTGCGCGTTAAGAATGTCGGCCAGCGTCCGGGTGGACGTCTTCGCTCTTGCCATGCCGCTCCCCCTTTTCCTGGGATATTTTAGGTGAAAAATATCTTCGGGATTCTCTATATAGTCTTTCGCAGAAATCATCAAGTCATTCACCGGCTCATGCAAGCCTTCCTCTTAGCCGGCTTCATCCGGAATCAAACTTTTCACGGTTCAGACTCGTCAGAGCAATCAAGGATCAACGAAGGGAAGGTCGTTGTCCGTGACCCGCCGGTTTCTGATTCCGTCCGTGCTGCTCATGTTTCTTGCGGCCGTTTCCATCCAGAGGTGCTCATACCTCGCGAAGGAACCTCCCTTGAAAGAGCTTCCCGAAGCATATGGCATGGTGGACGGGCGGAAGATTCCGCTGCTCCGGGGAGGCTTTACATGGCGCTTCCCGGGTGGAAGGCTGGCGACCACCGATGCTCCGGCACCGGACCAGATGGTGGAAAATGAACCGGTCCACCCCGTGCGGCCGGGAGCGGAAATGACCCTGCATTTTACGAAAAAAGACCCGCATACCATTCATGCGAGCCTGTGGGAACGGTCCGAGACGCTTCCGTCCCGGGACGGCAAGGTGACGCTGCCGTCGGAAGAGGGCACCTATGTGCTGGTCATTGATGCCTACTGGACGGAAGGACACATCCAATACGCCGCCACCATCGAGGTTGTAACGTCGCCCCCGGTATCATGAAACCTCACGCCCCGGCATAGCCGTTGGATCTTTCGAAACTGTGACGGCACAGCCGCTTCCGCCGCATGGCTTGGCGGAAGCGGCTGTTATTGCGGCTGTCTTTTTCCGCGCCCGGGACGCGCTTACTCGCTGTCCTCGGGACCCAGAATATTCAAAATCGCATCGGCGATGGCCTCCACCCCGAAAAATTTGCTGTTTTCCCGGTTGTTGCGCTCGACCAGCAAATTCTCCGCCAGGTTGTTGATTTTGTCGGCGTCGTCCTTTATGGCAGTCACTCTTGCCATCGCCTTGGTGTAATTCGTGGTTTCCAGCATGGCCGCCAAGGAGTCTTGTTCAATTGCGTACAGCCTGGCGATCAGATCCTGCCGTTTCGCGTGCAGGACGGGAACATACTGCATGAGCGCCGCCTGCATGGCCTCCGCGTCCGCCGCGCCGTCCACGGCGCTGATGAACCGCATCTTGGTGTGCTCTTTGTCTACCACATATTCGAAAACGGCCCTGAAATCTTCTTTGTTCTGATAGGGGATGAACCAGTTGATCGCGAACCAGACCGCTTGATGCCGTCCCTGATCCGCCGGCATCTCATTGAATTGGGCCAGACTTTGATCGGAAAGCCCGAGTTCGTCCTTGAATGCATTGACCGCGAGCCGGAACTCCGTCACGTCTTTCGCAAGGTTGATGACCACGGGTTTTCGGCTGTAAATCGTTTGGGCGCCTTGGACAAACGCCGTATAACCGGGTGCGTCGACTGTCACGTCCCCTTCGGCCACGATTTCCAGATCCTCGTTCAGCATGCTGCCGGCGTCGATGGCAAAGGACGTTTCCGCCGTGACGTTGCTTCCTTTTGCGACGTTGACGCCGTACCAGCCGTTTTCGCTGGTGGTCAGACTGTTCGCAACGACCTTCGATCCGTTCACGATGAGGCCCGCTCCCTCGTTTTTGGTGGACGTGACGTCTTTCAGCGTGACATTGCCCGATTCGTAGACGTTGATGCCGCTGCCGTAGTCTTTTTTCCCGGGGTCAATGTCCCTGTGTTTGGCGCCGGTCACGGTGAGGTTCTCCAGCACGACCTCTCCCGCGACGTTTTCCACGCTGATCAGCATCGCGTTGCCTTTCGAGGTCGGATCGCCGATGACGGTCCAGTTGTCAGCTCTCGTGATCGTGGCTCCGCTGCCGGTGCCTGTGATCCGGATCGGCCGGGTGATTTTCAGCGTGGTCGACAGCGGAATGGTTCCCCGGACGTAAATGGTGTCAATGCTGCCGTCTGCCAGTGCCGCCTTCAGTTCCGCTTCCGTATCCGCCACGGTGCCGACGACGATTTGTGCGTCGTTGTATTCGACGTGGACGCCTTCCGGCACATTCAAAGCGGTCGGCACGTAGTAGGTGCCGGGTTCCAGTTTGACCGTGGTGCCCGCCGGCACCCGATCCAGCACCTGCGTTTGCAAATTCGCGAGCGTGCTGTCTGCCCATACGGTGAACGAGCTTCCATCCGCCACCCGGATCACGCTGTTGTTGCTGATGACGCCATACCTGTCGTCGTTGGCGTAGGCGCTGCCCCTGAAGTCGATGGTCGTGTTTTTCAGGGTCAATGTTCCCTTTTCCACAAACATCGGGCTGGCGGAAATCCACGCGTCGTGAATCAGGACGTTTTCCACCAGGGCGTCTCCGATATCCTTGGCCTCATTTTGCGGGTTAAAGAACAGGGAACCTGCAAATTCCTCAAGATTTTTTTCATTTCGGAAAAAGTTCACGTCAATCAGCCGGAAGTCTTTCCCCATTACTTCGATGGCCTTGTTGGTCTCCGCCTTCGGCTTGATGGTCAGATTGCGGATGGTGACGTTGTCGCCCCATACGGAAACGTGATCCTGGGAAGCCCACGCGCCATTCGGGGAGTACACATCGGAGGTGATGACGGTGCCTTCCTTGCTTTCCCCGATGATCGTCAGGCCATTGGCCGTGATCGGGAAATACCAGCCCGTTTGCCCGCCACGCTCGATGTTGTCGAAACGTCCGAGGTTGTAGATCCCGTCCAGAATGACCCACGTTTCGCCGTCCTTTTGGTTCTCGATCGCCGCTTTGAGCTGATCCGCATTCGAGATGATTTTTGCGCCCGCCGGAAACTTCTGATAATAAAGAACTGTGGGCACTTTCCACTTGACAGTGTAGGCATTGCCGAAGCTGTAGGAGTTGAAGATGACTTCCCTGACCGACGACAGATCGTCGTCTACCGTATATTGGTTCACCTTTACGCCGTTGATGTATTGGGTCACCATTCCGTTCGAAAAGTGAATGGCCAGTTTGTAGGTACCCGCTTCCGCCGGGAGATTCGGGATGTCGATCCACGAGCCTTGGCCTTTGCTGTCCCACCATTGCCAGCCTTTCGTCCCGGTCGCGCTGTCCAGGCGGAATTGCAGGATCGCCCAGTCGATGTTTTTGCCGGCGGGATCGACGACGTTCAGCCACACGGACGTTCTGACGCCGTCCCGGCTTAGCAGTTCCTCCGTCAGTCGGATTTCCGTCTCGACTTTCCAGTCGCTGGTCACGGGCATGTCGATTGCCGCTTTCCGGCCCTGCCAGGCGTACCAGTTGTTGTTGGGCTCTTCTTTGGTGGCCAGCGTAATCCAGCCGTCCTCCGAAACGCTCCATTCGCCCGGTTCTGTCCGGTCCGTCACCCAATCGCCCAGTTTGCCTTCTTCGTAGGTCAGCGGATCCGTCCAGACGAGGTTCGTTCTTTGATAGTTTTGGTAGCCGGTCGCGGAGATGACCAGCGTGTTGGATGCGCCCGAGGTCATGTAAGGCACGGTCAGCACGTACTTGCCGCCGCTGTAGACGGAGCTGATCACCGGCTTGCCGTTCCAGGTGAACGTCGCGCCCGGAAGCTGGGACATGGTCACTTCCACCGTCGTCGCGTTCACGACCGTTACGCCGGATACGGAGATGGAGGGCGTCACCGGCGGCGGAGGCGGAGTGGACGGAGTCGGCGCAGGTTGCGGCGGCTGGGGCTGAGGCGGCGCGATGACCGGCGCCTCGACTTCGGGAGCGGTTTCAATGATTTCCGGCGGCTGTTCGAAAACGACCCCGCTCGCCTGCACCACCGCTTTTTCGATCTTCCCCTGGCCTTTTACTTCCGCGGCTTTTTCCAGCATCATTTCCTTGATGGTGGTGTTTTCCGTCACTTCCACCATGACGTTTTCGCTGGCGATGGTGACGTTCGCGAACTCGCCGTCCAGGACGATTTCAGTCCCTTCCGGCGCCTCGATCACGAGGTTGGCCACGCCTTCCCCCGTGAGCTCGAAGGTTTCGATCTTCGCTCCGGATTGGACGGTCACGGTGGCGACGGAAGAGTTGCCGCTGACCACGATGCGCACGGGACCGTCGGCCTTGTTGACCTCCACCACGGCCAGGCGGGAATTTTGAATATGAATGCTGTCTTCACCGCCGCCCAGGATGATGGTTCTCCCTTCGACGGTGACCCCGTTCAGATACACGTCGCCGTCGCCGACGGATTCGGCGATGGTCAGGTCTCCGGTGATGATCATGTTGCGCAGTGTGACATCCGCCGAAGCGACGACCACGTTGCCGCTGATCGTCTCCGTACCGGTCGCCGGACCGTACACGCCCGCCTTGTCAAACAGAACGGCAAGCCGGTCCATGACGCGGTCCAGAATGACGACCGCCTCTGCCCGGCTGACGATTTGTGTCGGACGGAAAGTGCCGTCGGGATATCCTTGCATGAAACCGGCCTTCGTCACCGCGCCCACGCTGCCCTTGCTCCAGGCGGGGATGGGATCTTTGTACGCTTCTGCTGCGCTTTCGTCGGGAGACAGGTTGAGCAGGCGCGCGAGGACCATTGCCGCTTCCTGGCGGGTGATGGGCTGTTCGGGACGCATTTCGCGCTCGGAATAGCCCTTGAGGTAGCCCGCCTTCACGGCGATGGCGATGTCTTTGGCGTACCATGCGTTGGACGGCACGTCGTCGTAAGCGATCTCCGCCGCTTCGGCGAACCCGAAGGCGGTGTTGACCAGACGGGCGGCCTGGGCTCTGGTAACGCTCTCATTCGGCCGGAACGTTCCGTCCGGAAAGCCGCAATCCTTCCTCCAGCCACCTGTCAATGATCGCCTCGGCCCAGTGGCCGGAGTGGTCGGATTGCTCCGCTTGGGCCCACGCGGCCGGAAGGACCGAAAACACGAGCGTAAAAGCGAGAAGCAATCGGACCATTTTCTTGGCAAGCATCATGACCCATCCCTTTCAATTTATTGAATGATCGAACCCCCCGAATTCGAATTCGCTCATCCCATGGGAAACAGCACACTTAAGTATAACACCCGGGCGGGAACCTTGTGTAATACTCTTTTCAAATAAAAAAAAGATTTTAATAAAAAGCTGTGTTTAGGTTTGCTGTTGTTTTTCTTGTTCCTTGGGGTTAGGTGGCAAACTGTGCTCGTCGAAAGGGGGGACGGACTCCATTTTCTTGAGAGCGGTCAGTACCTTGTGCCGCCAGTAGAACA
>Ga0065723_102516_pt1 | contig 12492 bp, 13 predicted proteins | sample TheenrcuSG05Z960_FD_59110 | JGI IMG/M metagenome (GOLD analysis project Ga0065723, IMG submission 59110) | Thermophilic enrichment culture from UC Davis - Sample SG0.5Z960 | ecosystem: Engineered > Solid waste > Grass > Composting > Bioreactor | place: USA: University of California, Davis
CGCACCGACTATCTGACGTTCATCGTCGGCGGCGCGGGCTTCACGGGCATCGAATTCGTCGGCGAGCTGGCCGACCGCGTTCCGCAGCTGTGCCGCGAGTTCGACGTCGATCCGCAGTTGGTCAAGATCATCAACATCGAAGCGGCGCCGACCGCGCTGCCGGGCTTCGATCCGGAGCTTGTCGAGTACGCGATGGACGTGCTGCGCAAGAAGGGCGTCACGTTCCGCATCGGCACGCCGATCAAGGAGTGCAAGCCGGACGGCGTCATCGTCGGCGAGGGCGAGGAGATCAAGGCGCAGACGGTCATCTGGACCGGCGGCGTGCGCGGCAACCGTCTGATCGAAGAAGCGGGCTTCGAGACGATGCGCGGCCGCGTGAAGGTCGACGAATATCTGCGCGCGCCCGGGCATGACAACGTGTATATTGTCGGCGACAACTCGATCGTGTTCAACCCGGAGGGGCGCCCGTACCCGCCGACGGCGCAGATTGCCATGCAGCAAGGCATCGCCGTGGCGAACAATCTGGTCGCGTCGATCCGCAACCAGGCGCTGAAGAAGTTCGAGTTCAAGAGCAAGGGCACGGTCGCTTCGCTCGGCAAGGGCGAGGCCATCGGCATCGTCTTCGGCAAGAAATACAGGGGCTGGACGGCCGCCCAACTGAAGAAGATCATCGACCTGCGCTATCTGTACATCATCGGCGGCATCCCGCTCATGCTGCGCAAAGGAAAATTCATCTGATGCGGCACTGCAGCGTACAAGTGCGGGGACTGCTCACCCGGGACGAGCTCGAGCGCTACAACGCGCTGATGGAAGTCGGCTCTTTCCTGGAATCGCAGGGACGATACGACCTGGCTTATACGGTGCAGCGGGAAATCGATTTGCTGATACAGCCCGCGATCGAGCGGCTGAAGGAGAAGAGCCGCGAGCGCGACCGGATGACGGCGGAGTATCTGGCGGCGAAGAAGGCGGGCGCCGAGGGCGCGCGATCGGACGAGCCGGCGGATGCGGGAACGGATGAAGATGAGGGATAAGCGGCAAGCATAAAGCCGGTCAGGACGGGATGACGTCTCCCGTCTTGGCCGGCTTTTGTCGCGCTTTTCGCTTCGGTTACACTTTCAGCATTTCGCCGAGCTTGTCCGCCGTCAGCAGATTGCCGACGTAGAAATCGCCGAACTCGCCGAACCGCGCGCTCACTTCGTCGAAACGCATCTCGTAGACCAATTTCTTGAACTGGACCGGATCGTCGGCGAACAGCGTGACGCCCCATTCCCATTCATCCAGGCCGACCGAACCGGTGACGATCTGCCGGACCTTGCCGGCGTATTTGCGGCCGGTCATGCCGTGGGCGCGCATCATCTCGCGCCGCTGGTCGATCGGGAGCATGTACCAGTTGTCGCCGCCCAGCCGGCGCTTGTTCATCGGGTAGAAGCAGATGTGCCGGGTTTTCGGAAGAATCGGCTTCAGGCGGGCGGCGATTTCCGGATTCTGCATCGGATCCGTCCCCGGCTCCGCCGTGTAGTTGCTCAGTTCCACCACGCTGACATAGGAATACGCGGGCAGCGCGTATTCGGCGAAGGCCGATTTGTTGAACGCCGTCTCCAGCTCCTGCAGTTCTTCCAGCGTCTCGCGCAGATGCATGAACAGGATGTCCGCCTTCTGGCCGACGATCGCGTAGACGGCGGTGCTGCCGTTCTTCGCTTCTTCGATCGCCGCCCACTCGTTCATCATGCGGCGCAGTTCGCTTTCCGCCCGCTCCCGCTCGGCCGCGTCCGCCTGCTTCCACGCCGTCCAGTCGATCGTGCGGAAATCGTGCAGCGCGAACCAGCCTTCGAGCGTTTGAGCCGCTTCGCTCATGTCAATCCTCCTTCGGATGTCTGCTGCCCCTATTGTACCCGAACGGCGGAAAAGGGAGCAAATGACGGAGTTGTGACAACGCCGGCCCGCAAATTGACTCGCGCGGAAGCATCCACTAAACTACACTAGAGAAACGGAATGCGCGGGAAGGAGCTTGCTTCCGACATGCTGCAAATGATCGTGCTGCTGCTGCTGTTCTTCGTGATGATATTCGGCATCGGCTTTATTCTGAACATGCTGATCAAGACGACCTGGTTCCCGGTCTGGCTGTTCCTGATCGTCGGCGTGCCGCTGGGGATGTATTTCACCTGGGATGAAACGAAGCCGTTCATGGACAATCTGACCGGCTACTCATATGTCGACATCTCGGTGGCGCTTGCGGGGCTGGCCGGCGCTTATGTCAGCGGATGGACGATCCGCAGGCTGCGGCAAGGCGGATACAAAATGTTCTAATCGTCAAGCGGGACGGCGGAGCCATACTAAGACGGACATCTCAAGTGCGTCGAGGTGAGGGCGATGCCGTTTCTTCATGTGAACGGGACGGACATCCATTGCCATGCGATGGGCGAGGGGCCGGCCGTCATTCTGGTGCACCCGCCTTTCATCGGAAGCTCCGTCTTCAATTATCTGAAGCATGATCTCGCGCGGGATCACCGCGTTGTCGTGTTCGACATCCGCGGGCACGGGCACAGCCCGGCGGGCGACGCGGCGTTGACGATACCGCTGATCGCGGAGGACGTGCGGCAGCTCCTGGACCGGCTGGATATCGAAGCGGCCTACGCATGCGGCTACTCCTGCGGCGCCATGCCGGTGCTCGAAGCGCTGCTCGCCGCGCCGGCGCGGTTCAAGGGGGCCGCGCTGCTGTCCGGCATGAGCGAGCTGGCCGACCGCCGCGGCCGGATGCGGATGCGGGCCGGCGCGCTCATCGGCGGCATGTCCCGGGAGGCGGTAATCGTGCCGGTCGCGCTCGGCAACGCGGACAGCCGGACGACCTTCGGCGTGCTCCGCGAGGAGGGAAAGATCGGCGACGCGCGGCGCCACCGGGATTACGCCGAGAGCTGCCTGAGGTACAGCTGCACGGGGCGGCTGAACCGCATCGACCATTCCGTGCTGCTGCTGTGCGGCGGAGAGGACGAGACGGGCTGCGCCTGCGCGCGCGAAATGCAAGGCAAGCTGCGGAACGCGGAGATGCGCGTGATTCCGGGCGTCGGCCACCATCTGCCGACGAAGGCGCCGGATCGGACGTGTGACGCCATCCGCGCTTGGATCGCGAAGCTGGAAGGCCGGGAAGAAGAAACGGCGTTCGCCCGGCCGGAAATGCCCGCGGGCGCGCTGACGGCGGAACAGGTGGAAGCCGCCGCGCGCGGGCGGGAGTTGCGCTGATTGCGGGCGCGTTTGCGCTTTGCGGTGTCTTCTGCGCGGCGAAATAGGGACGGGGCGCGGAGCCGGCGGTCGGCCGGTTGCCGCCCCGTTTTTTTGCGCGTGATGCCGGCATGCGGCGGGTGATCCGGCCAACCGCTCCGAATTGGCGCAAAAATGCGCCAGATGCGGCGGACCGGCCCCCGTCAACTCTCTGTCGCGCGAGCGGTGTCGTTTTGTGCTAGAATAGGATCACGAGATTTCCCACGACGGATGGAGCTGGATGGCGGCATGCGGATCGAACACGGGCATCAATTCACCGAGCATCACCGGTTTGTCGTCTATCGCGACTTCTCGATGAGTCCGCTCGATATGAAGACGCTCAGCCTGATCTATCAGCCGATGATCGGGGCGCCGGCCGTCTCGCTGTATCTCCTGCTCTATCATCAGATCGACGAATCTCGGACCGGCTATTCGCGGCCCGAGGCGCAGCGCCGGCTGATGCTCGGGCTCGGCGCCGGACTCGGCGACGCCGGCCGCCGCTATCTGATCGAGCAGTCTTCCCGGCTCGAAGCCGTCGGGCTGCTGCAGACGAGCCGGATCGCGCAGCCGGGCGGGGAGGACATCCTGTACGAATACGCGCTGGTCAGGCCGCTCAGTCCGGCCGAATTTTTCACGAATCCGCATTTCACCCTGCTGCTGCGGGACAAGATCGGCAGATACGCCGTTCTCGCGCTGCGCGAGCAGTTCGAATCGCCGGTTCCGGAGGAGTTGGACCGGCGAGGGCTGGAGCGGGAAGATCTGTCGGTGCCGTTCTTCGAAATTTTCCGCGTGCAGCCGCACAGCGCGGACGCCGAGCTGGAGCAGGCGCTGGCGGAGATCGCGGCGACCCGCGAGCCGGCGCCGCCCCTGCCGCCCGAACCGTCCGCGGGCATCACTTACGGCGAGCTGATTTACGGATTTCCCCAGAGCTCCGCGAACCGGCCGTTCGTCGAGCGGCTCCGGACGGACAAGGACAGCATGGCGATCGTCAACTACGTCGCCTACAAGTACGATCTCGACGTGGTGGACATGAAACGTCTGCTGGATGAACCCGGCGTCTTCTCGCCGGACGGCGCGCTCCTGTTCGACGAACTGCAGCGGCGCGCCAGCGCGTTCTACCGGCAGAGCCGCAAGCTGGAGGAGGAGCGGAACCGGATCGCGGCGCGGGCCGCGTCGCATGCCGGCGCGGCGGACGAAAGCGGCGAGCCGCCGGAGGAAGTGCCGGTGCCCGAGGAATGGTACTTGCCCGTGCCCGAGTCCATGACGGGGCGGTGCGACATCGCGCAGTACAATTTCCTGATGCGCAACGAGCCGCACACCCGTTTTCTGAAGCGGTTTTTCCCGGGGGCCGTTCCCGCCTGGCTCGACCGGGCGTTCGAACGGATCGATCTCCATTACCGGATGCCGCGCGAAGTGATCAACGTGCTCATCCATTACCTGCTCGGAGCGGGCGGGCCGCAGCGGCTGTCGGGCGATTTCATCGACAAGGTGGCCTCGAACATGCTGGCCCGCGGGGTGGATACATACGAGAAGGCCGTTCAGTATGTGCGCGAGCAGGAGAGGATCGAGCAGCGGATGAAGGAAGCGGAGCGCCGCGCGCCGGGGAACGCGCATGCCGCGGGCCGCGTCCATCGAAACGGCCGGAGCGGCGGATCGCGCAAGCCGGCGATACCGATCGTCGAGCAGCGAACGGGCGGCCGGCAGCTTACGCCGGAGGAACTGGCGGAGGCGCTCCGGCTCGCCAGCGAGCTGGAACGCGAATCTTAATCACAAGTCCACAAGCCGGCGCGAACGCGATACGTCCGCGCAAGCCGCGCCGCGAGCCGGAATCGCGCGCGGCGCTTGCGGGACGCAAACGCGAATCGCAATGTCGCAACCTGGGAGGGCGGACCGATGGAATCGCTGGGGGACCTCATCAAGCGGTGGCCGCTGGGCGCCGAAGTGCACGCCGAAGCGGAGCGGCATCTGGACGCGCTGCTTCAGGAGCCGGCCGTCCGCGGGCTCCTGGAGCGTCATCCCGGAACTGACGCGGCGCGATCTGCGCATCAACCTGAACCGGATTTATCAGTATGTGAAGGAACAGCGCCATTGCGCCGCCTGCCCCGGCCTCGACCGGTGCCCGAACGACATCGAAGGCTATTTCACGGTGCTCGAATGCGAGGTGCAGAACGGCAGGGCGCAGTTGTACGATCGCAAGGCCGCATGCAGCCTGCTCCGGGCGCGGGAGGCCGAGCGGCAGCTGCGCAGCCGGGTGCGCAGCTTCTACATCGACGAGTCGGCGATCGGCGGTACGTTCTCGCCCACCGAGATGGTCACGATCGAGCCCGAGCGTTCGGCCGCCGTGAAGCATCTGCTCAAATACATCAAGACGACGCGCGAGAACGGCCTGCAGAAGCGCGGGCTGTATCTGGTCGGCCCGTTCGGCACGGGCAAGACGTATCTCATGTGCTACATGCTGCACGAGCTCGCGAAGAGCGGACTGTCCGGCGCCATCGTCTACGTACCGGAGTTCGTCGAGGACGTCAAATCGATGCTGGACGAACCGGCCCGGCTGCGCGAGACGATCGAGCTGATGAAGGAGACCGANCTGCTCGTCTTCGACGACATCGGCGCCGAGAATCTGAGCCCGTGGGTGCGCGACCATGTGCTGGGCACGATTCTGAACTACCGCATGAACCGCAAGCCGACGTTCTATACGTCCAACCATGACCTCGACGCGCTGGAGCNNCATTTCAGCTTCACGAACCGCGACGGCGANGAGGCGCACAAGGGGCAGCGGATCATGGACCGGATCCGCCCGTTCGTCGACCGGCTGTGGATCGGCGGCGGGAACAAGCGGGGACTCGACGTGCGGCCGGCCGGGGAATAAAGCGCATCCGGACAAAAAAAAAACGCGCGGGAACCGAACCGTATGCGGGGGGAGAGGCACCGTCCGCGCGAGCGGACGCCGCGTCGTCGCGGCCGGCCGCGGCGCCATGTTCCGGCTGCGGCCGGATTGCGCACGGAATCGCCGAGCCGGTCGATCTCCGGCCGCGGCGCCATGTTCCGGCCGCGGCCGGATCGGGCGCGGTTCCGCTAGGGTGCCGGGATCGCCGCAAAGCGGATTTTTCGCAACAAGTGCAGGGGTTCGCCCGGCGGGCGGACCCTTGTTGCATTATCAGGGAAATTTATACGATCCATAAGAACTAGCAAAAAAATAGGTTGACGCACGGCAGGCGAACTGCTATTATGCTTTCTATAAACCGACTAAACATGTAGGAATAATCATTTTGTGACCGGTCAACCGGAACAAGCGGGTGTTTGCGGCAAGTCGGTACAGAAACTCAGAAAAATGACGGCGTGACAAGCCGACGGAATTTTTTGGGGGAGTGTCGAGGATGAAATCATGGATCAATGTGTCGCGAGCGCTGATCTTTATCGTATTGATCGCTCTGCTGACCGCCTGCGGCTCGGGCGGCAACGGCGGAAGCGCAAGCTCGGGCGGCGGGCAGGCTTCGTCCGGCTCGGGCGGCTCGTCCGGAGACAAGAAGGAAATCGAACTGCTGAACGTGTCCTACGACCCGACGCGCGAACTGTATGAGGCTTACAACAAGGTGTTCGCCGACTACTGGCTGAAAGAGAAGGGCCAGAAGGTGACGGTCAAGCAGTCGCACGGCGGCTCCGGCAAGCAGGCCCGCTCCGTCATCGACGGACTCGAGGCGGACGTCGTGACGCTGGCGCTCGGCTACGATATCGACGCGATCGCCGACGCCGGGCTGATCTCGCCGGATTGGCAGAAACAATTCGATCTGAACAGCTCGCCGTACACGTCGACGATCGTGTTCCTTGTGCGCGAAGGCAACCCGAAGGGCATCAAGGACTGGGACGACCTCATCAGGGACGGCATCGAGGTCATCACGCCGAACCCGAAGACGTCCGGCGGCGCGCGCTGGAACTACCTCGCCGCGTGGGGCTACGCGCTGCGGAAGAACGGCGGCGACGAAGCGAAAGCGCAGGAATTCGTGAAAGAGCTGTTCAAGCATGTGCCGGTGCTCGACTCCGGGGCGCGCGGCGCGACGACGACGTTCGTCGAACGACAAATCGGCGACGTGCTGCTCGCCTGGGAGAACGAGGCGTTCCTCGCGCTCAAGGAATTCGGCGAAGACAAGTTCGACATCGTGACGCCCTCGCTCAGCATCCTCGCCGAACCGCCGGTCGCCGTCGTCGACAAGGTGGTCGACAAGCGGGGAACGCGTGAAATCGCGGAAGCGTACCTGCAATACCTGTACAGCGAAGAAGCGCAGAAGGTGATCGCCGAGAACTTCTATCGGCCGACGCTGCCGTCCGTGCTCGAGCAATACAAGGACGTGTTCGTCGACGTGGAGTTTCTGACGATCGATGGCGATTTCGGCAGCTGGCGCGAGGCGCAGGAGAAGCATTTCAACGACGGAGGCATTTTCGACCAGATCTATACGCCGGGCTCCTGATTCCCGGTTCGAACAGCCGTTAACTTGGACGGGGAGCTGACTTCACATGAAAGGTTCCGGAAAGGCCAGCGTGCTGCCGGGATTCGGCCTGTCGCTCGGATTCACCATTCTGTATCTGAGCCTGATCGTGATCATTCCGCTGGCCAGCGTCCTGATCAAAACGGCCGGTATGAGCTTTGCGGAGTTCTGGGCGGCCGTGACGAACCCCCGCGTGCTCGCGGCGTACAAGTTGAGTTTCCTGACGGCGTTCTTCGCGGCCGCGGTCAACGCCGTGTTCGGTCTGCTGGTCGCCTGGGTGCTCGTCCGCTACCGGTTCCCGGGCAAACGGCTCGTCGACAGCATCATCGACCTGCCGTTCGCCCTGCCGACCGCGGTTGCGGGCATCGCGCTAACCACGATTTACGCGCCCACCGGATGGATCGGATCGCTCTTCAACCCGCTGGGACTGAAAATCGCGTACACGCCGATCGGCATCACGATCGCGCTTGTTTTCATCGGCCTGCCGTTCGTCGTGCGGACGGTGCAGCCGGTGCTCCAGGATCTCGAGAAAGACGTGGAGGAAGCGGCCGTCATGCTCGGCGCCTACCGCTGGCGGACGTTCCGCAAGGTCATCCTGCCGGAGCTGATCGCGCCGCTGCTCACCGGTTTCGCCCTCGCCTTCGCCCGCGGCATCGGCGAGTACGGTTCGGTCGTCTTCATCTCCGGCAACATGCCGATGAAGACGGAGATCGCGCCGCTGCTCATCATGACGAAGCTCGAACAGTTCGATTACGCCGGCGCGACGGCCATCGCGCTCGTCATGCTGGTCATCTCGTTCGCCTTGCTGCTCGTCATCAACTACATGCAGTGGCGGTACAGCCGCCGCGTGCAGTCGGGTTAAGGGAGGGACCGCCATGGCAGGAGCCATTCACGCGCAATTGTCCGGCGCGGCGTCCGACCGGCCCGCGCACATTACGGAGTCCAGGGGCGTGCGGATCGCGCTGATCACCGTCGCGCTGCTGTTCCTTGCGCTTGTCATTTTGCTGCCGCTCATCTCCGTCATCGTCGAGGCGCTGTCGCAGGGCTGGCGCGTCTACGTCGAATCGATCACGGAGAAGGACGCGGTTTCGGCGCTCAGGCTCACGCTGCTCACCGCGGCCATCGCCGTTCCGCTGAACACGCTGTTCGGCGTCGCCGCGGCCTGGGCGATCGCGAAGTTCAACTTCAGGGGCAAGAACGTGCTGGTCACGCTGATCGATCTGCCGTTCGCCGTCTCCCCGGTCATCTCGGGTCTCATCTTCGTGCTGCTGTTCGGCGCGCAGGGGCTGCTCGGCCCGTGGCTGGCCTCCCACGACATCAAAATCATTTTCGCGCTGCCGGGCATCGTGCTCGCCACGATCTTCGTCACGTTCCCGTTCGTCGCGCGGGAGCTGATCCCGCTCATGCAGGCGCAGGGCGTGCAGGAAGAGGAGGCGGCCGCGACGCTGGGCGCGAAGGGCTGGCAGATTTTCTGGCGCGTGACGCTGCCGAACATCAAGTGGGGGCTGCTNTACGGCGATCATNCTGTGCAACGCGCGGGCGATGGGCGAATTCGGCGCCGTGTCCGTCGTCTCCGGCCATATCCGCGGGCAGACGAACACGCTGCCGCTGCAGGTCGAGATCCTGTACAACGAGTACCAGTTCACCGCGTCGTTCGCCGTCGCCTCGCTGCTCGTGCTGCTCGCGCTGGTGACGCTGATCGTCAAGGCCGTCGTCGAGTGGAAATCCGGACAGCAGACGGTCGAATCGGAAGGAGGAGCCGGGTAACATGCGGATCGAAGTGCGGAATGTGACGAAGCGTTTCGGCAGCCTGAAGGCGGTCGACAACGTCAGCTTCACGATCGAAGAGGGCAAGCTGATCGGTCTGCTCGGCCCGAGCGGCGGCGGCAAATCGACGCTGCTCCGGATGCTCGCCGGGCTCGAGACGCCGGACGAGGGCGACATCATCCTGGGCGGCGAGCGGGTCAACGACGTGCCGCCGCAGAAGCGGGGAATCGGCTTCGTCTTTCAGAACTACGCGCTGTTCCGCCACATGACCGTGTTCGACAACATCGCGTTCGGGCTGGAAGTGAAGAAGGCGAAGAAGAACGAGATCCGCGAGCGCGTGGGGGAACTGCTCGAGTTGATCGGTCTTCAGGGGCTTGCGAACCGCTATCCGCATCAACTGTCGGGCGGCCAGCGGCAGCGCGTCGCGTTCGCGCGGGCGCTCGCGCCCCGGCCGAGCCTGCTGCTGCTCGACGAGCCGTTCGCCGCGATCGACGCGAAGGTGCGCAAGGAGCTGAGAAGCTGGCTGAAAGAGATGATCGAGAAAATCGGCATCACGTCGATTTTCGTGACGCACGACCAGGACGAGGCGGTCGAGGTGGCGGACGAGATGCTGATCTTCTCGAACGGCCGTCTGGAACAGCAGGGCACCCCGGTCGAGATCTACCGCCATCCGCGGACGCCGTTCGTCGCCTCGTTCATCGGCGAGTCGCGGGTGCTGCAGCATCCCGAGCGGCTGTTCGGTTTCGAGGAAGCCGTCGGCAAGGGCAGCAAGTCGGCGATCATCCGTCCGGAATTCGTGGAAGTCGGCAAGGAGAGGGAGCTTTCCTATCCGCGGTCCGCGCAGCGGGGCGTCGTCAGACAATCGTTCTTCCGCGGCGCGCATCTGGAACTGGAAGTGGAAGTCGAAGGCAACCGGCTGATCGCGTACCGGTCGCTCGACCGGGAGCCGCTCGAGCCGGGCGCCGAAGTGCTCGTCTTTATTCATCGGCTGTATGTGCTTGACGGAACGTCGGCGGTATTGGTCGAAAATCCGCTCAAGACGGATCCGATGCCGGTCCACATTTGATCCATAACGGAATGGATGGAGGGTTCACGATGGCCAAACCGGTAGAGGTGGACACCGTATGGATGGAACGGATTGCCGAATCGGTGAACGGACTGGAATACGGCTCGGTGGTCATTACGGTTCATGACGGCAGGATCGTGCAGATCGACCGCACGGAGCGCAAGCGTTTCGACGCGGCTTCGGCTGCGCGCGAGAAGGAGAAGTCCGGCGCGTCGCTCCAGCCCGCTTCCGGCAAGCCGCTGACGAAGACCGGCGATGCGAAGCGAAGCGCGGAAGCGTAAGGAACGGCCGGAGTTCGCAAGATGACGGTGAATGCGCAAAGCCCCGCCCATGTCCTTCCCGGACGCGGGCGGGGCTTCGGCTTTCATGCCGGCGTATGCGTGTCTGTCAGGCGTACGGCTTCGGTTGGTGCGTCAGGCGGGCCGTTTGTTACGAAATGAGGTAATCGATGACGACGGCCGCGGCGAACACTACCACCATGAAAACGAACATCCAGGTGAAGCCGACCGCCACGTCGTTGAAGTCGTTGCGCGGCTCCTCGTTGATATGCTGACGCGGATCCTGCACGTTCTCCATCAGTCTGTCCTCCTGTCGGGCCGGCGGCTTGTCGGATGGCCGCAGCTTGCGCCCACGCGTAAGTCTTCCATAGCTTCCCCTAGTATACCCAACTTGCGGAATGCTTGTAAAGCGAACGAATGTGACAAAAATAAGGCGGCCCGGTCGGTGATGAGGCGGCGGCGATAAGGCGGCGATGGGGCGGGCGCGGGAATTGCGGCGGATGGGCGGGGGTTCGGCGGATCGGAAATGCGGCGCGCCCCGCGGGCGTTCCATGTGCTACAATAGGTGTCAGCGAAGAAAGGGGCGAAACACCTGAAATGGCACGGAAGGAATCGGCCGGCCGTTACGCGGCCGGGGANCTGAAGNGCGTTCCGGANCCGATCCGCTCGAAGCTGGCGNTGCTNCCGGACAAGCCGGGCTGCTANCTGATGAAGAACGCCGAGGGCAAGGTCATTTACGTCGGCAAGGCGAAGGTGCTGAAGAATCGCGTCCGGTCNTATTTCACGGGCAGCCACAACATCAAGACGCAGCGGCTCGTGTCGGAGATCCGCGATTTCGAATACATCGTCACGTCNAACAACATGGAGGCGCTCATNCTCGAGTGCAACCTGATCAAGCAGTACCATCCGCGCTACAACGTGCTGCTGAAGGACGACAAGNCGTTCCCNTACATCAAGATCACGGGCGACNNGCATCCGCGNCTCGAGGTGACGCGGCGGGTCGTGAAGGACGGCGGGAAGTATTTCGGCCCGTATCCGAACGCCTACGACGCGCGGGAGACGAAGCGGCTGCTCGACCGGCTGTACCCGCTGCGCAAATGCGCGACGATCCCCGACAAGGTGTGCCTGTACTATCACATCGGGCAATGCCTCGCGCCGTGCGAACACCAGGTCGATCCGGGCGTGTACGAGGAGATGGTGCAGCAGATCACGCGCTTCCTGAACGGCGGCTACCAGGAAGTGAAGGCGCAGCTCCAGGAGAAGATGATGGCCGCGGCGGAAAGGCTCGAGTTCGAGCGGGCGAAGGAGTACCGCGACCAGATCCAGAGCATCGAGACGGTCATGGAGCGGCAGAAGATCCAGATCCCCGACGCGGTCGACCGCGACATTTTCGGGTTTGCGGTCGACAAGGGGTGGATGTGCGTGCAGATTCTGTACATGCGCCAGGGGAAAATGATCGAGCGCCGCGCCATCACGTTTCCGTTCTACGGCGAGCCGTACGAGGATTTCATGACCTTCGTGGCGCAATACTACAGCGAGAATCCGGCGCTGCCGAAGGAGATTCTGCTGCCGATGGCCGAGGACGCCGGCGGGTCGGCGGAAGGCGGGCAGGACGGCGCCGCGGCCGGCGGGGCGCGGGATG
>Ga0065723_100920_pt1 | contig 12469 bp, 11 predicted proteins | sample TheenrcuSG05Z960_FD_59110 | JGI IMG/M metagenome (GOLD analysis project Ga0065723, IMG submission 59110) | Thermophilic enrichment culture from UC Davis - Sample SG0.5Z960 | ecosystem: Engineered > Solid waste > Grass > Composting > Bioreactor | place: USA: University of California, Davis
GAGAAGCTCTTTTTCTATGTTCGCTTTTTCCAGACTTTACCCCCACGCAAATTTTACTCTAACTGAATGTCAGCATTGCCGGTTCGGCCCTTGATGCGAATCAAACTTGCATCAGCCGATTCAACTAACGCGTATCTGTTTCGTTGCGCTGCGGACCGCTCGCCATCATTTCCGATCCGCCACGACCGTCACCCGGTAGCGGGGGAAATTTTCCTTCAGAATCGCTTCCGCCCGCGCGGCAAGCTTCGCGGCTTCTTCCCGGCTCAGCGACTTGTCGAGATCGAGATGGACGCGCATGTTCGTCCCGCCCGTGCGCGTGATCCGGATGTGCCGGATGCCGCCCAGTCCGCGCAGCAGTTCGGCGACGAACGCGTTGTCGCGGCGGTAGCTCATCGCCGTGCCGGTCAGCGGCAGATTCGGATTCGATCTGCTGAGCCCCATGTAGCCGTCGTTGCCGTAACTGCCGGGCCGGTTGTCCGTGCCGGGGCCGAAACCGCCGCAGCCGGACGCGGCGAGGGCCGCGGCCAGCAGCGCGCCGGGAAGCAGCATGCGCAGCAGCCGTCTCCGATGACGTCTTCGAATGAACATGAAGAAACCTCCCTTCGCCATTAGGATGGCTGGGGGGAGGCCCGGGTATGCATCCGATCAGATGCCGTATTTCTTCTTGAAACGGTCGACGCGGCCGCCGGTATCGACGAACTTCTGCTTGCCCGTGAAGAAGGGATGGCAGTTCGAGCAGATTTCGACCCGGAGGTTCGGCTTCACCGAACCCGTCTCGAACGTATTGCCGCACGCGCAGGTCACGGTCGCGACGTGATACGTCGGATGAATGTCCGGTTTCATCTCGTTCACCTCTTTCACGCCCTGGGCCCATGAAGCGCCGGCCCAGAGTAAATGACACATGATGAGATTATAGCACGAGTGCGCGAAAGCGCGCAACGGTCAATTCATTTCCGGCGCCGGAACGCCTCGGGCGGCACATGCGTGTAGCTGCCGATGCGCACATCCGGCAATTCCGCCTCGAGGATCTCGATCATCTGCTTCATCCCGTAAATCTCGCCCCGCGCGGGCGGGATGAGCTCCAGGTAGCTTTCCGGATCGATGTTCAGATTGCGCAGCTGAATCAGCTTCAGCCCCGTCCGCTTCGCGAAGCCGATCATCGCCTCGATCTCTTCCTCGCGGTCCGTCACGCCGGGGAAGACGAGATAATTGATGGACGTGTACACGCCGCGGTCGGACGCGTACTTGAGCGACTTCTCGACATTCGCCAGCGTGTAGCCGCGCGGCCGGTAATAGGCATTGTAGTGTTCCTCGATGGCGCTGATCGTGCTGACGCGCATCAGATCGAGCCCGGCGTCGACGATCGCCCGGATGTGGTCGGTCAGTCCGGCGTTCGTATTGATGTTGATGTAGCCGAGATCCGTCTTCTCCCGCACCCGGCGGATCGCGTCGATGATCAGCTTCGCCTGGGTCGACGGCTCGCCCTCGCAGCCCTGGCCGAAGCTGATGATCGCGTCCGGCGTCTTCAAATGCTCGAGCATGATCTCGACCAGTTCGTCCACCGTCGGCCGGAAATTCATCCGCGTCTGGGGCGCGGGGAAGCCGCTGTCGTCCGGCTGCTCGGATATGCAACCGTAGCAGCCCGCGTTGCAGCTGTAGGAGACCGGCACGGCGCCTTCCCAGCGGCCGAGGAACGTGTTCGACGCCGTCAGGCACTCGTAGCCGAGCGCGCAATGCGACAAGTGCTTGTAGACCCGGTTCTCCGGATACCGCGCAAGCAGCTCCTCGACGCTCTTCTCCAGCCCGCCGCGGTCGCAGTTCAGCGGATTCCACGGCTCCGGATCGTCGGTTCGCCGCGCCGCGACGTAGAACCGATCGTCCTTCCATACCACCGCCGTATAGCCGAAGAGCGGCAGTTTCCGGCTGCGGTCCGTCTTGACGTAGGCGGGAATGGCCAGCCGCGTGTATCCCTGCGGCAGCAGCGCGCCGACCGCCTGCGCGTCTTCGGGCAGCGGCCGCATCTCGCCCGTGTCCGGGTCGATCCCGATCGGCCGCGTGTACGGCAGGCTGACCAGCGTCGCGCCCTCGGGCAGCGGGATCAGCTCGTCTTCCATCAATTCGATGATCATGTCGGCGCTGCGGCCGAGTCCGCCCCAGTCGGGCGCGTCATAGACGCGGCCTTTCGCGTCGGCATACACCAGGTTCATGCGTCGTTCCCACCTTCAATACACGCTGCTCAAAAAACGTTGCGCCGAACCGTCAGGTCGACGACCGCACGGCCCGCCTTGCGGCGCCGCCCGCCGAACCGCCGATGCCGCCGTCCGCCGCCAGCTTCGCGATGACGTCGATGAATTCGGCGTTGGATTTCGTGTCCCGCAGTTTCTTCAGAAATTGTTCCACGAACTCGGGGGTGTCGTTCATCATTTTGCGGATCGTCCAGGCGCACTCGAGCTCTTCCTTCGTCAGCAGCATCTCCTCGCGCCGCGTGCCGGAACGGCGGATGTCCAGCGCCGGGAAAATGCGGCGCTCCGCGAGCCTCCGGTCGAGCACAAGCTCCATGTTGCCGGTGCCCTTGAACTCCTCGTAAATGATGTCGTCCATCCGCGAGCCGGTATCGATGAGCGCGGTCGCCAGAATCGTCAGGCTGCCGCCTTCCTCGACGTTGCGCGCCGAACCGAAGAAACGTTTCGGACGATGGAACGACGCCGGATCGATCCCGCCGGAGAGCGTCCGGCCGGAAGGCGGCACGACGAGGTTGTAGGCGCGCGCAAGACGCGTGATGCTGTCAAGCAGAATGACGACGTCCCGCTTGTGCTCGACCAGGCGCTGCGCCCGCTCCAGCACCATTTCCGCCACCTTGATGTGATGTTCCGGCACCTCGTCGAACGTCGACGCGTAGACTTCGCCCTTCACCGACCGCTGCATGTCGGTCACTTCCTCCGGNCGNTCGTCGATCAGCAGCACGAACAGNTNGATCTCCGGATNATTCGCCGAGATGCTGTTGGCGATCTCCTTNAGNAGCAGCGTNTTGCCCGCTTTCGGCGGCGCGACGATCAATCCGCGTTGACCGAGACCGACCGGCGCGAGAATATCCATGATGCGGGTCGACAGGTTGTTGGGGGAAGTCTCCAGAACGAGTTTCTTCTGCGGATAGAGGGGAGTCAGGGCGGGGAAGTGGAGCCGCTCCGCGGCAACTTCCGGACTCTCGCCGTTGACAGCGTTCACCTGCAGCAGGCCGAAGAACCTTTCGTTCTCCTTCGGCGCCCGGCATTTGCCGGATACGAGGTCCCCGGTGCGCAGGTCGAATTTCCGAATCTGCGACGCCGATATGTAAATGTCGTCCTTGCTCGGCAGGAAGAGCGGTCTCAGGAACCCGTAGCCCTCCGGCAGCACGTCGAGCACGCCCTCCATGAACATGAGTCCGCTTCGCTCGGCCTGGGCCCGCAGGATCGCGAAGATCAGCTCTTTCTTCCGCATCTGGCCGTAGTTCGGAATCTGGTACTCCTTCGCGAGTTTGTAGAGTTCCGTCAGCTTCATCTCTTCCAGATCGGAGATTTGCAGATCGGACATCTTGTCACCCCTTGATATTCAATTTTGCTCAAGATCCATTATCGCCGGAATGAACGGGTTTTCTTCACTGCACAGGGTCTTGCGTATTCGGGAGTTCAAATGTCAGAAGATGCGGATTCTCTCTTCGCGGATGAGAGGATCGTTCCTATCCGGCTTCGGGCTCGCGCCACACGTCGGCGCCCAGCCGGCGGAGATTGTCCACAAGATTATCATACCCGCGATCAATATATTCGACACCCGCGATTTCCGTGACGCCTTCCTCGACCGTCAGCGCCGCCACGACGAGCGCCGCTCCGGCCCTGAGATCGGAGGCGCGGACCTTCGCGCTGTTCAGCTTGCTTCCCTCGATGATGGCCGAACGTCCCTCGACGCGGATCTTGGCGCCCATGCGCACAAGCTCCGGCACATGCTTGAAGCGGTTGCTGTACACGTAATCCGTCAGGATGCTGACGCCTTCGGCCTGCGTGAGCAGGCTCGTCATCGGCGACTGCATGTCCGTCGCGAATCCCGGATAGACGAGCGCCTTGACGTCGACCGCGGAATAGACGGGCTGGCCGACGACGCGGATCGATTCGTCCATTTCGTAGACGTGGACGCCCATTTCCTGCAGCTTGGCCGTCACGGCTTCGAGATGTTTCGGAATGACGTTGTCCACGATGACGTCGCCGCGCGTCGCGGCCGCCGCGATCATGTAGGTCGCGGCCTGAATCCGGTCGGGGATGATCGAATGCCGGCAGCCGTGCAGCCGGTCCACGCCCTCGATCCGGATCGTCTCGGTGCCCGCGCCCTTGATGCGGGCGCCCATCGCGTTCAGCAGCGTCGCGACGTCGATGATCTCCGGCTCCTTGGCCGCGTTCTCGATGATCGTGAGCCCTTCGGCGCGGGAAGCCGCCAGCATGATGTTGATCGTCGCGCCGACGCTGACGACGTCGAGATAAATCTTCGCGCCGCGCAGCTTCTTCGCCGAGAGGCGGATCGCGCCGTGCTCGTTCGTAACGGTGGCGCCGAGCGCCTCGAAACCTTTGATGTGCTGGTCGATCGGACGGGGTTCGAAGTTGCAGCCGCCGGGAAGCCCGATCACGGCTTCGCCGAATCGGCCGAGCAGCGCGCCCATGAGGTAGTAGGACGCGCGCAGCAGCTTCACCTTGCCGTTCGGCATCGGAACGGGGCGCATGCGGGTCGGATCGATGATCATCGAATCGCCGATCCGCTTCACCCGGGCCCCGAGCTCTTCGAGGATCTCCGTATAGACGGCCACGTCGCTGAGCCGCGGCAGGTTGTCCAGTCTGACTTCGCCGTCGGCCAGTATGGAAGCCGGCAGCAGCGCGACGGCGCTGTTCTTCGCGCCGCTGATCGTCACTGTTCCGCGCAGCGGGCGGCCGCCGCGGACCATCAGTTTCTCCATGTCTCCCATATCCTCCCGATGGCGCTGGTTGACCGTCATGCGGACGGATGAGCAGGAACCGCCGGCCAGGCGCGGCGGTTCCTGCGGATGGTCACGCTCGTTTTACGCTTGGTTGCTGCTGCCGAACAGCCGGATCTTCTCGGCCACGACTTCGATCATCGCTTCGCGCGCGGGGCCGAGATATTTCCGCGGATCATAGACTTTGCTGTCCTTGCCGAGGATTTCGCGAATCTTGTTCGTGCACGCGATCTGGTTCTCCGTGTTCACGTTGATCTTGCCGACGCCGCAGCGGATCGCTTCCCGGATGGAGTCGTCCGGAACGCCCGAACCGCCGTGCAGCACGATCGGCACCGGAATCTTGTCCGCCACTTCCTTGATGATGTCGAAGCGGATCTTCGGCTCGCCCTTGTACATGCCGTGCGCCGTGCCGACCGCGATCGCGAGCGCGTCGACGCCCGTCTCCTCATAGAAACGGATCGCTTCTTCCGGCTTCGCCAGCGACGCTTCGGCTTCGTCGACGCTGATGTCGTCTTCGACGCCGCCGATCGTGCCGAGCTCGCCCTCGACGGACACGCCCATCGCGTGGGCGACCTTCACGATCTCCTTCGTGATGCGGACATTCTCTTCGAACGGATGNTGGGATCCNTCNAACATGATCGACGTNAATCCNGCGCGGATGCATTGCATNGCGATTTCGAAGCTGCTGCCGTGGTCGAGATGNAGCGCGATCGGAAGTCCGGATTTCTTCGCCGCGGCNTCCGCNAGCGCNACGGTGTATTCGANGCCCATGTATTTCAGGGCGCCTTCGCTTACGCCGAAGATCAGCGGCGATTTCTCCCGGATTCCCGCCTCGACGATGGCCTGCGTGAACTCCAGGTTGTTGATGTTGAATTGCCCGACGGCGAATTTGTTCGCCTTCGCCTTCGGCAAAAACTCGTTCATGGACACAAGTGGCATCGGTTCGTTCCTCCTAATCGGTATCCGCGCTGTGGTTCAAGTTCCGCGGACTTGTCATACTGTGTCATTATACCACATTGCTGTCCGATATGGTAATTCGCCGGCGGACATGTCGACCCGAAAAAAAGGGATACCCGGTTTCAGGATCCCGACATCTGTCCGCTCGCGCGTCTCGCTCGCCGCGCAGCTGCATGTTTACCGCCGTCCGCATCTCGTCGATATCGAACGGTTTCGTAAAGTGCATCAGCGCGCCGAGCTCGATCGCCTCTTTGATCATGTCCAGTTCGCCGTAAGCCGTCATCATGATGACTTTGATGTCGCGGTTGATCTCCTTGACGCGTTTCAGGATTTCGAGTCCGTCCATGCCCGGAATCTTCATATCGAGCAACACAAGATCGGGAGATTCGTTCTTCACGATCTCCAGCGCCATCTTGCCGTTGGACGCTTGAAATGTCTGGTACCCTTCGCTGCCGAACACTTCCATGAGCAGCACGCGGATGCCGTTCTGATCATCGACGATCAGCACCTTCTTGTCATCCAACGTTCCGATCCCTCCTTTGGAGCGAATGCCAAGCCCGGCACGCGTCCGTCAGGCAAGGCTTCACCCGGGCCGGGGACACGCCACTCCAAAGGAGGCTATTCGACGCAGGTTCGTGAATATCCTGCAAACAATGGAAAAATGTATCTCCGGCGCTACTTTATTCCGCATGGCGAATGGCCGCGTTCACGAATTCGCGGAACAGCGGCTGCGGCCGGTTCGGCCGCGACGTGAATTCCGGATGGAACTGGACGGCCAGGAACCAGGGATGGCCGGGCAGTTCGATCATCTCGACCAGACGGCCGTCAGGCGATGTGCCCGACACGCGCAGTCCCGCCTCTTCGATCCGTTCGCGGTATTCGTTGTTGAACTCGTAGCGGTGGCGGTGGCGTTCGTAGATCAATTCCTGGCCGTAGGCCTGCGCGGCCAGCGTGCCCGGCGAGATCTTGCACGGATACAGGCCGAGGCGCATGGTTCCGCCGAGATCTTCGATATCCTTCTGGTCCGGCAGCAGGTCGATGACCGGATAGGGCGTGGACGGATCGATCTCCGAACTGTTCGCGCCCTCCAGGCCGACGACGTGGCGCGCATATTCGATGACGGCCATCTGCATCCCGAGGCAGATGCCGAAGAACGGCACCCTCTTCTCCCGCGCCCAGCGGATCGCGGTAATCTTCCCTTCGATGCCGCGGTCGCCGAAGCCTCCCGGCACGAGCACGCCGTGCACGCCGGCGAGCAGCTCGTCCACGTTCTCCGGCGTCACGTCCTCGGCGTTCACCCAGCGGATCTTCACCTCGCGCTCCGCGTCGATACCCGCGTGGCCGAGCGCCTCCACGATGCTGAGATAAGCGTCGTGCAGCGCGACGTATTTCCCGACGATCGCGATTTCCACCGACCCGGTGATCGCGTTCACGCGGCGCACAAGATTTTCCCATTCGGTCATGTCCGGTTCCGGCGCGTCCAGCTTCAGATGGCTGACGACGATGTCGTCAAGCCCCTCCCTCCGCAGATTGAGCGGGATCTCGTACAGATTCGACGCGTCGCGGCACTCGATGACCGCCTTCTGGTCGACGTCGCAGAACTGCGCGATCTTGCGCTTCAGATCCTCGTTCATCGGATGTTCCGTCCGGCAGACGATGACGTTCGGCTGGATGCCGATGCTCCGCAGCTCCTTCACGCTGTGCTGCGTCGGCTTCGTCTTCACCTCGCCCGCCGCCTTGATGTATGGAATGAGCGTGACGTGGATGTACATGACGTTGTCGCGGCCGACGTCGCTTTTGATCTGGCGGATCGCTTCGAGGAAGGGCAGGCTCTCGATGTCCCCGACCGTGCCGCCGATCTCGGTGATGACGACGTCCGAGCCCGATTCCCGGCCCGCGCGGAAGACGCGCTCCTTGATTTCGTTCGTGATATGCGGAATGACCTGCACGGTGCCGCCGAGGAATTCGCCGCGCCGCTCCTTCGCGATGACGGACGAATAAATTTTGCCCGTGGTCACGTTGCTGTTCTTCGTGAGGTTGATGTCGATGAAGCGCTCATAATGGCCGAGATCGAGGTCGGTCTCCGCGCCGTCGTCGGTCACGAACACTTCGCCGTGCTGATACGGGCTCATGGTGCCGGGGTCGACATTAATGTAAGGATCGAACTTCTGGATCGTCACCTTGAGCCCCCGGTTCTTCAGCAGCCGGCCGAGCGATGCCGCGGTGATGCCCTTGCCGAGCGACGATACGACGCCGCCGGTTACGAAAATATACTTCGTCACTTGCAAATGCCCTCCAGATGATTGGTAAAAACAAAAAAAGTGACACCCGCTTAGCGGGGCACTTTTCGTCCATTTGCCGAGTATAGAGCAAATCTGTTGCCCGAACAATAGTTTACCCGTGTGTCCCAACCGATGTCAAGTGAATCGGCATGAGCCGATCCTGCCCGGCCTCGATCCTGCCCGGCCCGCGCGCCCGGTTCATGACGGCCGGCAAAACCGCGCGGGGATGGCGCCGCCCCGCTCCCGGGAAGCGGCGGCCGCGTGAAGAACCCGGCGAGCCTTACAGATCCTCTTCTTCGTCGTCGATTTCCGGCTGCTCGTCGTCCTCGAATTCCTCGTCGACTTCCTCCGGCTCGAGTTCCTCGTCGTCGAGCACCGGCTCGTCGATGTCCTCGTCGTCGAGCGGAACTTCATCGTCCACATCCACGTCCGCGTCGGCGTCGTACAGACCTTCGCCGTCCTCGTCGTAGAGATCGTAATCCTCTTCGTCCGTGACGTACGCGTCTTCTTCCTCGCCGTACAGATCCTCTTCCTCTTCGTCCTCGTCGTTGATGATGCGCGGACGCGCGGCGCCGAGGGACGGATCTTCGCTCCGGTCGACCGGATACCACCGCTTCAGCCCCCAGATGTTGTTGCCGACGCAGGCGAACCGGCCGTCGATGTTGATCTCCGTATAAATCTGCGCGATGACTTCGTTGATTCTGTCGTCGGACATGCCGCGGACCCTGCCGATCTCCCGGATCAGATCCCGGTAATACATCGGCTCGTTGGCCGCCTTCAGAATCTCGAACGCCAGATCGACCATCGGCATTTCTTCGATCCGTTCGGGATCGAGCTTCAAACGAATCTCGCCGCTCATCGAACACATCCTCTCGCGCAAGTCGTCTTCAAACCAGCATAGTTCTATCCATTGTCAACCTATAGTAAACCTTATTTCATTTCAAAAAGCAAGCAAGCCGCCGCGGCGCGGAGTCCTTGCGCCGGCCGCCCAATTCGGGAGAACGGGATACCCGCTCATGCCGCTGTCCACGGGCCCTCATAGTATAAGTCCAGCATGTTCTCCCCGGGAGGAATGCGCCGATGGACTTGAGCCCGGTACTCAAATGGCTGGAGGAGAGGGCGCTGACCGCCCCGGGCAAGAGCGGCGTCCGCTGCCTGCTCCGATTCCTCTGCCCGGCCGATTACCGCCGCTTCGCCCGCGAGTGGGCGGAGCGGCATCCTCCCGGAACGCCGGACGCGCCGGCCGTCCGGCTCCTTCCGCTCATCCGCGGCGTCATCTTCACGCTTCCGCCGGGACCGCCGGCCGGTTCCCCCTCGGGCCGGCTGCGCCCTCGAGCAGGACGCCCGCGTCGCCGTCCACGGAACCGTCCGCAGCGTGCCGGCCGTCGAACAGGGCATCCCGTGGGGCGTGCGGCAGATCCGCGCGCCGTCGGCCTGGCGGCAGACGACCGGCAACGGGATCAAAGTCGGCGTCATCGACACCGGCGTCGATTTCAACCATCCCGATCTCCGCCACGCGATCTCGCGGGGCATCAACCTGCTGGCGCGCAGCATGCTGCCGCACGACGACAACGGCCACGGCACGCACATCGCCGGCACGATCGCGGCGGCGAACCAGCCGTACGGCATGATGGGCGTCGCGCCCCGCGCGATCATCCACCCGGTGAAGGCGTTCGACCACAACGGCTCGGCCTACGTCTCCGACATCATCCTCGGCATCGAATGGTGCGTCCGCAACCGGATGGACATCATCAACATGAGCTTCGGCATGAAGACGCGCAGCCGGGCGCTGCTTGCCGCCGTGCGGAACGCCTGGAACGCCGGAATCATCGTCGTCGCATCCTCCGGCAACGACGCGAAGCGCAAGGCGATCGACTATCCCGCCCGCTTCCCGCAGACCGTATCCGTCGGCGCCACGACGCGCATGCGGCGGATCGCGCCGTTCAGCAACCGGGGCAGCCTCATCGACATCTATGCGCCGGGGGACAAAATCCTCTCCACCTGGCTCAGGGGAAAATACAACGAAATGAGCGGCACATCGATGGCGACCTCCCACGTCAGCGGCGCGATCGCCCTGCTGCTCGCCTACCGGCCGGGGCTCAAGCCTGCAGAAATCAAGGAGATTCTGCGCCGTTCGGCGCAGCCCCTGCGCGGCTCGAAGGCGACGAAGCGGACCGGCGAGATCGACGTGCCGCGCATGCTGGCGGCAGCCGACCGGCTCAAGTCATGACTCGCGCGGATCCGGCGCGGTCCGCCCGGCGTCCGGACGCTCACATCCGCTCGGGCGCCGACACGCCGATCAGCCGCAGCACGTTCGCGATGACCGTCCGGACGGCGGCCATGAGCGCAAGCCGCGCGGCGGTCTGCTCCCTGTCGTCCGTAATGACGCGCTCCGCCTTGTAGTAGCTGTGCAGCAGCGAGGCGAGTTCGTACACGTAGCGGATGATCCGGTGGGGCGCACGGGCTTCCGCCGCGTCCGCCACTTCCTGCGGCAGCTCGCCCAGCTTGCGCAGCAGCTCGAATTCCGCCTCGGCCGCAAGTCGGGAGAGGTCCGCCTTGTCNTGGTCGATCGCGATGCCCTGCTCCTCCGCCTGNCGGAAAATGCTGCANATNCGCGCNTGGGCATATTGCACGTAGTAGACCGGATTGTCGTTCGACGTGGAGACGGCCAGATCCATGTCGAAGTCGAGATGCGAATCCATGCTGCGCATCGTGAAGAAATAGCGGATCGCGTCGACCCCGACCTCATCCATCAGATCTTCCATCGTCACCGCCTTGCCGGTCCGTTTCGACATCTTCACCTTCTCGCCGTTCTGGTACAGGCTGACCATCTGGGCGATCAGCACGACCAGTTTGTCCGGATCGTGGCCGAGCGCGGCCATCGCGGCCTTCATCCGCGGTATGTAGCCGTGGTGGTCGGCGCCCCAGATGTTGATCAGCAGATCGTAACCCCGGCGGTATTTGTCCCGGTGGTAGGCGATGTCCGGCGTGAGATACGTGTAGGAGCCGTCCTGCTTGACGAGGACGCGGTCCTTGTCGTCGCCGAAATCGGTCGACCGGAGCCACACCGCGCCGTCCTGCTCGTAGACCACGCCGCGCTCGCGCAGCGCCTCGACCGCCGCCTCGACCTGGCCGGTCTCATACAGCGACGTCTCGCTGAACCAGTTGTCGAACCGGACGCGGAACCGCTCGAGGTCGCGCCGGATTTTCTCGAGCTCGCGCGTCAGGCCGTACTCGCGGAAGAAGCGCAGCCGCTCCTCATCCGGCAGCGAGAGCAGCCGGTCGCCTTCCTTCTCGGCCAGCTCCTTCGCGAAACCGATGATATCCTCGCCGTAATAGCCGTCCTCCGGCATCTCCGCCTCGAGGCCGAGCTGCTGGCGGTAGCGCGCCTCGATCGACTTCGCGAGGTTCGTCACCTGCGCGCCCGCGTCGTTGATGTAATACTCGCGCGTCACCTCGTAGCCGGCGAAGTCCAGCAGGTTGCACAGCGCGTCGCCGACCGCCGCGCCGCGCGCGTGGCCGAGATGGAGAGAACCCGTCGGGTTCGCGCTGACGAACTCCACCTGCACCCGCTTGCCGCCGCCGACATTCACGCGCCCGTAATTCTCGCCCGCGCGCAGCACCTCGCCGATAACGGGATAGAGGTAGCTCTTGTCCAGGCGGAAATTGATGAAGCCCGGCCCGGCGATCTCCGCCGATTCGATCATCGCGGCGCCGCGGTCGAGATGCTCCAGGATCGCCTCCGCGATCTGGCGCGGGTTCCGCTTCGCCAGCCTCGTCAATTGCATCGCCGCGTTCGTCGCGAGATCGCCGTGCGCCTTGTCCTTCGGCACCTCGACGACGAACGCCGGCAGCTCGCCGCGCGACGCCGCGAACCCGGCGGCGACCGCCGCGTCCGCGATCGCGTCCTTCACGCGCTGATGGATGCGTTCCAGCACATGGTCACTCATGATACATCGTCCTCCCGTATGACCAGGTTGATGACAAATTCTCCGGCGTCGGCGCCGCCCGCCTCCAGACGGTACGCCCAGCTCCACGCCATCGGCAATCCCGCGCCCTGCGGTTCGACCCGCACCCGGTGGGTCCGCGTCCTGAGGTCGAACCGGACAAGCGGCGTCCGGAAATAGCCCGCGGTCACCGATCCCGGCTCGAACGTCTGGGCGCTCTCGACATCCCCCGTGCGGACCAGCCGCAGCGTCCGGCCGTCCCAGCGCAGCGTCGAGCGGATGCGGCCGTC
>Ga0065723_100527_pt1 | contig 12420 bp, 12 predicted proteins | sample TheenrcuSG05Z960_FD_59110 | JGI IMG/M metagenome (GOLD analysis project Ga0065723, IMG submission 59110) | Thermophilic enrichment culture from UC Davis - Sample SG0.5Z960 | ecosystem: Engineered > Solid waste > Grass > Composting > Bioreactor | place: USA: University of California, Davis
AAGCATCACCGGACAACCCACCCTGTCCCCGTTGTGGCGACAAGCACACGGTCCGCAACGGCCATAAAGATGGCCGCCCGCGCTGGGTCTGTCGCGGCTGCGGCCGTTCCTTCGGTCTCACCCTGGGCACCCCGATGTATCGCCTGCGCACCCCACCGGCCGAAGTGGCCCGTGCCCTGCTCCTCGTCATGCGGCGGGGGAGTTTGAGCGCCGCCGAGGAGATCACGGGCCACAAGTATGAGACGATCGGCCGTTGGCTGCGTCGGGCGGCCGACCATGCGGAGGCCATCACCCGGGCGTTGGTCCAGGAGCTCCAGCTGAGCCAGCTGGAGGTGGACGCCTTTTGGTCCTTTGTCAAAAAAAGTGTGCGGATGCTAAAGCAGGGTCGGGCCAGACAGGCGAAGTGGGCCCTCGTTGGGGATGTTTGAGCCAGGACCGGGCCAGTCGCTTTGTGGTGGCCTGGGCCTTTGGAGCGACGGAGGACGAGCTGGCCCCTGAGGTGGTGCGCCTGACGCGCCAACGCACCCGTGCGCAGGCCGGTGTGCCCTGGGTCAGTGATGGCCGGAAGGTCTACCGCAGGGTCATTTGCCAGGTGTATCGCGACCCCCAACCGACCGGCAAACGGGGGCGTCCACCGCTGGTGCTGCGGGAGGATGTGCGTCTTACGCAGGCCGTCAAGCGACGCGTGGGCGGGCGGGTCGTCGGTGTCGCGGTGCGCCCGGTCGTGGGGGAGCCGGTCGCCTGTCCCTACTGTGTGCACGCGGAACGCCTCAACGGGGTGTTGCGAGATCGGCTCAACGCCTTGACGCGCAAAACCCATGCTTTTGCGAAGAAGCCGACGAGCTGGGAGGCGCTGGTGCGGCTTTGTTTGTTCGAGCACAACTGGATGCGTCCGCATCGGGCGTTGCGAGAGCGCGTTGGAGGCTTGCCGGGCGGGCGGCGCTATCGGCCCCGCACGCCAGCTATGGCGATTGGCCTGGCTGATCATGTTTGGAGTTGGGAAGAATTCCTGAGTTTCAGACATTATCAATACAAGAGGGAGTAACAACCGAATATTTTTAACTAATATGATTAACACAATTATCATAAACGTGTTACCTCAAGTTGCACAGTAAATCTAAAATCTAAATTTGTTTATATAGAATAATACTACAATATTAAATCTAATATTTTTGTTAAAGTATCGCTTGATATAAATTATGATATTTCTCAAGTCACTAATCATAATCACTTAGCCCATATTACATGTCATATCATCAACACATATCACCAATAATTCAACACAATATTCAAAATGGCCTTATGAATTGCTTTCATCAACAAGATTTCTGTCTGCATATCCAAGTAGCATTAATAATCGGTAAAGATAGTTCATTTTGCTTTATAATTACATTTTAGATTGAGTAAAGTTATTGGACAAGAGAGACTCTATAAAGCAACTTTTGATTACAGTCTGATATTTCAACGAAATATAATTCATAATTTCTTTGGCATTACTATAATCTCTAAAAAATAAAGCAAGATAAAGTATTAATTTTAGAGCCAACAAGGTTTCTTTATATTGAAGGGATTGATATAAATAGCAAATTGCGTGATCAAAGTCATCTCTAAGCAGACATATAACTGCTTTCACTATAGAAGCATATGCTTTGTACTCGTCTATAGCATTCAATTCATTCATAAATGAAGACAAAGATTCTACATCTCTATTTATCATAGCATCTATTAGTCGACAATGACAAGAAAGACATTGAAGATCTTTATCGTTAATAATATCGCCGCAAAATATATTCCAGAAACTAGTAAATTGAAATCCGTCAAATCTTTTATCATATATATTATTCTTAAACTTCTTATAATCTGGTATATCAACTACATATTTTTTCGAATCAAAACTTCTGGATATAATTTTATCGACAGGATACTTTACAACGTCGTTCATATTCCACTCATCAATATTCCATTTCCTCATAAATAATTTTCCATTTTTAACTAATAAAGCATTTCTATCAACATTAGGCGTTTTACTACCTTCATGGTGAACAAAGATTTCATATGCAACTCCAAGTTTAAAACCCGCAATTTGAGCTCGAATACAATAATCATCATCCTCCCACCCCCAATTCTCAAATATAGGGTCAAAGCCACCTATTTTTTCCACAACCTCTCTTTTTACAAACATACAGAATAATATCAATCTTTTAGAATAAACTATCCTGTCAATATTAGAGTGAGCCCATCTCATACTAAACATTTGTAACTCATCATAATTTCTGTAGGGAACATTAGGGATTAACTGAATGCCAGATACGTAATTAGACACAGGTCCCCATATACCTACTGACGGGTCTAGATATGCATATTTAATAAAACGAGATAGCCACTTATCAGTTAAGATTACATCATTATCCAAAAAGACAATATACTTACCTTCAGCAAGGCCTAATCCTTGATTTCTAGCGTATGGCGCTCCTTTATTCACAGGATTGGAAATCAATTTTACATTTTCAATGCTTTTGATATACTCCAAACTACCATCTACAGATCCATTATCCACAATAATCAACTCATACATACAATGTGTATTCTTTAATAGGCTTTCTACACATCTTTTTAAGTAATTACCTCCATTGCAATTGACAATAACAATCGAGATCAAATCATTATTAACCATATTTACCTTTAGATTTATTTTCGCCTTTCATCAAACCATTTATTTTCATCCTCCTCTGTTCTTATCAGGTCGTTCTCTGTAGGAGTTGGTATAACAGATTCTTCATTCATAATAATCTTAACTACTCTATCTAAATACTTGTCGTTTATTCTCTTCAAATCTTCTAAAGATCTATATGTCAACACACCAACATGGGGATTTAGCATTCTAACCAAAGGAAAGGGAATGTTATACCTAAAAAACACACTGTAAGCAAATCTAAAAGCCATTCTCATAACTTCAGTTGATCTCTTACCAATTGACAAAGACATCACCTGTTCAAGCACATTTATATATGACGAAGATGAATCCACAGTATATACAAAAGGCAAATCACTAACAAGTGACTCTGCAGCTACCACTACTGTTTTCCCTTTACATGCCATTTCAAGACTTACAGTACTACAGTATGTCAAACCAACAGTGGCAATTTCCATAAGCGTGTAGGAACTTATTTGATCATCTGGCATAACCAAACGAACATTCTGAGGCAGAATATTCATAATTTTATATATCATGTTTAACTGTTGATAACTATTCCCATTCGCTTTATTACCAGCTAAGTTTGGATGTGCTCTAATAACTAAGAAAACGTTCTTGCCAGAAACATACTCTATTGTTTTAAGTATCCACTCCATTTGTGAAGAAAACGCACTTTTCCGCTTTTCAGCAATAATTTCATCTTCTGATGACGTAAATAAAACCCATATTGGTTTATCCATAGTAATCTTTAATTGACTACAAACATCTTCAACAGGTTGAGGCTTGGGACTAAACGCTTTCCAACCTAAGTTTTCTCCTTTTCTCGGTCATTTAAATATTGAGAAACAACTTCTAACTCATTATACTTAAGTGGAATATCTTTCCAGACTCTCCATAATTCTTTAAATGGTTTTAGAGAAGCACATGATTCATTTTCAAAGAGCAAAATACTATTTTTCAAAAATCCCCGTTCATGTACTACAACCCTTACACCCAATCTTTTTGCTAATTCCAAAGCGATTCTAGTTGAAGACATTCTTCCATTAAAAATAAACAATGTGTCTGGATTGTAATAATTTAGAATCCTATATATACCAAAACATGCTATTATTCCACTGTATAAATACTCTCTATATGTATTCTGAATTTCATAATTTTCTAAATCTAATTCAACCATTCTAAAATGGGAATGAACGGATGATCTCACCCATTCTCCTATCTGCCAGTCTTCATATTGAGCACTGAAAAACATTTCAGGACGCAAACTATTTACCCATTGCCGCGCTTTTTCAAATTCTTCAAGAATCAAATATTTGCTAAGCCATTCATATTCCATTAACATTCGAGACATCAACCCTGAAACACTAGCTTTGCAAACTGTACATGCAAGCTTAGGTCGCGGTTTAGTAGCTTTCCAAAAAATATCACACTCTGTGTATAAACCATCACACAATACATATTTCACATCAACTCCCCTAATTTTTAGTGCATGTAAAATTGTGGTTTCCCACAATCCATGCAACTCCCACATATTATAAGGAGAATAGCACAATACACGTTTAACCTTACTTCTCATTTTACACCAAACTATTAATCAAACTATTAATCAATTCATTTATTTTATATTCACAACTTTTGCAGTTAAAATATTGATCAACCCATTTTCTGTAATAGTAACTATTATAACTGTTTCCAATTATGCTTACTACATCATCTGGAACAACAAACAATAATTCTTCCGGATATAATTCTTTCGCTCCATAAAAATTATGAATCACCGGTTTTATACCCTTTGCCATTGCTTCAGCTATGTTATAGCCGAAGCTTTCATGCACACTGGTGGAAATCAAGAAGTTCTTATCCTCCAACCAAGCATCGATGTCGTCCACCCATCCCTCCATGATCACATGATCCTGCAGGTCCAGTGTCTGGATCATGTGATTCCAGTAAACTTCAAAGCATGGATCCTGATGCACTCCGGCTACAAAGAGACGATAGCGTTTGTCTTCCTGAACCAACCGGTGAAGACACTGAAGCAACAGGACAGGATTTTTACGAGGATTGATGTAGCCCACATAGGCCAGATTGAATCCCGGTCCACGTTCTCTGAACGTAAATCGGTCTAGGTCTACTCCGTTGAAAATAACCGCACTTTCTACCTGACTGGCAGCCTCGGGGAAATATTGCCTGAAAAGGCGTTGCATGTGTGGTGCCACGAAGATAAGTTGATCCACAAACCTCCAGTTTACCTGTCTCGGCCAGGGCGTAAATACTTCGTATCGGTGCAACCGGCAAACTACCGCCGCCGTTTTGTCTAAGAGTTGACTGGCCTCCACCAAGATCTGATCGCACCACTCGAACCAGACTACGTCGGCCCAGTCCAGTGCTTCCTGTACTTTCAACAGATCAACCCGCTGTGTGAAATGATATGCCCGCACATGGTGGCGGCGTGCCAACCGCTCTTCAATGTCAAAAATGAATCTGGTATGCGGACCACATACGAAGGCAATCTTGAGTACCTGCGCGCCGGGCTCGGTCGGCTCGCCCAGATAGATGCCAGGATTGGCGTTCAGTGTGGCTTCCCACTGCTTGCGGGCCGCCCGTGCCAGGTCCTTTTCGTATTTGCGCTTCTGCTCGCTGTCGGGAATGGCCTCCTGATAGCGCAGAAACGTCTCGACGGCCAGATCGAACTGATTGTAGCGCAGCAGCTGATCGATCAAGTTGAAAAACGCATTCTCGTGGCCGGGGTCAATTTGCAGCGCCCGCTCGAAGCATTCGACGGCCCGGTCCAGTTGTCCCAGTTCGGCATAGGCCAGCCCGGCGTCGTTCAGTGCATAGGGGTTGCTCGGGTCCTCTTCCAGAACGGCCTCGAACGTCTGCAGGGCCTGGGGATAGGCACCTTTCAGAAACAGGTCTTCGCCTTCCAGGAGTCGGGTCTTCAGGTCTTCGCGCATCGCAGATTCTGGCGGTGATGGACCGTGCGTTCACAACTGCTCTGCAACAAATGGATTGCCATCACCGCTCTTCCCGGCGTCGGAAGCGCCCGGATGGCGCGGGTCCAGGTTAAAAAAGGCCCGTAGCGCGGCAAAAAGCTCGGGATGGCGATGGGCCAGCAGCTCGGGGCGCTCGAAAAAGTTTTCCACCGCCACGGCAAAAAATTCAGCCGCGTTCGTGGCGGCGTAGCGCCGGAGCAGGGAGCGCCCCTGCCGGACCTTCACCATTTCCTGTCGGATCAGCCGCCGCCAGGCCTCGGCCGAGGTCGGATCCAGCAGTGTCGGCATTCCGTCGGCCTCCAGGTCGCCGAAGTCGAACACGTGCGCCAGCTCGTGCAGCACCACGTTGCTGCCATCGTTGGGCACGGCCCATCCTTCCTCGACGGCTTTCGCCGACAGGATGATCGGCCCCTGGGCGTGCGCCATGCCGTCGAACTCGCCCGCCTCGTCTTCAAAATAGTCCGCGTCGAACCGATCCGCATAAAACAGAATGGTCCGGCGTGCGGGCCATTCCCAGTCGGGCCGTCCGTGCAGCAGCAGCGCCGCCCCGGCGGCCACGGCCAGCCGGAGTTCGTCGGTCACCTCGACCCCCACGCCCTCGAACCGCTGCTCGGCCAGAAAGAACTGCACGTCACGCTCAAAACGACGGCGCTCCGCCGCATCCAGCGCCCGGTAGAAGGGCACGTGCGCCTCGAGCCATCGGCGCCAGGCCTCGGGAAACGCGCGGCGGGCCAGGCGCCAGCGTCGGAGCGGCTTCCGGGCCCCCACGGCCAGCACGCCCAGCGCCACCACCCCACCCGGCCAGGCACCGATCCCGGCCCGGAGTCCGACCAGCGCGGCCAGACCGCCCAGCACCAGCGCCAGTGCGCCGTAGAAACATACCGTCACCGGCCGCACAATTCGCATAGTATCGCCCGCCTGTCTGCAAACTCAAGGAAAAGTTGCCCGTCCTGCTGGAAAATTATGCCTTTTTCGGACGAATCACGCCCGGCAAATCCGCGCGTTTCCGCGTCTGCACCGCTGGCAACGCTTTTGCCGGAGGCATTCCCGGGTTCATTCAGCCATCCCGCCCTGCCCATGCTGTTACGTCTGCAGAATGCCGCGGCGTCGATGACCGAGGCGATCCGCCAGCAGGAACGCCTCGCCAACAACTTAGCCAACGTCAACACGGCCGGCTACAAACAGGAGCGCTTCTTTGTGGAGGCGCTCAACGAACGGCTCGACGCCGAACGCTCGCCGCGAAGCGACCGGCGCCTCACGCAGTGGAACGACCTGACCCAGGGGGCGCTCGAGCACACGGGCAACCCGCTGGACGTGGCCATCGAGGGCGACGGCTTCTTCGTGGTCACCGACGCCTCAACCGGCGCCACCTTCTACACACGCGCCGGCCAGTTCCGGCTGGACGGCGAGGGCTACCTGCGCACCATCGACGGCCTGCTCGTGGAAGGCGAAGACGGTCCGATCCAGCTCCTGCCCCACGAGCGCAACCGTACGCTTTCGATCAGCCAGGACGGCGTGCTGCGTGCCGACGAACGCGAGGTGGCCCGTCTGCGCATCGTGCGCTTCGCCCGTCCCGAAGCGCTGCAGCGCGTCGAAGGCGCCCGCTTTGCGGCCACCGACCAGGAGCCCCTTCCGGTCGAAACGCCCCACCTGCGTTCTGGCTTCCTGGAAAGCAGCAACGTGAATCCGGTGCTCGCCATGACCGAAATGATCGAGCACTTTCACCGCTTCGAGACGCAACAGAAGATCATTCAGACCACCGACCAGCTACTCGGACAGATTACCCGGGATCTCGGCAAGTTCTAAACCATCCGTCGTGCGCTTATGCTTCGGGCACTCCGCACCGCCGCGCTGGGCATGAACGCCCAGCAGACCAACGTCGACAACATCGCCCACAACCTGGCCAACGCCAACACGACGGGCTTCAAAAATGCCCGCGTGGTCTTTCAGGACCTGCTCTACCAGACCGTCCAGACGCCCGGCCAGGAAGAAGCCCAGGGACTCACGCCACCGGCCTCACTGCAACTGGGCAGCGGCGTGGCCGTGGTCGCCACCGTGCGCCAGTTTACCCAGGGAAGCCTGGTGGAAACCGGCAACGCGCTGGACCTGGCCATCAATGGCGACGGCTTCTTCCAGATCCGGCGGCCAGATGGCACCATCGTCTACACCCGCGACGGCACCTTCACACTGAACGCCGACGGCACGTTCGTCACGCAGACCGGCCTTCCGCTCGAGCCCGAGCTGAGCGTGCCGCCCGACACCGTCGAGATTCACATCAGCCAGGACGGCGTCGTGTCGGTCCGGCTGCAGGGTGAGACGGAAAGCGTGGAGATCGGTCGGCTCGAGCTGGCCCGCTTCCCGAACCCGGCCGGCCTGCGGGCCATCGGCGGCAATCTCTACGAGCAGACCGAAGCCAGCGGCTTTCCGATCCTGGGCGCGCCCGGTGAGGAAGGCTTCGGCACGGTCAAACAGGGCTTTCTGGAAGCGGCCAACGTGGACGTCGTGCAGGAGATGGTCAACCTGATCACGGCCCAGCGGGCCTACGAGATCAACTCGAAGATGGTTACCACCACGGAAGAAATGCTTCAGACGGCCAGCCAGATGAAGCGCTGATGATGCGGCTGCTGTGGATCATCGGGCTGTTGCAGGTGCTCGGTCTGCGACCGGCCGCCGAGCCGGTGGACGTGCGGCTCCGGCACGCGATCGATTCGCTGCTGGCCGATGCGTTTCCTGCACTGGTCGGCCATCTGGAGCCGCGCCTGGTGCGCTATCAGGCCGCCGAATCCGATCGGATTCAGTTGCGTCTGCCGCCGGCCGTCGACGATCCCACGGGCTCCCTGCAGGTCGAGATCTGGACACCTGACGCGCGCGGCGCATGGCGCAAGGCGGGCTGGGCCCTGTTCTACGTGGCCCGATACGACTCGGTCGTCGTCGCCCGCCAGGCGCTCCGCCGCGACGAGCCGGTCGATCCGAGCGCCCTGGAGGTCGTCTGGCAGGAAACCACCCGGCTCCGGACACCTCCGCTGACCCCGACCCGGCTTCGCCAGCTCCAGCGGCAGGGACCCCTGCTGGCCGTGCGCTCCGTAGCGGCCGGACAGGTCCTGCGCGCCGACGATCTGCGCCCGCCCTATGCCGTCCTGACCGGCGAAACCGTCTGGATGCACTATCGCCGGGGCGGCATTCTGTTGCGCCTGCGCTGCCAGGCCCGCGCGGCCGGCTTCGTGGGCGACGTGATCGAACTGTACGCGCCCCAGACGCGGGCCACCTATCGGGGCCGCATCGTAGCGCCCGGACTGGTCGGAATGGATCGCCACCCTGCAACCATACGAACCGCATTGACCCATGCGNGCCCTTTTGCTTGCATTGAGCTTCTTGCTGCCCGGCCTCTCGGCCGTGGCCCAGTCGTCCCTGTANGCCGACTTNCGCGCGGTGCGTCCGGGCGACGTCATCACGATCATNCTGGCCGAGCGCACCGCCGCNCAGCGCGANAGCAACTTCGAACACCTGGCCAANGCCAAAATCGGCGGNGCCGGNGCCGTCAGCGGCACGCTGGGCGGCAAGTTCAGCGCCGACGCNACGTTTTCGCGNGAAAGCAAGGCCAACAACGAAACGCTCCAGCGCGACCTGCTCGAGGGCACCGTCACGGCGCTTGTCGTGGGCATCGACTCCACCACGGGCAACCTGCTCATCCGGGGCGAACGCAAACTCAACATCAACGGCGTCACGCACCTGATGCGCATTTCCGGTACGGTGCGGCCCTACGACGTGCGCTACGACAACACGGTGTTTTCCTACCAGATTGCCAACGCGCATATCGAGTATCGACAGAGCGGCCTGCCGCGCAAGTTCTTCCGTCCGGGCTTCCTGACGCGTCTGGGCGCCCTGGCGCTGATCGGTGCCGCCATTGCCCTCGGGGTTCAGTAAACGAGCGGAAAGTGCCATGCGTCGGCTGATTTTGCTCGGACTGTTGCTGTTGCTGCTGCCGCTCCTGCCCGCCCGGGGTCAGGACGCCGGACAGGCACGCCTGAAGGATCTAATCACGGTGGAAGGCGCCGCGCCAATCCAGCTCATCGGCTACGGGCTGGTGGTGGGACTGGACCGCACGGGCGACCGGGCCCGCGGCCAGCGCGGCTCGCCCTACACGGTGCAGAGCATCGCCAACATGCTGCGCCGCTTCGGGATCACCGTCGATCCCAACCTGCTGCAGGCCCGGAATGCCGCCGCCGTCATGGTGACGGCCACGCTGGATCCGTTTGCGGCGCCGGGCACGCGCCTGGACGTGACCGTCTCAGCGCTGGGCGACGCCCGCTCGATCTCCGGCGGCGTCCTGCTCCAGACCCCCCTGCAGGATCCCACCACCGGGCAGGTGTATGCCATCGCGCAGGGGCCCGTGTCGACCGGTGCCGTGCTCGCCTCCAGCTTCGGCTCTTCGGTCCAGATCAACCACACGAACACGGGCCGCGTGCCCGGCGGCGCCGTGGTAACGGCCGCCCCACCGGTCTCGCTCGGCGGGCAGCAACTGGGCCTGGTGCTCAAACGACCCGACTTCGTTAACGCCACGCGCATTGCCGAAGCCATCAACGGCCGCTACCCGAACACGGCCGAGGTGGTGCACGCCGGACTGGTGCGCGTCAACCTCCCCAACGGCGTCAACAACCCCGCGCAACTGCTGGCCGAACTGGAGCCGTTGACCATCGATGTGGACATCCCGGCGCGGGTCGTCATCAACGAGCGCACGGGCACCATCGTGGCCGGCGGCAACGTGCGCATCGGCGAAGTGATGATCACCTATGGCAGCCTGGTCATTTCCACCCAAGCCGAGCCGTTCGTGGCTCAGCCGGCGCCCTTCAGCCAGGGCGAAACGGTCACCGGNGCGCGTGCCACCATCGACGTGCAGGAAGAAGTGGCCCGCTCGGTGGTGCTGGGTCCCAACGCCGACGTCGCCCAGCTGGCCGCCGCCCTCAACGAGCTGGGNCTGACCGCCCGCGACATCATCGCCATCTTTCAGGCCATCGAACGCGCCGGNGCCCTCCAGGGNGAACTGGTCATTCTGTAAGCCATGATCGAGCAAATTCAACCATCGCCGGGACCCACCGGCAGCGCCGCCCTGCTGGGCGTGCGCCGGCCGCATACGCCCGAAGAGGCCGCCCGCCAGTTTGAAGAGATCCTGCTGCGCCAGTTTGTGCAGGCGATGACGCGCGACCTCTTCCGCGCGTCGCTGAGCGGCGACGAAGCACCCGGCTGGCTGGGCTCCTACCGCGACACGCAGCGCGACGTGCTGACCGACGTACTGGCCCGCCACCTGGCCGAGCAGGGCCGACTGGGCATCGCCGAACTGCTCCTGCGCCAGTGGCGGCAGGCCGGACACCTTTCCGCGAACGAATCGGAGACGAACCCATGAGCGCCCCGTCCAACATCCTGCAGCAGTTTATCGAAGCGATCGAAGAAGAATTGCACCTGCTGGGCCAACTCGAACAGAGCTTCGAAGCTCAGCTCGAAGCCCTGCGGCGCTACGACCACGAAGCGCTGGAACAGGCGGCCATGCAGACCAGCGAGCTGGTCACCCGGCTCGAACGCCTTCAGCAGAAACGCGCCGGCAAGGGACGCCTGCTGCGCCGCATGTTGAAGCTGGAGCTGACGGCCTCGACCGAGCAACTGCTGGCCGCCCTCGAAGCCCGCTCGGAAACGCAGGCGGCCGCTCATACGCTTCGGGGATTGCAGCAGCGGCTTCAGCAGCAGCTCCAGCAGACACGCCAGCGCTGCGAATCGCTTGAGTTTTCGCTGAAATACGCGATACAAATAGGACAGGAGCTGCTGGAACTGTTGCAGGCGTTGGACCAGCCCGCCAGCCGCGTGTACACCCCCACCGGACAGACCCGACAGGCCAGCCCGCAACGATCCGTCGTCAACCGCCTGGGNTAAGCGATGAGCCTGAATCAACTGTTCAGCCTGACGCGCCGCTCGTTTCAGACGATCCAGGCGGCGATGAACACCGTCGGGCAGAACGTAGCCAATGCCAATACCGAAGGCTACGCGCGCCGGCGCGTGACATTGCAGGCCGTCAACATCCGGGACACGGGCATTTATACAGCCCTTCCGCCCCGCTCGGCCACCGGCCTGGGCGTTTCGGTGGCCACCTACGAGCGCCTGCGCGACCACCTGCTCGACGTGGCCGCCTGGGACGCGCGCGCCAGCCTGGGTGCCGCCGACGAAGAAACGCGCATCTATCAGGTGCTCGAAAGCCTGCTGGCCGCCGACGACGACACCGGTCTGGCCGCCCTGCTGAACGATTTCTGGAACCGCTGGAGCGACCTGGCCGACAACCCCACCGACACGGGCGTCCGCGAAGCGCTGCGCGGCCAGGCCCAGACGCTCATCGACACGTTCCACCGGCTGGCCCGCGATCTGGACACGCTCACGATCCAGACCACCGAAACGCTGCGCGACGCCGTCGATCAGGCCAACAGCTTGCTCGAAGAGCTGGCCTCGCTCAACGCCACGATCCAGGCCGCCCGCCAGAAAGGCAACCCCGATCTGGTGGCCGAAGACCGCCGCGACCAGCTCGTCCACGAACTGGCCGAACTGCTCCCCGTCCAGGTGCATGCGCTGGAGGACGGCTCCTACCAGCTCACCGTGGGCGGCATGGCGCTCGTGCAGGGCGACCAGGTCATGCCGCTGACGCTGGACCTGAGCGGCGGCACGCCCTCGCTGACCTTCGGCAACACGGGCATC
>Ga0065723_100157_pt1 | contig 12405 bp, 8 predicted proteins | sample TheenrcuSG05Z960_FD_59110 | JGI IMG/M metagenome (GOLD analysis project Ga0065723, IMG submission 59110) | Thermophilic enrichment culture from UC Davis - Sample SG0.5Z960 | ecosystem: Engineered > Solid waste > Grass > Composting > Bioreactor | place: USA: University of California, Davis
CGCCCTGCGCCGGCGCGCGCGTCCGCGCGAGGCTCGGCGGCCCGGCCCCTCCCCGGCTTCGCTGGCCTGTCGCTCACCACGCCGCCCTCCCCTACCGACGCCTCGGCTCTAGCCTCGCGCCTCACCGCTGCCACCCGTACTGCTGGTAGCCGGTACGGCACGAACTGGAACTGGGGCGGGAGCTGGTATTGGGGCGGCAGCTGCAGCGTGATCTGCGGTGGGAGCTGCGGCATGATCTGCAGCGGCTGGAACTGGACGGGCACCTGCTGGAAGAGGTTCTGCGGCAACTGCGTGGGCCTCAGCGACATACCGAACGCTTCTTCCAGGTCGACGCCGGAGAGCCTGGCGTAGATCACGTTCGCGAAGCCGCTGCGCAGGGCCTCGCGGTCCTTGTCGCTCAGCTTCGCCTCCTTCATCACGGCTTCGGGGTCCTGGATGAACCTGCCGAGCCGCTCTGCGTCGGCGGCGAGCTCCGCCAGGAACTCTCTCAACTCGGCCATGGCCGACCTCCCTGGGCTGCGCCGCGGGCGGGCCCGCGGCCGGGAACGTCCCGCTGAGGGCAGGGGTCACCCCGCCGGCGCCGGGAAGGGCACGGCGCCGCGGCGGACGCGCACTGCCTGGCGGGACCGTCGCGTAGGAACGCTGTGGCCGACGTGCCCGGAACGAGGGGCGCGACGGCCGGCCCCATGGCGCACCACCTCCTCTCCCTTACCGGCGTAGGGGGAGCTCGCGGGACGGGATAGGTAGCGAGGCAGCAGGAAGTAAGGCATGTTCCGCCCGCCGCCCCGCCCTGTCAAGGGCACGGGCACCCCACGAGCCGGCACCGCGGCAGGCGCGTACCCGCCGGGCCGGCCCGGCGGCGCTACTGCCGGCAGCTCCCCGAGCGGGTCGCGACCTCGAACGCGGGCGGTGAGCCTGGGGACGGGGCGAACGTCACGCGCGTGTGCTTGACCGGCGTGTCGTAGGCGAGGAACGAGCCGCAGTAGTCGGCGTACACCTCGCCGAAGTCGTGGACGAGCCTGGGCTCGCCGCCGGCGAAGTCCCACAGCGTGGCGTAGCGCTGGAGGGAGCCCTGATCGAACTGGTCGGTGACGAGGACGACCTCAAGCAGCCCGTCGAGGTCGACGTCGTGCACGGCCAGGACGTTGGCCCGCTGCCAGAGGTGGGCCAGCGCCTCGGACCCCTCGTAGACCACCAGCGCACCGGGGAGGGGGCGTCAGCTCGACGTCGTCGCAGCGCCTGACGCGGACGCTGACGAGCACCTCGTCGGCGCCGGGCCGGGTGAAGCTGCCGGTGGCCCGTGACGCGATGGCGGGGGCGAGCCAGTGGATCACCCCGGTCGCGCAGTCCTCGCGCGCCGCTCCCACCCCCAGGACCTGCGGCAGGAGCGACAGCTCCTCCGGGCTCAGCGCGCTGGGCCCCACGCGCACGATGGGCGTCGTCTCGGTGTCGAAGAGGAGGACGTACTGCTCCTCGGCGTGCACCTGGCCCGCCAGACAGGCGAGGGCGACGGCCAGGCACCACGCGCGCGAGGCAGCCGGGCTTGAGCGCATATCCACGGCCAAGATACCCGCGCGGCGAGCGCTCGGCGCTCCCGCCGGAGACGGCGGACGCCGGTGCGCCGCTACGCGCAGGACCGGGCGACCCGTCGCGCGGGCTGGCCGGCCCCTAGTGTGACGTATCAATAGTTGACAAGTCTTCAGGTTTGCGGTGTCATCATCACCGCGATGGACGGTCCCGAGTCACCACCCGAGCGCGCTCGTCTCGTACAGGAGATCAACGAGGCGCTGTTCCTGTTCTTCTGGCGCAACCGCCTGCTCGTCTCGCAGCGCTTCGCGCCGCTGGGCCTCAACGTACTGCGCGCCCTCGTCCTGGGCCTCATCGAGCGCGACGGCGTGCGCCACCCCTCGGCCCTCGCCGAGGCGCTCGAGCTCGCCCCGCCCGCCGTGTCGCACCTGCTGACCGAGCTCGAGGAGCGGGGGCTGATCACCCGCAGCCTCGACCCCGAGGACAGGCGCCGCGTCCGGCTCGAGCTGACGCCCGCCGGCCGGGAGGCGCTCGGGCGCGCCACCGAGGCGTGGAACGAGCTGAACGCCAGCAAGCTCGAGGCGCTCTCGCACGAGGAGGCCGTCGCCCTGCGCGACCTCCTCAGGAAGGTCACGGAGGCCCCATGAGGCGCACCGCGTTGGCCGCCCTGCTCGTGGCGGCGCTCGCGCCGGCCGCGGCGGCCCAGGGAGCCGGCTCTTCTCCCGCTGCCGGGGCCGCGGTCACCGGCCCGACCGGCGCCGCGAGCGAAGGCGCCCTGGCCGCGCTGCTCGCGCGCTCGCACCAGCACCCGGCGGTGCTGGCGGCCCAGGCCGCGCTCGACGCGGCGCGAGCCCAGCTCCAGGCGGCGCGCAGCCCCGTGCGGCTCGAGGTCACGGGGGGCGTGACGCGCCTCGACGTCGACGAGATCGACGTGAACCCCCTGGAGCCTGGCGTGCAGCCGCTCGAGAGGACGCTGCTGAACGCCAGCGCGGGCGTCACCTTCCGCCCCTTCGCCTTCGGCGACATCGCCGACGTCGTCGACCAGCGGGAGGTCGCCGTGGCGCAGGCCGAGCTGGACCTCAGGTCCGCGCTCGTCTCCGTCCAGGTCAGGACCCTCGAGGCCGCCCTCCAGCTCGAGCTCGCGCGGGCGGGGGTCGCGGTGGCCGAGGAGGGCGCGGCGCTGGCCCGCGAGGCCCTGGCCGCGACCGAGCTGCGCGCCTCACGCGGCGCGGCCACGGAGCGCGACCTGAGGGAGGCGAGGAGCGGCGTGGCCGAGGCCGAGAGCCTCGTCGCCGACGCGCACTCGAGCCTGGAGCTCGCGGAGCTCTCGCTGCGCACGCTCCTGGGCGACGGCGAGCCGCCGGCGGTAGACCCCGCCGCGTTCGACCTGCCGCTGCCGGAGGGCGAGCCCGTCGAGGTGATCAGGGCCGGCCTGCAGGCGCGCCTCGCCGAGCTCGCGCCCCGCGGCGCCCAGCGCGCCCTCCTGCCCGTGGCGCAGGCGAGCTACGCCTTCAACCTCGGCGAGCACGACACGCTCACGCTCTCGCTCGAGTCGCGGACCCTGCAGCCGGGCGTGACCTTCACCCACGACGCCATAGGCCGCAGCTTCCCGCAGACGGAGGTCCGCGGTGCGCTCACCGTCGGGGTGGCGTGGTCGATCTCACCCGAGTCGTTCGACGCCCTGCGCGCCGCCGAGGCCCAGCTCGAGGCCGCCCGGCTCGCCCTGGAGGCGGCGCGGCAAGGCGCGGCCCTGCAGGAGCGCGCCCTAATCGGCGCCGCAGAGCAGGCCCAGCGGGCCCTCGAGCTCGCCCGCGCCCGCCGCGACGACGCCGAGGCGCGGTTGGCGGAGACCAGGGCGCGGGTCGACGCCGGCCTCGCCACGCCGCTCGAGCTGCAGGCGGACGCCCTCGCCCTCACGCGCGCCGAGCTGGAGCTCCGCTCCGCGAGCCTCGGCGCGCTGCGCAGCACCCTCGACCTCTACGAGCTCTACGCGCTGCCCCTGACGGCAGCACCGGAGGCTTCAGCACGATGAGACGACTGCTCCTCACCCTCACGCTCGCCGCCGCGGCACACGCCGGCGCGCTCGGCCTGGAGGACGCCTGGCAGAGCGCCTCGGCGCGCCCGGAGGCCATCACCACCCGCCTGGAGCTGCTCACCGCCCGCAGCAACCTCCTCCGCGTCGAGTCGGACCCGCTCGCCCTGCGCATGGACAGGCTGCAGGCCGAGCAGGACGTCGCGCGGCTCGAGGCCGAGCACCGCCACGCCCTCTTCACCGCGTTGCAGCAGATCGCCGAGGCCTACACCGGCGTGCTCCAGGCGCGGGAGCAGGCAGGCCTCGCCCGCGAGGCCCTGGCGCTCAGCGAGGCCGCGCTCGAGGTCGCGCGCATCCGCCTCGCCAACGGCAGCGCCACCGCCCTCGAGGTGCGCGAGGCCGAGATCGCAGTCGAGGAGGCGCGCCAGGGCGTCGAGGCCGCCGAGAGCGGGCTGGCCGTCGCCACCGCGAACCTCGAGGGGATGATCGGCGTCGAGGTCGACCCCGACGACCTCGAGCCGGTACCCGACCACCTGCTGCGCGCGCTGCCGGCGCTCGAGGACGTGCTCGCCGACCTCGGCAGCCACCCGACGCTACTGCAGGCCGCGCAGGGCGTGGAGCTGGCGCGCGCCGCGGTGGACCTGCTCGACCCGGCCTACGCCCCGCAGGCGCAGATCGAGAGCGCCCGCACCCAGCTCGCCACGGCCGAGGAGCTCGTGGCGGAGGCGCGGCGCGGGTTCGAGCTGCAGGCGCGCAACGCCTACCTGCAGGTCACGACCGCCGCCGACAGGCACGACGTCGCCGCCCAGCGCGCGGCCGCCGCCGAGGAGCGCCTGGCGCTCGAGGAGATGCGGCTCGAAGGCGGGCTGATCTCCAAGCTGCAGCGCGACCAGGCGGCGCTCGAGGCCAGGCGCCGGGCCGTGGAGCTGCAGGCCGCGAAGCACGAGCACCTGCTGGCCCTGCTGCGCCTGCAGGCCGCGACGATGCACGACCTGGAGCTGGCGCCCCTGGGCGCCGCGGGGCGGCCGTGAGGACCCGGACACCGCTAGCCGCCACCGCCCTCGCCCTGCTCACGGCCGCGGCGCTGGCGCAGGAGGCCCTGCCGCGGCAGGTCTCGGCCACCGCCGCGGTGCGCGGCGCGGTCACGGCGACGAGGACGGCGTCCGTGACCGTGGAACCCGCGCGGGACGCGATGGTCGCCGCGGGGGTGAGCGGCCAGGTCGCCCGCGTGCTGGTGCGCGAGGGTGGCGCCGTGACGGCGGGCCAGGTAGTCATCCAGATCGACGACGCGAACCTGCGGCTCCAGGTCGAGAACGCCCGCATCGCCGTGGAATCGGCGCGGGTCAGCCTCGCCGCCGCCGAGCGGGCGTCGCAGGAGGGCGCCGACCAGGCGCGGGCCGCGCTGCAGGCCGCCGAGGCCAGCCTCGAGGTCGTCCAGCGCCAGCTCGAAGAGGCGAGGCAGCTCCACGCCGTGGGCGCGGAGCTGGCGGCCGCCGACATCGCCGCCCTCGAGGCCCAGCACGCGCAGGCGCTGAGCGCCGTGCAGCAGGCCCGCGACGCCGTGGCCAGGAGCGGCCGCGTCGACGCCGAGGAGCTCGAGCTGCGCCGCCTGCAGGTGCGGCAGGCCGAGGTCCAGCTCGCGCAGGCCGAGCGGGCGCTGGCGGAGGCCCAGGTCCGGGCGCCGTTCGCTGGGACCGTCGCCCAGGTGATGGTCGAGGAGGGCGAGTTCATCGCCGCCGGCCAGCCGGCGTTCCGGCTCGTCGACTCCGAGACGCAGGTCGCGCGCTTCAGCGTGCCGCCGCAGGACGCGCAGGCGCTCCTCGCCGCCGGCATGGTGCACATCCCCTACGGCGGCCTCGACTACGCTGCCCAGGTGTCGGGCTCGAGCGCGGTGCCGGGGCAGGCGCGGCTCGTCGACATGACGGCCGTGATCTACCCGTCGCGGACGCGCATCCCCAACGGCACGGTCGTCACGATGCCGTACGAGGTGCCGCTCGCCGAGGGCGTCGTCGTGCCCGCCACCGCGCTGCGCTACGTGGCCGGCGAGGCGCGCGTGCTCGTCGTCGAGGACGGCGTGGCCCGCGAGCGCCGCGTCGTCGTGCTGGCCGAGGGCTCGGGCCGGGCCGTCGTCGAGGGGGTGGCCGAGGGCGAGCTCGTAGTCGACCCGCTGCCGGCCGACCTGATCGCCGGCAGCCGCGTGACCGTCGTAGGCGAGGCTGAGCGCCGGTGACGAGGCTCATCAGGTTCTTCGTCGACAACTACGTCCTGACGTTCAGCGCGTTCGGGGCGCTGATGCTCGTCGGCGTCATCACGCTCCTCGACGTCGGCGTGGACCTGATGCCCCCCGTCGAGGTGCCGGTGGTCGCGGTGACGACCACCTACCCCGGCGCCGGGCCGGAGGAGGTCAGCCGGCAGGTCGGCGAGCGCATCGAGGGCGCGCTGACGACGCTGCCGGGCGTCACGTCGGTGTCGAGCTTCGCCATGGAGGGCGTCAGCTTCGTGATCGCCCAGTTCACCGCCGACACCGGCGTGGACCAGGCCGCGATCGACGTCAGCCAGAGGGTGAACGCGATCGTCGGCCAGCTCCCCTCGGACGCCGGCCGGCCGGCGGTGCAGAAGTTCGACCCGAACGAGGAGCCGATCCTCAACGTCGCCCTCACCGCGCCGGGCCGCGACCTCCTCGAGGTGCAGGCCTACGCCGAGGACGAGCTCCGCCCCGTGCTCCTACGGGTGGCCGGAGTCGCCGACGTCAGCGTCGTGGGCCCGGCGAAGCGCGAGGTGCAGGTCGTCCTCGACCCCGCGCGCCTCAGCTCCTACGGCCTCTCGCCGCAGGCCGTGGCCGGCGCGATCGCCGCCGCGTCGATAGACGTCCCCGCCGGCAACGTCGTCATCGGCGACCAGCGCATCCTGATCGCGGGCCGCGCGACGCCCTCGACCCTGCGGGAGGTCGAGGAGATCAGGGTCGACCCGAGCCGCGGCGTGCGGGTCGCCGACGTCGCCGTCGTGCGCGACGGCAGCTCCGACGTGAGCACCTACACCCGCGTGAACGGCGAGCCGGCCGTGCTCCTCGAGGTGCGCAAGGTCTCGGGCAGCAACACCGTGAACACCGCGCGGGGCGTCCGCGAGGCGCTCGCCGGGCTGGAGATGCCGACCGGCTACGCCGCGACGATCGTCGGCGACACCTCGAGGTTCGTCGAGCACACCGTGAACGACACGCTCGTCGAGATGGCGATCGCCGCCCTGGCCGTGTCCCTGATCGTGCTGGTGTTCGTGGGGCGGCTCGGCACCGTCTTCGCCGTCGTGCTCGCGATCCCCGTGTCGATCGCCGGCACGTTGGCCGTGTTCGCGCTGCTCGGCTTCACGCTGAACATCGTCACGCTGCTGGCGATCACCGTCGCGATCGGCCTGGTCGTCGACGACGCGATCGTCGTGGCCGAGAACATCGACCGCTACCGCCAGCAGGGGCTGCCGCTGAAGGAGGCCGTGCTGAAGGGCGCCGGCTCGGTGTCGACGGCCGTGCTCGCCGCCACGCTCTCGCTCGAGGCGGTGTTCCTGCCGATCTCGTTCCTCCCGGGCATCGTCGGGGAGTTCTTCTCGCAGTTCGGCATCACGCTGGCCGCCGCCATCGCGTTCTCGTACCTCGAGGCGATGTTCTTCCTCACCGTGCGACTCGCCCTCTCCCCCGACCCGCTGCCGCCCACCTGGCGCGACCTGGCGGCCTCGGCGCGGAGGGCCCGGGACGACGTGGCGTGGCTGGCGCGCAGCGCGCGGAGCCCGTTCGCCTGGCTGCTCCTCGCCGCGGCGGCCGCCGCGCTGTGGACCGGGCTGGGGCCCGCCTACGCGCTGCTGGTGCTGCTCGCCCCGCTGGCCGCGTTCCTGCTGCGCTACCTCGGGCGCTTCGCGCTGAACCTGCTCGGCGCCATGTCCCGCAGCCTCCACCTTTTCGGTGACGCCGCCACGAACTGGGTGCGCGACCGCTACGTGTCGTCCCTGTCGTTCCTCCTCAGGCGTCCCTGGCTCGTCCTCGCGACCGCCGCGGCGATGTTCGCCAGCGTGTTCGTGATCTTCCCGCAGATCGGCTTCAACTTCGTGCCGCGCATGGACTCCGGGGAGATCGTGGCCAGCCTGCGCCTGCCGCCCGGCACCAGCCTGGAGCGCACGAACCAGGCGGCGACGGCGGTCGAGGACTACCTGCGCCGCCACGAGGCGACCGCGCGGGTGCAGGTGCAGGTGGGATCGGGGACGCTGCTCGGCCAGACGAGCCCGAGCCGCGCCAGCTACATCGTCGAGCTGGTGGACAGGTCGCAGCGCGACGTGAGCACGGACGAGCTGGTCCTGGCGCTGCGCGACGAGCTGGCCGCGCTCCTCGCGCCCTTCCCCGGCGCCGAGGTGACCGTGAGCAACTCCAGCGACGAGTTCGTGGCCGGCACCTCGAGCAACCTCAGCATCGCCCTGACGTCGAACGACCTCGAGCTGCTGCGCCAGCGCGCGGACCTGGCCGTGGAGACCCTGGCGGCGATGCCGGGCCTGCTGAACGTCGAGAGCGACCTCGCCGAGACGACGATGGAGCGCGTCTTCGTCGTCGACCCGGCCCGCCTCGACGGCACCGGCCTCACCGTCGCCGACGTCTACACGGCGCTGCGCGCCTACAACGTCCCCACCGAGGCCGGGCGACTGCGCGACGGCGGCACCGACCTGCCCGTAGTCGTCTCGACGGACCCGCGCGCAGTGGCGACCGAGGAGCAGCTCCTCAGCCTGCCGATCATGGCGCCGGCGCTGCGGGCCGAGCTGCCCCTGGGCTCGCTGGGGGCGTTCGAGAGCCGCCGGGCGCCGGGCGCCATCACCCGCCTCCAGCAGGAGTACAGCGTCGAGATCAGCGCGGAGCTGGCGCCGGGCCAGAGCCTCTCCGTCGCCGAGGCGCGGGCCCGCGAGCGCCTGCTCGCCGCCGGCGTGATCGACGGCGCGGTGCGGGAGCAGACCGAGGGCACGATCGACCTGCTCGACGACCTCATCCGCTACGGGCCCATCGCGTTCGGGCTGGCGCTGCTGCTCAACTACCTGGCGATCGCCAGCCAGTTCAACTCGTTCCGCTACCCGTTCTACCTGCTGCTGACCGTGCCGCTCGCTCTGGTGGGCGCGGTGTGGCTGTTCTTCGTGACGGGCACGAGCCTCGACGTGATCAGCGTCCTCGGCTTCGTCATGCTCGTCGGCCTGGTGACGAAGAACGCGATCCTCCTGCTCGACCACGCCCTGGCGCGGGTGAGGGAGGGCGCGGCGCTGTTCGACGCCCTGATCGAGGCGGCCGGGGTGCGCTTCCGGCCCATCGTCATGACCACGGTGACCGTGATCGTGATCAGCGTGCCGCTGCTCCTCGGCCTCGGCGAGGGCTCGGAGCTCCGCTACCCGCTGGGCCTGGTGATCCTCGGCGGCGTCACGACCTCGGCGCTGCTGACGTTCTACGTCGTCCCGGCGGCGTTCTGGCTGTTCGAGCGGCGCGCGATCGAGCGCCAGCAGGCGCGGGAGGCCGCGGCGGCGGTGCCGGCGTGAGGCGCCGCTGGGAGCCGGGACGGCCGTCCGGGCCCCGGTCCAGGGTCGACCCGAGCCGGTGACGGGCGCTGAGCGAGCCCACAGCGAGCGCATGCGCCGTGAAGACGGAGAGGCGCCCCGTACGCGGGGCGCCTCTCGTCGTCCGGTCGGCGGTCAGGCTACTCGGAGCCGACGTAGCGGATGGGCCGCCGCAGCTCCTCGACGAGCCTGAAGCCAGCGGACTCGGCGTGGAGCTCGTCGGGGGCCGGCACCGCGTAGGCGTCCACGTAGTCGTAGCTGACCACGTAGCCGAGGTCCGCGAGGCTGCCCGCGGTGATGCCGCTGAGCGGGTTGCCCGCCGCGCCGATGAAGCCGGTCATCAGCTCGGTCTTGTAGGCCGCCTCGTCCCAGTGGCCGCACGCCGTGCCGGGGCCACCGTCCGCCTCGACGATGAGCTGGTCGGCGACGCCGCCGGCCTCGACGTGCTTCGCGTTCGCCGCGGTGCCCGTGAAGCGGCGGACGGTCTCGGTGTCCGTCGGGTCGCAGATCCCGTCGAGCAGCGCCGACGACTGCCAGAGCGTCCCCACGCCCAGCACGTGGCCCATCTCGTGGAGGATCACCTCCTGGAGCGTGCCGCTCTCCTCCATCGCATCGAGGTCCGCCGAGTCGAAGACCATCACGCCGACGATCGGGAGGCGCGGCGCGGCGTCGCGCAAGTAGCAGGGGCCGGCCGAGCCGAGGACCTTGCCCGGCCCGTCGATCGGCCCCACCATCGCGAGGATGAGGAGGTCATCGACGGTCTTGTTCACGATCTGAGGCTGGCCGTCCTGGCAGTCGTTGGCGGGCAGGCTCATCGTCAGGTCCGGCAGGTCGCCGGTGATCACCTGCGACCACCGGACGGCCGCCGCCTCGAAGACGGCTCGCTGCTCCGGCGTGGGCTCCGTGTCCCCGATGAACATGACCTCGATGTCGAAGTCGGTCTCCACGCCGAGGTCGCAGGAGAGCTCCAGCGCCACCTCGACCTTGACCTGGCCGTCCTCAGTCTGGACCACCAAGGTCCCCTGCTCCGTCCCGGGAAGGCCGCAATCGGCCTTGACGGTGACCTCCAGGTCGTCGCCCGCGTCGATCCTCGCCGAGGCCGGGCTCGCAGAGAGCCACATGGAGCCGACCACCGAGACCTCCACGTCGGCGGGGGCGTTGCCGGTGTTCGAGATGACGACCTTGGCGGTCTTCGGGACGCTCACCTGCGCGTCTATCTCCACCCTCGATCTCGAGGCGCTGAGCCGGGGCTGGGGCGGCTGCGTGTTGCAGGCGATGACGACCAGGGCCAGGGCCAGCCCCGCCGCCAGTGAACGTGCGCGACTCGGTTCCACTAACAAGGTCCTCCCTCCGGGATTGGACAGGCGAGAAATCGTAGCCCGCCGCCGCATCCCATGGTGGTGCTTCTTACACTGCGGAGGCCCGCCCGGAGGCCGGCGCCGGCATGCGATGGGCAAAGGCGCCCGTCGAGGAGCCGCCGGCCGCCGGATGGCGGAAGCGACCGCCGGGCGGCCGGGCGCGGCCGCGACGAACCCGCGACACCGCGGCCCGCCACCGGATAACGTCTGCGGATGCAGGAGATCGTGCGGAAGGTGCTGACGGCCCGCGTCTACGACGTGGCCATCGAGTCGCCCCTCGACCCCATGCCGCGCCTCAGCGAGCGCCTGGGGCGGCCCGTGCGCCTCAAGCGCGAGGACCTGCAGCCCGTCTTCTCCTTCAAGCTGCGCGGCGCCTACAACAAGGTCGCCAGCCTGAGCCACGAGGCGCGTCGCGCCGGGGTGATCTGCGCCTCGGCCGGGAACCACGCGCAGGGCGTCGCCGTCGCGGCCACGAGGCACGGCGTCAAGGCCACCGTGGTGGTGCCCGCCACCACGCCGGACATCAAGGTGCAGGCGATAAAGCGCCTGGGGGCCGAGGTCGTGGTCCACGGCGAGAGCTACGACGACGCCTACGCCCGCGCGCGCGAGCTCGAGCTCGAGAGCGGCGCCACCTTCGTCCACCCGTTCGACGACCCGGAGGTCATCGCCGGCCAGGGCACGATCGGCATCGAGGTCCTGCACCAGCACCCCGAGCCGCTCGAGGCGCTGTTCCTACCGATCGGCGGCGGGGGCCTGGCGGCCGGGGTGGCGACCCTCGTGCGCTACCTGAGGCCGGAGGTGAAGCTGATCGGCGTCGAGCCCGAGGACGCCGCCTCGATGCGCGCGGCGTTCGCCCACGGCGGGCCCGTGACCCTCCCCGAGGTCGGGCTCTTCGCCGACGGCGTCGCCGTGAGGCGCGTCGGGGACCTCACCTACCGGCTGTGCCGCGAGGCGCTCGACGAGATCGTCACCGTCGACACCGACGCTATCTGCGCCGCGATCAAGGACGTCTACGAGAACTGCCGCGCGATCGCCGAGCCGGCGGGGGCCGTGGCCCTGGCCGGCCTGAAGGCCTACGCCGCGCGCGTCGGCCCGGGCGAAGGCGGCCTGGCGGCGGTCCTCTCCGGCGCGAACCTGAACTTCGACAGGCTGAGGCACGTGGCCGAGCGCGCCGAGCTCGGCGAGGGGCTCGAGGCGCTGCTGGCCGTGGGGATGCCGGAGCGGCCGGGCAGCTACCGGCGGTTCATCACGCTGCTGAACGGCCGCATGATCACCGCGTTCAGCTACCGCTACGCCGACCCGGAGCGGGCGCGGATCTTCGTGGGCGTGGCGCTGCGCGACGGCGAGGGCGAGAAGCGGGAGCTGATCGAGCGCATCCGCTCCGGCGGCTTCGACGTGATCGACCTCAGCGACAACGAGACGGCGAAGACGCACACCCGCTACCTGGTCGGCGGCCGCGCGCGGGCGGTGGAGCACGAGCGCATCTTCCGCTTCGAGTTCCCCGAGCGGCCGGGGGCCCTGCTGCGGTTCCTCGAGAGCCTCCACCCGGGCTGGAACGTCACGCTGTTCCACTACCGCTACCACGGCGCCGACTACGGCCGCGTCCTGGCCGGCATCGAGGCGCCGCCGGAGCAGGGCGAGGAGCTGAGGCGGGCGCTCGACGAGCTCGCCTACCCCTACCAGGAGGTCACCGACGACGTGTCGGTGAGGCTGTTCCTGCGCGAGGGCTGAGGCGGGGGGCCAGCCGGGCGGGACGGCGGCCGGCAGCCGCGAGGCCGACGTGCCGCCGCGCGTCGGGCCCGCCCCGGCGCTCAGCCCTTGATCACGCCGACGGGCTTGAGGCGCGCGACGCGGGTCGCCAGGCCGGCCCTGTGCACGACCCTCACCACGGCGTCGACGTCCTTGTAGGCGTCGGGCTGCTCC
>Ga0065723_101012_pt1 | contig 12358 bp, 12 predicted proteins | sample TheenrcuSG05Z960_FD_59110 | JGI IMG/M metagenome (GOLD analysis project Ga0065723, IMG submission 59110) | Thermophilic enrichment culture from UC Davis - Sample SG0.5Z960 | ecosystem: Engineered > Solid waste > Grass > Composting > Bioreactor | place: USA: University of California, Davis
ACGCGAACCGGCGCAGCGCGATTCCCTGGCGCAGATAGATCGCGGGCCCGCTGCCGCGGATCAAGACGGCGCGCGGCATCGACTCGGGACGGAACGCGGCGAGGAACGCCTGCAGCCTCGCCCGGTACGCGTCGATGCCGTAGGCGGCGGTCGCCGCCTCGCGGTTCCGCGCGCCGATCTCGGCGAACCGCCCGGGCTGGTCGAGCAGCCGGATCAGCGCGTCCGCCAGCGCGGCCGCGTTCCCGGCCGGCACGGCCCATTCGGCGCTGCCCGTCGCGGCGTGAATCTCCGCCAGACCGCCGGAGGCGTACGAGATGACGGGCTTGCCGAAGATCATCCCCTCGAGGGCGGTCAGGCCGAAGCCTTCGGCCGCAAGGCTCGGCACCACAAGCGCATCGAGCGCGGGATAGATCCGCTCGATCCGCGATTCGTACCGGATCCATCGATAGCGGTCCAGCAAGCCGGCCTCCCGCGCCATCCCGGTCCCGGCCTCGAAATACGGTTCATCGACCGGATTGCCGACGATCAGGAACCGGGCCTCCGGATGAAGACCGGCCGCCGCCATCGTCGCTTCCATGAAATGATGGAAGCCCTTGTTCGCGTATATCGTTGAAGCGATGAACCCGACGAGCGGCTGCCCGCCGTCCACGCCGAGCATGCGGCGCATGCTGTCGCGTTGCAGCGGCCACTCCTCCGGCCGCATCTCCCGCTCGTCCCACGACGGCGGCAGCAGCGCCGATTTCGCGCGCATATCCGGCTGCCGGAACGGCGCAAGCACCGATTCGGAAATACCGATAATCCGATCGGCATGCGCGCCGATAAACCCCGCGATCTCCGGCGCATGCGCCGTCTCCCGCATCGTCTCCATGACCGTCCAGACGACCGGAATGCCGAGCGCCCGCGCGGCGACGGCCGGCAGCGGATGGACGCAGGTGGCCGCCATGACGGCCGCCGGCTCCTCGGCGGCCAGCCATCTCACGAGCTGCCGGAACGATTCTCCGGCCATCCCCGCCGCAAGTTCCTGCCGCCAATGCGGCAGGCCGAGATAGAACGACGGAGCGAGCGGAAGCGGCAGCACGACGGTCCGGAAACCGGCCGCGCGCGCGTCCGCCGCGATCTTCCCGTCGCCCGGCGCCGCCAGGACGCAGTCGTACCAAGCCGCCAGCTCGCGCAGCATGAACGCCGTCAGCTTCTCCGCGCCGGTTACGAAATCGGCGTTGCTCAGATGGGCGAACACGACGAGCCGCGGCTTGCGCCATCCATTCATCCCATCGTTCGGCCTCCTTCATCGCGTACTACACCATATGGGGAAGGCGGACGACACGGCCCGGCATCCGCCGCTTCGACCGGGAACGCGCGGCCTGCGCGCCGCCCGATCCTTACCCGAACAACGTCCCGAGCATCAAGTCCAGGCGGCGGGCATACGAATGATCCCGCATCGTCCGGTACAGCCCGTTCAGCACGATCGTGCGGCGCTCATCCTCGTGCGCCAGATAATGGTTGATCTTCGCCGCCAGCTCCTCCGGCGACGCGTACGTCTCCACTTCCCGTCCGGGCGCGTAATAAGCGGCCAACTCGCCGCGGACGTCCGTCAGCTGCATCGACGCGCTGGCCGCGATCTCGAATGTGCGCGGATTCGGCGACACCGCGCCCACACCCTGGCTGTTGCTGTTGAACGTGCTGTCGTCGGGCTCCCGGTGCATGTTGATGACGATTTTGGCCCCGCTGTAGACCAGCGCCGTCTCCTGCGGCGTCATCCAGCGCCCCTCGATCCTCGAAGCCATCCTCCCGTAATCGCGCAGCCGCTCCCACCAGTAGCCGATGATCCGAATGTTTCGGCCTTCAAGGTGCGGCAGCAGCCGATCGAAGAACGCCACCCGGTTCCAGTAAGCCGATCCGACGAATGCGACGTCGCACCTCATGTTCGCCGGCGCGTTCTGCGGGCGGAAATGGCCGGGATAGAAGCCCAGCGGCAAATGCCAGACGCGCTGGCATCCGGCGGAGCGGTAAAAATCGACGCAGTTTGCCTCCAGCGTGAACACGTCGTCGTAATGGAGCGCCAGCGGCCCGGTGATGTCGGTGTAGTACGGATCGTCCGTGAACCAGACGACCGTCCGGATGCCGAGCTCGCGAATCCGGTCGGGAATCTCCGCCGGAACATGGAGGCCGTCGAGGAACAGCACCGCGTCCGGGCGTACGGCCTCCGCCGTATGGACCGCCTCCTCTTTCCGGCCGACGACGGTAAGCCGCGTCACGAGCTGCGAGAGGCTTCCCGCCACCGCCTCGTCGATCGGCGCGTAGGGGAACCCTTTGCCCGTCGCCACATACATGACATGGACATCCCGAACCGGAAGCGGCGTCTCGGCGGCGCGGACGGTCCGCTCGCACAGCCCCATCCAGTATCCGTCCCGCCAGCCGTCCCGCCAACCGTCGCGCCTTCCTGCGGCGTAGCGGCCCGCGTACTTCCGGCCGCGAGCGGCCCGCTTCCTCGCAGCGGCGGTCACGCGCATCACCCCTTTTTCCTTCATCCATAAAAAAAGAGATCCGATTCCGCGCGCTTCATCCGTAACCGAGCAGCCGCAGCAGACTCCCCGCCCGATGCGCGTACGTATGCTCGCGCAGCGTCCGGGCCAGCCCGCGCACGGCGATCCGCCGCCGTTCGTCTTCGTGCTTCAGATAATGCCGGATCTTCGCGGCCAGCTCGGCGGGGCTGTCGAACGTCTCGAGTTCGATTCCCGGCCGGTAGTACGCCTCGAGATCCGAGCGCCGGTCGGTGAGCTGGAACGCGCCGCAGGCGGCGATCTCGAACGTGCGCGGGTTGACCGACAGACCGGGCAGCCCGCTCACATTCGCGTTGTCGGAACCGGGTTCCGCCGTGCGGTGCAGATTGATCACAATTTTCGCGCCGTTGTACCAGAGCACCGACTCGTCAACCGGCAGCCAGCCCGGCCGGATCGCCCGCTTCAGCAGATGGTAGTTCCTGAGCCGCTCCCACAGTCCGCCGGCGATGAACACCCGCAGATCCGCCAGCTCTTCCGCGATCGCGTCGAACGTCTCGATCCGGTTCCAGAACCCCTGGCCGATGAAGCAGACATCGCATCGGTACGCGGCCGGCGGCGTCACCGGCCGAAACCGCTCGATGTCGGCGGCGAAAGCCAGATGGTGGACTTCGGCGCAACCGACCGAACGGTACAATTCGACCGTCGACCGCTCATGCGTCACGACGGCGTCATAATGCGGCGCGATCGCCGCCGTCTGCCCGGTGACATAGGGGTCGTCCGCGAACCAGATGGCCGTCCGGATGCCCATTTCCCGAATCCGGTCCACCTGCGCCAGGTGGTCGTCCGGGAACACGTGAAGCCCGTTCAGCACGAGCACGAGATCGGGCCGGATGAGCGACGCCATCTCCGCCATCCGCGTCGGATCCGCCACATGCAGTTCCGAAGCATGCAGATGCAACGCGCCGATCATGCCGTCGTCGATCGCCTCGAACCCTTGCGGCACATAGAGCACCCGGATCGGCAGACGCTCGGGCACGAGCGGCGGATGCACGGCAAAAGCAGCGGCCGAAGCGCCTTCCCGCCAGCCGATCGCCCATCCGTCCCGCCAGCCGTCCCGTCTTCCCGCCAGATACGCGCGGCGCCGACCCGGCCGGGCGCGCGGCGCCGTCCGCCTTCGGCTTGAGTGCCGTGCTTCCATGCGGCTCACCGCCTTCACCGCAAATTCGGCTGCCAACGAATCGCAAGGCGCGGACCGATGCGGCTCGCGCCTTTCCTGCCGTCCTGGGTAATATATGCCGGGCATGCCGCGCGCACATGGTCACTTGTCCGCCCGCCGCAAAAACAGGCTTTCGCCTGTCCCAACGCGCGAAAAAAGCAACAGCCGGTTCGATGAAACATCCGGTTGCCGGCCGCGTACAAGTTTTTGGATATGTATTTGCAAGAAAGGGGGCGTTGGCGACGAGTATCGGCTTTGGTTTTCTCGGCATCTTGTTGATTCCGGTGACGGCATTCATCTACTTCCTCCCGGTGATTGCGGCATTCTTGAAAAATCACAACCGCAAATTGCTGATTCTGCTGCTCAATCTTCTGCTGGGATGGACCTTCATCGGCTGGGTCGTCCTGCTGATCTGGGCCCTGAAGAGCGAGACGGTCATGGCCGAAAAATGAAAATGAAAAACGGCCCCTCCATTTCCCGATGGATGGGGCCGTTTGGGCCGCTAAGGCTGGCTTTCGTACGCCAGTTGATGACCGTCCTCGAAGCCTTGCGCGAAACCGGCGTTGTACCCTTCGTTGTACGCCTCGTTGTAGCCTCTGCGGTAAGCCGCCGTTCCGCTCGCGGACCGACGGCGCAGACGCCGGGATGACCGGACGGAGCGCCGTCCGCGATTGCGGCGAACCGCGCGTCTGCGCCTTGCGAGCCGCCTCATCCGGCCGGACGCCGCGCGGCGGCGCCGCCGCGAACCCGCTCCGGCTTTTCCGGCGCGCAGACGTCCCGTGCCGTAACGCCGCCTCCTTCTTCGCCTGATCATTCCGGCTCCCCCCTGTCCGTCATTCCGCTGTCCGCCGCTTCCCGGCGGCGCGTTTTTACGGCAGCGGACAGAGCCCGCATGCCGTCATCCCCGCGCGGAACCCGCGCATCGCCGTTCCCGCGCCGCGGCATTCGCCGGCGGGCCAGCTCGCTAGGCGCATCGGGCGCAACCGCCGGCAGGCCGGACCATGCGAATGCGCCTTCCCCGATTCGCGCCCGCAGCCTTCCGTCCGCCAGCCACGGCCCGGCCGGCCGGCCGCGCGAGACGCGCCTGAGCTTCAACCCGAGCAGCGTCTCGCACATGCGAAGCTGCAGCGCGGCCAGCCGCGACAGCATCGCCGCCGCTTCCTCCGGCTTCTCCCCCGGAAAGCGCTCGTGCAGGTCTGCCGTGCTCTCCAGCATGCGCGCGACGGCCCGCTGGCTCGCCGCCAGCGCCTCGAGGAGCGCCAGCTTCGCCGCGCGCTCCCGCTCAAGCCGCGGCATCGCTATCGATCCCCGAAATCGAAATGGCCGTCGAACAGGCTGCCGAGATTGCCGTCTCCGGCCTCCGCATCGCCGCCAAGCACCGCCTTGAGCACGCCGGTCAAGCCCCGGTTCAGCTTCGTCAACCCTTCGATCGTCTCCAGCACATGCTCATGCACGCCGATCGGCTGCTTCAACTGGCTCTCATGATCGGCGAAAACATCCGACGTGACGTGGTTGATCAGCCAGTTCCGCATTTTCTCCGCTTCGACGGCCTTCGCTTCGAGGATCATGGCGACGTTCCATTCGATGTTCGCCGCGGCGTTAAGCATGCGCAGATACGCCTGTTCCCGGCTCACCTTCCGTCCATCCTCCCGCTCATTCTTCGGAAGCGCCGTCCAGCTCTTTCATGACGGCGGCGAGATGCTCGGCCATCGACTCCTGCAGATCGGCGATGCCGTTCAGATAGGCGACGATGCTTTTGCCCAGCGCGCGGGAATGTTCCATCAGCCCGTCGAATGCGCCGAGCTCCGGATGCTGGTCCGGCATCGCGTGGATGATCTGCGCCATCCGCACCGCGACGTGCCGCTCGGCCTCCAGCACGCGCGCCGCCTGCCTGTGCGCTTCGGACAAATGGTGAATCAACTCATCCAGCAAATGCTGCATGGCGCCGATCAGCCTCCCTGTGTCCCGCCGTATCCGTTACAGCATATGCGCGAAAAGCTCCGCTGCCACTTGCCCTACAGCCGCTGCTCCGTGCGCGCCGGCGCGATGATCGGCAGCCCTTCCGGCGCCGCCGCCAGCGCCTCTGTCAGCGGCACGGCCGGTTTCGCCGCAAGTCCCCAGCTTTCCGCGGCCAAGCGGGACGCGATCGGGCGGCGCACGCCGTCCTCGACATGCAGCAGCGACCCGTCCGGCATGCGGACGAGCAGCGCGCCCGTCTGCCCTTCGCTTGACACGCCGCCGTGCCAGAGCCGTTCCGCGTCCGCGGCGGCGATCGGCGGACCGATCGGCCAGCGCTTCAGATCGACCGCCGTCAGCGGCACGATCGGAACCGCCGGCTCTCCGTCGACCGGACGGCGCACGCCCTGATCCAGCCAGTACACCGTGCCGCCGAGGCCGCGCACCGCCACATGCCGCGGATGGAAATCCGCCTCGCTGAGCGCGGCCGGCACACCCGCGCTTTCCGCTTCGGACTGCCGCGCCTGCATCCGGTCCCGCACCCGCCTGACCAGCCCGTGCGGATCATGCCCCCATTTCTCGCCGTAATACGCCGCGTTGCGCGCGTTCACCGCCTCGAGCTCCGGCCCCAGCGCCTTGATGCTGACGCTGCCGAAATGATGGATGAACGTATCCCTTGCAATCACCAGGCGGAGACCCAGCAGCCTGACGCGGATATTGTAGTCGTCGTCCTCGTAATTTCCGACCGCATACCCTTCGTCAAAATAGCCCGCCCGCTCCCAGACGTCCCGGCGGAACGCGAGGCAGAAGCCGGTGATCCGGTCCGTCTCCTGCCAGCGCGACGGATCGGAGCGGTTGTGCGCGGCCGCGAACGTCTGCATTTCGGTCAGGCTGCGGTAGGGAACCTCGACCCGCTGCTCGCCGCCGATATAATTCGTTACCGGTCCGACCAGCCCGATCCGTTCGTCGCTCGCGAGGCAGGCGAGCAGATTGTCGAGCCACCTGCTGGTCACCAGCGTGTCGTTGTTGAGCACGACGATCGTGCGCCCCTTCGCCATCATGAGCCCGCGGTTGACCGCGCCGGCGAACCCGTAGTTGCGGTCCAGCAGCCGGTAACGCAAACGTCCGCGCATGGACGCCAGATATTCCGCCGTCCCGTCCGTCGACCCGTTGTCCACCACGATGATTTCGCAGGGCAGATCCGTATGGCGGAAAATGCTGTCCACGCACATCCGCAGATACCCCGCCTGGTTCAGCGTCGGAATGATGATGCTCGTTCCCTCGAACAGGCTGCCGAAGCCGCGCAGGCCGGCTTCGAAACCGTCGCGGTACCCGGCCTCCCGCCCAGCTTCGTATGCTTCGCGCAGCCGCGGACGGAGGCGGGACGATTCCACGCCCGGGGCGACTCCGGCGCCGGGCCCCGAACCCGCGCCGCGAATCGTCCGGGCGGCAAGCTTTACGCCCGCGCCGCGTGGCGATCGACTGACGCGTCCCGAAACCGATCCCGCGATTGCTATTGGGTCGCGTCCCGAACCTGCACCGCGTCCCGTTCGAACGCCAAGCTTCGCGCCCGCGCCGCGTGACGACCGACAGACGCGTCCCGATTTCGTCCCGCTTGTCCCGGATCTGCCCGCCGCGCCCGCTCCGGGCACAGCTACCGCTCGCCTGACTTCTCCCGCCGTCTTGCCGCTTCCGGCTGACCGTCGTTTGCCGTTCCGGCGCCGGTGCCTGCGCACGCGCGCCGCTATGTCCGCTGCCGCCATGTCCCCACCCCCTCCGGTTGCGCGGTTCGCCCGTTCCGCCGCAATTTTGAAGCTTCAGATCTCGCCTGGCGGCCGAGAGGCGATATGATCGGCGAGATGCCCGAAATCGAGCGCCGCCTTGCCGAGCTGCGCCGCCAGCGCGGAGACGATGACGACCGCCGGGATTCCGGCGGCGACCAGCGCCAGATCGAAGCTGTCTCGCGCGGCGGCCGCTTCGCAGATCACCCGGTCGATGTCCGCGAACCCGCGGACCGGCGCGATGACGCCCGTCACCGCGAAGCCCGCCTGCATCAACCGCGCCGCAAGCCCCGGCGCCGCGTTGCCGACCGCGAGCACGCGCCGGCCCTGCAGCAGCCTCGCCAGCAGCCCGGTCTGATACAGGCTGTAATTGATCGTCGATTCCGTCAGCCGGAGCGAGCGGATATCCACCCCGTTCGCGGCCAGCGCCGGGCCGAGCAGCGGGCCGAAGTGCCGCCTCCTAGACAACGGCACGCCGACGATCGACGCTTGCCGCACCGCGTCCGCGAGCCGCGCCCGCGCCGCATGATCGGGCACGTTCATGCCCGCCCCGGCGAGAAACGGCGCTTCGCGGCGGACCAGCTCCGCCTCGTACACCGCGTCGTGCGCGAGCGCCAGCAGCTCGCCGTCGCCCAGCCGGACGACCGACAGCGGCCGCCGCTCCGCCAGCGCGGCTTCGAATTCCTGGAAGACGCCGGCCGCGTCGATCAGCTTAAGCAGCCGCGGCCGCAGGACGTCGACGCCCGCCGCGATCACATCCTGCAAGGTCAGATCGCCGAGCGTAAATCCGGCGGGCACCGCCCGCTCCAGCAGCAGCTCGCCGCCTTCGTACCGGCCCCGCTCGAGCGCTTCCTCAATCAATGCCGCGGCCGGCGCCGGACCGGATTCGCGGACGGCTTCCACTCCCGCGGAGCCCGCGGCCGGCCGGCGCCGCAGCCGCACGGCCGCCCGCCTGCCGCCGAACCGGAAACGGCGTCGGCCCATCCGCCCGCCGAATGCGGCGCCGATCATCAAGCCGCGCTTCCGGACGGCCCTTCGTCCGTGCGAAGCGCGCCTTCCGGCCGTTCTTCGGCCCGTCAAACCGCGCCTGCCTGCAGCCCTTCGACCCGCCGCTCCGCGCGCCCCCGCAGCCGCTCCGCCCTTCGCGACGCGCCCGCTGATCGACGCCCTGCCGGACACGCCACATCTGCCGTTCGACGCTTCGCCTGCCGCGCCGCGCCTGCTGGCCGACGCTCCGCCCTTCGCGCTGCGCCAGCTGATCGATGCTCCACCGGCCGCGCCATGCCGTCCCGGCGCCGACATGCCGTTCATCGCCGATTCCTCCTCATCCGTTCGGACGCCTCATGCAGCGAATCGAACGTTCCCGCGTCGATCCACCAGCCCGTGAGCGTCCGGTGGGTCAATTTTCCCGCGGCGGCATACACGTTGTTCACATCCGTGATTTCCAGCTCGCCGCGCCGGGACGGCTTGAGCCGCCGGATGATGCCGAACACATCCGCATGATAGAAATAAATCCCCGTCACGCACAGGTCGGACGCCGGCCGCTCCGGCTTCTCCTCGATCCGCTCGATCCTCCCCGTCTCGCCGAACACCGGCACGCCGTAGCGCCGCGGATCGTCCACTCGCTTGAGCAGCACCATCGCGCCGTCGGGCTGGGCGGCGAACGCCTCGATATGCGGCGCGAGCGGCTCCTCGAACAGATTGTCGCCGAGCATCACGACGATCTTGTCATCCGGNNCCGCGGCGGATTCGGCCTGCGCCAGCGCCTCCGCGATGCCGCCCGCCTCCTCCTGGATCCGGTACGTGATCGACAGTCCGTCTTCGCGCCCGCTTCCCAGATAGGCGATGAACGAACCGGCCGACTCCCGTCCCGTCACCAGCACGATATCCTTGATGCCGGCTTCCTTCAGCTTCGCGATCGCGTGGCCGATCATCGGCCGGTCGCCGACGGGCAGCATATGTTTGTTGTACAGTTTCGTCAGCGGCCGGAGACGCGTACCGGTGCCTCCGGCAAGCAGCACTGCCTTCACGCCGATAACCCCCTCGTGACGCGCTTAATGGAACCATGCCGGGTCCGCCTGCCATTTTGCGATGAACAGTTCCCGGTTGCGGGCGATGAGCGCCCGCTGGGCGGCTTCTCCGCCGAGCCGGAAACTGTTGCTTCCTTCGTGCCAGACGACCGTGTCCCTGCAAATGCGCAGCCCGTATCCGTGCATGCGAATGCGGAAGCTGAAATCATCATCCTCGTAGTGCCCCGGCGAGAAACGTTCGTCCAGGCCGCCCACCTTCTCGTACACCGCCCGTTTGACGAGCAGACAGAAGCCGACGAGCCGGAGCGCCGGCTCCCGCTTCGCCGGGTCCGGCGCGTTGAGCCTCCCGGCGATTTCCTGAAAATCGTCCGGTCCGTCGAACGGAAGGTCGATCCGCTGCCGGGGAGCGGCGTGATTCGAGACCGGTCCGACAGCGCCGATCTCCTCCGAAGCGTGGAGCGCCTCCAGCAGATTGTCGAGCCAGCGGGGCGTCGCGACGACGTCGTTGTTGAGCAGCAGGATCTGCTCGCCGGACGCCATTCGCATCCCTTTGTTGCATGCCCGCGGAAATCCGGACGTCTCCGGCAGCCGGACGAAGGGCAGCCGCTCGTCCGCGCACCACTCCGCCGTGGCGTCGGCCGATCCGTCGTCGGCGACGATGATCTCGTAAGGCGTCTTCTCCGGATCGGTGTGACGCCGGATTGACGCGACGCAGCGGCGCAGCAGCATCAGCCCGTTCACGCTCGGGATCACGATGCTGGTCAGCCCGTAGCGCACTGCAATTCCCCCTTCGCCGCTTCGCGGCGGCGCGATGCGTCGGGAAGCCCGAGCCTGGGCCCGGCGCCGTCCATGACCGTCCGCAGCGCCTCGATATGGTCGCCCAGGATCATGCGCGACACCGGATTGCCTCTGCCCGTGTTCGCAGCGCGCAGCCGGTTGCGGCTGATGACGTCGACCGAGCCGGCGATCCGCACGTCGAGGCCGGAGGCGAGCGCCAGCGCCTGCGCCTTCGGCGGCACGGCGAGCGACGCCGCTCCGATCCGCTCGAGCGCGCGGCGGCTGAGCGCATGCGGCACGGCCGTCATCGAAGCGGCGCCCAGGTCCGGCCGGCCGAGCGCGCGGTTCAGGAANGCCTTCATCCGCGTCACCTCGTCCCACCGGCTGAACGGCCCGAGCTTCCGGCCGAGCCCGTTCAGCGCGACGTCCGCCCCGCGCCGGACAGCGTCGACGAAGGGCGCGAGGCTCCGCGCCGGAATCGCGAGATCGCCGTCCAGGAAGAGCAGAATGTCCGCGTCGGCCACGGCGGCGCCGGCCGCGCGGCCGACGTCGTGGCCCAGCGGCTCCGGATAGTGGACAATCGTCACGCCGGGAATCGCGCGGACGACCGCGAGGCTGCCGTCCGTGCAGCCGTTCAGCACGACGATCAGCTCATCCGGCCGGAGCGCCTTCGCCTCCCGGATCACCGCGCCGATCGTCGCGGTTTCGTTGCAGGCCGTGATGATGACGGCCAGCCTGCCGGCGCCGGTTCCGGCCGGCCGCGCGGCACAACGGCGGCTCCGCGCCCGAACCGCCGCGCCGGCTGCCCGCCGGAGCGTCTTTGCGCTTCCGGTCCCGCGCCGGGATAACCGGCGCAACGCTTCATCTCGCGCCCGTCCTCTTCGGGATCGCCTGCGGCGCGCCATGCCGCCGACACGTCCCTGCCGGTCGGTCCGACGATGCGCTTTGACGCGCGCTCGTTCCCGAAGGGAGAGCCCGCCGCGTTCCCTCCTGTTCCGGGCAAGCCGCCTTCCGCCGCCCGAACCGCCGATTCGATTTTCTCCGTGGAGATGCGCCATCCCGGTCTTCAGCCCCCGCGGCCACCGCGCGCCGCGCGTCCTTAATCTGCGCCTTGCGGCCAACGGTCCTCACCTCACTTTGTCCCGACGTCGATTCCCGTCGCCGAACCCGCCCCGCACATCCGTCCGCTCGGACAGCCAGGCCAGAGCCTCGAGATGATCGCCCACGATCAGCGGTTCAAGCGAACGGCTCCGCTCCCGCGCGCGGCGAGGCGGGTTGAGCCGCCCGACCGGAACGCGGCGGGCGAGGCGGATGTCGAGGCCGGCGACCGCGGCCTTCGCCTGGGCGAGCGGCGGCACCGCCAGCGCGTCGGCGCCGATGGTCTCCAGCGCCCGGCGGCTCAGCGCGTGCGGGACGGCCGTCATCGACGCTCCGCCGAGATCGAAGCGCCCGAGCGCCGCGTTCAGCGCGTGTTTCGCCAGCACAACCCCGTGAACCCGGCCCGTGCCGGTCGGCCCGTGGTAATCGTTCAGCGCGACATCCGCGCCCTCCTCGACCGCCTTGACAAATGCCGCCAGCACGTCCCTGCGGATCACCATATCCCCGTCAATAAACAGGAGAATGTTGCCGCGCGCGGCACGCGCGCCGACCGCCCGGCCGACGTCGTGGCCCAGCGGCTCGGGAAACGCGATCACCCGGGCGCCGGCCTGTCCGGCGGCGAACGCCGAACCGTCCCGCGAGCCGTTCACGACGGCGATCACCTCGGTGCGCGGATGAACGCCGCGCGCTTCCCGAACAACCGCCCCGATCGTCCGGGCCTCATTCATGACGGGAATGATCACCGACACGACCGGCCGCGCTCCGGCCCCAACACCTTCAGCAGCGTATTCGGCCGCTGTGGGCGCTTGTCCTTTTTCGGCGCGCGCATCATCCCGCCAGGGCAGCATGCCTCGCCGCTCGTCGGCGGTCGGGGGCCGCGTCCCGTCGAATCGACCGCGCCGGGACGAGCCGGCAGGAAGCCGCATGCCGCCGAAACGGTTCCGGCCGGTCCGCGCCGCTCGGGACGCGGATCGCCCGGCCGGACTCGCCGCGCCGGAT
>Ga0065723_101349_pt1 | contig 12353 bp, 17 predicted proteins | sample TheenrcuSG05Z960_FD_59110 | JGI IMG/M metagenome (GOLD analysis project Ga0065723, IMG submission 59110) | Thermophilic enrichment culture from UC Davis - Sample SG0.5Z960 | ecosystem: Engineered > Solid waste > Grass > Composting > Bioreactor | place: USA: University of California, Davis
GAGCCGTACCGGCTGCTCACGTCCCGCGCCGAGTACCGGCTGCTGCTGCGGCACGACAACGCCGATCTGCGCCTGACGCCGATCGGCTACGAGATCGGGCTGATCAGCGAGGAGCGGTACCGGAAGTTCCTGGACAAGAAGAAGAAGGTCGAGGACGAGATCGAACGGCTGAAGACGGTGAAGCTGAAGCCGGAGGAGGCGCTCAAGGTGCTGGAGACGGCCGGTTCCGCGCCGGTGCAGAGCACGGTCGACGCGGCGACGCTGCTCCGCCGTCCGGAAGTGACGTACGCGATGATCGAGGCCGTGACGCCTGCGCCGGTGGAGCTGACCGAGGAGATGAAAGAGCAGGTCGAGATCCAGATCAAGTACGCGGGCTACATCGAGAAGCAGCTGCAGCAGGTCGAGCGGCTGAACAAGATGGAACAGAAGCGGATTCCGGAGGATATCGACTATTACGCCGTGCACGGCCTGTCGACGGAGGCGAAGCAGAAGCTGACCGCGATCCGTCCGATCTCAATCGGGCAGGCTTCGCGCATTTCGGGCGTATCGCCCGCCGATCTGTCCATTCTGCTCGTTCATCTCGAGCATTACAACCGCATGACGGCGGCGCGGGGGTCATGACGCTTGAGCGTTCCTTCCTGGTTTGAGCGGCTGCTGGCGGAGCGCGGCCTTCGGCTTTCGCCGGAGCAGAGCGGTCAATTCGAGACGTATTTCCGGCTGCTCGTCGAATGGAACGAGCGGATGAACCTGACGGCGATCACGGAGCGGGAAGCGGTGTACGAGAAGCATTTCTACGATTCGCTAACGCTGGCTTTCCATGTGGATCCGGCCGGGATCGCCAGTCTGGCGGACATCGGTTCGGGCGCGGGCTTCCCGAGCTTGCCGCTCAAGATCCTGTACCCGCATCTTCGGGTGCTGATCGTCGACTCGCTCGGCAAGCGAATCCGGTTCCTCGAACATCTGACCGGCGAGCTCGGCATGACCGGCGTGACCTGCCTGCACGCCCGGGCGGAGGACGCGGCCAGGATGCCGGAACACCGCGACGCGTACGATCTGGTGACCGCCCGCGCGGTCGCCAGAATGAACGTGCTCCTCGAATTCTGCCTGCCGTTCGTCCGGCCGAACGGCCTGTTCGCCGCGATGAAGGGCAGCGATCCGGACGGCGAGATCGTCGAGGCGGCGCGGGCGCTGGCCGTGCTGAAAGGCGAAATCGAGGCGGTGCACGAGCTGAATCTGCCGTTCGAGCAGGCAGGCCGGCATATTGTGGTCATCCGCAAGACGGGACGAACGCCGGCGCGGTACCCGCGCAAGGCGGGCATTCCGGCGAAGCAGCCGATCTTGTGACAGACTTGCTAACGGCATTCCGCATGCCGTGTTCCACGTGAAACATTTTCCGTGAACTTGTGCGAAAAATCGGTTTGTCAAGCAGGAAATCGAATTCCGCGTCGCGAATCATTATGCTTGCGAATGGCGATGGATCGATGCGGCACGGCAACAACGTAACAAACCACATCACGCCGATGGAACATCGGCGTTTTGTTTCGAGCGACAAGGCGTCCGAAGCTGCGCGCATGGCAACAGATGAGACGTGTCTGTCAACTCGTCTCGGTACGGACTCCGCGCGGAAGAATGGTTCGATGCCGGGTCCCATGCTTGCCGCGGATTCGGCTTCGCAGGCCTTGCCGCGCGGACCTTGCGCGAGAGACAAGCGTCAAGGGTTGACCTGTGCGAACAGCGGATGCGGCCGTCCGAGCTTCGATGCTGTCGTTTCGTCCGGAGGCCGCGGATTCTTGCGGCGTGTTGCGGCCGGTCCCCGATGTTCCGACCGGCCGTGCGGCATTCTGAATGAGGCAGGGATTGACATGATGAAGGAGCAAATTTCCCGGTTGTTCGGTCTGGGGGACCGCACGAATCAGGACGAGGTCAAGCAGATCCCTGTCGGTGAAATCGACCCGAGTCCCTTCCAGCCGCGGACAGTTTTCGATGACGAGCGAATTGACGAGCTGTGTCAGACGATCCGCACGCACGGCGTCATCCAGCCGATCGTCGTTCGCGTCCGGAACGGGCGTTACGAGATCATCGCCGGCGAGCGGCGCTGGCGCGCCGTCAAGAAGCTGGGCCTTGAGACGATTCCGGCGATCGTCCGGGAATTCAACGATTCCCAGGCGGCGTCGATCGCGCTCATCGAAAATTTGCAGCGGGAAGGGCTGACCGCGATCGAGGAAGCGGTCGCTTACCAGAAGCTTCTGGATCTGCACAACCTGACGCAGGAGAGCCTGGCTCAGCGGCTCGGCAAAAGCCAGTCGACGATTGCGAACAAACTCCGGCTGCTTCACCTCAGCGAACCGGTGAAGAAGGCGCTTATGGAACGGAAGATTACGGAGCGGCATGCCAGGGCGCTTCTGTCGCTGGAGTCGGAGGAGCTCCAGGTGAAGGTGCTTGAAGACATCATCTCGAAGGAGCTCAATGTGAAGCAGACGGAAGCCCGCGCCGCGTTCTACAAAGAAGCGGCGTCGAAGCCGAAAAAATCTTCGAAGAGGATTTCGTTTACGAAGGACGTGCGCCTCGCGCTCAACACCATTCGCCAATCCGTTGAGATGGTTGCGGGCACCGGCATCGAGATCAAGACGGACGAGCGCGATTGCGGAGAACATTACGAGATTGTCATCCGCATTCCGAAGCGGTAGCATCGCAATCGGAATTGCCCGCGCGCGGCATCGTCAGCGGCGCAGGCTCCGCCGCTGCCGGCGGATGGGGCGGAATCCGACGGATACGCAAACTGAGCTGGTGTGAGGTGAACCGGATTGTCCAAGATCATTGCGGTCGCGAACCAGAAGGGCGGAGTGGGCAAGACGACGACCTCCGTCAATCTGGGCGCGTCGCTGGCATCGCTGGGGAGGAAGGTGCTGCTTGTCGATATCGATCCCCAGGGAAACACGACGAGCGGCATCGGCATCAACAAGGCGGATGTCGAGAACTGCATCTATGACGTATTGATCAATGAAGTGCATCCGCGCGATGCCATGGTGGAGACCAGCATCCCGGGATTGACGCTGATTCCCGCCACGATTCAGCTGGCCGGCGCGGAAATTGAGCTTGTGCCGACGATCTCGCGCGAACTCCGCTTGAAGAAGGCGCTGTCGCAGGTGCGCGACATGTTCGACTACATTCTGATCGACTGCCCGCCTTCGCTCGGCATTCTGACGATCAACTCGCTGACGGCCGCGGATTCGGTCCTTATCCCGATCCAGTGCGAATATTACGCGTTGGAAGGCTTGAGCCAGCTGCTCAACACGGTTCGGCTCGTCCAGAAGCACCTGAACAAGTCGCTGCAGATCGAAGGCGTGCTGCTCACGATGTTCGACGCCCGCACGAACCTCGGCATCCAGGTGATTGAAGAAGTCAAGAAATATTTTCAGGAGAAGGTGTACCAGACGATCATCCCGCGCAATGTCCGCCTGAGCGAGGCTCCGTCGCACGGGCAGTCCATCATCACGTATGATCCGAAATCGAAGGGCGCGGAAGTCTACCTCGAATTGGCGAAGGAAGTGATAACCCATGAGCAGAAGGCTGGGGAAAGGGCTTGACGCGTTGATTCCTTCTCTGGAGGTGGGCGATGACGACAAGGTCGTCGAAATTCCGCTGGCCGAGATTCGTCCGAACCCCTATCAGCCCCGCAAGACGTTCGACGAAGAGTCGATTCGGGAGCTGGCCGAATCGATAAGGCAGCACGGCGTCATTCAGCCGATCATCGTGCGCAGCGCCGTGAAGGGTTACGAGATCATCGCGGGCGAACGCCGCTTCCGCGCGTCGCAGCTTATCGGAAACGAGAAGATTCCTGCAGTGGTGCGCGATTTCTCCGACCAGCAGGTAATGGAGATCGCGCTGATCGAGAACCTGCAGCGGGAAGACCTGAACGCGATCGAGCTTGCCCAGGCGTATCAGTCGATTATGGACAAGTTCAATCTCACCCAGGAAGAGCTGTCGCTCAAGGTCGGCAAGTCGCGTTCGCACATCGCGAACTTCCTCCGGCTGCTGGCGCTGCCCGCCGAAGTGAAGGATCATGTTTCACGTGGAACATTGTCCATGGGCCACGCGCGGGCGTTGGCCGGCCTGAAGGACGAGAAGAAGCTGAAGGAGCTGGCCCGCCAGACGATCGAGAACGAGTGGAGCGTGCGCGAGCTGGAGGAGGCGATCCAGCAGCTCGGTCGCAAGAATGCGGCGGCCAAGAAACCGCAAGCCAAGGCGAAGAAACGGGATCCGTACATCGAACAGATCGAGGAGACGCTGCGCGAACGGTTCAAGACGACGGTCCGCATTCGCCACCAGAAAGACAAGGGCCGGATCGAACTGCTGTATTACGGCAGACAGGATCTGGAGCGGCTGCTCGAAATGCTGGAACGGCTGGCCTGACGGCCAGCCGTTCCAATATGCAGCGGCATTCGGAGTTGAAAGCCTCGGTGTCCTTGTTCGAATTTTCGATAGGCGACGGGCTTCAGCGCTTTGCCCGGGTTCTGCAAGAATGTCATAATTCGGCGGGGAGAAGAGCGGCGGATCGATTCCCGTCCGTTCCGGCGCGCTCATGCGCAGGGCCGTCAGGAGATAAGGCGAATGAATGGCGCATGGAAGCGTTCTGGCTTCAACCTCCATCCAGGCCGCAAAATTGATCGTGAAGCGGATGCGTCGCCGGCCCGGACCGCGGCCATCAGGATTTGATGTCCGGAAAATGTTGCCGAATGACGGATCTCAGCCGCAGCACATCCTCCTCGACGTCATATTCGTCCGATTCCAGATACTCGATGGAGATGCTGCCCGCGTAGTTCCGGCGCTTCAGCTCGGAGAGCACCCAATCCATGTCGACGTTTCCTTCCCCGAGACGGACCTGCATCTTTCCCGGCGCCGCGTCGCGCAAATGGACATGGATGCTGCGGTCCATCAGCCCTCCCGTCTCCCGGATGTCGATTCCCTGCATGACGAGATGGCTGGGGTCGTAGACCAGGCGGAGATCCGGAATGCGCGCGATCAATTCTTCGGCCTGTTCAGGCGTTTCGAACGGGCTGTCAATATGCAATTCCAGGGCCAAGCGGACGCCCTCTTCCGCGGCGATTCCGAGAATCTCCTTCAAGGTGGATGCGCAGTCGAGCATCACTTCGGAATACGGCCTGGACAAGTCTTTGCCGCGCGGCTGGATAACGGCGACAGGGATGGAGAACCGCTTCATCAACCCGATGGCGGCCCGGATTTCCCTGAGCCGCTCTTCAACCGCTTGCGGCGACCGGTCAAACAGTTGGGACCGGGTGCCGATATTGAGCGCCACGGGGTACAGCTGAAAGCGGGCGAACAATTCGTCCAGCCTGCGGAACCAAGCCTCGCCCCGGTCCGCCAACTCCGCGGGATCGATGTGCGCCCAGCCGTCGATCGTCAGCAGATCGACCGCATCAAACCCCATGTCGCGTATCTTTTGCAGCGCAGATTCCACATCCTGTTTGTACCTGACGGTTGTTGAGCAAGCAACCCTCATGGATTGAGCTTTCCTCCTTCATCCAAAACGGCTTCAACCAAAACGGCGGCTTCATTCCTTGACCGCCCCGGCCGTCAGGCCCCGAGCGAAATGTGCTGCACAATGTTGATCGCGGGCGCCTTCGCGCGGGAGCTGTTCAAGGGACTTGAGCCGCTTCCGGGTGTCCCGGAATTGATGCGGACGCGGTTGAGCATGATGTTCGAATGCTTGCGGCGGAAGCCTGTCATCCGGGTTGGCGTCGGTCTCGGAATCCCTCCTTTATCCGGCCTTAATGCTTTAATTATAATTACAGTTAATAATACAAAATCAAGGAAATTCAGGGATTGCGTTTTGCGGAAGCGGACGGCGGCCGCCTCTTCAACGGGATTCGGGACAACGGCAAGGGTGCGTCCGGAGCATGAACCGCCCGCATGTTGTAATCCCCGGCGGGAGCCGTTACACTAAAGTATACTGCCGCAGATGTATCGGCAGGCGCAATCGGATCCCAAGGAGCGAAGTCTGGTATGAGCGGATCTGCGGAACGGATCATCTATCTGGATCACGCGGCGACATCCTGGCCGAAGCCGCCGGAAGTGGTCGACGCGATGGCGGGCGCGATCGTGCGCGACGGCGCCAATCCCGGCAGGGGCAGCCACCGGATGGCGATGAACGCGGGCCGAATCGTGTTCGAAGCGCGGAAGGCGCTGGCCGAGCTGTTCCGGATCGCGAATCCGAACGACATCGCGCTGACGTTCAATACGACCATCGCGCTGAATATGGCGATCAAGGGGCTGCTGAAGCCGGGCGATCATGTCGTCGCGACGGCCGTCGAGCACAATGCGGTGCGCCGTCCGCTCGAGCACCTGAAGCGGACGATCGGCGTGAGGGTGACCTACGTGGAGACGGACGAAAGCGGCCGGCTCGACCCGTCCCGCGTCGGCGAAGCGCTGCGGCCGGACACGAAACTGGTCATCGTCAACCACAGCTCGAACCTGCTCGGAACGATTCTGCCGGTGGCCGAAATCGGCGAGATGACCCGGAGGCGGGGCATCCGGCTGCTCGTCGACGCGGCGCAGAGCGCCGGCGTCCTGCCGATCGACGTGGAGGCGATGGGCATCGATCTGCTGGCGTTTCCGGGGCACAAGGGGTTGCTCGGACCGCAGGGGACGGGCGGGCTGTACATCCATCCGGAGGTGGAGCTCGAGCCGATTCTGCACGGCGGCACGGGCAGCCAGTCGGAGTCGGCCGATCAGCCGGACGTGCGGCCCGACCGCTACGAATCCGGAACGGTCAACACGCCCGGGCTGGCCGGACTGGCCGCCGGTGTCCGGCATGTTCTGCATGAGACGGTTGAGAAGATCTATAATAAGGAATGGTCGCTGACGCAGCGGTTGATCGAAGGCCTGTCCGCGATCGACGGCGTGCGNTTGCTCGGGCCGGAGGCCGGCGAACCGCGCACCGGCATCGTGTCGTTCATCATCGGCAGCGCCGATCCGTCGGAAACGGCCTTCATCCTGGACAGGCACTACGGCATTGCCGTCCGGGCGGGATACCATTGCACGCCGCTGGCGCATGAAACCGCGGGCACCGAGGCGACGGGCGCCGTTCGCGCGAGCGTCGGATGGTCCACGACCGAGTCTGACATCGACGCGCTCATCGAGGCTGTGAAGGAGATCAGCCGGTATTATTAAGCGGCCGGCCGTTGACGATACAGAATACAGATTCGAAGCACATGGGGGAGTGTCGATGAGGGCGGAAGATGCAGAAACATTGTACGCGGCGATCGCGGCGGTCGGTCTGCTGGCGGTGGTGCTGCTCATTTGGATTGCCGTCATCAGCCGCAAGCTGAGCCGGCTCACCCGGCAATACCGGGCGATGATCGACGGCACGGGCGTGGCCGATCTCGAGACGGTCATCGGCGGTCTGCAGCAGCGGGCGGCGGGCGCGGAGCGCGAGATCGAGCGCCTGTCCGGCGGACTCGGCCGGCTTGAAGAGACGGTCAGACTGTCGGCCGGCAGAGTCGGCGTCGTGCGGTACAACGCGTTCGCCGAACAGGGCAGCGATCTCAGTTTTGCGGTCGCGATCGTGAACGACGAGCGGAGCGGCGTCGTCCTGAGCGGCATATACAGCCGGGAACAGACGTTCGTTTACGCNAAGCCGGTAAGCGGCGGCGAATCGCCCTATCCGCTTACGCCCGAGGAACGGCGGGCGATTGAGCAGGCTGAACGGCAGCCAGCGGCCGCAGCCGATGCGCGGCATGCACGGCGTTGATGAGGCTTTGGGCGATCAGGTCGGCCATGCGCATGACCAGGTGCAGCCGGGTGTTCTGCAGGACGAAATACTCCATGAAGCCGCCGACGTTGACGATGCCGGTCATATGAATGTCGCCGACCGGCGGCAGTTCCTTGTTGACGCCGGCGCCGGGGCGAACGGGCCCTTCGCCGATCTGGATGCAGCCGACGCTGGCGGCCTGTCCGAGGCAGGCGTCAACTCCGATGATGAACGCGCGGGGCGTTCGGCGTTCGATGCGGAGCAGCGTCTCTTCGAGATTCATCGCGTGCACCGGGTGTTCAAGCGTGCCGTACAGGTCAAAATGCGGACTGCGGTATCGGGACAGCTTCGTGCCGACGAGGGGACCGAGCGAATCGCCGGTCGAACGATCGGTTCCGACGCATACGATGACGATCCGGCGGCCCTCCGCCATCGTCGTCATATAGTGCGTCAGACGTTCGGTGAGCAGCGCGCATGCATTCGCATCGGCATGCGCGACCTTGAGAGGCGTCTCTCTGCGTACGGCCGGTTTCATGATATCCCCTCCGCGAACAGCGTGTTACTAGTATATGGACATTGCGGCGGGTTTATACTGTCGGGACAGAAAACGGGACCGGAGGGCCATGGCCGGGGTGCCGCGGCATCAAGATTGGGAAAGGAGACGCTGCGATGCTCATCGCATTCGATTCGACCCAGCAGGCGCTGCGGGCGGAAATGCTGTTCGAATACGCGGGCATCGAGATCGACATCCGCCCCACGCCGAAGGAAATTACGGCCGGCTGCGCGCTGTCGATCGAATTTCCGGACGAGTGTCTGCCGGACATCATGCGGATCATCCGGGAGGAGCACGTGGAGATTCGGGGTATTTACATATTGACGGAGCACGGCTACGCGCCTGCGCCGGTTGAAACATGCGAAGATGCGGGAGGATGAGCGAATGAAGGGGATGCGCGCGCTAGCCGGGGATCTCGGCGATGAGCGGATGTGGATCGGGCTCGGCATGACGGCGCTGAGGATCGCGCTCATCGTGCTCGTCGCTTGGATCGCGGCCAAACTGCTGCACAAGGCGATCGGACGGCTGCTGATCGAGCGGAATCCGGAGCGGATGCGATTGCAGCCGCGGCGCGTCCAGACGGTCGGCAAGCTGCTCAACAACACGGTCTCGTATTGCATTTACTTCGTCGCCTTCTTGCTTATCCTCGGCGAGCTGAACATCAGCCTCGCGCCGCTTCTGGCCGGCGCCGGCATCGTCGGCCTGGCGATCGGCTTCGGCGCGCAGAGCCTCGTCAAGGACGTCATATCCGGCCTGTTCATCATCCTCGAAGATCCGTTCGGCGTCGGCGACGAGGTGAAGATCGGCGCCTACAAGGGCAAGGTCGAGATGATCGGCATGCGCACGACGCGGCTGAGAAGCTGGACGGGGGAAGTGTTCATCATTCCGAACGGCCAGATCAACGACGTGACGAACTACTCGCTGCACAACTCGCTGGCCGTGGTCGACGTGGCGGTGGAAGGCGCCGTCAATCTGGAGCGGGCGATGTCCGTCATCGGCGAGACGGCGCGGCTGCTGAAGGATGACAATGTGGTGCGCGAGCCGGAAGTGCTCGGCGTCGTGTCGGCGAGCGCGTCCAGCGCGACGGTGCGGGTCGTCGCGGAGTGCAAGCCGAACACGCACGAGGAAGTCGCCCGGTCGCTCAACGTGCTGCTGCGGCGGGCGCTCGACGAGCTGCGGACCGCACCGGGCTGAACCGGACTTGCGGCAGCGGAGCGGTCCGGCGCGCGGCGTGTCACAGGATACGGGGGAGGGGAGAGCGTGGAGCGGAAACAGTATGGTCTCGGGGACATCGTGCAGATGAAGAAGCCGCATCCCTGCGGCACGAATGAGATGGAGATCATCCGGATGGGCATGGACATCCGGATCAAATGCGTCGGCTGCAAGCACAGCGTNCTCATTCCGCGGGCGAAATTCGAGAAGTACATGAAGAAGGTGCTGCGTCCCGCCCAGCCGAAACCGGAGGCCGGAAATGCGGATTCTGCCGGATCTCCCTGATCCGGAATCGGAATCCGGCAGCGAACATCGCGCGTCCGGCGAAAAGCGCGAATATCGCAATCTGCCGGATGCGCGGCTGGCGAAGATTTCTTCTTGCAACGGCTTGCCCCCTGTGGTATTATAAATTTTGCTTGTGCCTGACATGGAGAGGTACCCAAGAGGCCCAAGGGGGTTGACTCGAAATCAACTAGGCGGTGCAAGCCGTGCGTGGGTTCGAATCCCACCCTCTCCGCCATTGCCCAAGAAGACAATGCGACTCCGGTTTGCGGAGTCGCATTTGTGCGTTTCGGCGAAGTTATTGCTTCACGCGTTTCCACTTGCGGCGGTGATTCGAAGGCTCGGGAAACTTCTCTCCCTTGCGCAGATAGATGCGGCGCGGATCATTGATGCCCGTGACGTGGTCGTTGTCGCCGACCTCCATGTACCAGCCGTCGTTCGGCGCGGTATGCCCGGCCTCGAATTCGGTCCATTCGCCCATGCGTTGAGCCGCCTCCGTTCCTGTTCCGGAACGCGGGTGAGCGGTGCGTCCCGGATATTGGAATCATGCGTTGTGCGCGGAATCGCAGCATCTATTGTTCGCTTTCGGGGCGGCGGACATGATCGGAAAGATCCGGCTGATCGGGAAAATCGGGCCTCACCGGCGATTCGCGGCAAGGATTGCGGGCCCGTCAAAAGGGGGGTTGCCTTTTTCGCCGGGCGGACAGGATGGATTCAAGGCGGGGACTTGCCGGAACGCCCGGTTGTCTGGTATAGTATTTGGGTATGCGAGTCATTGTCATAAGCAATGATTCTCGCTCCTTGCTCCCGCACGGGGGCCTTCAGTCCACAAGGAGGTGAACGGAGATGCGCAAGTACGAAGTCATGTACATCATCCGTCCGGACGTTGAACAGGAGACGCTCCAAGCGGTCGTCGAGAAGTTCAACGCGATCATCGCGAACGGCGGCGAGATCATCAAGTCCGAAGTTCTGGGCAAGCGCCGCCTGGCGTACGAGATCAAGAAATTCCGCGACGGCATCTACGTGGTGGTCAACTTCAACGCTCCGCCCCAGGTCGTGGCGGAACTCGACCGCGTGCTCAGAATCACGGACGAAGTTATCCGCCATCTGATCGTGCGCGACGTCGCGTAAGCGGACGCAGACAGCGGCGGCACACTCCGATTGGGAGGTTCAGGCCATGTTGAACCGGGTCATATTGATCGGGAGATTGACGCGGGACCCCGAGATGCGCTACACGCCTTCCGGCGTCGCCGTCACGCAGTTCACGCTGGCGGTCGACCGGCCGTTCACGAACAGCAGCGGGGAGCGCGAAGCGGATTTCATTCCGATCGTCGTCTGGCGCCAGCTGGCCGAGACTTGCGCGAATTATCTGCGCAAGGGCCGCCTCGCGGCGGTCGAAGGCCGGATCCAGGTGCGCCATTACGACAACAACGAAGGCCGCAGGGTTTACGTGACCGAAGTGGTGGCCGACAACGTGCGGTTCCTCGAACCGCCGAACCGGGATAACCGCGACGACGCCGGCGGCTTCGGTCCCGGCGCGGGGGCCGGCTATTCGGGCGGCTACGGCGGATCGGCCGGCTACGGCGGCCCGTCCGGCGGATACGGCGGTCCGTCAGGCGGCTATGGCGGCGGCCGCGGCAATGTCCGCGATGATGACCCGTTCAAGGACGACGGACGCCCGATCGATATATCGGAAGACGATCTGCCATTCTGACAGGCCTTGAAGGCCGAATGATCCCGAAGCGAAGGAGGACGGAAGATGAGCGAACAACAACAAGCGCAGCAATCGCAGCAGACGCAGCAACGGCCGGAGCGCGAGCAGCGCGAGCGCCGTTACGGCGGCCGCAAGGGCCGGAACAAGCGCCGGAAAGTCTGCTACTTCACGGTGAACAAGATCGCCTACATCGATTACAAGGACACCGATCTGCTCCGCAAGTTCATCAGCGAGCGCGGCAAGATTCTGCCCCGCCGCGTGACGGGCACGAGCGCGAAATATCAGCGGATGCTGACGACGGCCATCAAGCGGGCCCGCCAGCTGGCGCTGCTGCCGTATACGACGGACTGACCGGCAGGAACGAAATCCCGGACCTTTCGAGAGGGTACGGGATTTTATTTGTTCGAGAGGGCGCTTNGCTATAATTTGCTATAATTTGCAAGCGAAAGGGCAATGCGGGCCGGCGCATGGTTCGCAAGCATCTGCCGACAAAACAGCAAAAAATGCGGGCGGGGGNNTCGACGGCGGCATGGAACCACCGATTCCGCGCGGCATTTCGCCGTTCGTGCGGTGCGTGAAGATCGTCCGGTCGGAGGGGCCGGCCGGTGAGCGGATCTATTTCGACCGCGATGAAGGCGATCGCGATCGAACTGATCGCGCTGTATCTCCGCAGCCTCGACACGGCCGCGGCGGGCGGCGTCGAGACGATGGGCCGGGTGCCCGGCCGATACGGGGCGGGCGTCGGGAAGCGGCATGACCAACCGGACGAGCGGTCGTGACGCGGCGGATGGCGGGTAGCGGCGGGGTTATTTTTTATTTAT
>Ga0065723_100339_pt1 | contig 12306 bp, 10 predicted proteins | sample TheenrcuSG05Z960_FD_59110 | JGI IMG/M metagenome (GOLD analysis project Ga0065723, IMG submission 59110) | Thermophilic enrichment culture from UC Davis - Sample SG0.5Z960 | ecosystem: Engineered > Solid waste > Grass > Composting > Bioreactor | place: USA: University of California, Davis
GCGCGCGGGGCCGAGGCCGGTCGCGCCCAGCCGGGCGGCCAGGGTCTCGGCGCGCGGCAGCGAAGCGGCGTCCTCGGCTTCGACCCACAGCGTCCGCCCCGTCACGGGACGATCCTAAGCGTCCGCGGCGCCGTCGCGCGGGGCCGTCCAGGTACCCGCCCGTGCTACGATTCGATGCACGAACAGCGCGTTGGCGCTCGATTCTCAAGCGCCACGGCGAAACGAGTTTCGAACCGGAAGCGAGAGAGCGGGACCGCCACCGCGAGAGGAGGCCAGGCATGACCAACGAGGAGCTCAGGCAGCGGCGGGCCGCGGCCGTCACCCCGGGCGCGACGAGCACGCACCCCTTCCACCCGGTGCGCGGCGAGGGCGCCTACGTCTGGGACGTCGAGGGCAAGCGCTACCTCGACTTCTCGACCGGCATCGCGGTCATGAACGTCGGGCACTCGCACCCGGCCGTCGTCGAAGCCGTGAAGCGGCAGGTCGAGCAGTTCCAGCACCTCTGCTTCGCGGTCGGCATGCACCCGAACTACATCGAGCTGGCCGAGCGCCTCAACGCCCTCGCCCCCGGCGACTCGCCGAAGAAGACCTTCCTGGCGAACTCCGGCGCCGAGGCCGTCGAGAACGCCGTGAAGATCGCCAGGGCGTACACGGGCAGGCCCGGCATCGTGTCGTTCACGCACGCCTTCCACGGCCGCACGTACATGGCGTTCTCGCTCACCGGCAAGGCCAAGCCGTACAAGGCGGGCTTCGGCCTCCGCGCCGCCGAGGTGTACCGGGCGCCTTACCCGTACCACTTCCGCAACCCTTGGGGCGCGAAGACCGAGGAGGAGACGGGCGAGAAGGCGTTGGCGGTGCTCAAGGACCTGGTCGAGGTGACGATCGGCGCCAGCGAGGTCGCGGCCTTCATCATCGAGCCGATCGCCGGCGAGGGCGGCTTCATCCCCGCCCCGGCCAGCTTCCTGCGCGGCCTGCGCGAGTTCGCCTCCGAGATCGGCGCGCTCTGGATCGACGACGAGGTGCAGGCGGGCATGGGCCGCACCGGCAGGATGTGGGCCGTCGAGCACCACGACCTCGAGCCCGACCTCGTCACCTCCGCCAAGGCGCTCTCGTCCGGCTTCCCGCTCTCGGCCGTGGTCGGCAAGGCGGAGATCATGGACGCGATGAAGCCGGGCCAGCTCGGCACGACCTTCGGCGGCAACCCCGTCTCCGTCGCGGCCGCGCTCGCGACCCTCGACGTGATCGAGAAGGAGGGCCTGCTCGAGCGCGCGACCGAGATCGGCCGCCAGGCGATGGCGCGCCTGCGGGACCTGCAGTCGCGCTACCCGGGCATCGGCGACGTCAGGGGCAAGGGCGCGATGGTCGCCCTCGAGTTCGTCGCCGAGGACGGCATCACGCCGGACCCGAAGACCGTCGAGAAGGTCGTCTCCTACGCCCGCGACGCCGGCCTCGTCCTCCTGCCCACCGGCTCGTACTCGAACGTGATCCGGCTGCTGCCGCCGCTGATCCTCACCGACGAGCAGCTCGACGAGGGCCTGACGGTCATCGAGCGCGCCGTCGAGGCGGCGCTGCAGGGCGGGGCACGCCCGGTGGAGGAGCTGGCCGCGGCGCGCTGACGCACCCCTTGGAGCCGTGAAGACGAGGGGGCCCCGCTCGCCGCGGGGCCCCCTCCCTTCCGTTCGGGCGCGGTGGCCTCAGGGCTGGTCGCCCTGCTTGATCGGCACGCCGACCATGTTCCCCCACTCGGTCCACGAGCCGTCGTAGTTGCGGACCTTCGGGTAGCCGAGCAGGTGCTTCAGCACGAACCAGGTGTGGCTCGAGCGCTCGGCGATGCGGCAGTAGGCGACGACGTCCTTGTCGGGCGTGACGCCCTTCGAGGCGTAGAGCTTCTCCAGCTCGGCGCGGTCCTTGAAGGTGCCGTCCTCGTTGACCGCCTGCGCCCACGGCACGTTGATCGCGCCGGGGATGTGCCCGCCGCGCTGCGCCCCCTCCTGCGGGTACTCGGGCATGTGCAGCTTCTCGCCGGTGTACTCGGCCGGGCTGCGCACGTCCACGAGCACGCCCGTGCCGGCGCTGACCTTGAGCAGATGCTGGATGACGTCGTGGGCGTACGCCCTGATGCTGGCGTCGCGGTAGGGCACCCGGTAGCTGCCCCGCGGGTAGGTGGGCACCTCCGTCGAGAGCTCCCGGCCCTCCGCCACCCACTTCTGCCGGCCGCCGTTCATCAGCCGAACGTCGCCGTGGCCGTTGTACTTGAAGAACCAGAACGCGTAGGCGGCCCACCAGTTCGACTTGTCGCCGTAGAGCACCACGGTGGTGTCGTTGCTGATGCCCTTGCTCGCCATCAGCTCGGCGAACGCCTCGGCGTCGATGAAGTCGCGCCTGTCCTTGAGCTGGAGCTCGGTGAGCCAGTCGATCTCGACGGCGCCGGGCACGTGCCCCTGCTTGTAGAGCAGCGGGTCCTCGTTGACCTCGACGATCCTGACGTCGGGCCTGCCGAGGTTCTGCGCCACCCATTCGGTGCTGACCAGCACGCTGGGATCGGCATATTCGCTGGCGGCGCTAGTGTCAGCCATGTGACTCCTCCTCCTGGAGGCTCGGATTGTATCTCCAAGCACGGGGGGCAGGCGCAAGGGCGTGGGCGGAACGGCCGGCAGCGCGTGGGCGCGCTCGGCAGGCGGGCCCCGCGGGTCCCGTCCCCGACGCCCGCGAGGCCGCTCCCTGGCGGGCGCGCGCCGAGCCCTGGGCTATACTCCGCGCGGTGAGCGACCTCAAGCTCGCGGCATCGGTCCTGGCGGCCGACTTCACGAGGCTCGGGCAGAGCGTGCAGGAGGCCCAGGACGCCGGCGTGGAGTGGCTGCACCTGGACGTCATGGACGGGCACTTCGTGCCCAACATCTCCTTCGGCGCCGGCGTCGTGGCGGCCGTGAGGAGGGCCTCGTCCCTGCCGCTGGACGTGCACCTGATGGTCGAGCGCCCGGGCGAGATGGTGGAGCGCTTCGCCGCCGCCGGAGCCGACGTGATCACCGTCCACGCCGAGGTCGACCCGCACCTCCACCGCCTGCTGCAGCAGGTGAGGGCGACGGGCGCGAAGGTCGGCCTGGCGGTGAACCCCCTGACGCCGCTCGGAGTCCTCGAGGCGGCGCTCCCCTACCTCGACCTGGCGCTGGTGATGTCGGTGAACCCGGGCTTCGGCGGCCAGGAGTTCATCGCGGGGAGCCTCGCGCGCATCGAGGCGCTGAGGCGCATGCGCGACCGCGCGAACCCCAACTGCCTGATCGAGGTGGACGGGGGCATCACCGCCGCGAACGTGCGCTCTGTCGTGGAGGCCGGCGCGGACGTGGTCGTGGCCGGCACGGCCGTGTTCGGCGGGATGGGACCCGTCGCGGAGAACGTGGCGGCGCTGCGCGCCGCGGTCGCGGACCTGTAGGCAGGCTCGAGCGGACCAGGCCGCCGGAGGACCCCGAACCTAGGGGCGCTCAGGCCGCCTCGGCGAAGCGCCCCAGCGCCCTGAACCGCTGGTAGCGCTGCTCCAGCAGCACGGCCGGCGGCAGGCCGTCCAGGGCGGCCAGCTCCTCCACGAGCGCGCGCTTCACGGTGGCGATCGCCTCGTCGGGGGAGTTGTGCGCGCCTCCCAGCGGCTCCGGCACGACCCTGTCGACGACGCCCTGCTCCAGGAGGTCCTTGGCCGTCAGCTTCAGGGCCTCGGCCGCCTTCGGGGCCTCGCTGGCGTCACGCCACAGGATCGCCGCGCAGGACTCGGGGCTGATCACCGAGTAGATCGCGTTCTCGAGGATCAGCACGCGGTTCGCCACGCCGATCGCCAGCGCGCCGCCCGAACCGCCCTCCCCGATCACCACGGACACGGCCGGGACCTCGAGCCGGCTCATGCGCTGGATGCAGGCCGCGATCACCCACGCTTGCCCCTGCTCCTCCGCCGCCAGGCCCGGGTAGGCGCCGGGGGTGTCGATCAGGCACACGACCGGCAGGCGGAACTTGTCGGCGAGGTCGAACATCCGCATGGCCTTGCGGTAGCCGCTGGGGTGGCTCATGCCGAAGTTCCGCGAGATGTTCTCCTTCGTGTCGCGGCCCTTCTGCTGGCCGACGACGACGACCTGGCGGCCGTCGAGCTCGGCCAGCCCGGCCACCATCGCGGGGTCGTCGCCGAGGGTGCGGTCGCCGTGGAGCTCCAGGAAGCCTGAGAACGCCTTGGTGAGGTAGTCGAGCGCCGTCGGCCGGCCCGCGGCGCGGGCGACCTGCACGCGCTGCCAGCGCGTCAGGTTCTCGAACGTGTCGCGCTTCAGCCGGTCGAGCCGCGCCTCGAGGAGCGCGATCTCCTCGGACAGGTCGACGCCCTGCTCCTCGGCGTAGCGCCGCATGTCCTGGATCTTCGCCTCGAGGTCCTCGATCGGCTTCTCAAACGGCAGCGGCATGGAGCTCCTCCCTGGGGGCGCGCTCCTTGGCGCCGGAGAGAGCCTTCAGCACGGCCACGACGCGCGCCTTGAGGTCCTGGCGCCTCACGACGTCGTCGACCATGCCCTTCTGCAGCAGGAACTCCGAACGCTGGAAGCCCTCGGGGAGGTCCTGCTTGATCGTCTGCTGGATCACGCGCGGCCCGGCGAACGAGATCAGGGCGCCGGGCTCGGCGAAGATCACGTCGCCCAGCGTCGCGAAGCTGGCGGTGACGCCGCCCGTGGTCGGGTGGCTGAGGACGGCCACGTAAGGCAGGCGCTCGGCGGCCAGCCGCTCGAGGGCGACGGTGGTCTTCGCCATCTGCATCAGGGAGAGGGCTCCCTCCTGCATGCGCGCCCCGCCGGAGGCGGTCACGGCGACGAACGCCCGCCCCTCGTCGGCGGCGCGCTCGGCGGCGCGGGCGATCTCCTCGCCCACGACGGAGCCCATCGAGCCGCCCAGGAAGAAGAAGTCCATCACGACCAGGGCGACGGGGTGGCCGCCCATCTCGCACGCGCCGGTCACCACCGCGTCGGGGCGCCCCTGCTTCTGCTCGGCCTTCTCCAGCCGCTCGACGTACGGCTGCGTGTCGACGAACTCGAGCGGGTCGACCGGCCTGATGGCCCCCGACCAGCGCTCGAACGTGCCGGGGTCGGCCAGCATGTCGACGCGGGCGTCCACGGGCATGCTGTAGTGGTGCCCGCACTCGGGGCACACGTACAGGTTGGCGATCAGGTCCTTGCGGTAGATCTGCGCGCTGCAGGCATCGCACTTGAGCCACAGGCCGGCGGGGCTGTTGTCGTCCTCCTTGCGGGTGGGGCGGTTCCGCCTGAAGAGGCGTTCAAGCGCCATCTCGCCTCCCTGCCGGCGTGATGTCGGACGTCAGCGCAGGCACGCGCCAGTGTAGCAGTCAGTCACGTGCGCTCAAGCCACCGGGGTTCACGGTGGTGGCCCCCGCGGCCTCGCCTTCGCCGGTGGAGGCGCCCTCCTCGGCGCCGGCGGCCGCCGCGGCCGCGCGCAGGTCCGTGTCGGCGACGAACACCGTCCCCTCGCGCACCTCGACGTCGAGCACGTGCACCTCTCCGCCCGGCGTCGTGAAGAGCAGGGTGGCAGCGCCGACGTAGCCCGGCAGGAGCTCGAGCACGAAGCCGCTACCCGCCTCGACGCGGCCGACGCCTACGATCGTGCCGTCGCGGGAAGTGACGAGCACCGAAGCGTCCGTGGGTATGTCCAGCGCCGACGCCGCCGAGACCAGCGACAGGCAGAGCGCGGCAACGATGCGCCTCACGAAGTCCCCTCCGCCCCCTGGGCCTTGGCCCGATCGTGACGGTGGAGCCCGAACCTTACGCGAACCTTACGGCGACCGCAGCCACGCTCCAGGGAGCCTTCACGAAGCCGGGGGGCCGCGGCCCTGAGCGCGGTCCCGGCGCCGCTCGTCCCGGCGCCCGCGCCCGGGTACCCCTGCGGTACGCCCGCGTGCACCCTCACGACGCCCCCGCCGGGTCCGGGCGAGGGATGCCCGCGGGGAGCGCCTCGCTCGCGCGCTCCTCCGCCTCGCCGAGGCGCGAGGCCAGGGTCTCGAGCCGGACCTCGAACGTCGTGCCCTCCCCGACCCGCGACTCGACCCTCAGCTCGCCGCCGTGCTGCTCGACCAGCCGCCGGCACACCGTCAGGCCGACCCCGACCCCGCCGCGGCCGCTGAACCCGTGGTCGAAGACCAGCCTCACCGTCTCCTCGCTCATGCCGGGGCCCTCGTCGCGGACCCGCAGCACGGCGGCGTCGCCCTCGCGGCGCAGGCTCACCTCGACCCCGTCTGGCCTACCGACGGCCTGCAGGGCGTTCCGGACCAGGTTCCTCACGACCTGCACCAGCCGCTCCCGGTCACCGACGACCTCGAGCGGCTCGACCAGGTCGAGCCTCAGGCCGGGGTACTCGTCGGCGACGCGGCCGACGACGCGGGGCAGGTCGACGACGCGCGTCTCGAGCGGCAGGTCGAGCTCGCCGCGGGCGAGCACCAGGAGGTCCTGCGACGTGCGCAGGAGCTCGCGCGTGCCCTCCGCCGCGGCGCGCACGTGGGCGTCCTCGGGGTGGTCCCTGCGCACCGCGCCCAGGTGGTAGTTGACCAGCGTGAGCGGCCCGGCCAGCTCGTGCGCGACCTCGAGCAGGAACCGCCGTTCGGCCTCCTTGCGCTCGCCGATCGCCTCGAGCGCGGCGTTGAGCGCCGCCACGAGGTCGCCGATCTCGTCGCGCGGCCCCCGGTACTCCACGCCGCCGGGCGAGGCCGGGTCGACGCCGCGGGCCTGGCGCGCGACCATGGTCAGCGGCGACAGCATCCGCCGCGCGCCGACGAACGCCAGGCCGACGGCCACGACGGTGACGAGCACCCCGACCCCGACGAGCACCTCGAGCAGATCGCGCCTGACGGCCAGCGCGGAGGTGATGTCGTGCGCCAGCCTGACGCTGCCGTTCGTCAGCGGCCAGACACCGGTCGTGAGGAGGTAGGTGCGGTCGCCGCGCTGGAACACCGTGGGCTCGCGCACCACGGGGAGCGGCTCGCCTCCCCCAACGTCGACCGCCACCTGACCGGAGGGCGTCACGAGCTGGAGGATCACCGCGCCGGTCTCGGAGGGGACGAACGAGGCGCCGAGGGCGGGCCTGTCGAGCAGCGCCGTCACGCGCTCGAGGTCCTCGGCGAGGAGCACGCGGAGCTGCTCGTCCTGCTGGCGCACGAACTCGCGGTACGCGACGGCCCCGAACGCGGCGATGACCGCGACGGTCAGCGCCGCGGCGGCCAGACCGATGCGGGCCCTCAGAGCCACCTACGACCGCTCCCTCGCCACGTAGCCGATGCCCCGCACCGTCTCGATCAGGCCCGTCACCCCCGCGGCCGCCAGCTTGCTGCGCAGCCGCGAGACCATGGCCTCGACGGCGTTCGAGGTCGGGGGCGACTCGCGGTAGAGCCGGTCCTCGATCGTGTGCTTCGAGAAGACGCGGCCCTGGTTGGCGAGCAGGAGCGCGAGCAGGGCGAACTCGTGAGCGGTCAGCTCCAGCGGCTCGCCGTGGGCCGTGCAGGTCCTGTCGGTCAGGGAGAGGCTGAGCGGGCCGACGGTGTAGACCTCGGGACGGCCGCGACGCCGTAGCTGGGCGTAGACCCGCGCCAGGAGCTCCTGCATCTCGAAGGGCTTGGCGAGGTAGTCGTCGGCGCCGATGTAGAGCCCCGCCACGCGGCTGCGCACGTCGGCGCGCGCGGTGAGCATGAGGATCGACGCCGGGTTGTCCTTCAGCGCGGCAGCGACGTCGAGCCCGTCGATGTCGGGGAGGCCGAGGTCGAGGATGATGAGGTCGAACGGCTCGGTCTCCGCCCTGAGGATCGCCTCGCCGCCGGTGTGGACCACCACGGCGTCGTACGCCCTGATCAGCTCGGCCTCGAGCGCACGCGCCAGGTGAGGGTCGTCCTCCACGATGAGGATGCGCTCCCGTTCCACGTCGGAGCCGCATGGTAGGCCCGCGCTTCGTGACTTGGCTGAGTGGCCGGGGCGGGCACGCGGGGACGCGGCGGGGCGCGCACGGGCGGCCGCGGCGAGGGCGGACCGCGGTGCGTCTCCGGGTCAGTCCCCCGCCTGGTCGCCGGCGGGCCGGTAGCGCCACGCGGAGCGCGCCCGCGCCTTCGCCGCCTCCGCCTCGCGGTCCTTGGGAGGCGCGCTCGTCTCGAGGGCGTCGAGCAGGCGCCGCGTCGCGGCCGCGACCTCGTCGACCGCGGCCTCGAACGCCGCCCGGTTCGCGCGCGAGGGCGTGTGGAAGCCGCTGACCTTGCGGACGTACTGCAGGGCCGCGGCGCGCACATCTTCGTCGGTAGCCGGCGGGTCGAAGTTGAAGAGCGGCTTGATGCTGCGGCACATGGCGGGACCTCCGGCCACAGCTTATGGCGGGCCGATGAAGACGCCGCGGAGCTTGCGGCATCCCCGGATTAGGCGCCCGTTCCTCGGCGGCGCGCGCCCGCGGCGGCGTCTACACTCGGGCGCGTGCGCGAGGACGCGAGACGCCGCTACTACGAGGCACTGCTGAGGCGCGACCCGGGGTACGAGGGCGTGTTCTACGTCGGCGTGCGCACCACGGGCGTGTTCTGCCGGCCCACGTGCCCGGCCCGCAAGCCCCGGTTCGAGAACTGCGAGTTCTTCGCGACGGCCAAGGCCGCCCTGCACGCCGGCTACCGGCCCTGCCGGCGCTGCCGCCCGCTCTCGCACCCGAACGAGGTGCCCGAGCTGGTGCGCAGGCTCGTCGAGGCCGTCGAGCGCGAGCCGGAGCGCCGCTGGCGCGACGCCGACTTCCGCGCCCTGGGCGTGGACGTGAGCACCGCGCGCCGGGCGTTCAAGAGGCGCTTCGGGATGACGTTCGTCGAGTACGCCCGCGCCCGGCGCATGGGCTTGGCGCTGAAGGCGCTTAGGGAGGGTGGCAGCGTGATCGAGGCCCAGCTCGAGGCCGGCTACGAGTCCGGCAGCGGCTTCCGTGACGCCTTCAACCGCATCGTCGGCAGCGCGCCCAGCGCCGCGAAGGGCCCGGTGTTCACGGCCGCCTGGCTCGACACGCCGCTGGGGCCGATGCTCTCCGTGGCCGACGACGACGGGCTCGTCCTGCTCGAGTTCGTCGACCGCCGCGGCCTCGAGACGGAGCTGAGGCGCCTGCGGGCGCGGGGGGCGATCGTGCCCGGCAGCAACGAGGTGGTGAGGAGCATCGAGCGGGAGCTGGCCGAGTACTTCGCGGGCGACAGGCATGCGTTCGCGACGCCGGTAAGGCAGCACGGCAGCGAGTTCCAGCGCGCCGTGTGGCGGGAGCTGACGCGCATCCCGCCCGGCGAGACGCGCACCTACGCCGAGGTCGCCCGCGCGCTGGGGAAGCCCACGGCCTTCAGGGCGGTGGCGAGGGCGAACGGCGCCAACCAGCTCGCGATCGTCGTGCCCTGCCACCGCGTCGTGAACGCCGACGGCAGCCTCGGCGGCTACGGCGGCGGCGTGCCGCGCAAGGAGTGGCTCCTGGCGCACGAGAGGCGCTGCTTCGGCGCCGAGCGGCCGCTGTTCGCGCCGGAGGGCCCCGAGCGGAGGCGCGTGGCGCCCACGGCCGCCCTGGAGCCGTCGGCAGCGGACTGAACCCGGTTCCCGCGGCGCCCGAGGACGGGCCGGCAGCCTGACACCCGCCGGCTCCGCCGGCCGCCTGCCGCATCCGTCGCAGAGGCGCGACGGCGCATCGGCTATGGTGGCCGCCGACACACTGCTCGGGGAGCACGGCTTGCCGCTGCCACATGCCGTCGACGTGGAGGGCGCTCCGTCTCGCTACGTCGGCCACCTGCACACACTGGGACGTCTGACGCTCGAGCCGGGAGGGTTCTCGCGGCCGAAGCCGCTCGTGGTCCTCGCCTACCTCGCCGTCGAGGGCCCCACGCGGCGCTCCCGCCTATGCGAGCTCTTCTTCGCGCCGTCGGCGGACCCCAGCGACTCGCTTAGCACGACCCTCCGCCGCCTCGGCAAGGTGCCAGGCTGCGTCGAGACCGTCGGTGACGAGGTCATCGCGCGCGTCACCTGCGACGCGTCGCAGGTGCTGGCGATGCTCGACGCCGGCGACCACGAGGGCGCGTGCCGGTCGTACTCCGGCGGGTTCCTGGAGGGGCTGGCGGTGGACCTGCCCGTCGAGGGCGAGGAGTGGGTCTTCGCGGTCCGCGAGTACCTGGCGCGGCGCGTCATCGAGGCGCACCTGACGCTGGGCGAGCGCGGCCTGAGCGCAGGGGACGCCGCCTCGGCCCTCAGGCACGCGACGGCGGCCAACCAGCTCGCGCGGAACGAGGAGCTGGTGCAGGGCGTGCTGGCGCGTCTCTACCACCTCATGCAGCGCAGCGGCCACTCCCAGGCGGACGCGGTCCTCTCGGCGGCGCGCCGCGGCGACGCGGGGATCGATGTCCGCTCGGGGCACGGCGCGGTCCTCGAGGCCCGCCTCGGACCGCTGCCCGGCAGCCAGCTCATCAGCCGGGAGGCCGAGCTGGACGCCGTCGTCCAGGCGCTCACCACCGGCGAGTCCCGGCTCGTCACCGTGCACGGCCCCGGGGGGATCGGCAAGACCAGGCTGGCCCAGGAGGCGATACGCTCGGCCGCCCTCGAGCTGGCCTTCGGGCCGGAGCGGTACTTCGTGGCCCTGGAGGGCGTCGCCTCGGCCGACCTCGTGCCCAGCGCGGTCGCCAAGGTCGTCGCGCTCGGCGCCGTAGCGGGCGCCGGCACCTGGACCGGCCTGGCCGGGGCGATCGGCGACCGCCGGCTGCTGCTCGTGCTCGACGCCTGGGAGCACCTGATGCCGGCGGCGCCTCACCTCGTGAGCCTGCTCGAGGCCTGCCCCGGCCTGCACCTCCTCGTCACTAGCCGCGAGCGCCTCGGGGCGCCCGTCGAGTGGTCCCTGACGCTGCGCGGTCTGGCGCTGCCGGCGGTCGACGCGGGACCGGCGGCGCGCGGCGCCGACGCCATGCGCATGTTCGTGCAGCAGGCCCGCAAGCACGACCTGGGCTTCGAGCTCGCCGACGCCGACGTCCCGGCGGCGGCGCGCATCTGCCGCGCCGTGGACGGACTGCCGCTGGGCCTGGCGATGGCGGCGGCCTGGACGCGCGGCGTGCCGCTGGGCGAGCTGGCCGTGGCGCTCGAGCGCGACGTGACGTCCCTGTCGCACGCCGCGGCGACCTCCGAGCGCCACGCCTCCCTGGGTCGCGTCGTGGAGGCGTCCTGGGCCGCGCTCACCGAGAGGCAGCGGGACGTCCTGCGTCGCCTCAGCGTGTGCCGCGGCTTCAGGCGCGAGGCGGCGGCCGCGACGGCGGCGCACAGGCGGCACTACCGCGAGCTCCTCGAGGCGCGGCTCGCCTCCGGGGCCGACAGCTCGCCGGAGGTGCTCGCCGCGCTGGGCGAGGATGAGGGCAACCTCGCCCACTGCCTCGACAGCGCCGTGGCGCAGGGGGACGGCGAGGCGCTGGCGCTGATGGTGGGGCCGCTGCGGTGGTTCTACGCGGTACAGGGCCGCTTCCGAGACGGCGACGCGCTGTTCGCGCACGTGCTGGCCCAGGTCGACGAGAGCGACCCCCGCTTCACCCTCGCGTCGAGCGCGCTGTACGCGGGCCGGGCGTGGTTCAGCCGCTACGCTGGCGAGCTCGCCGACGCGCTCAAGCTCGGCCGCAGGGCCGTCGAGCTGGCGCGCGGCCTCCCGGGCCCGGTGCTCAGGGACGCGCACCAGGTCCTCGGCGAGGTGCACATGCTCGCCGGCGAGAACCCTCGGGCGCTCGAGCAGCTGGGGGAGGCGCTGCGGCTCGCGACCGAGGCCGGCGACCACACGGCGAGGCTGCGGGTGATGGAGTCGATCGTGCACGTGCGCACCGCCATGGGCGACCACGCCGGCGCCGCCGCGGTCGTCGACGACGCCCTCGCTACGGTCGAGGCGGGCCTGGTCCCGCCTTCGGTCGAGGTCGTGGCCGTCTACGTGGCGGTGGGCCTGAGCCGCCTGGCGGCGCTGGCGTGGCCCGCGGCGCGGGAGGGGTTCGAGCGCGGCCTGGAGCTGGCCGAAGAGATCGGCGCGTTGGGGCCCGAGATGATCCTCGAGGCGGGCGCCTGCCTGGCGATGGTCGGCGAAGGCATCGAGGCGCGCGACGACGGCCTGGTGGCCTCCGCCGCGGAGCGGAGCTCCGCCGCCCTCCCCGTCGCCGAGCGGCGCGCCGAGACGCTCAGCCAGGCGTTCCTGTGCGCGGCGCTGGCGCGCGCCGCCATGTACGGGGGCGACCTCGCGGCCGCCGAGGCTCGCCTGAGGCAGGCGTACCGGGCCGGCTGGGCGCGCGGC
>Ga0065723_101473_pt1 | contig 12138 bp, 9 predicted proteins | sample TheenrcuSG05Z960_FD_59110 | JGI IMG/M metagenome (GOLD analysis project Ga0065723, IMG submission 59110) | Thermophilic enrichment culture from UC Davis - Sample SG0.5Z960 | ecosystem: Engineered > Solid waste > Grass > Composting > Bioreactor | place: USA: University of California, Davis
GGAGGACATCATTTTCGACCCGCTCGTCTTCCCGGTCGGCACCGGCGACGAGCAGTACATCGGCTCGGCGAAGGAGACGATCGAGGGCATCCGGCTCATCAAACGGGAGATGCCGCGCTGCCAGACGATTCTCGGCATCAGCAACGTCTCGTTCGGCCTGCCGCCGGCCGGCCGCGAAGTGCTCAACTCCGTGTTCCTGTACGAGTGCACGAAGGCGGGGCTTGACTACGCGATCGTGAACACGGAGCGGCTCGAGCGCTACGCCTCGATTCCGGAACACGAGCGCAAGCTCGCCGAGGCGCTCATCCACGACACGAACGACGAGACGCTCGCCGCATTCGTCGCCGCCTTCCGCGACAAGACCGTCGAGAACAAGGCGAAGAGGACGGCGAATCTGACGCTGGAGGAGCGGCTCGCGAACTACGTCGTCGAAGGCTCGAAGGACGGCCTGTTCGCCGACCTCGACGAGGCGCTCAAGAAGTACGCGCCGCTCGACATCATCAACGGACCGCTCATGCGCGGCATGGAGGAAGTCGGCCGGCTGTTCAACAACAATGAGCTGATCGTCGCCGAAGTGCTGCAGAGCGCCGAAGTGATGAAGGCGTCGGTCTCGTATCTCGAGCCGCACATGGAGAAGACCGAGACGAGCGTCAAGGGCAAAATTATCCTCGCGACCGTCAAGGGCGACGTGCACGACATCGGCAAAAACCTCGTCGAGATCATCCTGTCCAACAACGGATACGAGATCGTCAATCTCGGCATCAAGGTGCCGCCGGAGGCGATCATCGAGGCGCAGCGGCGGGAGAACGCCGACATCATCGGCCTGTCGGGCCTGCTCGTCAAGTCGGCGCAGCAGATGGTGACGACCGCGCAGGACCTGAAGGCGGCCGGCATCAACGCGCCGATTCTCGTCGGCGGCGCGGCGCTCACGCGCAAGTTCACGAAGACGCGCATCGCGCCGGAATACGACGGGCTGGTGCTGTACGCGAAGGACGCGATGCACGGCCTCGAGCTTGCGAACCGGCTGATGGACCCCGAAGCGCGCCGAATGCTGGAGGAAGAAAACCGCGAGCTGAAGGCGTCTTTGTCCGATGCGCGCGAACGGGAGCCGGACGACACGGCTCCGGCGCGGGTCCGCTCGAACGTCTCGCGGGATGCGCCCGTGTTCACGCCGCCGGATTTCGAGCGGCATGTGCTGCGCGACATTCCGATCGGCCAGATCGTGCCGTACATCAACATGCAGATGCTGCTCGGCCACCATCTCGGCCTGCGCGGCTCCGTCGAAGAATTGCTTGCCGCGGGGGACGGGAAGGCGGTGGAGCTGAAGGAAGCGGTGGACGCGCTGATCCGCGAAGCGGCGGAGAAGAGGACGCTCCGGCTGGACGCGATGTACCGCTTCTTCCCGGCGCAGTCGGACGGCAACGACATCCTGATCTACGACCCGTCGGGCGGCGGTGAGGTGATCGAGCGCTTCTCGTTCCCGCGCCAGCGGACCGCGCCTTATCTGTGCCTGGCCGATTTCCTGAAGTCCGTCGACAGCGGCGTCATGGACGTCGTCGGCTTCCTGGTCGTAACGGCCGGACGCGGCGTGCGGGCGCTGGCGGAAGAGGCGAAGGAGAGGGGCGACTATTTCCGCTCGCACGCGCTGCAGGCGCTCGCCCTCGAGACGGCGGAAGGGCTCGCGGAGCGCGTCCATCAGATGATGCGCGACGTCTGGGGATTCCCGGATCCGCCGGAGATGACGATGAAGCAGCGGTTCGCCGCCCGCTACCAGGGCATCCGGGTGTCGTTCGGCTATCCGGCCTGCCCGAACCTGGAAGACCAGGCGAAGCTGTTCCGGCTCATGCGGCCGGAGACAATAGGCGTCGAACTGACGGAAGGCTTCATGATGGAGCCGGAAGCTTCGGTCAGCGCGATGGTGTTCGCGCATCCGGAAGCCCAATATTTCAACGTGGACAAATGATGGACACGGCAAATCCCCCCGCGCGGGGGATTTCGTGATTTTCGTGATTGCGCGGAATGGAGTAGATGCGGCGACGCTCGGCCACACTGGGATCAGGAGGTGCGTCGGATGGAACTGATCATGCTCGGAACGGCGGCCGGACGGCCCATGGAGGGGCGGAACGTGACGGCGGCGGCGCTGGTGATGCCGGCGCAGCGCGGCACGTTCTGGCTGTTCGACTGCGGCGAGGGGACGCAGCATCAACTGCTGCGCGCCGGGCTCAAGCTCGGGAAGCTGGAGTACATATTCGTGACGCATCTGCACGGCGACCATATTTACGGGCTTCCGGGGCTGCTCGGCAGCCGCTCCTCCATGGGCTGCGAGACGCCGCTTGTCGTCTTCGGACCACGCGGCATCCGGCACTGGCTCGAGACGACGTTCACCGTCACGGGCGCGCATATCCAGTACGAACTCGAGATCCGCGAGATCGACGGCGACGGGGGAGTCGTCCATGAAGACGACGCGTTCACGGTCACGGCCGCGCCGCTGAACCACCGGATCGCCTGCTACGGCTACCGGATCGAGGAGCGATCAAGGCCGGGGAAGCTGGACGCCGCGAAGCTCGCGGCGCTCGGCGCGCCGCCCGGACCGCTGTACGCGCGGCTCAAGGCGGGAGAAGACGCGACGCTGCCGGACGGGCGGATCATCCGCGCCGCCGAGGTCACCGGGCCGCCCATTCCGGGGCGGGTGATCGCGATTCTCGGCGACACGACGCCGTGCGAGGCGGCGGTGAGGCTCGCCGAAGGCGCCGATCTCGTCGTGCACGAAGCGACGTTCGAGGCGTCGCTGGCCGACAAGGCGGCCGAATACGGGCACAGCACGACGGCGGAGGCGGCGCGCACCGCGCGCGACGCGGGGGCCGCGCGGCTGCTGCTGACGCATTTCAGCGGCCGCTACCGGGACGAAGACCTGCCGCGGCTGGAGGACGAGGCCCGCGAGATTTTCCCGTCATCCGCGGCGGCGCGCGATTTTACAGCCGTCCCTCTGTCGCACAAGCGCAGGGATTGAAGGGGCGGGAGCGATTGATCCGATCGGCCGCCCGGGGCGGCCGGCCCGCAGCGTCAGCCATCGCGCCGGCACCGATCCTTCGCTTCGTCCCGGACCTCCGAGCGCAGCGCTTCAAGGCTTTCCCTCCGGCGCTCGTTCTTCGCTTCAATCCGCTTGCGCTCATCGTCGCCGATCTCGTCCGCGTGCTCGTCGAGATATTCCTCCGCTTCCCGCATGTTGCGGATCGTGTTCGAGATCGCGCGCTGAATGCGCGGCACGTTGTCTTCGCGGTTGTCCGGTTTGGCCATGGCTTTACCTCCCTCGACAGAAGTGGAATGTCCGCGTCCGGCCCGGTTTTCTCCGATAGCTGGAAGCCCACGCATCCGGCGCACGCGGATTTACGCGAATAGGATGGACCCGCCGCGCGGCGGTTATGCCCGCGGCCCGCGGCGGATTCGCGGGGAAGGCGGACCATTCGCCGCCACGGACACCGGTGCCCGTGTGCGGCGGAAGCGTTGCAGGGCGAACATATATTCTGTACAATGGAGTAAACGCATCAGGCCAGGGAGCGGATGCCATGAACCGTCTGACCGGCAAATTCGACAATCTCGACGAATGGCTGAACGATCTCCGCAGCCGCCCCGAGATCATGAGCAACGTCACCCACTGGGAGACGATTCCGGCGCGCGAGGCGGTGTACGCGCCGCTTCCGCGCGGTCTCCATCCGAAGCTGGAGGCGGCGCTGCGCGCGAAGGGCATCGACCGGCTCTATGCCCACCAGGCGTCGGCCTTCGAAGCGGTGCGCGCCGGGCGGAACATCGTGGCGGTCACGCCGACCGCCTCGGGCAAGACGCTCTGCTACAATCTGCCCGTCCTGCAGTCGCTGCTCGAGGATTCGAGCGGCCGGGCGCTTTACATGTTCCCTACGAAGGCGCTCGCCCAGGACCAGGTCGCCGAACTGCAGCAGCTCGTCGATCTGATGGAGGTCGACATCAAGACGCATACATACGACGGCGACACGCCGCCGACGGTGCGGCAGGCGATCCGGAACGCGGGGCACATCGTCGTCACGAATCCGGACATGCTGCACGCCGCGATCCTGCCGCACCACACGAAATGGGTCAAGCTGTTCGAGAACCTGAGATACATTGTGATCGACGAGCTGCACGCCTATCGCGGCGTCTTCGGCAGCCATGTCGCGAACGTCATCCGCAGGCTCAGGCGCATCTGCCGCTTCTACGGCTCGAATCCGATCTTCTTGTGCGCGTCGGCGACGATCGCGAACCCCGGCGAGCACGCGGAACGGCTGATCGGCGACGAGGTGCGGGTGATCGACAACAACGGCGCGCCGTCGGGGGAGAAGCACTTCATTTTCTACAATCCGCCCGTCGTCAACCAGCAGCTCGGCATCCGGAAGAGCAGCGTGCTCGAGACGCAGCGGATCGCCGCGATGCTGCTCCGCCAGGGCGTGCAGACGATCGTCTTCGCCCGCAGCCGCGTGCGCGTCGAGATTCTGCTCACCTATCTGCAGGACGCGGTGAAGCAGCTGCCCGGCGGCAGGCAGATCCGCGGCTATCGCGGCGGCTATCTGCCTAAGCTGAGGCGCGAGATCGAGCGGGGCCTCCGAAACGGCGAGATCCTCGGCGTCGTCAGCACGAACGCGCTGGAGCTCGGCATCGACATCGGCCAGTTGCAGGCGTGCGTCATCAACGGCTATCCGGGCACGATCGCGAGCACCTGGCAGCAATCGGGGCGTGCCGGCCGCCGGCACGGCACCGCCGTGACGTTCCTCGTCGCGAGCAGCAACCCGCTGGACCAGTACCTGATCCGGAACCCGGAGTTCTTCTTCAACCGGCCGCCGGAGCGCGCCCTCATCCATCCCGACAATCTGCTCATTCTGATCGACCACGTGAAATGCGCGGCCTACGAGCTGCCGTTCGAGCAGGGCGAGACGTTCGGCGGCGAGCGGCTCGAGGACATGCTCGAATTTCTCGTCGAGGAGCGGGTGCTCCATCGGGCGAAGGACCGCTGGTACTGGATGGCGCAGTCTTTTCCGGCGAACAACATTTCGCTCCGGTCGGCGGCGCAGGAGAACTTCGTCATCATCGACATCACGAACGGCGCCCGCGTCATCGGCGAAGTCGACCGGTTCAGCGCGCCGACGCTCATCCACGAGGAAGCGATCTACATCCACGAAGGCGTCCAGTACCAGGTGGAGAAGCTCGACTATGCGGAGAAGAAGGCCTACGTCCGCGAGGTGAACGTCGACTATTTCACCGACGCGAACATGGCCGTGGAGCTGAAGGTGCTCCATGTCGACCGGGAAGCGGAATCGAACGGCATCGTGCGGCAATTCGGCGAGGTGACGGTGAACGCGCGGCCGACCATTTTCAAGAAAATCCGCCTCCGCACCCACGAGAACATCGGCTCGGGACCGATCCATCTGCCCGAGGAGGAACTGCACACGAGCGGCTACTGGTTCTCGTTCAGCGAGGAAGCGGCGGCGCGGCTCGGGGCGAACGCGATGCAGAGCGCGCTGCTCGGCATCGCGAACGTGCTCATCCACATCGCGCCGCTCTATCTGATGTGCGATCCGTTCGACATCCGCGTCTATCCGCAGGTGAAGAGCGTGCACATGAAGCGGCCGACGATCTATTTCTACGACCGCTACCCCGGCGGCATCGGGCTGTCCGAGCGGCTGTTCGAGCTGCATGACGAACTGTTGGAGCACGCGAAGCGGCTCATCCGCGGCTGCTCCTGCCTGAGCGGCTGCCCGGCCTGCGTCGGGCCGATCGAGGAGGTCGGCATACTGGGCAAGAGCCAGGCGCTGCAGCTGCTCGAGGAAGCGGCGGTGACGGCGCCGTGAGCAGCCTGCGCGAACGGATGAACCGGCTGCGCGGAAGCGGGGGATCCGGCGGCGGTTCCGGCGACGGATCGGCCGGCGGATTGCGCGCCGGATCAGTCGGCGGGGAACCGGACAGCCCGGCGAAGCCGGATCGGACGGTTGAGCCCGGCACTCGCGGAACAGCCGGACCGGACAGAGCGGCAGGGTTGGACGGAGCGGCGGGACCGCTTCCGGAATCGGGAGGAACGGTCCCGCGTGGCGGGCCCATTCCGGATGCAATGCCCGACGGGCTTCCGCCGTCCGGCGAAGACGAACCGCTCGATCCGGCCTGGACCGCCATGGGTGTCGCGCGCCTCGTCAACGAGGAAGGCGAATGCCTGCTGCGCCGGGTGGTCTATCCCCTCGAGCACCGGCACGGCCATCACCGGCTCGGGGAGCTTGTCGAATGCGCTCCGGCGCTCGCCGCGCTGTGCGGAACCGGCGCCGCCGATGCCGCGCCGGATGCGGAGCGAATCCTGTTCCTCGACCTGGAGACGACCGGGCTCGGCGTCGGCGCCGGCAACGTGCCGTTCATGACCGGCATCGCCTATGTGGAAGGCGGCCGTTTCGTCATCGAGCAGACGCTGATCCGCCATCCGGCCGAAGAGCGGGCGATGCTGGCGGATTTGCGCCGCAAGCTCAAGGAACGGCCGTATCTCGCCACCTACAACGGCCGGACGTTCGACTGGCCGCTGCTGAAAGGCCGGTTCATCATGAACGGATTCGGCCGCGGCGCGGCGGCGGAGCCGCTGCATCTCGATTTTCTCCATCCTTCGCGCAGCATCTGGCGCAACACGCTTGCTTCGCTGCGGCTGAGCCATGTCGAAGAGGAGCGGCTCGGCATCGCCCGCGAGGACGATGTGCCGGGCTCGATGGCGCCGATCATCTATTTCCGGTATCTGCAGGACGGCAACCCCGGGCCGCTGGGCGGCGTGTTCCGGCACAACGAGCTGGACATGCTGTCGCTGGCCTGCCTTGCGATCCGTTTCGGCAGGCTGCTCTCCGGCGGCCTCGGCCGCCATGTGCCGCTGCCGGAAGAAGACGAGGAGATGCTGCGCACCGGGTTCTGGCTCGAGCGGATGGGACGCGCGGACGAGGCGGAAGCGCTGTACGAGCGGCTGGCCGGCCGCGAGACGGCGGGCCCTTGGTGCCTGCCGCTCGCCGCGCGCGACAAGAGGTGTGGAAATTGGCGGCGCGCTGTGTTATTGTGGCAGAAGGCGGCGCAGGCCGCCGAGCGTCAGGGGTGGGCTTCGGGCGAAGCGCACATCGAGTTGTCCATGTATTACGAGCATCGGGCGAAGGACTACCAGCAGGCGCTCCGCTACGCGTCCGCCGCGCTCGAACTTGCCGTGAGGCGTTCGTCCCTCGGCCGTTTCGACGCGAAGAAGCGCGCCGAACAGGAGGCGATCCGCAGGCGGATCGAGCGGCTGGAGAAGAAAGCGGAACGAAGCCGCGCCCGGGAACAGACGCTGTTCTGAATCACGACGGAACCCCATGCAACGAAAGAGGAATGACCATGCCGGAATGGCCGGAAGTGGAACATTATCGCAGATTGCTCATGGAACGGATCGGCGGACAGCGGATCACCGGGGTCGAAATCGAGCGGCCCGGATCGGTCAACGTCGATCCCGACGATTTCGCGCACGGCACGGTCGGCGCGGTCGTCTGGTATGTGGAGCACCGCGGCAAATATCTCATCTTTCATCTCGACAACGGCAAACGGCTTCTGCTGCATCTTGCGGCCGGCGGCTCGCTGTTCTTCGGCACCGAAGAGGAGAAGCCGGACCGCGCCGCGCAGATCACGATCAGGTTCGCGCACGGCAATCTTTATTTTTTCGGACTCAAGCTCGGCTATCTGCATCTGCTGTCGGTGAAGGAGGCGGCGAACCGTCTGGCGGAGCTCGGCCCCGATCCGATGGACCGCAAGCTGGACGCGAAGGCGTTCGCGGCCCGGTTCGCGGGCAAGCGCGGCATGCTGAAGCCCGCGCTTGTCGACCAGTCCGCCGTCGCCGGAATCGGCAACCGCTACGCCGACGAAATGCTGCACATGGCGGGCATCCGCCCGGACGCGCCGGTGCCGCGGATCGACGCGGCCGGATGGCAGCGGCTTCACGGCGCGATGCGGACGGTGCTGGAAGAGGCCGCCGCGCAGGGCGGCTGCATCGAAATGCCGCTCTATACGGGAGACACGCAGACCGGCAAAGCGGCCGGTCTGCTTAAAGTCCACGGCCGGGAAGGAGAGCCGTGCCCGACATGCGGCGGCGCCATCGTGAAGACCGAAGTGTCGGGGCGGAAGGCATTTTATTGCCCGGCTTGCCAGCCTTCGGCGTAAGCGATGCGGATCGGCTGCCACGTAAGCATCCGCGGCGGCTATGCCGAGGCCGCCCTTCGGGCGGCGCGGCTCGGCTGCGGGGCGTTTCAATATTTTCCGAAGAATCCGCGCGCCCTGGGCGTGAAGGCGTTCGACCGCGCCGACGCGCGCCGCTGCGCCGAAATCTGCCGGGAACGCGGCATCGTCTCGATCGCGCACGCGCCGTATCCCGCCAATCTTGGGGCGGAACGAGCGGATATGCGCGCGCGCATCGCCGCGTCGCTGCGGAACGATCTCGAAATCGCCGAAGCCTGCGGCTCGATCGGCGTCGTCGTCCATTTCGGCGTGTACAAGGGACCGGACCCGCTAGCCGGCTACCGGCTGATCATCGACGCGCTGGATGCGGCGCTTGACGGGTGGAACGGCGAGGCGAAGCTGCTTGTCGAGAACCAGGCCGGGGACCATGCGCCGATGGGGACGACTCCCGAGGAGCTGGTGCAGATCCGCCGGCTGTGCGCCCGTCCGGATCGCATTGGCTTCTGCCTCGACACCTGCCATCTGTTCGCCAGCGGCGAATGGGACGGCCGGAATGAAGCGGATTGGTTCCGCCGGGCGCGGGAACTGGATTTTTTCGCCCATCTGGCCGCCGTCCATGTGAACGATTCCCTCTTCGCCGGCGGAATGCGCAAAGACCGCCACGCGCCGCTCGGCGAAGGACGGATCGGCGAAGAAGGTTTTCGGCGGCTGCTGGCCGCGCCGGAATTGAAGCGCCTGCCGGCCATACTCGAGACGCCGGAGACAGACCGGCTGCCGCTTGACCGGCAGATGCGGCTGCTCCGCGAATGGATGGGAGAGGACGAGTTATGATTCACGTGTTTCTGGACGATCACCGGCCGTGCCCGCCGGGATTCGTCGCCGCGAAGACGGCGGAGGAATGCATTCTGCTTCTGGAAGAGGAAAGCGTCGACATCCTGTCGCTCGATTACGATCTCGGCTGGGGCAGCCCGACCGGGCTCGAGGTGGCGAGGTACATTGCGGAGACGGGCCGCTATCCGCGGCGCATATACATGCATTCGTCCAGTCCGTCGGGCCGCGAGCGGATGTACCAGGTGCTGCGGTCGGCGCTGCCGCCGGGCGTTCATCTGTCGCACGCCCCGATGCCGGACAGCGTCGCGGCCGAGGCTGCCGAATCGGCGGGCTGGCGTACATGGCGAGGAAGGAGTTAGTGCAGCATGATCAGGCTTCAGCAGGTCACATGGCGGCGCGAGAACCGCGAGATCCTGAAGGGCGTCGACCTCGACATCCGCCCGGGCGAGCATTGGGTCATCCTCGGCCGGAACGGCTGCGGCAAGACGACCATCCTCGAAATGATCACCGGCTATCTGTTCCCGACGTCGGGCACGGTCGAGGTGCTCGGCCATCGCTACGGCCGGGTCGACGTGCGCGAGGTCCGGAAGCGGATCGGATACATCAGCCAGTCGCTCGTCGAGAAAATGAGCCTCAAGGACCCCGTATGGGAAGTCGTCGCGACCGGGGAGTACGCTTTCCTGCGCTTCTATCAGGCGATCGATCCGAAGGTCGTCCGCAAGGCGGAAGACATGCTGGAGCGGCTCGGCATCGCGCGTCTCAAGGACCAGCCGTTCGGCACGCTGTCGCAGGGCGAGCGCAAGAAGGCGCTGCTCGCCCGGGCGCTGATGGCCGAGCCCGATCTGCTCATCATGGACGAACCGTGCGCCGGGCTTGACCTGTACGAGCGGGAGAAGCTGCTGGCCGACCTGAACCGGCTCGGCGGCATGGCGAAGACGGTGCTGTATGTGACGCACCATATCGAGGAAGCGATTCCGCTGTTCACCCACGCGGCGATCGTGCACGACGGGCGGATCGCCGCCGCGGGGCCGAAGCGCGAGGTGCTGACCGGCGAGACGCTGAGCCGGGCCTACGATCTCCCGATCGAGGTCGACTGGGTGTACGACCGTCCCTGGATCCGGACGCAGGGGGCCGCGGTCCGGACATGACGCGCTTCGTCTGCACGGCCAACCACGGTTTCGCGCAGTATGCGATGGAAGAACTCCGGCGGCTGCTCGGGCGGGCGTCTTTCCGGATGATCGTGCCGGGCGAAGTGTTCGAACTGTCGGCGGAATGCGGAAGGGATGAGTTGCTGGACAAAATCGGACGGGCCGAACCGATCTTTCTCCGCCACATCCAGCCCGTCGACCGCGCGCTCCCGATTGCGGGCGGTCCGGACGATCTCGAGGCGCTCGCCGCCTTCGTCCGTGAGATGGCCGGAAGGCTTCGCGGCAGGCGGACGGCGGCGCATATCCGGCGAAAGGAAGGTTCGCCGTTCAAGTTCGCGGTTGCGGAGGCGAAGGCGGCGATGGACGCCGCGCTCCGGGAAATCGGGGCGGAGCCCGCCCTGCAGTCCCCGGATCTCATTCTGTCCGTCTTCGCGGCGGACGGGGAACTCTTGATCGGCGCGGGAACCGCGGAGGAAATGCTCTCCGACTGGCCGGGCGGCGCGATCCGGTTCCGCCGCGAGGACGGCCAGATCTCGCGGGCGAAGTTCAAGCTGCTCGAGGCGGAGCGCGTCTTCGGCCTGCGCCTGGATCGGCACGAGTGGGCGCTCGACATCGGCGCCGCGCCGGGCGGCTGGACATCGCTTCTGCTCGAGCGCGGCCTCGACGTCACCGCCGTCGATCCGGCCAATCTGCATCCTTCCCTCGTCGGCCATCCCCGGGTGACCTGGATCAAGCGGAACGCCGGCGACGTCTCCTTCGCCCCCGACACCTTCGATCTGCTCGTCTGCGACATGAGCTGGGACCCCGCGACGATGGCGAAGCTGGTGCTGCGCCTTGCGCCTTCGCTCAAGGCCGGCGCGGAGGCGATCGTGACGGTGAAGCTGCTGCACCGCAAGCCGATGCAGACGATACGAAATGTAACCGGACAGCTCGGACAAGTCTTCGACATTCGCCGGGCGAAACAACTGTTTCACAACCGGGACGAAATTACGCTATACTTGATTTGCAGAGGTTCACAGACGATATGACGGACACGGGAAAGCATCCCGTTCAGCCGCCCAAGGAGAGGCGGCCGGACGGGATGTTTTTCTTTGCCGGCAGGCAAGCCGGTCAACCGGACGGAACGCGGTTCCGCCAACGGCGATGCCGGGGGGAATACGGAGGCCGCCGGCGGAACGCGGTTCCTCTGCGGGGCCGGCGCGCTACGGCGTGAGGCCGTGCCGCCGGCGGCGGCGAACCGGGGGCAACCCGGATGTCTTGCAGGATGGTTATTTTCGGGAGGGGATGCTTGATGCATACGGGGCAATTCGGTCAGAACGGACAAGTCGGCCTGCCGGCGCCGGGCGAGATCATCGCCGGAAGGTACGAGATCGTCCGCGAGGCCGGCAGGGGCGGCATGAGCGTCGTGTACGAAGCGGCCGATCTGAAGCTCGGCGGCAAGCGCCGGGCGCTGAAGGCGATGAAGCCGGAGGCGCGGATCGCGGACGGCGCCGGCGAGCCGGAAGTGCTGCAGCGGATCGACCATCCGAGGCTGCCGCAGGTCATCGATGTCATTCCGCCGGAGAACGGAAGGCCGCTTATGCTGGTCACGGATTTCGTGCACGGCGAGCCGCTGGGAGCGGCGTTCGAACGCGAAGGCCGCAGAATGGACGCGCGGCGGGCGGCGTCGATCGCGATCGGGCTGTGCGAGGCGCTCGCCTATCTGCACGGCCTGCGCCCGCCGGTCGTCCATCTCGACGTGAAGCCGTCGAATGTCATGCTCGATCCGGCGGTCGGCGTCCGGCTGATCGATTTCGGCATCGCCCGGCTGCTCGGCGCCGGAAGCGGCGCCGTGGCGCGCCTCGGCACGCCGGGCTTCGCGGCGCCGGAACAGGCCGCCGGAGCCCCGTGCGGTCCCGAGGCGGACGTGTACGCGGCCGGCGCGCTGCTCTACTGGCTG
>Ga0065723_102518_pt1 | contig 12138 bp, 8 predicted proteins | sample TheenrcuSG05Z960_FD_59110 | JGI IMG/M metagenome (GOLD analysis project Ga0065723, IMG submission 59110) | Thermophilic enrichment culture from UC Davis - Sample SG0.5Z960 | ecosystem: Engineered > Solid waste > Grass > Composting > Bioreactor | place: USA: University of California, Davis
GCGCAGCGCCGGCGCGCCCCGCACGCGTGCCCGCGACATCCGCGCGCCCCGCGCCGTCCTCCCGGTTCAGCGCATTTGCATATACTCAGGTAAAGCCACTATAATTAAGTTAGTGCATGATGATCAGCATGCAAATACGCTGAACCTGAAGGAGGCGGAGCCAACGATGCGCATCATCTTGACCGGCGTGACGGGGCAGTTGGGCCGGATCGCGGCCGAAACGCTGCTCGGGAAGGTGCCGGCGGACCGGCTGGTCGCCGTCGCGCGCAATACGGAGAAGGCGGCATGGCTGGCCGGGAAGGGCGTGGAGGTCCGGCACGGCGACTACAACGACTTGTCCTCGCTGCTGAAGGCGTTCGAAGGCGGCGGCAAGCTGCTGTTCGTCTCGAGCTCGGAAGCGAGCGACGAGACGCTGCGGGCGCTGCAGCACGCGACGGTCGTCCGGGCGGCGAAGCTGTCCGGCGTCTCGCACATCGCCTACACGAGCCTGTACCGCGCCCAGGAGAGCAGGCTCGCGCTCGGCATGCTGCACCGGACAACCGAGAACATGATCCGCATGTCGGGCATTCCGTACACGTTCCTGCGCAATACCTTCTACACCGAGGTGTTCGTGAACGAATCGCTGCGCCAGGCCGTGGAGAGCGGCGCCCTCGTGACGCCGATCGCGACGGCCGGCCTGAACACGGCGTCGCGCGCCGACATGGCGAAGGCGGCGGCCGCCGTGCTGACGTCGGANGGCCACGAGAACCGGATNTACGAGATCGCGGCGNCGAAGCTGTGGACGATGAAGGAGCTNGCGCNGATTNTGTCGGACNTCTCGGGCAAGAAGGTGGAACTGAAGCCGGTGTCGGTCGGCGAATACGAGAAGATTCTGGCCGGATCGGGCATGCCCGGCCCCGTCGCCGCCATGTTCGCGGCGCTCTACGGACAGCTCGAGGAAGGCGAATTCGCGCAACGTTCGGATGATCTGGCGAATCTGATCGGCGAGACGACGCCGCTCGAAGCGGTCGTGAAGCGGGCGCTGAGCGCTTGAAACGCCGGAGAAAGGAGCCAATCCAACGATGAAAGTCGAAATCTGGTCGGACGTGGCCTGCCCCTTCTGCTACATCGGCAAACACCGCTTCGAGGAAGCGCTCGGCCGATTCGGGCACAGGGACGGCGTGACCGTGGAGTACCGCAGTTTCCAGCTGGATCCGCGCGCGCCCAGGGAGCCGGAGCATGATCTGTTCGACGTGCTGGCGCGCAAGTACGGCATCAGCCGCGAGCAGGCGATCGGGATGAACCATCGGGTGGCCGAGCAGGGGCGGGAAACCGGCATCGAGTTTCGCTTCGAGGACGTCATTCCGTCGAACACGTTCGACGCGCACCGGCTGATCAAGTTCGCCGGGCGGCACGGCAAGGAGCGGGAAGTGGTCGAGCTGCTGTTCGAGGCCTATTTCAGGGACGGACTGAATGTGGCCGACCATGCGACGCTGATCGGCATTGCGGAGAAGGCCGGACTGGACCGGCGGGCGGCGGAGGACATGCTGCGCTCGGACGCCCACGCCGACGAGGTGGAGGCGGACGGCCTTGAAGCCAGCCGGCTCGGCGCGCGCGGCGTGCCGTTCTTCGTCATCAACCGGAAATACGGCGTGTCGGGCGCGCAGCCGACCCGGGTGTTCCTGGACGCGCTGAACCGGGCGTGGCAGGACGAACATCCGCTCATCATGACCGGCGGAACCGGGGACGGCGAAGCCGCAGGCTGCGGGGACGGCGCCTGCACACCGGACAACTGACGTCCGGCAGCCCGAGGGACCGGAAGCATCCGGTCTCTCTTGTTTTCTGCCGCTTCTCTTCCGCCGCGTGACCCGCGTCACAATGCCGTCCGCCGGACGGGGTATAATGGAAGCAGCAACCTGGCGGATGCCGCAGGCTTCCGCTATGAAAGCGGGTGTATCCGAAACCATGCGCAATGTCTATGTGCCGAATCAGCACGGCGCCTGGGCGATGCTGATCCTGCCGCTCCTGTTCGGCGTCATCGCATCCGCGCCGGTGTGGCGGCACGCGCTATTGTTTTTCGTCTGGCTGCTCGCGTACCTGTTCGCATACGCCGCGCTCCAATGGATTCGGACGAAGCGCAAGTCCGTCTGGCTCGGACCGCTCCGGCTGTACGGCGGCCTGCTGCTGCCCGCCGGCGCCGCGCTGCTCGTCCTGGAGCCGGGACTGCTCCCCCTGCTGCCGCCGGCCGTGCCGCTTGTCCTGGTCAACCTCTATTTCGCGATGCGCAACCGCGAGCGGGCGTTTCTGAACGATCTGGCCGCCGTCATCCTGTTCAGCCTGATGACGTTCGCCGCCTTTCGCGTCGGGGACGGGACGGACCGCGCGCTCGCGTTCGAACTGTTCGCGCTCAGCGTGCTGTATTTTACCGGGACCATCTTCTATGTCAAAACGATGATCCGCGAGAAAAACAACAAGGCGTTCTATTGGTGCTCCGTGCTGTATCATGCGGCGTTCCTCGCGGCCGTCGCGATCCTGTATCCGCCCGGGCTGCTCGCCGCCGCCGCGGCGCTGCTCGTCCGCGCCGTTCTGACGCCGCGCCTCGCGCCGCCGGTCAAGATCGTCGGCATGCTCGAGATCGCGTATTCGGCGCTGGTGCTGATCTGCGCCTGGGCGGCGTATTGAGGGCGGCGGCTGCGGACGGCCATGTGCACGGTGACCAATCGCCGGCCCGCCGCTTGAGCCTGAAGCCAAACCGTCCGGATCGGCGTTGTCAATCCGCCGGATGCGCGGGTAGGATGGGAGCAGAACAGCGGGCGGAGCGCGCCCGCGCCTGATGCGAAGCGGTTAAGGGACGGTGGCGGACATGAGTCTGGAAGCGCTGGCCGAGCGGGTGAAGCGGGATCTGGAAATGCTGGATTTCGGCGGGCCGGACTGGGTTCCGGAACGCCGGCACGGCGAAGAGCGCGTCTATGATGCGGTCATCGTCGGCGGCGGACAATGCGGTCTCGGCATCGCCTTCGGCCTGCTGCGCGAGCGGATCTCGAACATTCTCGTGATCGATGAGAATCCGGAAGGCCTCGAAGGCCCGTGGGTGACTTACGCCCGCATGGTGACGCTGCGGACGCCGAAGCAGCTCACGTCGATCGACCTCGGCGTTCCGTCGCTGACGTTCCGCGCCTGGCTGGAAGCGCAGGCCGGCCCCGAAGCCTGGGAGAAGCTGGACAAAATTCCGCGCGGCGACTGGATGGCGTACCTGCGCTGGTTCCGCCGCGTGCTGAACCTGCCCGTCGTGAACGAGACGCGGCTGACGCTGATCGAGCCGCTCGGCGGCGGCCTGCACCGGCTGCATCTCGAGGGGGCGGGCGCGCCGGCGAAGGCGCTGACGGCGCGCAAGGTCGTGCTCGCGACCGGCATACAGGGCGGCGGCGAATGGCATGTGCCCGCCATGATACGGGACGCGCTGCCGGGGCATCTGTACGCCCATTCGGCCGATCCGATCGATTTCGCCGCGCTGCGCGGCAAGCGGATCGGCATTCTCGGCGGCGGGGCTTCGGCGTTCGACAACGCGCAGCACGCGCTGGCCGAAGGCGCGGCCGAAGCGCACGTGTTCGTGCGGCGCGAGCGGCTGCCGTCCGTCAATCCGATCCGGCATATGGAGCGTTCCGGCATGATCGGGCGTTACGCCGCGCTGCCGGACGCGGACAAATACGCGGTGATGAAGCATTTCTTCCGGCACAATCAGCCGCCGACGAACGACACGTTCAGCCGCGCGGCTTCGTACGCGGGATTCCGGCTTCATCTCGGCGCGCCGTGCCTGGAGGTCCGCCCCGAGGACGGAGGCGTCGCCGTCATGACGCCGAAGGGCCGGTTCCATGTCGATTTCCTGATCGTCTGCACCGGCCTTGTCAGCGATCCGGCGCTCCGGCCGGAGCTGCGCCTCGTCGAGCCGCACATCCTGCGGTGGCGGGATGTCTACAAGCCGCCGGCGGAGATCGCCGATCCGCTGCTCGACGCGCATCCGTACATGACGCCGGGTTTCTCGTTCATGTCCCGCGACGAGGCGGGGCGGGAGAAGCTGCGCGGCATTTTCGCCTTCAACTACGGCGCGCTGATCAGCAACGGCATTACCGCCTCCGCGCTGTCGGGCATGAAATACGGCATTCCGCGCATCGTGTCGGCGATCGCGGACGANCTGTTCCTCGACGAACGCGAGACGATTCTCGACCGGTATTATGCGTATGACGANCCGGAATTTGTCGGAATGCCCGGGACATAGACAGGGAGAGGGCGCACGGCCGGATCGTCCGGAACGGCGTGATCAGCCCCGGACCGCGGCTTCGCCTTTATTGGACCACCCGTGCCGTCTGTTTGACGGCGCGGGATTTTTTTGAATTGCGGAGTTTCTGAAACGGCCGTATTGCGCTAAAATCTAATGTAGTTGCATTTATTGCAAAATACCCATACTGCGACAAAGCGGACGGAAACAAGCAAAATTTCGACAAACACAGGCCGGCACGGGAAAGGCGGTGAGCCGTTGCAAGAGCCAACCTCGAAGGCCGCGCGGCCGTTCCGGCGGCATCTCTCAAGCATCGGGCGCCTGCTCGGGCTGCACACGCTGCGCGGCCAGATGCTCGCCGGTTTTCTGACCGTCATGATTTTCATTCTGACCATCGTCGGATATTTCACGTATTACTCCGCGTCGAATCTCCTCAAGCAGAACGCGGAGACGCTCATCCGCCAGGCCGCCGTGCAGGGGAACGGACGGCTGGAAGCGATGCTGAAGCAGATCGACTCCCTGACGCTGCAGGCGGCGACGAATGAATATGTCCAGGACCTGCTCGCGAAAACGGTGAACGGGTATTTTCCGTCATTTTACGACCGGCAGGCGCTTCAGCCGATTGCGGATCAGGTGATGATCTACGGGAGCGGCATCCGTTCGGTCGAGATCTACACGAGCACAGGCGATCGGCTGTTTCCGCTCGGCGGAGACGAACTGTATGACGCCGTCGGCGGCGAGTTCATCGTGAAAGCCCACGACCAGAAGGGGAGCATGTACTGGATCGGCCTGTCCCCGACCAGCGAGGAAGAGGTGGTGGCGATCCGGCAAATCAATCTGGTCCAGCGCTCTTTCGCGCCGGCCGGTTATCTGGTCGTGCGCATCGACCGCCAGGTGTTCCGGCTGGACAGCCTCGGCGAAGACATGAGCGTCGGCGCCATCTCGCTGCTCTTCGACCGGGACGGCCGGCTGATCGCGGCGAACGCGGACGGCGAGCTGGATGGCGCGGACGCGGATCCCGGCAGCCTGCTCGCCAGCGATGACCGGACCGTGGAATGGGGCGGCAGACATTATGTGCTCGTCAAGCAGCACTCGGACATTGCCGGCTGGACGCTGCTCATCCTGACGCCCGTCGAAGCCATCACCAGGGGCATTTTCATCCTGCGGGCGGCCATGCTGGTGTCCGCTGCCGTCGGCTCGCTCCTGTTCATCATCCTGTCGCTGCTCTTGTCCACCATGATCACCCGGCCGATTCTCCGGCTGATCAAATCGATGCGCAGCGTCCGGTTCGGCGAGCTGCAGCCGGCCGAGCAGACCTCGTCGACGGCGGAAATCAGCGAACTGGTCCATACCTACAACCAGATGGTCGGCAACATGAAAGAGCTGATCCGTCTCGTCTACGAGAAGGAGATCATGCAGAACCGCGCCGAATTGAAAGCGCTGCAAGCGCAGATTCATCCGCATTTTCTGTACAACACGCTGGAAGCCTTGTATTGGTCCCTGCTCGAGAAAAACGAAGAGGAACTCGCCGATTACGTCGTCGCGCTCTCCGATCTGTTCCGCTACACCATCACCGGGCTGAACCGGGAAGAGTGGGTTACGCTCGCCGATGAGCTCGAGCAGGTCCGGCGCTATCTGCTCATCATGGGCATGCGTTTCGGCGACCGGCTCAAGTGGCGCATCCATTCGGAAGTGGACGACAACCGTCTGATGCTTCCGAAACTGATCATCCAGCCGCTCGTGGAGAACGCGATCCAGCACGGCATCGAGAACAAGATCGGCTCGGGATTCGTCGCGGTGACGGTGAAGCAGTCGCCCGATCCGGGTTATTTCCAGGTCATTGTCGAGGACGACGGGGCGGGAATGGACGAGGAGCGGCTGATGACGATCCGCGCCAAGCTTGCGGCGGGCAAGGCCGTCGAATCATCGGGCTACGGCATCACCAACGTGCAGCAGCGCCTGCGGCTGTATGCCCGCGGCGAAGAGTCGGGCTTCAGTCCGCTTGAGATCGAGAGCCGCGCGGGACAAGGCACAACCGTCACCTTGACGATACCGGTCCGGACGGAGGTAATGGATCATGAACCGGCATACCATCTTGATCGTGGATGACGAGCCGCGAACACGCATCGGCCTCTCCCGGATGCTGGAGGCGTGGAACGGGGACCGCTATTTGATCCGCACGGCCGCGGACGGCCGGGAAGCGCTCGGCATCCTGGAGCGCGAGCGGGTGCGGCTGCTGATCACCGACATCAAGATGCCGGAAATCAGCGGCCTGCAATTGGCCGGCGCCCTGGAATCGATGGCCGAGGAAGACCGGCCGGCGATCATCCTGATCTCGGGATACGCCGAGTTCGAGTTCGCGCAGCGGGCGATCCAGCTCGGCGTCGTCGATTATCTGCTCAAGCCGATCAGCCGGGACAAGCTGATCGCGGCCGTTGAACGGGCGTTGGCCTGCGCCGAGGAGCGGGCCCGGATCGGCATGATGGAGAAGCTGGTCGATCCCGAGCTGCTGCATACGGGCGATACCGGCAGGCCGATCAGCGATTCGATTCGGGAGGCGCTCGAGTATATCGACGACAATCTCGACCAGCCGTTCACGATGCGCGACGCGGCGAATCGCGTTCATCTGAATCCGAGCTATTTCAGCGTCCTGTTCAAGGAAGAGATGGGCATGACGTTCAGCGAATATGTGACGCGCCGGCGGCTGCAGCGGGCGAAGGAGATGCTGCTGCGAACGAAACTGCCGGTTTCGGAGATCGCGGAGCGGGTCGGATACCAATCGGCGAAGCATTTTGCGAAGATGTTCCGTCAATACGAGGGCTCAAGTCCCGGAGACTATCGCAATCATACTTCCTGACGGATCTCTCGCCTCGAAGGNGGGGACGGACGTGCGAATCCGCATCTCGGCGGCTGCGGCGTGCCTGTTGATCGCCGCATTGCTGATTACGGCCTGCGGCGCCGGCGGACCGGCCGCGGCCGAAGGACCGGTCGAGAACGTGCTGATCACCATGATGTCGCCATGGCCGGACAACGGATCCCTGCAGCATGAGCTGGTCGACCGCATCATCGAAGCGTACATGGAGGAGCATCCGGGCGTCACGATCAGCCTGGAGTCGCTGGATAACAATCCGTACAAGGACAGGCTGATGGTGCTGTCCGCTTCGAACGCGCTGCCGGATGTCGGGTTTACGTGGGCGGCCGGATTTCTCGACCCTTATGTGGAAGGCGGCCTGTTCACGCCGCTCGACGATCTGCTCGAGGGCGAACTGAACGACCGGTTCGTCGCCGGCACGACGGAGGCGTACAGGAAGAACGGCAAGACTTACGCGCTGCCGGTCGAACTGAACATCGTGCCGATCTTCTACAACAAAGCCATTTTCGCGCGCTATCGTCTGACGCCTCCGGACACGTTCGAGGATCTGAAGGAGGTCATCCGGCGGCTGCACGAAGCCGGCGTGACACCGATCTCGCTTGGCGGCAAGGATGCGTGGACGCTGTCGTTCTGGCTCATGTACCTGATTGACCGGGTCGGGGGAGCGGATTTGCTGGACGAGTCCATCGCGACGGCCCGGTTCACCGATCCGCAGATCATCGAGGCGGCGCGGCTGACGCAGGAACTGGCGGAGATGAACGCTTTCCCCAACGGATTCATCGGCATGTCCAACGAAGAGGCCAAGGCGAGATTCATGGCGGAGCGGGCCGCCATGTTCGCGATCGGCACCTGGGAACTGCCCAACTACACGACGAATCCGAACGTGGAGGAATCGTTCAAGGACAAGATCGGATTCTTCCCCTTCCCGCTCGTCGAGAACGGCGAGGGGCAGCTGAACAACTGGATCGGTGGTCCGGGCGTCGGCCTGTTCGTGGCGGAGAGCTCGAAGGTGAAGGATGAAGCGAAGGAGTTCGTCGCTTACTTTGTGAAAAAATGGGGCGAAAAAGCCGTGACGGAAGCGAGCATCATTCCGGCGACGAAGGTGGATACGAGCTCCATTCATTTGCCGAGAATGTATATCGATCTGTTGAACGAACTGAGAACGGCGAACAAGGTGACGCTGTACGCGGACGTCCAGATGAGGCCGGTTGCGGCCGAGGAGCATTACACGCTGGTTCAGGCGTTGTTCGGCGGAGCCATCACGCCGGAGGAGTTCGCGCGCAAGCAGGAGTTGGCGCTGATCAGAAGCCGATGATCCGTCTCCGAACCGGGAAGATTCCGGCGGCCGGATGCAACCTTTCCGGGGCATGCTCCGTCTGTGAGGGTGCAATTGCAATTGCGGCACTTTCATGGAAGGAGCGACGGCAACTCATGCGAAAACGGAGAACCTGGCTGGCGGTCATGACGGCGGCCGGCATCCTGGCCGCGACGGCTTCGGCCGGCGCGGACGGCATCGGAGAGAAAATCAACGGGTGGCTGAGGCCCGATATCACGGTCGTCGTCAACGGCGCCGATACGGAACTGAAACCGGTCATCATCGACGGCAGAGCCTATCTGCCCGCCCGCGGCTTCGCGGAAGCGGCGGGATACGACATCGTCTGGAAAGGAAGCCGCATCGAACTGTCGGGCGCGGAACATGAAGAAGAGGAGCAGTATATGACCGCGAAGGGGTATATCGCCTCCGTGACGCAGGACGGCGGCCGATGGCGAATCGAGATGATCGGGGCGGGCGAGTGGCTCATCCTGTTCGCGGACGATGAGACGGCGCTCACCGATGCGGAAGGCCATCCGCTTGCCGCCGACACCCTCGCGCCGGGCATGGCCATCGAGGCGGAATACGGGCCGATGGTGGCGCTGAGCTACCCCGCGCAATCACACGCGGCGTCCATCAAGGTGACGCGGCAGCACCTGGCTGCCAAGCAGGTCATCCATTCGGTCGAACGGGCGGAGGACGGCTTACGCATCCGGCTTTCCGACGAGGAGGGCGGCGAGATCAAGCTCGTGCTGCACGCGGGTCCCGATACGCTGCTCGTCCGTTCCGACAAACAGCCGGCGGACGCGGAGCTGCTCGCCCCCGGCACGGTGGTGCGCGCCTTCTACGGCCCGGCCGTCACGAAGAGCCTGCCTCCGCAGAGCGAGGCGCGGTTCATCGAAATCGACGACCGGCGCGAATGGCTGGCGCCGGCGGAGGAGCGGGAGTATCGCGAACTCGCCTGGGAACAGTTGTCGGAGGAGGATAAGGCGCATCTGATCACGGCGAAGGACGAAGCGCCGGTCGAAAACGTCGACGCCGCCGGCGCGGCCGTCATCCCGCTGGAAGGGATGGAGCGAAGGCTCGAGGCGATTCGCGCGCAGGGCGGCAAGCTGGTTGCCGTGACGTACCGGACGGACCAGGACGCGCTGCTCGGACCGCTCACGATTCTGTTCGATCCGGAAACGCGTGATCCGATCGGTTATATCGCCAGAAAGTAAAGGGAAGCACCCGGCGCTGGGCCGGGTGCTTTTTTTGCATAATATTGCGCAATGCTGCGCCGTCTCGACCGCCCGTCCCCGTGCCGCAATACGTTAAGCGCTTTGTCGACCGGCGCCTTGAACGCCTTGTTGCCGGGGAAACCGCGGCTGCATGCGGCGGCCGGTTACAGCACGCGGCGCGCCGTCTTGTATTTCGATTTCCAGTAGCCGGAATTGAGCGTGTTGATGCCGACCTTGTTGGCCGGCGAACTGTGGATGAACTCGCCTCCGCCGATGTAGATGCCGACGTGATTGACGCTGCCGTTGTCGTCCGTGTCGAAGAACACGAGATCGCCGGGCTGCAGATTGGATTTCGAGACGAACTTCCCCGTTTTCGCCTGCGCCGCGCTTGTCCGCGGCAGCTTGAAGCCGTGAATCCGGTTGTAGACGAGCTGCACGAAGGCCGAGCAATCCGAATATTTGTAGTTCGTGTTCCACGGTTCGGCGCCCCATTTGTAGGTGAACTTGCCGAGATACGATTTCGCCGTGTTGACGATGGAGGACGCCGTTTTGCTTGCGGTGCCGGAATTCGAGCCGCTTGATCCGCCTATGTAATTCGTATATTTGCTGCTTGCGCTGATATAGCCGGTTTTGCCGTCCTTCGTCTGCACCTTCAACCAATAATCGTTGACTTTTTGCACGACGTGAATGTTCTCGCCCTTCGGGATCAGCTGGTACACGGATGCGCTCGTGCTCGGGGCCGACCTGAGGTTGACGCCGGAGATCACCTTGGTTTCATACGTGATCGCCGCGGAGGCTTGTCCGGCGAATATGCCCGCAGCCAGCGTCAGAGACAAGACGAGACAGGCCAGACGTTTCATCATTTCACATCTCCTCCCTTTGAAATTCATGCTAACGCAAAAAAGGATGGGCGAAAACGATCAAAAAATGCCAACTGCGCGCGAAAAATTACCAATAAATTCAACTTGATATTGACTATTATCCTAAATTAATAACGCATTGTTTTCGCTGTATATTTCCATCTTCTGCATGGCCATCCAGCATGAGAAGTTTCTCATGAAAACCATATATTTCCATTGACATTATAATGAGAGTGGAATACTTTGGATTTATGCTGAATCCGTCAACGGGACAAGCAGACGCAATCCAACATTTGTTAGGAGGATATCAAGCATGTCCGAAGAACGCAAACTCCGCATTGAGACATTGGCCGTGCATGCCGGTCAGGAAATCGATCCGACGACCGGTTCGCGGGCGGTCCCGATCTACCAGACGACATCGTACGGCTTCCGGGATACCGATCATGCCGCGAACCTGTTCGCGCTGCGGGAATTCGGCAACATCTATACGCGCATCATGAACCCGACGACCGACGTGTTCGAGAAGCGCGTGGCCGCGCTCGAAGGCGGCGCCGCGGCGCTTGCGACCGCGTCCGGCCAGGCGGCCATCACGTACGCCATCCTTAACATCGCGGGCGCGGGCGACGAAATTGTATCCGCTTCCAGCCTGTATGGCGGCACGTACAATCTGTTCGCCATCACGCTGCCGAAGATCGGCATCACCGTGAAATTCGTCAATCCGGACGATCCGGAAAACTTCCGCCGCGCGATCACGGACAAGACGAAGGCGCTGTATTGCGAGACCATCGGCAATCCGCGCGGAGACGTGATCGACATCGAGGCGGTCGCCAAAATCGCGCATGAACACGGCATTCCGCTCATCGTGGACAACACGCTGCCGAGCCCGTTCCTCTGCCGTCCGATCGAGCACGGCGCCGACATCGTCGTCCACTCCGCCACGAAGTTCATCGGCGGCCATGGCACGTCGATCGGCGGCGTCATCGTCGACGGCGGCCGCTTCGACTGGAAGGCGAGCGGCAAGTTCCCGGGCCTGACGGAACCGGACCCGAGCTACCACGGCGTCGTCTACACGGATGCGGTCGGTCCGATCGCCTACATCATCAAGGCGCGCGTCCAGCTGCTCCGCGACATGGGCGCTTCGCTGTCGCCGTTCAACGCGTTTCTGCTGCTGCAAGGACTGGAGACGCTGCATCTGCGGATGGAGCGCCACAGCGCGAACGCGCTTGCCGTCGCGAAATTCCTCGAATCGCACGAAGCGGTCGAATGGGTCAACTATCCGGGGCTCGAAAGCCATCCGTCGTATCAGCTTGCGCGCAAATATCTGCCGAAAGGCCAGGGCGCCATTCTGACCTTCGGCATCAAGGGCGGCGTTGAAGCCGGACGCAAGGTCATCAACAACGTCAAGCTGTTCTCGCACCTCGCCAATGTCGGCGACTCGAAGTCGCTGATTATCCACCCGGCCAGCACGACGCACAGCCAGCTCGAAGGCGAAGAGCTGCTGTCCACCGGCGTCACGCCCGGCATGATCCGGCTGTCGGTCGGTACGGAGCATATCGACGACATCATCGCAGCGCCGGCCGGGGCGCAGCCCCAGCGGGCAGACAGCCTCGAGATCAAGG
>Ga0065723_100286_pt1 | contig 11896 bp, 11 predicted proteins | sample TheenrcuSG05Z960_FD_59110 | JGI IMG/M metagenome (GOLD analysis project Ga0065723, IMG submission 59110) | Thermophilic enrichment culture from UC Davis - Sample SG0.5Z960 | ecosystem: Engineered > Solid waste > Grass > Composting > Bioreactor | place: USA: University of California, Davis
ACGGCGCTGAACGTCGCCACCGTCTGCGGCGAGGCCACCTGCCAGGTGCCGGCGAAGGTGTCCTGCGGTGTCAGCGCTACGGCGCGTTCGACCGTTAGCAGACGCAACTGTGGATAGTTGGCCGTGCGGACGGCCTCGGCGGCGCCATAGACTGAGTCGCCCGGCGACCAGCCCGCCAGACGCGGCATCAGAGGCATTTCCATGTTCGACTGGCCGGAGGCCACCCAGACCTCGCCGATGAGCACGTCTTCGACGATGCGCCGCTCCCCGTTGCTTTCGACGGCGAGCGTGTAGGGTCCGCCGGCCTCCTGCGGGGGCAGCTCGGCCTGCCAGCGCCCCGCCGCATCGACCTCGGTCTGCGCCGTCACCGTGTCGAGGCGTACCGTGACGGTGGCACCCGGCGTACCCCACCCCCAGATGCGGATGGGCTGCTGGCGTTGAAGCACGGCATGGTCCGAAAAGATGGGCGCCAGACGCAACGGACGGGTCTCCCGGGTGCATCCGACCAGAAGCAGCCCGGCCAGCAGAACAAACAGATAACCTTTCATTGAACGTAACCGGTTAATCTATACACCCGCTCAAGATATGCAATACCCTTCGGATGCACAAGAGCCCTTCTCCTCCTTCACCGAAAAGCTCGTCCCTAAAGAAAAGTATTTCAATACCAAAAAGGTGCGATTAAAACGCCGTGACCCAGGCCAGGATGGAAATGCCGCCCAGGGTTTCAATACCAAAAAGGTGCGATTAAAACGTCAGCGTCCAGCTTGTCCAGCAGCCGCTCGAAATTGGTTTCAATACCAAAAAGGTGCGATTAAAACGTTCCGCTGTCCGGCCTGCATGCAGTCCGCACCAAGTTTCAATACCAAAAAGGTGCGATTAAAACGGCGATGGGCGGAGGGTGGCTGAGGGGCTTTCGCTTAGTTTCAATACCAAAAAGGTGCGATTAAAACGCCTCGAGGCCAACTTCGAGCTGACGCGGCAGATTCGTTTCAATACCAAAAAGGTGCGATTAAAACGGCGGTCGGCGCTCCGGGCGACGCCGCACTCCGCCAGGGTTTCAATACCAAAAAGGTGCGATTAAAACTGGCGGCTGCTCGTGCGGCGCAAGACGCACAACGCCGACGTTTCAATACCAAAAAGGTGCGATTAAAACCGACGGGCACCTTGCCGCCAGCTGCACGGATCGAGGTTTCAATACCAAAAAGGTGCGATTAAAACTTTGGCCAAACTCGCGCAAGTACGCCTCGCGAATGAGAGTTTCAATACCAAAAAGGTGCGATTAAAACCGAACGGCGGCCATTCTTCTTCGACGATCTCAAGGCCCGTTTCAATACCAAAAAGGTGCGATTAAAACGAGGGCGAAGCGCCATCTGATCAGGACTATGATGAAGGGTTTCAATACCAAAAAGGTGCGATTAAAACGCTTTTACTTTCAGCTTCATCGGATCATCTGGATGAGTTTCAATACCAAAAAGGTGCGATTAAAACCCGTGCCTGGCTCGAGTTTCGTTGTGAAAAGCGCGTTGTTTCAATACCAAAAAGGTGCGATTAAAACGTCCGCGCCGTCCTGCGCACACGCCTGGAGCGTGCGCGTTTCAATACCAAAAAGGTGCGATTAAAACCAAACCTAAAAAGGTGAAAGGCGATGGCTAAAATCCGGTTTCAATACCAAAAAGGTGCGATTAAAACGAAGCCAAGCGCCTGCACGTCCAGGCCGGTCGACGGTTTCAATACCAAAAAGGTGCGATTAAAACCCTTTGCCTGTTCGACCAGTTCTTCGCGCTCGGCCTGTTTCAATACCAAAAAGGTGCGATTAAAACCGTGAGATTCGGTCCGGCACGATCGTCTCGATCCGCCGTTTCAATACCAAAAAGGTGCGATTAAAACGCGAGTGGGCCGTCGCGCGCATCGTGGAGCGAACGTGTTTCAATACCAAAAAGGTGCGATTAAAACGAGAATTGGTGCGACGTTGTCGGCCCGCTCGTCCAAGGTTTCAATACCAAAAAGGTGCGATTAAAACTTGAGGATTCGCTCGGCGGTTCGGTCGATGATTCGCTGTTTCAATACCAAAAAGGTGCGATTAAAACCGACGCGCAAAGCAACGCCATGAAGATTCTGATCAACTGTTTCAATACCAAAAAGGTGCGATTAAAACCACGCTTGTACACCCGGCGGACGGGTTGCTGAGCCAGTTTCAATACCAAAAAGGTGCGATTAAAACATTCAGATTGTTGCGTTCCATAGCTCTCCTCCAGTTGTTTCAATACCAAAAAGGTGCGATTAAAACGGGGTGATGCGACGGGGCTGGTGCGCGCCGTCGAGCGTTTCAATACCAAAAAGGTGCGATTAAAACCTTCAAGCTCAACAGAGACGGGCGCATCGAAAAGATGTTTCAATACCAAAAAGGTGCGATTAAAACCCGGTGTGGCGGCGCTTCGCCACGGCTGTCTCTTTCAGTTTCAATACCAAAAAGGTGCGATTAAAACACGTCTTCGGTCGCAATCAGCGGCTCATGACCTTCTAGTTTCAATACCAAAAAGGTGCGATTAAAACCCGGCGGCAGGCGCTCGGCGGCGGCCTGTCGCAACAGCGTTTCAATACCAAAAAGGTGCGATTAAAACCCGGATCGGCGCCGTCCGTCTGCCGAGCACGAACGCGAGTTTCAATACCAAAAAGGTGCGATTAAAACGAGGGCGACGTGGTGCGCCGCGAGCGCTTCTGCAAGGTTTCAATACCAAAAAGGTGCGATTAAAACTTCGTCTCGACGCTTAGCACAGTCAGGCTGCGCATCAGTTTCAATACCAAAAAGGTGCGATTAAAACCTCTACGAAGAGCTCGACGCGCGCGTGCGTCGCGAAGGTTTCAATACCAAAAAGGTGCGATTAAAACCGGCGTTGTAGTGATTTACTGGCATAATGCCGGCATTGTTTGTTTCAATACCAAAAAGGTGCGATTAAAACGCTTTTCTTCCCGCCGGCTTTTGAGCGGTCAACCGAGTTTCAATACCAAAAAGGTGCGATTAAAACAGGAGCTGATCACGCTATTGGCCGCCGGGGCCGCACGTTTCAATACCAAAAAGGTGCGATTAAAACGGCTACCGCGCCTACAAAGAGGCGCGCTTCCCGGGCCGTTTCAATACCAAAAAGGTGCGATTATTGACCTTTGTATTTTAAACTAAACGGCTTGTGTATAATTTCGGCCATGAGACCCAAAGGTAGTGCTGAAGCGTTGGAAGTTCGGCGGCGGATCGCTGCCAAGCTGTTGCAAGAGGGGAAAGGCATCCGCGAGGTAGCCCGGCTGGTGGGCGCCTCGCCTTCGGCGGTCCACCAATGGAAGCGGGCCTTGGACAGCCGAGGGCCAGAGGCGTTGAAAGCCAAGCCCCATCCTGGCAGGCCGGCCAAGCTGAGCCTCGAGCAGAAGGCGCAGCTGAAGGAGATCCTGCTGAAGGGGCCGCTGCAGGCGGGCTTTCCCACCGATTTGTGGACGCTGAAGCGGGTGGCCCAGGTGATCGAGCGCCGTTTTGGGGTGAGATACCATCCCGGCCACGTGTGGAAGCTATTGCGTGAGATGGGATGGAGCGCCCAGAAGCCGGAGCGGCGGGCTCGTGAGCGCGACGAGGAGGCGATTTGGCGCTGGCGCGAGGAGGAGTGGCCACGGCTAAAAAAAAGGCCCAGCAGGAAGGCCGGAGCCTCGTACTGATCGACGAGAGCGGTTTTATGCTGCAACCGCTGGTGCGCAGGACCTGGGCTCCCAAGGGACAAACCCCACTCCAATACAGCTGGGACCGCCATGATCGGCTCTCGGTGATCGCTGCCCTCACCGTATCGCCTCATCGTCGGCGCTTGGGGTTGTACTTTCAGATTCATGGACACAACATCCGCTTCGACGATGTGATCGCGTTTCTCTCCTGGGTCCATCGGCACGTGCGGCGCAAACTGATCGTGGTGCTGGATCGTTACAGTGCGCATCGCAAGGCGGTGCGCCTGCTGAAGGAGGCCCGAGCAGACTGGCTCGAAGTGGTCTGGTTGCCGGCCTACGCCCCGGATCTGAACCCGGTGGAGATGGTTTGGAATCACAGCAAGTACAGCACGCTGGCCAACTTCATTCCGGACGACTTGGCTCATCTCGAGCAGGCGGTGACAGCGTCTATCAACGACATTCGTCAAATGCATAGACTTAGACGATCCTTCTTTACCCATGCCGGCCTGGAACTATGAGATGTTCTTTTAATTTAGCGAAACTCAATAAAGTCATAAGCCTTGTCGGCATGCACCTTGTCCGGGCGTTTGCGGGGCGCCCCTCGCGGCTGCTTGATCCGAGGAATTGCATCGATCAGCGCCTCGAAAACCATCGAGTCATGCCNGTTGGCTGCNGTGATCATNACCGCCAGCGGNGTGCCGCGTCGGTCTACCACAAGATGGCGNTTTGTGCCCGCTTTGCCACGATCNGCNCGGACGCATCNGGCNTCCGGATNCGGCCCGNTATGCGCCCCCTTTTTGCGGCTGGGATGCTCTGGGNATCCACNGNCGCTCGACTCCAGTCCANCTGGCNGGCATCCCCNAGACGGCATNNAGCAGCACTTCGTGGANNCGCTTCCAGACGCCGGCCTCATTCCAGTCGCGCAGACGGCGCCAGCAGGTCATGCCACTGCGGCAGCCGAGCTCCTGGGGCAGCAGCTTTTGAGTACGAAAGGATGCCGGTGAGAGCGGCGCGATCAGGGATACGAGGCATTCCGCCGCGGGATTTGGGGGGCTCGGGAGGCAAGAGCGATTCAATGACCGCCCAGAGTTCGTCGGATACAAGAGGTTTCGCCATGTTGCGTGACCCCCGCTTACTCAATTAGGTTTTGCTAGAATCTCTTAATCTTGTCGCTAAATTCATGACGAAGTGTCCGTTCAATAGCTTCCTCCAGAGTAAATCTGGGGACAAACCCTAATCTATAAATATTTTCGCAGGAGATTTGGGTTGCTGAACACAATTTTTTTACTCTCTGGCTACTAATGGAAAAGTCTCTTTTAAAGATTTTTGATAAAAAATCAAACATCAATCCACATCCCAATGCTACACTGTAAGGAATTGAAATGGAGGGAACTTTTAATCCCGCAATTTTCTTGATAATCACTGTAAGCTCTTTGATACTCAAATCTGGCTTATCCGCATAATTGAAAACGTATTTATTTCCCTCTTTCAGTTTAAGAACAAACACTAAAAAATCAGCGATATTTTCAACATATCCAATAGATTTCTTATTATCTCCTCTGCCAATTATAAAATATTTTTTTTCCAAAACAAATTTCATAAAATTATATATATTTCCTCTATTCCCTTCTCCAAATATAGCTGCAGGTCTCACAATAATCAACGTGCGCCTATTATCCTCATTATACCATCGATCATAAACTTTTTCAGCTTGAAGTTTGCTTTTACCATAATCATTGAAAGGATTAGAAGGAGTTGTTTCAGTAGAGATATTATTATGCAATCCATAAATTGCCGCACTACTCACAAACACTATTTTTTTTACATTATACAATTTAGCGACATGAACAACATTCTGAGATCCCAAGACATTAACTTCATAATAAAGTGAGGAAGGATAAACATTGTCCTTATGCTCAGCAGCAAGATTGAATATAATATCAACTTCTCCTCCGTGTTTTAACAACATCTCCAAATCTCTAACATCTCCAATAACAGTAAGATATGGATGTTTTTTGGACTCCATGATGTCGTAATTTTTAACATCATAACCACTACTCAGTAATCTATCAATTAATCTAGAACCGATAAAGCCACTACCACCGATTACCAACACCCTTTTCTTTCTCATGGCCTTCCTCCTATTGCAGCTCTTATTGTCTCTAAGTATCTTTTTATCACAATATGATCACTAAAAGACTGAATTACCCGATTTCTTCCTTGCTCCCCCATTAATCTTAACTTATACTTGGGAGTTTGTATAGCAATTTTCATTTTAAAATACAAATCTTCAGCATCTCCAGGTCTACATAAAAAACCTGTGACTCCGTCCTCTACAATCTCTTTACACCCAGCAACATCTGTTGCAATAATTGGCTTACCCATACTTGCCGCTTCAAGCAAGGAACGCGATAAGCCTTCCCGGTAACTGGGCAACACCACACAATCAACTTGACTGATTATTGGTCTAACATCATCGAAACAACCCATATATCTGATAATCCCTTCACGGTGCCACTGATTAATAAGTTCCATAGGCACTGAGCTTGGATGATTTCCTCCTGGAAAGCCTATTACCCAGAATTCAGCATTATTATACTCAGCAAGTATTTTTCGAGCAGCTTCAACATATTCCCATATTCCCTTATCCCATAATAATCGTGCGGACAACAAAAAACGGAAAGATTTTTGCTGATCCTTCATCTCATTAACTTCTTCTGAAACAGGCTGGAAATAATTAACATCTATTCCTGTTCCCGGAACCAAAACAATACGATCTAAATCTACTATTTTTTTCTGAATAAAAAAATCAGAATCTTCATTATTCAAAAAAAATACCTTAAATGATTTTTTCAAACTTATCTTATACAAAATGATAACTATTTTTGTTACCCAGCTTCTTATTATAAAAGAATAACCAAGACCAGATACAGTAGATATCGATGGAATCTTCAACATCCTACACACCAATCCCCCATAAATATTAGGTTTGATTGTATATCCCAAAAAAACAGAAGGTCGCTCCTTAAGTAGAATGGTAAACAATTTAGCAAAATACAAAATATCTTTGAGCGGATTAAGTCCTCTTCTATTTATCTTGACATCATAAACTTTTCCATATTTCGATAAAATTTTCGAATACTTTCCTTCTTTCGGAGCTATTATTATCAGGTCATACTCTTCGCTTAATCTTTTTACCAAATTCATCAAAAAGTTTACTATATACCATGAAGTATTTGATGCTATTGCGATTTTATTTTTCTTCTTCTCCATATAATTCACTCATATTCGTTTACTCCTCCCCCCCTTCTATAACTTTCTGACCTTGTTTTTTGTTTTAGGTAATCAATCAAGACACTTAATATGACAGAGCTCCATAATAAGAGAAAGCCATTGATCAAGAATCTCATCAAGAGTAAATCGCCGCCAAGCTTCTTTAGAAGGGAAGATAGGGTTTGCTAGTTGGTCAAGAATAGCCTTTGCCAAGGCCGACACATCGCCCACAGGCACTAGCTTACCCCATCTCCCCTCCTCTAAAATTTCCCGTGGCCCTGACGGACAGTCGGTCGCCACAACAGGCACCCCTGAGGCTATAGCCTCAATAAGCACTGTAGGTAAACCTTCCCACTTGCTACTCAATACAAAGAGATTGGCCTGTGCCATGTGGGNCGGCAAGTTCTTTACGAAACCAGGCAAACTTACATACTCTGAAAGATTCCAAGACTTGACAAGGGCTTCCAAGCGACTACGCTCAGGTCCTTCACCAAAAATGATGAGCCGGGCTTTCTTCTGCTCCAATACTAGACGAAAAGCGCGTAATAGCGTAGCAAAGTCCTTTTGTAGAGTTAACCTCCCCGCCGCTACCAATATAGGTTCTTGCATTTTATAGAAGGGGTGCTCAGATGGAGCCTTCCTCCGCGTCCAAAAAGATGGGGTAATCACAGGATTGTAAATAGTGAGCACCTTCTGAGGAAGTAGCCGATAAGTTCGCAAAGTATCTTCGGCCACCTCATTTGACACAGCTACAATCTTGTCCGCCCAACGATATGGAAATCGTGCCCAAGCAGGAAAACTTCGCAGAAAAGGATCTTTCTGATTAGAGTAGTGCTTTGAAGGAGTGTTTTGCTCCGAAATTATAAGTTTGTACGCCGACGAGCCCATCACCTGTTTGGTCAAGGCGGCAAAAACAGAAGGAGTTTCCAGCGTTGCGATGACGACATGAGGCTTTCTAGTCCAAATGTACTGAGCGAAAGCGGGAAGACTATATCTAGGACGTCGAGCCTTAAGATCTACTAATGAAATGGTTTTTGCTTTTGCTTCTTCTAGATATTTGCCCGCAAACCTCGTAAGCACCAGTTCCACATTGCATCTTTGAGAAAGCCCTTCCGCAAGGTTAAGCATCGCACGCTCAGCACCACCACCACTAAGATCGGGCATAAATAAAGTAACACGTAAGCTTTCTCCTTTCATCTCCGTGACCTCCCAAAAGGCAGCTTGTTCGTATGAGAAAGATAAAAAAGTATAGCACCCAGTTGCCACGCTTCCACCAGCACTACTGCACCTGCCATACCTAAGGCCCCCAACCTATGGGCCAAGAATGGGGCAAGGAAAAGATTCAAAAGCCCTGCGCTCACGATGACACCGTTGAAAGCCCGGTCCATCCCCCAGGCCAACATCCACTGAACTCCCATAGCAAAGGAAAGGGCGATAAGAGGTAAGAGCAGACTCAGAATCCGCATTAGGGGTACGGCTCTCTCGTAGCCAGGTCCCAAAAGGAGCCACACAGCCCAGGGAGCAAAGAGAACCACAAGAAGAGCGCCCAAGATCCCCAAAAGAAACATGAAGAGGATCGTACGAGAAGCAAGCCGATAGGCTTCTGCAGGATGGGAGCGGACGAGGTGAGAAAAACGAGGCAGGAAGACCCGATTCCAGGGCTCCATCATTCCTAAGAGGGCCTTAGTAAGCCGCTCAGCTCCAGCGTAGAGTCCTACCTGGGCTGGGGTAACGAAAAAGCTCAAGATAAGAGGATTGGCCACCGTGTAAAGGCTCACGGCCATGCGAAAGAAGAAAAGATTCCAGCCTAGGCGAAGATATAGAAAAGCATCCTTGAGGTTAGGAAAACGGAAACCCATTTCTCGGAAGAGCCACAAGTGTCCAACAAGGCTCGTAAGGGAAGCTGCTATTCCGTTCAGAAAAAGAGGAAGGTAAGCCTCTTCAGGCTCCCGCACCAAGAGGAAGACTCCCAAGGTAGCAAGGCTCCGGGTGAGGACCTCCAGCAGAGCCACACTCCGCATGCGCTCAAGGCCTTGGAAGAACCAAACTGGACTGTTCCCCCAAGCGATGGCCCAGAAGAGGGCTGAGAAAACTATCTTTTCTTGCTGCCTAAGGGCCGGAAGCTGGAGGGCAAGAAGCGCTAAGAGGCTGGCGGGAAGGACAAGCAGAAGCCTCGCTCCAAAGACTCCAGAAAAGATGTTGGTCAAAACCTCCTTCTCTCCCCGGTGCCTCGCTACCTCACGAGTACCCGAAAGAGCGAAGCCATACTCTACGAGAGGCTGAAGATAGAGCGCCAAGGATTGGCCTATAGCGAGAAGACCAAAGCCCTGGGGCCCCAAAACTCGAGAGAGATAAGGTAAGGTGACAAGTGGAAAAAGATAATTTGCTCCCTGAACAAGGTAAAGGTATATGAGATTACGACCTAAAGAAGAGGAAAAAAGCTTACGTATCCGAAGCATTACTTCAATAAAGCTTTCGTTCAAGCTGTAATGGGATAAAACTTGTTTCAAAAGTCTTAAATCTCCCTGGATGAAAACAGGGGTATCAAGACCCTATACACCAGTAACCCGCTCTGCCACCTAAACCAACTTCAAAAGCTGCATTTTTTCTCTCAAGGTCTGTTCTTCAACTTATATGTGATCGCTGATTTACCGATACACGATGGCGCCATACACCTCATAATCCAGTACGATGGGGCAGACACAGCGATCTGCCCCTGTGTAGTAGGGAGGTCGTCGTTTGCCCGGTAGAGACACATCGCAGTGCGCACCCGTGCTTGCTCATATGCACCATGATGCTTGGGAAATCGTATGAAGTTTATTTTTGTTAGCGCTGACATCATAAAGTTAGAGTTAAAAATCATTATGTAAACGGCTGAAAATAGGCCAATCTTTCACTTAGGCCATCCCGGAACTGAAGTACTCCGAATCTGGGCCAGAACACGAGCAGCTACTTCCCGCTGCTCCTCCGTCAGAGGCATCCCCTTTCGGACAAACGGACGATGTTGTTGTTTGACTATAGCCAATCCACGCAACACCACACTCTTGCCTATAGAACGAAGATACAACGCCAATGTAGGCCCCCATCCCAGTCGATTTGGTGCATACCGAAGCAAAACTTTTCGTTCTGATCGATAGCTCTCTAAAAAGGCCTGCACCCGAATCCCTCCTGCGAAGCGGTAAAAATACAGAGGATCGCTCACATATCGAATGCAGGTCTGTCCCCAAGTGCGCACAAACAGTTCTCGGTCTTCAGCTCGCGGATACCGGGGATCATAAGGATGCGCCAGAAACCAATGTCGCCGTCCGGCAATGGTCGGATGAATTACCGCACCCCATTTTAAAATATTTTTCAGCCCTTCTGTCCCAGTTGCATGCCGACCAAAATCCCAGAAGCTTACCGGTTGGCCTACAACATCCAGCACAATTGCCGCGGTAGCTACAATATCTACCTCAGTTGCCTGTTCAAGAATGTCTATCTGTCGCTGCAGTCGTTCTGGATGCATCAGGTCGTCCGCGTCCATTCGGACCAAATATTCACCCGAAGCGAATTGGGCAATCTGATTTAGCCGGGCCACCAGTCCACGGTGCACCCCATCACAGAAAATCCGTACTCTTGAATCCTTAATACGGGCCACCCGTTCGACTGAACCGTCATCTGACCCATCATCAATCAGGAGCAGTTCCCACTCCTGATAAGTCTGAGCAAAAATAGAGCGAATCGCCTCTTCAAGCCAAGGTCCTGGATTTCTAAAGGGCAATCCTATAGTTACAAGTGGCCTACGCATTCAGGTCACGATTACTGTTATTTCCAGAAGCCCAACCAATTGAAAAATTAAAAAGCGGGGCGTCCGGTCCGCTACCGGACGCCCCGTTACCTATAAAACACCCTCTTGCCAGGCTTCAGGCTACCGGCTCGGCCTGGCGGATCACTTCGTCGGAGGTGATCAGATGCACGCCGGCCGCCTTCATCTCTTCCCAGGCGCGCGCCAGCGAGCCGTTCGTGTCGATACCGCGCGTGGCGTCGGTGACCACGTACACGTCAAAGCCCAGCCGGCGGCCGTCCAGCGCCGACCACTTCACGCAGAAGTCGGCTGCCAGCCCGACCACGTACAGCGTCGTGATGCCCCGCTCCTTCAGATAACCGGCCAGGCCCGTCGTGGTCTGCTTGTCGTTTTCGTAGAAAGCCGAGTAGGAGTCGATCTCCTTCCGGAATCCTTTCCGGATGATGAGCTGCGCGCGCGTGGTGTCCAGCTCCGGATGAAAATCGGCGCCCGGCGTGCCCTGCACGCAGTGATCCGGCCAGAGCACCTGTTCGCCGTAGCTGAGCTGGATCGTCTCGAACGGTTTTTTGCCGGGATGCGCCGAGGCAAACGACCAGTGGCCCGCCGGATGCCAGTCCTGCGTCAGGATGATGTTCTCAAAATACGGACTCAGCCGGTTGATCACCGGAACGACGGCATCGCCTTCGGGTACCGGTAGGGCGCCCCCCGGGCAGAAGTCGTTCTGCACGTCCACAACCAGCAGCGCCTTCATGGCTCCCCCCGAATGTCTGGTGAACGGTTCCGCCTCCCTAAAAGAAGCGAAGCGAGTCGGGCAAATGTTCCGAAGCCTTGACGTATGTTTCAAAAACGTATACTATTAAAGCAGATAGGATGTCAAACCTCCCCCGCGGTAAAACCATGACCCCCCACCCGTCCGCCATGCCCTGCACGCCGGAGCTGGCGCGCACCATGGCCGAAGTTTTCGAACGCCAGCGGCGGCACCATGCCGCCATCCGTAACCGCACGGTGCGCGAGCGGCGGCGCCAGCTCATCCGCCTGCGTGAGGCCGTGCTGGACCACCGCGAAACCATCCGGGCGGCGCTCTGGGCCGATTTCCGGAAGCCACCGCTGGAGGTGGACCTTACCGAAATCGCCCCCGTG
>Ga0065723_100175_pt1 | contig 11871 bp, 9 predicted proteins | sample TheenrcuSG05Z960_FD_59110 | JGI IMG/M metagenome (GOLD analysis project Ga0065723, IMG submission 59110) | Thermophilic enrichment culture from UC Davis - Sample SG0.5Z960 | ecosystem: Engineered > Solid waste > Grass > Composting > Bioreactor | place: USA: University of California, Davis
CGTCCCGCACGCCCCCTCGCGCGCTGCCGTCGCTCGCGACCCCTCGCGCGTCGTCGCCCGGCGCCCCTCGCTCGCGCGCCTCGGCGAGCTCCAGCCGCAGGCGCTCCAGCGCCGGCGGGTCGATGAGGTCGGCCATCTTCACGTCGGCGAAGACGTCGTGGACGAGCAGGGTGGTGCGCACCCACATGCCGTTGACGCTGCAGTAGCCCTTGCGCTGCTGGGTGGCGCAGCTCTGCCGCGTCTGGCAGGTGTCCATCAGCACCGGCCCGGAGACGGTCTGGATCACGTCGAGCAGGGAGACCTCGGCCGGGTCGACGACGAGTCGCACGCCGCCGGTGCGCCCGGGTCGGCTCTCGACGTAGCCGGCCTTCGCCAACCGGGCCAGCACCTTCGCCAGGAAGGCGGGCGGGAACTGCAGGTCCTCCGCGATGCGGGCGTTGCTGGCGCCGGGGTTCTCGGCCAGGTAGACGATCACGTGCACGGCGTAGCTCTCCTCGCGGCGCAGGAGGGTCCGCGCGCCGCCAGGTGCTGCCGGTGAGACCCGTTCCACGGCCGGATGCTAGCACCGGCCTGCGGCGCCTCTGGGTCGCTCCAGTCGGGGTCGCCGCCGCGCCGGTGGCCGGGGCCCGTTCCGCTGCGCGTGGTCGGGGCCCGTTCCGCCGCACGTGGTGGGGGCCTGTTCCGCTGCACTTGGTGGGGGCTCGGTCCGGTTCGCCGGCGGCCCGGGCCCAGCGTCCGCGCGGCAGGCGCCGTTCCTCGCCCCCGCTGGACATCTGTCCCTTATGCGTCGGGCACCCGCGCCACTAACTTGGACATAGATGTCCGGATTTAGTCGCGATGCGCGGCCCGGTCAGTGAGGAGCCAGAGGATGACCGGCTCGAGGAGGAAGGCCATGAGAGACAAGAGCGGGAACCTGCCCGTCGCGGCGATCGTCGGGGGCGCCGCCCTCGTCGTCGCGCTGGCCGTCGTGGTCGCCCTGTTCGGCGGCCGCGGCGTCACCGCCGCCGCACCGCCGCTCGGCGACCCCCAGGTGCAGCACACGCTGGCCGAGACGCCGGCCCACACCACCCACGACCTGACGATCAACGCCGTGTGGGCCGACCGCCCGCTGCGCGCCGACGCCGAGGACCAGGTCCCGGTCGAGGAGCTGCCGGTGTTCGACGCCGTCCTGGGCTACGCGCCCCACGCGGCCCCGCCCGTGGACCGCGACTACCGCGCCCACGTCCGGGTGGAGCTCGAGGTCGTCGAGAAGGTGATGGAGCTCGCCGACGGCGTCGAGTACCGCTTCTGGACGTTCGGCGGCAGCGTGCCCGGGCCGATGGTCCGCGTGCGCGAGGGCGACTACGTCACCTTCACGCTCCAGAACCACCCCTCGAGCCTGTTCCCGCACAACATCGACCTGCACGCCGTCAGCGGGCAGGGCGGCGGCGCCGAGGCGACGCTGGTGTCGCCCGGCCAGCAGGCGACGTTCTCCTTCACCGCCCTGAACCCGGGCGTGTACGTCTACCACTGCGCCACGGCCCCGGTCGGGATGCACATCGCCAACGGCATGTACGGCCTCATCGTCGTCGAGCCGAAGGAGGGCTTCCCGGCCGTCGACCGCGAGTACTACGTGATGCAGGGTGACTTCTACACCAAGGGCGACTTCGGCGAGCGCGGCTTCCAGGAGTTCGACATGATGCGCGCGATCGACGAAGACGCCGCCTACGTGGTGTTCAACGGACGCGTCGGGTCGCTCACGGGCGACAACGCGCTGCAGGCCAAGGTCGGCGAGACCGTGCGGCTCTTCGTCGGCAACGGCGGCCCGAACCTCACGAGCAGCTTCCACGTCATCGGCGACGTGTTCGACCGCGTCTGGGTCGAGGGCGGCGCGATGGTCAACCGCGACATCCAGACCACCGTGATCCCTGCCGGCGGCGCGACCGTGGTCGAGTTCGACACGAACGTCCCGGCCTCGCTCACCCTGGTCGACCACGCGATCTTCCGCGCCTTCAACAAGGGCGCCATCGGCAGCCTGGTCGTGACCGGCGACGAGGACCACGTGGTCTACAGCGGCCGCGTAGACATCAGGCCCTACGACCCCGAAGCCAAGGCCGGCCACTGACCGCCTGACCAGACGAGAGGACCCGAGATGACCCGCCTCGCCGCCACCCTGCTCGCGCTCGCCGCCCTGGCCGCCCTCTCCGGCGCCGGCGCCGAGGCCGCGGAGCCCGCGCCCAGCGCGATGGTGCAGGTGCCCGGCGGCGAGGTGGCACTCCTCTTCCCCGTCGAGGGCGAGGACCTGGTGACGGTGGCGCCGTTCGCGATCGACGCGACGCCGGTGACCAACGCCCAGTTCCTCGCCTTCGTGCGGGCGCACCCGGAGTGGGCCCGCGGCGCCGTGCCGCGCGTGTTCGCCGGCGAGGCCTACCTCGCCCACTGGGGCGAGGACGGCGACCTCGGCACGGCCGACCCTGACGCGCCGGTGACCAACGTCTCCTGGTTCGCCGCCGCCGCCTACTGCGAGGCGCGCGGCGCGCGCCTGCCCACCGAGGCAGAGTGGGAGCTCGTCGCCCGCGCCGGCGAACGCCTCACCGACGGCTACCTCGAGCCCGGCTACCGCGAGCGCGTGCTCGCCCTGGTTACCGGCCGCGCAGCGGTGCCGGGCCCCGTCGGCCGCGGCGAGGTGAACGCCTACGGCGTGCGGGACATGCACGGCCTGGTGTGGGAGTGGGTGTTCGACGTCGGGGCCGCGATGAACACCGCCGACAGCCGCGCGGTGGGAGACCGCCGCCTCCTGCTCCTGTGCGGCGGCGGCTCGACCGGCGCCTCCGACACCAGCGACTACGCCGCCTTCCTGCGCTACGCGTTCCGCAGCGGCCTCAGCGGCGACTACGCCGGCGGCGGCCTCGGCTTCCGCTGCGCCTCGTGAGAGGACCGAAGATGCCCCGCACCCTCCGCGCCCTGGCCCTGGCCGCGCTCGCCGCCCTCGCCCCGCTCCTGGCCGCCTGCGGTGAGGAAGGTGCGGCCGCGCCGGCCCCTACGGAAGACCGTGTCCTCGCCGTCCATGGCGCACACGCTGGCACGGGTGGAGCGCACGCCGCCTCGGCCCACGGGGCGTACGCCGCGCCGGTCTCGGCCAGAGCCGAGGTCGCCTCGGCCGCCCACCACGCTGTCCACGGCGAGGCCCTGCCTGCCGGGGAGCTGCCGGGCACCTCGCTCTTCCACCTCGCCAGCGCCTGGACGGACCACCGCGGCCGGTCCTTCGCCCTGCCGGAGCTGAGGGGCCGCCCCTCGGTGTTCGTGATGTTCTACGGCGACTGCACGACCGCCTGCCCGCTGCTGGTGAAGGCCGCGCAGGACATCGAGGCCGCCCTGCCGGAGGACCTGCGCGAGGAGGTCGGCTTCGTGATGGTCACGTTCGCCACCGAGGCCGACACGCCCGAGAAGCTGCGCGCCTACGCCGCCGCCAAGGGCCTCGACCGCGAGAACTGGCGCTGGCTCGTGGGCTCACCACTGCAGACGCGGCAGCTCGCCGCCCTCCTGGGCGTGCAGTACCGCGACCTCGGCAACGGCATGTTCGCCCACTCGAACGTGGTGACGGTGCTCGACCGCGAGGGCGTGCCGCTGGCGCGCATCGAGGGGCTCGGCGCCGACCCGGGGCCGGCGGTGGGCGCGCTGCTGCGCGCGTTCTGAGCCGCTTACCCCTGCCTCAGCTCGTCGACCGCGTCCCTGACGCGACCGCCGGCCTGCGCTAGGGCAGCCCGCGCCGCGCCCTCCGCCACGCCCGCGAGGCCCATGACGATCGCGACGCGTATGTCGCGGCCCGAGGCCTCCAGCAGGGCGCGCGCCTCCTCGACGCTCCGCCCCGTGGCCCGCGCGACGATGCCGGCCGCCCGCTGCACGAGCTTGGCGTTGAGCGGCCGCATCCCCACCATGAGGTTCTCGTAGGCGCCGCCCAGGCGGACCATCACCGCCGTCGACAGCGCGTTCAGGGCGGCCTTCTGGGCGGTGCCCGCCGACAGGCGAGTGGAGCCGGCCAGCACCTCCGGGCCGGTGTCGAGGAGCACGCCCACGTCGGCGGCCTCCAGCAGCGGGCTGCCCGGGTTGTTGGCGATGCCGACGGTGAAGGCGCCGAGCGCCTTGGCGCGCTTCACGGCCGCGACCGTGTAAGGCGTGCGCCCGCTGGCCGCGACGCCGACGACCGCGTCGGCGCTGTCCACGCCCGCGCGCTCCAGGTCGGCCACCGCCGCTTCCACGTCGTCCTCGGCGCCCTCCTTCGCCTTCGTCTGGGCCTCCCCGCCCCCCGCCATCAGCACGACGGTGTCCTCGAAGCCGAACGTGGGCGCCAGCTCCGCGGCGTCCTGCACGCACAGACGCCCCGACGTGCCCGCGCCGACGTAGACGAGGCGTCCGCCCGCCGCCAGCCGCGACTCCACGCCCTCGGCCGCGCGCGTCAGCGCGGGGACGGCCCGCTCCACGGCGGCGATGGCCCGCGCGTTCGCCTCCGTGACGGCCTCGATGATGCGCCTCGCCTCCCAGGTGTCGAGGCCGGCGTAACGCGGGTCGATCCCTTCGGTGCTCACACGTCTCCTCCGCTCCTGACTACGGGCAGGGTCGCCTGCGCCCGCTGGTACGTGCGCCACGCCCGCGCGCCCAGGCGCCCGTAGAAGGCGCCCAACGTCGTCCAGTTGATGATCGCGTCGGTCACGCCCCGGCGGTGCAGCGCCTCCGCCGCGCCGCGCACCAGGGCCAGCCCGACGCCGCCGCCCCGTACCTCGGGCGCGACCCCCAGTGGCCCGATCGCGCCGAGGCTCCCGCCGGGGACCTCGCGCACGAGGGCCTGGGACCAGTGGAGGCCGGGAGAGGTGACGCTCTCGCCGCCCAGGAACGCGACGCAGAACCCCTCGGCACCTGCCGAGGCGCCGGACGGGTGCGCCGGAGTGCGCTCTACCGTGAAGACCGTCGCGCCGCCGGAGACGTAGGCCGCCAGCTCCTCGGCCCAGCGGCCGGGGAAGGCTCGCTCGACGAACGCCAGCGCGCCCTCGGGGTCGTCGTCGCGCAGCCGCCAGCCCTCGGGGAGGGGAGCCGGCGGGAGGGGCACGCGGAGGTCCAAGTGGAGGTCGTGCTCGAGCGCGCCGAAACGCGCGCCGCGGCGCCGGAGCAGCCGCCACGCCGTCGGTGGCGCCTCCATCGGGACGCCCGGCAAGAGGTGGTCGCCGTCCGACCCGAAACGCACCTCGCGGGCGCCCGCCGCCGTGAGGAGGTCCAGCAGCGCGTCGAGGAGCGCCGAGCCCACGCCGCGCCCCTGGTAACCGGCCGCGACGGCGAGCGACGACACCCAGGCCACGCCCGCGGGCTGCCAGGGCGAGGCGGGCACCTTGCCGTGCGCGTAGCCGACGAGCTCGCCGTGGGCGAAGGCGCCGAGCAGGAGGGAGGGATCGTGATGGCGTGAGGCCAGCCGTTCGCGCCAGAGGCGCTCGGCGAGCGGGTACGGGTTCGTCGGCAGGTGGGCCCAGGCGGCGTTCCACAGCTCGGGCACCCGCCGGGCCTCGGCCCCCGAGAGGGGCCGCACCTGCACGGGAAGGCCAGGGGCGCCGCGGCGATCGGCCTCGGGAGCGGCGGACGGCTCGGCGCCGGCGGCCGGCTCCGCGGCGGTGCTCGCCCCTGAGCGGCCGTGAGGCGCGGCGGGGTCCGCCGGCCGACCCTCGTCAGAACGCACGGAGGTCCAGGGCCATGCGGTAGATGTCGCCGCGGTAGGCGCTGCGCACGTACTCGAAGGGGCGGCCGTCGTGGCCGTGCGTGGTGCGCTCCAGCGCGAGCACGGGCACGGAGCGCGCGATGCCGAGCACGCGGCACTCGTGCTCCGTGGGCAGGCGCGCGGCGATCGTCTGCCGCGCCCGGGACGGCCTGATGCCGAACTGGCTCTCGAGCGTCCGGTAGAGGCTGCCGGTCTCGGCCAGCTTCTCGAGGGACAGACCGGCGAGGTCGCTGCGCAGGTACGCGTCCTGGAGGGCGAAGGGCTCGCCCGTGGCGGTGCGGAGGCGCGTGAGCCTCAGCACCGGCGTCCCGACCTCGTGGCCGAGCGCCTGGGCCGCCTGCTCGTCGGCCGGCACGACCTCGGCGGCGAGGAGCTGGGCGCCCGGCTGGAAGCCGAGGTGACGCGCCTCGTCGGTGAAGCCGAGGACCCGGTCGATGACCTGCTCCACCGGCCGGGGCTTCACGAACGTGCCGGAGCCCTGCCGCTGCTCGACGACCCCGGCGGCGACAAGCTCCTCGAAGGCGCGCCGCACGGTCATGCGGGAGAGGCCCAGGCCCACGGCGAGGCCGCGCTCCGACGGCAGGGCCGCGCCGGCCGGGAGCAGGCCGACAGCGATAGCCTTGGCGAGCTGGTCGCGGAGCTGGAGGTAGGCGGGGGTGGGCAGCGACTTGTCGACGGCGAGCTCGAGGCCGCCGGCGCGCGTGACCGTGGCTTGCCCCCCGCGGCCCGCGGGCGCCCTTGCCGTCGTCCGCTCCTCAACCGTGCTGCCGGTCATCCGCTCAGCCTCCTCGCCCCCGGCTCCCCACGCACCGGTCACCTGCTTCCGTCGTGGCCTCTTCCGCGTCGCTGCGTACCACTTCTATACCATCCTGGGCGCGGTCGCCGTCGCCCTCCGGGGAGCGGGAGCGGTACCGCGCGGTCGTCCCGATGGGTCGGCGGTCCTCCGCGTGACGGGCGGGGCCTCAGCGGTCCGTGAGCGGCCACACCTGGCCGGGCGACTCGCCGGTGTGGGCTGACCCGTTCTCGCCGCTGCGAGCCTGACCGTTCCTTAATGCCACGCCCGGACCCCTTGTGAGTGGTACAGGGCTGGTCTATCCTGGCTGCGCCGTTCGCGAAGGCGAAGCTTTGGAGGTACCGGATGCACCGTAGAACCCTCTTGACCGTCCTGGTGGCGGCGGCGTTCGCTCTGCCAGGCGCGGCCCTGGCGCAGCCGAAGGTCGTCGACTACCCGGGTCTCGGCATCGAGCCGGGCACCGTCGGCGGCAGCCTCACGCTGCCCCTCGGCTCCGCTCCGCCCACCTTCCTCTACTACGCGCAGATCGACAACTCCACGCAGACCCTGACGGGTCAGGTCTTCGACTCGCTCGTCGAGTTCAACCTCGAGACCTACGAGCTCGAACCGGCGCTCGCCGAGAGCTGGGAGGTCAGCGAGGACGGCACCGTCTACACCTTCCACCTTCGCGAGGGCGTGACCTGGCACGACGGCACGCCGTTCACCTCGGCCGACGTCGTGTTCACCTACGAGAACATCATCGCGAACCCCGAGGCGCGCGCCGGCGACGCCGCCCAGTTCACGTTCACGGTCGACGGCGAGCCGCGCCAGGTGACGTTCGAGGCGCCCGACGAGCGCACGGTCGTGATGACCCTGCCGGCTCCGTCGGCGGCCTTCCTGCTGCAGCAGCGCTTCCCGATCATGCCGAAGCACAAGCTGCTGCCCTTCAGCGTCGAGGGCGGCGCCGCCCCCGGCGACATCAACAACGCCTGGCCGACCGACGTCGACCTCTCCGAGGTCGTCGGCACCGGGCCGTTCATGTACCAGAGCTACACGCCGGGCCAGCTCGTCGTGCTGCGGCGCAACCCGAACTACTGGAAGCAGGACGTGAACGGCACGCAGCTCCCCTACGTCGAGGAGCTCCGCTTCCTCGTGGTGCAGGGGACCGAGGCGCAGACGGCCCAGTTCCTGGCCGGCAACCTCGACCAGCTCAACATCTCGGGCGCGCAGTTCCCGAACTTCAAGGACCTCGAGCTCCAGGGATCGGGCTTCAAGGTCGTGGTCAGCGACGCGCTCTTCGGCTCGCCGCCCCACATCGCCTTCAACTTCGACGACCCGACGTTCGGCGAGCTGTTCTCGAACCACGAGTTCCGCCGCGCGATGGAGTTCGCGGTGAACCGCCAGCGCGTGATCGACGACGTCTACAACGGCCTCGCCACGCTGCCCGGCACCCCGACCGCCCCGGCGAACGCGCAGTTCTACGAGGACACGACCGGCCTGTTCAACATGTTCGACCTCGAGGCGGCGGCCGCGGCGCTCGACGCCCTGGGCGTGGTCGACAGCGACGGCGACGGCATCCGCAACATGCCGAACGGCGGCCCGAACCTCCAGTTCGGCCTGACCTACGCCTCCGACTCGCAGACGTTCACCGACATCGCCACGATCATCCAGAACGACTTCGGGCAGATCGGCGTCAGGGTCGACCTGGTGGCGGTCCAGAACGCGGCGCTGCTCTCGACCGGCCTCGCCGGCGACTACCAGTCGATCATCGTCGCCCTCGGCAACCAGCCCGACCCCGAGCTCCGCAAGCCGATCTGGCAGCCGGGCGGCTCGCTCTACTACTGGCACCGCTCGACCCAGCCGGCCGAGCCGGGCGGCCAGCCGAACTTCGACGCGATGTTCGACTGGGAGCGCCGCATCTACGAGATCTTCGACCAGGGCACGGTCATGGTCGACCAGGAGGCGCGCGCCGAGCTCTACCGCGAGTGGCAGCGCCTCAACGCCGAGTACGCGCCGGTGATCATGATCGCCAAGCCCACCAACGTCGCCGCCGTGTGGGACCACGTCGGCAACTTCGTCTACAGCCTGGGCGTGATCCCCGGCTACAACCCCGTCCCGCTCTACACCGTCTCGCGGTGACGAAGCGGCGGTAGAGTCGCGGTAGGTCCAGGACCGGGCCGGGCGAGGCGCCACCTCGCCCGCCCGGTCCTCTAGGTCGGCCGCAGGGCCGGGGGAGACGCGTCCTCCTGCGCCCGCGGCCCTAGCCGAAGCGGTCTGAGGGGCCCGGCGGCGGAAGCCGGGCGGAGGGCGTGGAGGCCCCGTGTTCGTCTACGTGATCAGGCGCATCGCGGTCATGGTCCCGACGCTGTTCCTGGTGTCGGTCGTCTGCTTCTTCGTCATCCAGATCGCGCCCGGCTCGTTCACCGACCGCTACCTCGAGGACCCGCGCATGAGCCCCGCCCAGGTCGCGCGCATCCAGCAGCAGCTCGGCCTCGACAGGCCGCCGCACGAGCAGTACCTGCGCTGGGTCGCCGGCATCGTCACGCGCGGCGACTTCGGCTTCAGCTTCTTCGCCAACCGGCCCGTCTGGAGCGTGATCGGCGAGCGACTGTGGTGGACGGTCCTCGTGGCCGGCATCACGATGGCCTTCGCCTGGCTCGTGGCCGTGCCCCTGGGCATCGTCACCGCGCTGAGGCGCAACGGCGTCACCGACTTCCTCGCCAGCTTCCTCGGCTACATCGGCCTGGCCACGCCCGACTTCCTGGTGGCGCTCCTGCTCGTGTCGCTGGTGCTGCAGTCCGGCGGCACGAACGTGGGCGGCCTGTTCAGCCCGCGGTACATCGACGCGCCGTGGAGCTGGGGCCGCTTCGTCGACTTCCTCAACCACATGTGGATCCCGGTGCTGGCCATCGGCACCGGCAGCATCGCCGCTGTGATGCGCCAGATGCGCGCGAACCTGCTCGACGTCCTGAACGCCGACTACGTGCGCACGGCCCGCGCCAAGGGCCTGCCCCACCGCCGCGTGATCAACAAGCACGCGGTCCGCACGGCGCTGAACCCGCTGGTCTCGCTGGCGGGCCTGAGCCTGCCCGAGCTGATCAACGGCACGATCATCGCCAGCATCGTGCTGAACCTGCCGACGATAGGGCCGCTGCTCTACGACTCGCTGATCAACAAGGACCAGTACGTGGCGATGTCGCTGCTGCTCCTCTCGAGCGTGCTGCTGATGGTGGGCAACCTGCTCGCCGACGTCGCCCTCGCCTGGATCGACCCGCGGATCCGCTATGACTGAGCGCCGCGCCAGACCCGCGGCGGCCGGACGCCGCGCGGGGCCCGCCCACCAGGCGCCTCACGGGGGCCGCCCGTGAGCGAGCCCGAACGGCTCAGGCGCCGCCGCACCCGCCACCGCGGCGAGGGGCGGACGCCGCTCGAGCTCGCCTGGCGGCGGTTCCGCCGCTCCCGGACCGGGATGATCGGCGCCGTCGTGCTGGTCATCCTCTACCTCGTCGCCCTGTTCTCGCAGTTCCTGGCGCCCTACTCGATCACCAGGCAGTACCCGGCCGTCTACCAGCCGCCGCAGCGGCTGCACTTCGTCCACGAGGGCCGGCTGGTGTGGCCGTACGCGCACCCGATGGTGCAGGAGCGCGACCCCGTCACGTTCCGCCGCCGGTTCGTCGAGGACACCAGCGTCCGCCTGCCGCTGCGCCTGTTCGTGAAGGGCGACGGCTACCGGTTCCTCGGCTTCATCCCCATGGACCGGCACCTGTTCGGCGTCGAGGGCGGCACGTTCTTCGCGCTCGGCACCGACCGCTTCGGCCGCGACCTGCTCTCGCGCATCCTCGTGGGCTCGCAGGTGTCGCTGACGGTCGGCATCATCGGCATCACGATCTCGTTCGCCATCGGGATCTTCGTGGGCGGCCTCTCCGGCTACTACGGCGGCTGGGTCGACCAGGTCCTCCAGCGGCTCATCGAGGTGCTGCTGTCGTTCCCGCGCCTGCCGATCCTGCTCGCGCTCGCGACGGTGATCCCGCCGTCCTGGCCGTCGACGTGGGTCTACGCTGGGATCGTGGGCGTCCTGGCGCTGATCGGTTGGGCAGGCCTGGCGCGCGTGGTCCGCGGCCAGGTGCTAGCGGTGCGCGAGGTCGACTTCGTCTCGGCCGCGCGGGCGCTGGGCGCGCGGGACGTCGCGATCGTCGTCAGGCACGTCGTGCCCAACCTGACCTCGTACCTGATCGTCGCGGCCACGCTGGCGCTGCCCGGGTACATCCTCGGCGAGAGCACGCTGTCGTTCCTCGGCCTCGGCATCAAGGAGCCGATGACGTCGTGGGGCCTGCTGCTGAAGGACGCCCAGAGCTTCGAGGCGCTGCGCCTCTACCCCTGGCTGCTCGCGCCCGGGGCGCTGATCGTGATCTCGGTGCTGGCCTTCAACTTCGTGGGCGACGCCCTGCGGGACGCCGCCGACGTCAGGACCCAGTGAGCCGGGCCGGTGCGCCGGCCCCTCCTGCCCGCGTAGCCAGGACCCCTGAGCCCGCGCGGCCGCGCGCGGCCCGGCGTTAGCCTGGCGCGATGAGCGCTCGCTTCACACGCGAGGGGTCGCGCCCGCCGGCCGGCTGGGAGGACGCGCTGGAGGAGGCGCTGGCCGCCTTCGTCGCGCGCACCGACACGCCGGGCATGGCGGTCACCCTCTTCACCGCCGAGGACGTCCTCTACGAGCGGGGCTTCGGCCACCGCGACCGGGAGGCCGGGAAGCCCGTAGACGCCGACACGTTCTTCGGCGTCGCGTCGGTCACGAAGTCGTTCACCGCCATGGCGCTGCAGGCGCTGGCCGCCGACGGGCTGGTCGACCTCGACGAACCGGTGACGCGGTACCTGCCCTTCACGCTGTGGGAGGGCCGGCGGCCGGCGACGCTGCGCCACTTCCTGCAGCACGCGAGCGGGCTGCCGCCGACCCCGACGATGACGTGGCTGAGGGCCGCCAGCCAGGCGGACGACCCGGTGACGGCGGGCCCCACGCTGCGCGAGGCGCTGACGACGGTGACGGGCGGAGAGGCCGAGCTCGCCCGGCGCGCAGAGGAGGTCGCGACGTTCGACGGGATGGTCGCCTGGCTGAACGCGAACGTGGAGCTCCTCGACGAGCCGGGAGCGCTCTACAGCTACAGCAACGACGGCTACTGCCTCATGGGCGGGGTCGTCGAGCGCGTCTCGGGGCGCCCGTTCGACGCGTTCCTCGAGGAACGCGTGCTCGGGCCGCTGGGCATGACGCGCAGCACGTTCGACCTGGAGCGCGTCGTCGCCGACCCCAACGCCACGACCCTGTACGAGCGCGACGAGCAGGGTGTCGTCCGCCGCTCGCCGCGGT
>Ga0065723_100168_pt1 | contig 11829 bp, 10 predicted proteins | sample TheenrcuSG05Z960_FD_59110 | JGI IMG/M metagenome (GOLD analysis project Ga0065723, IMG submission 59110) | Thermophilic enrichment culture from UC Davis - Sample SG0.5Z960 | ecosystem: Engineered > Solid waste > Grass > Composting > Bioreactor | place: USA: University of California, Davis
AGCCTCACCGACCTCGCCGCCGCGGCCGAGCTGGACGCGGGCTCGGCCTGGGTGCTCACCGAGTACGCCAAGGTCACGGCGCTGACTGGTGACCTCGCCGCCGCCGCCGACGTCGCCGCCCGCGCGGCGGAGGCCGCCCCGGAGGACGCCGAGGTGCAGGCGACCGCCGGGGTCGTGCTGCGGTCGGCCGGCAGGGACGAGGAGGCCGCGGCCGCGTTCGGTCGCGCGCTGGCGGTGAACCCGTCGCACGCGATCGCCCTCGCGGGCCGCGCGTCGCTGGCCGACCTGGCGGGCTCGGACGCCGCCGCCGACCTGCGGGCCGCGATCGACGCCTACCCGCGGTTCATCGACGCCCACGTGCGCCTCGCCGAGCGCGAGCCCGACCCCGTGCGGCAGCTCCAGGCGCTGCGTCGCGCCGAACGCTACGCGCCGGAGTCCGTGCTCCTGCGCAGCGCCGTGATCGACCTGCTGCTCGACAACGGCGAGGTCGACGGCGCGCTCACCTACCTCCAGCAGGCGACCGCCGACGCGCTCTCGCGCTCCGCGGCGATGTTCGCGCTGGCGCGTGCACTGCCCGCCTCGCACGCGGAGCAGGCGCTGGCCCTGGTCGCGCAGGGCGAGGAGCTCTACCCCGACAGCGCCGAGCTGAACGTCGCGCGCGCCGACCTCCTGGTGAAGAGCGACCGGCCGGCCGACGCCGCTGCCCTGCTGAGGCCCGTCTACGAGGCGAACCCGCAGAACCGCGAGGTCGGCGGCATGCTGGCCGTGGCGCTGGCCCGCAGCGGCGACCTCGACGGCGCGCGGGAGGTCTTCGAGGCCCAGCGCGGCACCGGCCCGCTCGTGGACAGGGCGCTGGCCGAGCTCTACCTCGCCGCCGGCCGGGCGGCCGGCGCGCTCGAGATCCTCGCGCCCCTCGCCCAGGCCTCCCCCGACGACGCCCAGGTGCAGGCGCTGTACGGCACGGCGCTGGTGCGCATGGGCCGCCTCGACGACGGCCGGGCGGCGCTGCGGCGCGCGCTCGAGGCCGACGCCCGCAACGCCCTGGCCCAGCGCAGCCTCTCGCTGCTCGAGCAGCAGAGCCAGCTCACGCGCGACGCCGACGTGACGTTCACCGAGGAGGCCGGCGTGGCGTTCCAGCAGGGCCTCTACGCGCTCGACGTCGAGGACTACATGGCGGCGCGCGACGCCTTCGGCCGCTCGCTGGAGGCCCAGGCTGGCAACCCGCTGGCGGCCTTCTACCGCGGCTACGCCAGGCAGCTCACCGGCGACCACCGCGGCGCGATCGCCGACTACGAGCGCGCCCTGGAGGCCTTCGGCGAGAGCGACATCGTGCTCAACAACATCGGCTTCGCCTACCTGCAGCTCGGCCGCTACGACATGGCGCTCACGCACCTGCGGCGCGCCGTCGCGGCGAACGGCGAGAACGCCCAGGCGCACCTGAACCTCGGGCTCGTCCAGATGTCGCTGCAGAACTACCAGCAGGCGCTCTCCGAGCTCGAGAGGGCGGTCGCGCTCGACCCGTCCCTCGCCCCCAGGCTGGAGCAGCTCATCGCCACGGCGCGGGAGCGGGCCGGGCAGTAGCGGCCCGCTGGGGGGAGGCCCGGGGCTAGCATGGGCGAGATGGTGATCAGGGAAGAGGTCAGGCGCCTCCCTCCGTACCGGTTCACGCCGCACGCGCAGCCGGTGAAGCTCGACCAGAACGAGGCGCCCGACGACGCGCCCGAGCTGGCGCGCGCCGTGGCCGAGCGCGTCGCCCAGGCGGCGCTCAACCGCTACCCCGCGCTGCACCCGGTCGAGCTGGAGCGCGCCCTGGCCGAGCGGCACGGCTGGCCGGCCGACGGCGTCGTCGTGGCGAACGGCTCGAACGTGCTGATCCAGGCCGCGGCGGTCGCCGCGGGGCTGGGCCGGAGCGCGCTGACGGTCTCCCCCACCTTCGCGATCTACTCCTCGCAGGCGCGCCTACTGGGCATCGACCTGGTCGAGGTGCCGCTGGGCCCCGGACACGCCTTCCCGGAGGAGGGGCTCACAGCGGCGCTCGAGGGCCGCGCCGGCGTCGTGTTCCTCGCCGACCCCGCCGCGCCGACGGGCAACGCGCTGGACGCCGGGGCGCTCGAGCGCTTCGCGCGCGCGGCGCACGCCACGGGCAGGTGGCTGACGGTGATCGACGAGGCCTACGCCGAGTTCGCCAGCATCGACCACTCCGCCCTGGCGCGGGAGCTTCCGAGCGTCGTGCTGCTGCGCACCCTGTCGAAGGCCGCCGGCCTCGCCGGGGCGCGCCTGGGGTACGCGCTGGGCGCGCCCGAGGTCGCCGCGGAGCTGCGCAAGGTGCTGCTGCCGTTCTGCGTCTCGGCGCTGCAGGTCGCGGCGGGCCTCACGGTCCTCGAGCGGCCAGAGCTGATCGAGGCCCGCGTCGCCGCCGCGCGCTCCGAGCGCGAGCGCCTCGCCGCCGCACTCTCGCGCCTGCCCGGCGTGGAGGTCTTCCCCAGCGTGACGAACTTCGTCCTGTTCCGCGTCCCCGACGCGGCGCGCGTGCACGCAGGGCTGCTCGAGCGCGGCGTCGTGATCAGGCGCCAGGACCACCTGCCCGGCTTGGGCGGCTGCCTCCGCGTGTCCGTGGGCCTGCCGGGCGAGAACGACGCCTTCCTCGCCGCCCTCGAGGGCGTGCTCGTCGCGGAGGCGGCCCGTGGCTAGGCGGGCGGAGGTGGAGCGCGCCACCAGCGAGACGCGCGTGCGCGCCACGCTCGACCTCGACGCGCCGCCGATCGCGGGCGCGCCCGCGGCGGCCACCGGTCACGGCTTCCTCGACCACCTGCTGGAGCAGCTCGCCAGGCACGGGCGGCTGGCCCTGCGGGTGGAGGCCGAGGGCGACCTGCACGTCGACGTCCACCACCTCGCCGAGGACGTCGGCATCACCCTGGGCCAGGCGGTGCGCGAGGCGCTGGGCGCGCGCGAGGGCATCGAGCGCTACGGCGACGCCTTCGTGCCGATGGACGAGACCCTCGCGCACGCGGTGATCGACCTCTCCGGCCGCCCGTACCTCGCGTTCGACCCGCGCGGCTTCGCGGGCGAGCCGGGCGGCTTCAACGCCTTCCACCTGCGCGAGCTCCTCAGGGGCTTCGCGAACCACGCCGGCGCGACCGTGCACGTGCGCGTCCTCGCCGGCGAGGAGACCCACCACGTCTGCGAGGCCGTGATGAAGGCCTTCGCCCGGGCCCTGGCCGCGGCGACGCGCGTGACCCACGGCGACCTGCCTTCCACGAAGGGCTTGCTCTGATGCCGAAGTCGCAGGTGCGCACCGCCGTCATCGACTACGGCGCCGGCAACATCCACAGCATCGCCAGGGCGCTTTCGCTCGCCGGGCTGGCGCCCGTGGTCGCGTCCGTCCCCCGCGAGGCCGAGGGCGCCGAGCTCCTCGTCCTGCCCGGCCAGGGGCGCTTCGGCCAGGTCGCGACGATGTTCAGGGATTCCGGCTTCGAGCCGCTGGTGCGCGAGCACATCGCGGCGGGGAGGCCGTTCCTCGGCATCTGCGTGGGCCTGCAGATCCTCCTCGAGGGCTCGGAGGAGGACCCCGGCATCCCGGGCCTGGGGATCGTGCCCGGCGAGGTCAGGCGCTTCCGCGGCCGCGTGCGCGTTCCGCACATGGGCTGGAACAGGCTCTGGCCCACGGGCGACTCGCCGCTGCTGCGCGGCGTACCTCCCGGCGCCTACGTCTACTTCGCGAACTCGTACTACGCGGTGCTGCACGGCCAGGCGGCAGAGGCGCCTGGGGCCGACACCACCTACGGCACCACGACGTTCAGGAGCGCCTTCTCGTTGGGCAACGTGCACGCCACCCAGTTCCACCCCGAGAAGAGCCAGGCGGTGGGCTGGCGGGTCCTCGCCAACGTCAGGCGCAGCGTCATCGAGGGGAGCGCGGCATGAGCGCGGCGGGCCCTCCGAGGGCGTGCCGCGGACGCGGCGCCGTCGGACGTCGTCTCCGGCGGGCGCTCCTCGCCTGGTCAGCGGCCCTGCTCGTGGGCGCCGCGGCGGCCCAGGAGGGCTCCTGGGCGGTGCAGGTCGTGGCGCTGCGCGACTACCGCGAGGCTCAGGCGGCGAGCGCCCAGCTCGCCGCGCTCGGCTTCCCCTCGTACCTCGAGTTCGCGATGCACGACGGCCTGCAGTTCGTGCGCGTCCGCGTCGGCTGCTTCACGACCCGCGAGGCGGCCGAGGCCATGGCGGCGGCCATGCGCGGCCGGGTCACCGCCGACGCCCAACCGGTGGAGCTGACCCCCGGCGCCGCCGTGCGCGGCTGCACCGAGGAGAGCGTCGGGTTCCTCAACGGCTACGACTGGGAGATCGTCGACGACGGCGGCCCGGTGGCGTTCGGGGTGTCGGTGGCCGGCGTGCCGGTGACGGTGGTGCACGACGGCGAGCGCTGGCAGATGGTCCAGCAGGGCGAGGAGGCCCCCGGCCTCAGCCCCGCCGCCGGGACAGGAGTGATCACCGAGCGCCGCCTCGGCGGCGCTGCGTTCGCGGTGCTCGAGGAGGACGGCGCGGGCACCGTGATCTGCCCCGGCACCGTTCTGGCGCACGTGGGCGGGGTGGCCATCGTCGAGCGCGGCGACGTCGTGCTGGCGTGCCGCTGGCTGCCCGGGGCGGGAGCGTGAGCCCTCCGTTCGTCGTGCTCACCGGCGTGAGCGGGTCCGGCAAGACCACCGCGCTCCACGCCCTCGAGGACATCGGGTTCTTCACAGTGGACAACCTGCCGCCCCAGCTCTGGGGGGCGCTCGTCGACCTCCTCGGCGACGAGGTCAAGGGCGTAGCCGTGGGTATCGACATCCGCGCGCGCTCCTACCTCGCGGACGCGCCGCGGGCGGTGGACGAGCTGCGGGCGGCGGGCGTCGTGCCCCAGGTCGTCTACCTCGACGCGAACGACGACGTGCTGGTGCGCCGCTACAACTTCACGCGGCGCACGCACCCGATCTCGCAGGGGACGCTCACCGCCGACCTCGCCACCGAGCGCAAGGCCCTCGAGCCGCTGCGCGCCCTGGCCGAGGAGGTGATCGACACCACGACGACCTCGGCGCGCGGCCTGACGCAGAAGATCAGGGAGCGCTTCCAGACCGACGCCGGGTTCCTGCTCAGGCTGGTGTCGTTCGGGTTCAAGCGCGGCGTGCCGACCGACGCCGACACCGTGCTCGACGTCCGCGGCCTGCCCAACCCCTACTACGACGAGCTCCTCAGGCGCCTGCCCGGCACCGACGAACGGGTGCAGGCCTACGTCTTCACGCCCGAGGCGCTGGAGACCTACAGCCAGCTCCGCAGCCTCGTCAGGACGCTCGTGGGACAGGCCTCCGGCTCGGCCGGGCGCTCGGCTTACACGGTCGCGATCGGCTGCACGGGCGGCCAGCACCGCTCGGTCGCCGTGGCCGAGCGCCTCAGCCACGACCTCGCCGAGGGCCTGCGCACGGTCGTGCAGCACCGCGACCTCGACGCGGCGCTGCGCGAGCACGCCGAGACGCCCGAGGAGGCCGGGGGATGACGCGCCGGCGCACGGGGCTCGACGCCTGGCGGCTCTGGCTCCTGCCCGGCATGGGCGTCAAACGCCACGTGGCGCTGGCCGTCCTGGGCGGGCTCGTGATGGTCCTCGGCGTGGTCGGCGCCGTCCTGTGGTGGTTCAACGAGCGCCGCGAGACGCTCGCCGAGCCGATCGAGAGCTTCCTGGTCTCGGCGCCCTGGCAGGCGATGGGCGGCTGGGCGTCGCTGGCGCTGGTCGTGGCCGGCGTGGCGACGGCGACGGCCGCCGTGGGGCGCCTGAACCGGTCGCTGCTGTCGAACTGGATGGCGCGGCCGCAGGACGCCGCGGAGCTCCTCTACCGTCGCGTGACGCTGGGCCGGGGCCCGAAGATCGTGATCCTCGGCGGCGGCACCGGTACCTCGAACCTCCTCAGGGGCCTGCGCGAGCACACCTCGAACCTCACGGCAGTGGTGGCGGTGAGCGACGACGGCGGCTCCTCCGGGCGCCTGCGCCGCGCCTTCGACATGCCGGCCCCCGGCGACCTCACCGACTGCCTGGCGGCGCTGTCGAACCGCGAGTCGAGCCTCAGCCGCCTGCTCCAGCACCGCTTCGAGCGGGGCGACGAGCTGCAGGGCCACACCTTCGGGAACCTGCTGATAACGACGCTGCGCGAGTTCGAGGGCGACTTCGGCCAGGCCCTGCGCGTGCTGAACGAGCTGCTCGACCTGTCTGGCGCCGTCTACCCCGCCACCACCGAGCCCGTAACGCTGCTGGTGACGAAGCGGGACGGCACGGTCGTGAAGGGCGAGAGCGCCGTGCGCGAGGTGGCGGGGCCCGTCAGCTCGGTGGCGCTCGTCCCCGCGGCGCCGAGCACGCTGCCCGAGGTCGAGGCCGCGATCCGCGAGGCCGACCTCATCGTCCTGGGACCGGGTAGCCTGTTCACCAGCACGATCCCGCCCCTGCTCGTGCCGGGGGTGAGGGACGCGCTGGCCAAGGCCACGGCCCGCGTCGTCTACGTCGCGAACATCATGACCGAGGCCGGCGAGACCGACGGCCTCGACGCCTTCGACCACGTCAAGGCGCTGATCGACCACGGGGCGCCGCGGCCCGACGTCGTGGTGGTGAACGAGACGGAGCTCGACGAGCCCCGCCTGGCGGCCTACGCCGCCGAGCGCGCGGAGCCGGTGAAGCTGGCGCTCGACCGTTTCGCCGAGGCCGGGATCGCCGTCGAGGCCCTGCCGCTCCTGCGCGAGGGCCACCTCGCGCAGCACGACAGCGCCCGGCTGGCGCAGGCCCTCGTGCGACTGGCCAAGGAGGCGAAGGCGCACGCCGCGGCCGAGCAGCGCGCCCAGCTCACGGGGGCGCATACCTGATGCCAAAGAACGCCATGGGAGCACACGCGTGAACGTCCTCGCCCTCGCCGCAGCCGCGGCCCTGAGGCTCCTCGACCCGACCGGCGACGCCGCCGGGGACGGGACCCTGCTGCCGCCGACCTCGCCCGCCTACGCGAACGTCTCCGTGTTCGACATCCAGGAGGTGACGCTCGCGCCCGGCGCCGGGGATGGCGAGCCGACCGTGCTGGCGGTGTCGATGGGCTCGATCGAGCTCAGCGAGACCACGCCCGCGGGCTTCAACAAGGTCGTCCTCGACGTCTACATCGACCACGTCGAGGGCGGCGCCGAGGCGACCCTGGCCGGCCCCGGCCTGCTGATGCCGCCCGGCCGCGGCTGGGACCACGTCGTGCGCGTCACGCCGCGGGGCGCGTTCGGCGCCGTGGCGCCGCTCGACCCCGAGGTGCCCGTGTCGTGGCGGCCCCTCGACCTCGTCCTCGACGGCGACACGTTCGTCGTGACGCTCCCCTGGACGATCGGCCAGCAGGCGGACGTCTACGCCGTCAGCGGCCTCTACGACGCGTTCTCACCGACGGACTGGCGCGAGGTCAGCCCGTCGCCGTCACCCTGGTCCTTCTCGAGCGAGAGCCAGCGCCTGCCCGTGGTGGACGTGCTCGCCGTCGACCAGGCGGCGCAGGTCCGCGTGCTCGAGGAGGGCGTCCTTCCCGCGCCGGTGACGCCGCGCGACAGCGGCCTGCCGTGGCTGGCCCTGTCCGTCGGCGGCGTCATGATCGCCCTCTACGGGCTCTGGCTGCGGCGCCGCGTGCCCGCGCCGGCGCCCGCGAAGGCGGAACCGGAGGGCGAACGCGGGGCGGAGGCCCCCGGAGGCGAGCCCGCGGCCGTGGTGCCGGAGGGTGAGGACGCGGCCGAGGCGGCTGAAGGTGAGCGCGAGGCCGGGGTGCCGGAGGGCGAGGAGGCGGCTGAAGGTGAGCGCGAGGCCGAGGCTACCCGGCAGCAGGCCGCCGATGACGACGGGAGCGCGGTGGCGCCGGACGAGCCCGAGGCCCGGGCGACCGAGGAGCCGGCCCCCGCGACCGGCGACGCGCCCGACGAACCGGGCGAGGCCGGGACGCCGGAGGAGGAGGGCCACGCGGCGGAGGGCGAACCGGACGTCGGCGGCGACGCGGCCAGGCCCGACCCTCTCGCCGGCGCCTGGGGCGAGGAGGACGACGAGGAGGATGACGACCTCGCGGGCTTCGTGGCCGGCGAGACGCAACGGCGGGGCGTTCCCGGCCCCGACGCGGCGGAGGACGACGGCGGCTAGGCGGACGCCTAGGCCCTAGGCCGGAGCGTCCCTCGGCCTCGTACGATCAGTCCCCGTAGGCGGGCGACGCCGGCACGGCGGCGCTCTGCCGCACGACGGCGGCGCCGAGCGATCCCAGGCGCTCGGTGAGGCGCTCGTAGCCGCGGTCGATGTACCTGAGCCCGCCGATCTCCGACGTGCCGCTGGCGGCCAAGGCGGCGATCACGAGGGCGCTGCCGGCGCGGATGTCGGCCGCGTGCATCGCGGCGCCCTTCAGCTGGCCGCCGCGCACCTCCAGCGTCCTCTCGACCAGGCGCAGGTCGGCGCCGGTGCGCAGGAGCTCCTCGACGTGCGTGAAGCGGTCCGGGTAGACGGCGTCGGACAGCGTGGAGAGGCCCGGCACCGTCGCGAGGAAGGCCGTGAACGGGGCCTGCAGGTCGGTGGGCACGCCCGGGTACTCGGTGGCGCGGACGTCGAGCGGCCGCAGCTCGCCGCCGGTCGCGTCGACGGTGAGCTCGGTCTCCCCCGCCTCCACGGAGACGCCGGCACGGCGCAGCGCCTCGACCACGGCCGTGAGGTGCGCGGGCTCGACGTCGGTCAGGGTCACCCGGCCGCGCGTCGCCGCCGCCGCCAGCATGTAGGTGCCGGCCTCGATGCGGTCGGGGATCGGGCGGTAGGTGACGCCGCGGAGCTTGCGCACGCCCTGGACGGTGATCGTGCGCGTGCCGGCGCCCTCGACGCGGGCGCCCATGGCGTTGAGCATGTTCGCGAGGTCGGGCACCTCGGGCTCGAGGGCGGCGTTCTCGATCACGACCTCGCCGTCGGCCAGGGCCGCCGCGAGGAGCGCGTTCTGCGTGCCGCCCACGGTCGGGGCCTCGAACACCACGCGCCCCTCCATGCGCACGGGGCGGCGGGCGTGGAACACGCCCTCGTCCTCGTCGACGATCACGCCCAGCGCGCGCATCGCGGCGATGTGCCTGTCGACGGGGCGCGGACCGAAGGCGCAGCCGCCCGGCATGGGCACCGTGGCCTCGCCGCAGCGGGCCACGAGCGCGCCCATGATCACGAAGCTGGCGCGCATCTTGCTGACGAGGCCGTACGGCGCGGAGCACGTGCGGAGGCTGCGCGCGTGCAGCCGCAGGGTGTGCCCTTCCCACCGCGTGTCGACGCCCACGTGCCTGAGGAGCTCCTCCAGCACGAGCACGTCGGCGAGGCGCGGCACGTCCTCCAGGACGACCTCCTCGTCGGTGAGGAGGGAGGCCAGCATCAGGTAGAGGGCGGAGTTCTTGGCGCGGAACACCGGCAGGGTGCCGGTGAGGGGCCTGCCGCCTTCGATGATCATCACGTCGCTGGTGTCGGTCACGCTGCCCCTTCGTCCCTCGGCCCGAGCTTGACAGGCCGCGGTCCGACGTGGTGTGAGATGATGCACCACCACATCGTGTGCAACTTGCACATCGCCAGTATAATGGGCCCACCTAGCGGCTGTACATGGGCGCCAGCGGCCGCGGCACTGCGCGGCGGGCGCCGCGTCGACGGGAGGACAAGTGCCCAAGCGCGAGAAGAAGCGACTGCACGTCGTGCTGACCGAGGAGCAGGACTCCCTCCTCACGAAGACGGCGTACCAGCTCTCGAACCCCGAGCGGCTCGTCTCGAAGTCCGAGGTCGTGCGCCTGGGGATCGAGATGCTCACGAGGGCCGTCGAGGAAGGCAAGCTCGACCCCGAGCTGCTGCGCACGCTGGACGGCGACCGAGAGTAGTCTGTAAGGCGTGTTCGCTGCCGGCGAGGTGCTCGACGGCCGCTACGAGATCCTCGGGCCCCTCGGGGTCGGCGGGATGGCGCACGTCTTCAAGGCCCGCGACATCCACCTCGAGCGCACCGTAGCCCTCAAGGTCCTCAGGCCCCACCTCACGGAGACCGACAGCGAGCGCTTCCGCCGCGAGATCCGGGCCCTCGCCCAGCTCAACCACCCCGGCATCGTCACGATCTACGACCTGGGCCTGGGCGATCGCGTCTACTTCGCGATGGAGCTGATCGAGGGCGGCCCCTTCACCGACCTGGGCCCCGTCGACGGCGACGTCGAGTCGCTGACCCGCCTGCTGGAGGCGGCGGCGATCGTGGCGGAGGCCCTGGCCTACGTGCACCGCCTGGGCATGGTGCACCGCGACCTCACGCCGCGCAACGTCCTGCTGACGCCGCAGGGCACGCCGAAGGTGATGGACTTCGGCCTCGTCCAGCTCACCGAGACCTCGAAGCAGCTCACGCGGACGGGGCTCACCCTCGGCACCCCGCAGTACATGGCGCCCGAGCAGGCGACGGGCGAGGCGACCGGCGCCGCCACCGACCTCTACGCCTTCGGCGCCGTCCTCTACCGCACGGTGACGGGGGTGGCGGCGTTCGAGGGCGAGAACGACCAGGCCGTGCTCTACCAGCACGTGTACGGCAAGGTCACCCCGCCCCACGAGGTGAACCCGCAGGTGCCGGAGCCCTTGTCGCGGCTGGTGCTGAGCCTCTTGGAGAAGGACCCCGCGCGGCGCCCACCATCGGGCGCCGCGGTCGCCGAGACGCTGCGGGCCGTGCTGGCGGGCGTGCGCGCCGGCGCCGTGGGGGTGCCGGGCGCCGGGCCCGGGCGCACCTACTCGTTCCCGAGCGGCCCTCCCCTGCCCCACACGCTGACCGAGCGCTGGCGCGTGAGCCTCGAGGAGGGCCCGCAGTTCCCCTCCGGTCTCACCGCCGCCGGCGGCTTCCTACTCGTCGGCCAGCGCTCCGACGCCCTCGCCGTCCTCCGGCCGGCCGACGGCGCGCTGCACGCGACGTTCGAGCTCGGAGACGAGGCGAGCCAGCCGCCGCTGTTCACGGCGGGCAGGGTCTTCGTCACCAGCCGGGACGGCGCGATGCAGGCCCTCTCCTGGCCCGGCGGCGAGCCCTTGTGGCGCCGCGAGGACGAGGACGTGGTGGGCGGCGCCCCCTACGGCCGCGACGTCGTGGTGGCGGCGGGCGAGTGCGTCGCGCTGTGGACCGCCGAGGGCGACGAGCTGTGGCGCTGCGGCCTGGGCGCCCAGGCCGTCACCGCGCCGACGCTGCACCGGGGCCTGGCGCTCGTCGCGACCGTCGACGGCTGGCTGCACGCCGTGAGGCTCGGCGGCGGGAGGCACGCCTTCAAGGTGCAGGTGGGCCCGATGAGCGCCTGCCCCGCGGCCGCGGGCGGCGTGGCGCTGCTGCCGGTGCGGACGGGCGAGCTCCACGCCTTCGACCTCGAGAAGCGCGAGGTGCTGTGGACGTACGAGCTCGAGGGCGAGCAGTGGAGCACGCCCGTGGTCTGGCAGCAGTACGTCTACGCCGCCTCCTGGGGCCAGCGCCTCCACTGCCTCACGCTCGCCTCGGGCGACGACGTCTGGACCAGGCCCCTGCCGGCCCCGGTAACCGCCACGCCCGCGCTGGCCGCGGGCGCCCTCTACGTGGGCACCGAGAACGGCGACCTGATCGCCCTGGACGCCCGGACGGGGCGCGTGCTGCACTCGCGGCGCGTCGCCAACGGCTCGATCCAGGCGAGCCCCCTGCCGCTCGGCGACGCCGTCTTCGTGGCGGCGCTAGACGGCACCGTCGTGGCTCTGTCCTGAGGCCTAAGCCGCCTCGGGCCGCGCCACGGCGCCGGCCCCGTCGGCCACCGGCCGTCCCAGCCCGGCGGCGACGCGCGGCA
>Ga0065723_101241_pt1 | contig 11702 bp, 8 predicted proteins | sample TheenrcuSG05Z960_FD_59110 | JGI IMG/M metagenome (GOLD analysis project Ga0065723, IMG submission 59110) | Thermophilic enrichment culture from UC Davis - Sample SG0.5Z960 | ecosystem: Engineered > Solid waste > Grass > Composting > Bioreactor | place: USA: University of California, Davis
TGCCGCGCTGGCGGAGCGGCTCGGCGTCGTCTCGCGGACGTCGCACGACGGCGTCTTCGAGATCGAGCTGCCGTCCTTGAAGATGGAATGGATCACCCCTTTCAAACCGTTGGCGGAAGCCGGCCGGGAGGTGTGGCCGTCCGACGGCCTGTCGTTCCTCGACATGGTGCACGCCGAGGATGTGCCGCGCGTCAAGCTGGTGTGGGAAGCGGCGGTCAAGCACCGGATGCCGCTGCACATCGAATTCCGCATGAGGCGGGGCCATGAATACATCTGGGTGTCGGCGGCTGGCGAGACGATCTGCGACGAAGCGGGCAACCCCGTCCGGTTCGTCGGCGCCATCACGGACATCCATATGCGCAAGATCGCGGAACGGGCGCTGCTCGCTTCGGAAGAGCGCTATCGCGCGTTCTTCCGGCACACGCCGATCATGCTGCTGTCCCTCGACGAACGGTTCGTCATCACCGACGCGAATCCGTGCTGGCTGGAGGCCATGGGATACGAGCGCGAGGAGGTCGTCGGCGTCAGTTGCCTGCGGTATCTGACGCCCGAATCGGCGGAGAAATGGCGCGCCCACTGGTCCGGCGAAGCGGAAGAGACGGGCATCGCCGACATGGAGCTGCAGTGGGTGACGCGCGGCGGCCAGATCGTCGACGGGCTGGTGAATTGCCGGCGTTTCGGCGAACCGGGCCTGGCGCGCATCTATCTCTCGGTTCGCGACATCACGGAGCGGAAGCGGGCGGAACAGCAGATCCATTTTCTCGCGTATCATGATCCGCTGACCGGCCTGCCGAACCGGAGGCTGTTCAATGAACGGCTCGAGCGGGCCGTCGAAGAGGCGAAGGCGAACGGATCATGCGTCGTCGTCATGATGATCGACCTCGACCATTTCAAGGTGATCAACGACAGCCTGGGCCACGACATGGGCGACGCCCTGATCAGGGAGGCGGCCGGGCAGCTCAAGGAGATCGTCGGCGACGCCGGCCTCGTCTCCCGCATCGGCGGAGACGAATTCATGGTCATGCTGTCCGGCGCCTGCGCGGGAGACGCGGCGGAGCGGCTGGCCGAACGCATCGTGGAACAGCTCAGGCATCCGTTCGATATCTCCGGCCACCATCTGTTCGCGACGGCCAGCATCGGCATCAGCCGCTATCCCGATGACGGCGGCGACATCGGCGAGCTGGTGAAGAAGGCGGACGCCGCCATGTACCGCGCGAAGCATCTGGGACGCAACCGCTTCGAAAGCTACAGCGTCGCGCTGGAGGAGGCGGTCAGGGAGCGGCTGGACATCGTCAGCCGGCTGCGGCTGTCCCTCGGCACGATGGCGGGTTTCCAACTGTTCTACCAGCCGCAGATCGATCTGAAGACCGGCCGGCTGATCGGCGCGGAGTCGCTGATCCGCTGGACGCTGCCGGACATCGGCAGCGTGCCGCCGGGCGTCTTCATCCCGCTCGCCGAGGAATACGGCCTGATCGCCCCGATCGGCGAATGGGTGATCCGCGAGGCTTGCCGGCAGCTCAAGGATTGGACGGAGCGCTGGCCTGAAACGTGCTGGCGGCTGTCGGTCAACCTGTCGGTCAAGCAGTTGCAGCAGCCGGACTTCGTCGCGCGCGTCGATCGGATTCTGGAGGAATCGGGCGTCGATCCCGACCGATTATGCCTGGAGATCACGGAGACCGCCGCGCTGCACAATCTCGAATCGTGCGTCCAGATTCTCAAGGAACTGCGCGCGAAAGGGATCCACATCGCGCTGGACGATTTCGGCACCGGCTATTCGTCGCTGCTGCTGCTCAAGAGTCTGCCGCTGACGGACGTGAAAATCGACCGCTCGTTCACCCTCGACCTGCTCGACAGCCGCACGACGGCCTCGATCGTGTCCGGCATCATCGCCATGTCGAAGGGGCTCGGCATGCGCGTCATCGCCGAGGGCATCGAGACCGGCGAGCAGCTTGAGGCGCTGATGCGGCTCGGCTGCGAAGGCTTCCAGGGCTATTACGAGAGCCGGCCGCTGCCGCCCGATCAATTCGAACGGCGATACCTGTCGGTCGGTCCGCGGACGGCCGGCTGAGCCGGGCGTGCGGGGTATTGCGGGAGCAAGTACATATACGGAACAAGCGAAGACAGCCGCGTTGAATCCGTCGAACGGCGCCGGAGCGGCGGATAAGGACGCGGGGAACGCAAGCCGCGCAGGACGATTCCCGCCGAAGGAATCGCCCGCGCGGCTTATCTGCTTCTGAGCGCGGACATGAGCAGCAGGACGGCGGTTGCAAGATGCAGCGCCCAGCCGAGAAACGGGATCCAGCCCAGCATGGATGCGGCGAGTCCCGCCGCCGAACCGCGCCAGGATTCCCTCGCTCTGACGGACAGGAAGAGCGTGACGGCGTGCAGGATGAACATGACGACCAGTATCCGGTAACCGCTCGCCATCACAATGAGACCACCGAGCACCGGAATGGCCAGGATGGCTTCGATCGCGCCGGTCAGCAGCTTCATCGCTCCGGAATCGGACACGGGCTGCGGCCTCCTTCCGCGCGTTGCCGGTCCCGGCCCGGGTGCGCCGCTCGCCTTGCCCGGCATATCGCGCATGTCATCCGGTATCAAGCATATGGTCCCGCATCCGCCTGCGATGCATCGGCGCGCAGGTTTCGGCCGCGTGAAAGCGTTTCTTGTTCCTCCGGCGCGGGCTGATTTACAATGGAGCCGACGGAAAAACGGGACGGCTTGATATGCGCGTCCGAACAGCCCAGCAAACGAAAGGAAAGATGGCGCATGAGGAAAATCGGGTTCATCGGCCTCGGGAACATGGGGCTGCCGATGGCGATCAACCTGGTCAGGGCCGGTTTCGAGGTGTACGGGTTCAACCGCAGCAAGGGAGCGGAGGAGAAGTTCGCGCAGGCCGGCGGCAAGACCGGGCTGACCCGCGCGCAGCTCGCGGCGGAGATGGACATGGTCATCACCTGCCTGCCGATGCCGGCCGACGTCGAAGCGGTCTACACGGCGGAGGACGGCCTGATCCCGAACGGCCGGCCCGGCCTGCTGCTGGTCGATTGCAGCACGGTAGGCCCGGATCTGAACCGCCGCCTGCACGAGGCGGCCGCCGCCCGCGGCATCGCGTTCCTCGACGCGCCGGTGAGCGGCGGGACGACCGGCGCGGCCGAAGGCACGCTCAGCATCATGGTCGGCGGCGAGCGCGAAGCGTTCGATCGGGCGATGCCCGCCTTCGAGGCGATGGGCAGGCAGATCCGTTACGTCGGCCCGAGCGGCAGCGGTTCGGTTGTCAAGCTGATCAACCAGCTCATGGTCGGCATCCACACCCAGGCGGTCAGCGAGGCGCTGGCGCTGGGCCGCAAGGCCGGCCTCGACGAGGCGGAGCTCGTCGACATCCTGATGGCCAGCTTCGCGAGCAGCCGCATCCTCGGCCGCCATTACGAGGGCTTCATCGCGAAGGAATCGTATGATCCCGGCTTCGCGATCAAGCTGCTCGGCAAGGACCTCGACCTGGCGGCGCGGCTTGCGGAGGACAGCGGCGTCCGGCTGAAGGCCGGCGCCCGCGTGCGCGCCCTGCTCCACCGCGCGATCGCGGCGGGCTACGGCGACCGCGACATGGCGGCGATGTTCCGCTTCCAGACGGAGGAGGACGCGCGGGAGCGCGAGGCGGGCCCGATCAGGCATTACGCCGTCTTCCTGCCGATGAAGGACGCGGAGAAGAGCGACCGCCACCGGCCGGAGCATCTCGAGTTTCTGGACCGGCAGCGCGCGGCGGGCCGGCTGTTCGCCAACGGCCGTTTCGCCGACGGCGCCGGCGGTCTCGTGATTTACAGGGCGCGCTCTTACAAGGAAGTGGAGGGCTGGGTGAAGCAGGACCCGTACGTCGTGCACGGCGCGCGCGGGTACGAGATCCACGAGTGGGACATCGTGCCGGCGGAAGGCTGAGGCCCGCCGGTCCCGGGAAGCAGGCCGTCCCCGACGGTGCGGCGCCGGAAGCGCCGGACCGCCGGGGACGGCCTGCGGCATGTTCACCGGACGCGGAACGAATCCTTCGTCTTCCCGGTGCTCGCGATGGACACGGTGACGTCGATGTTCCGCAGCGACGACTGATCCAGCGGAAACCGTCCGCCCTCCGTGAGCTTCCGGAACAACGGGTAATCGCTCCTGTAGACCGAATCCAGCAGGTTGAGGACGTCCGTCTCCCGTTTCAGCCCCTCGAGGAACGTTCGTCGGATCTCGTCCCGGATCACCTCCTCCGCCCGCCCCTCGAGCGTCCCGATCGTCATGCCGGCGCTGTGCTCGGTGACGGCGGCCCGCAGGTTGAGCCGGATGTCGAAGCGGACGCGTCCGCCCTCGACCCGCCAGGCCACGTCATGCTTCGGATTGCGGAAGACGAGCACGGCCTCCGTTTTCTTTCCTTGCTTGATATAGAGCTGCGTCCTCGCCGTCTCGGATTCGAGCCAGCGTTTGCCGCGCAGCGCTTCGTCGGACATGACGGCGTGCCATTTTCCGTCCTTGAGGATGACCGCGTCGTGGATCTCGATGGCCGCGTACCGCGTGCTTTTGTCCATCCAGTGGCGCCGATCCAGACGGATGAGGGGGAGCATCGCCGTCAGGCTCTCCTCGTTCATTTCGACGATGAGCTGGAACATGCGCTTCGGGCGAATCAGCGAGCTCTGGCGGTAGACGTCGATCGGATCGCCGAGTTGCGAGTAGACCGGGGAGAACTCGAGGATCGGCGTGGCCAGCAGCACGTCCTCTATCTCCTCGCGCGTGGCGAACAGCCAATGGGTGTAGCGGAATTCATGATAGCGCGACAGGACGCCCATGCTGGAGTCGATCCCTTGCTTCAACATCTTCTCGCCGAACACGACGCTGTTCAGATGCCCCCAGTAAATGCGCCGCTGGGTTGAGGAGTACAGATCCTGGATCGCTTCCTGGATCGAACCGCCGACGCCCTTGCCGACCCACGCGCCTCCGTAGTCCTGCGGCTGCGGATTGCCGCCCTCATGCTTTCCGAGCGCGGAGAAATCCACGATCTGGACGTACAGCTTGTACACGCCGTCCTCGAAGTCGACCCCGACGGCATGGGCGTAGAACATATGCTCCAGCTCGCGCAGATCCCAGCAGCCTGCGAGCGTGACGACCGCAAGCAGCGGCAGGACGAACTTCACGGGGAGCAAAGCGATCCGCCTCATGGCGAACCGCCTCCTTCCGAGCTTTCTCCCGAGCGCGTCGGATCGGTCGGATGAAGCGTCTCCGGCCGCTTCAGCGAACGGCCGCCGGGCAGGCGCAGCATCGTCCGGATCGCCGTCAGCGCGTCCCCCGCGTTGAACGGCGAGATCGGCGTAAGATAGGGCACGCCGAATGACCGGGTCGTGGCGAGCAGCACGATGATCGCGAACGCGGACAGGATGAAGCCGTACACGCCGAGCAGCGAGGACAGGACGAGCACCCCGATCCGGAGCAGCCCGACGGTGCCGGCCAGCGAGCGGTTGGCGATCGCGAACGTGGCCACGGCCGTCGTCGCGATGACGACGAGCAGGGACGGGCTCGTCATGCCGGCGCGGATCGCGGCGTCACCGATGATGAGGCCGCCCACCACCGTGAGCGTCTGGCCGATCGCCCGCGGCAGCCGCACCCCCGCCTCGCGGAACAGCTCGAAGGCGAGCAGCATCAGGAACGCCTCCACCGGAGCGGGCACCGGGACGCCCTTGCGCGCGACGGTGATGGTGGCGAGCAGGGTGAACGGAATATGGTCGGGGTGGTACGACGTAACCGCAATATAGAACCCGGGCAGGAAAAGGGAGACCGCGAGCCCGAGAAAACGCAGCACGCGTCCCACAAAAATGTTCAGGTAATGATTGTGCAGATCCTCCGGCGACGCGAGCATGAAGTACAGGTTGGCCGGCGCGATCGACGCGGTCGGCACGCCGTCGATGACGATGGCGAACCGGCCCCGGAGCAGCGCGGCCGCGACGTGGTCCGGCCGGCCCGAATAATGGAACACCGGCAGCAGCGACAGGCGGGAGCCGGTGAGCTGGTTCTCGAGCTGGTCGTTGCTCTGGACGGCGTCGAGGTCGACGCTCTTGAGCCGCTCCCGCACCGTCGCGATCATGTCCGGCCGGGCGATGTCCTTGATGTAGAGCAGCGCGGCCCTGACCTTGCTCCGCCTGCCGATTGCGAAATGCTCGCAGGCCAGCGACGCGGTGCGCAGCCTTTTGCGGACGAGCGCCACGTTGATGGTGACGTCCTCCGTGAAGCCGTCGCGCGGGCCGCGGATCGACACCTCGGTCGGCGCTTCCTCCGGCGGACGGCGGGGAGGGTTCGAGAGGTCCAGCACGAAGGCGTGCAGCCGGCCGGGCAGGAACAGCGCCAGCCTGCCGTCCAGGATGTCGGCCGCGACCTCGTCCAGCGTGGCCCGCCGGTCCAGCGCGGACAACGGCCAGCCGTCCGCATCGGTCTCGCCCGCCGCTTCGCGGCCGGATCCGTCGCCCAGCAGCCCGCGTAGCATCGTCTCGTTCAGCCGGGCGGTATCGGACATGCCGTCGCAATACACGAGCAGCCCGTCCAACTCGCCGAGCGCCTGACCCACCCGACGGAATACGATGTCGTCGCAGTGGTCGAACATCCCGCGCAGCCGGGTCTCGTTCTCTTGCGGCACCGGGGATACGGGTACGGGATTGCGGACGTCGCTCATGCCCGCTCACCCGCCGCTTGCCGCTCTGTCGCCGCCAAGACGAAGAGCAGCAGGCAGAGCGACGCGATGAAGACCAGGCCGCCGGGGACGAAGACATTCATCAGGATCGCGTCGAAGGCGGTGTCGCTGACGGGGTACAGGGCGCTGACGAACAGCGCGACACCCGTCGTCAGCGCCGCGGCCATGCGCTTCCGGCCGGTCAGACCCAGAATGTCCAGCGCGATATGGACGCCCATGGAGATCCGGATGAACGCGCCGCACAGCCACTGGTAGATGGACAGGAAATCCACGTGCTCGAAGAAATGGCCGAACGTCACCAGCCGCCATTGCTCGTACGACGGGAACCGCATGCGCGCGCTCTCCTCCGGGCCGAAAATCGCGATCGCGCCGAGCAGCGGACCGAGGGTGAGATGGATGAGCAGCACGCCGACCACGAGCAGCGGAAGCGTCCGAACCTGCGATCTCAGCCGATGCTGGAGAAAGAGAAACCAACTGATCTCCGAAAGCCCGATGCCCGCGTAGGCCATGCCGCGGATCATGGGCCCGTAGCCGTCTTCCAGCAGCGGGAACATCAAATTGTAATCCTTGTGCGGCATATTCGCCGACATCACGAAAAGGCCGAGCGTGATGACGATCGGCAGCAGGATGCCGTTCGCGATCACGATCGAGCGGAGTCCGGCGCCCGCCAGCGCGGTGATGACAAGCGCGAACGCGAAGGTGATGACGATTTTCGGCGTGCCGGGCAGGTAGGAGACCTTCGTCCACCCGGTGACATCCCGCAGCGTCAGCCAGCACAGCGTGAAAAAATAGAACGCCGCCAGACCGGTGATGACGCGGGACGCGAACGTGCCGGCGCGCTGGCGGAGCCAGTCGCCCAGATGAAGCTGCCGGCTGCGCCTCATGATGAATGCGAGGAGCGGGACCCATACGGCGACCTGGACGACGCCGGCGAGAAGGACCGATACCCAGGCGTCGCGTCCGGCCGTCCGGAGAAGCAGCGGAATGATGATGACGTGATTCAGGATGCCTGACGAGGTGACCAGCGTCATCGCGGCGCCGGGCACCGTAATTTTCTCCGAATCCATGGCATGTCTCCTGCATGTGGTTTTTTTATGTTATTGTGGTTACAATGGCAACGCATTATGCCTATTCGCAACAGGAGGGAATCCGGGTGACGATTCTGACGTTTCCGAAGGACTTCGTCTGGGGGGTATCGACGTCCGCCTACCAGATCGAGGGCGCGCTGACCGAGGACGGCCGGGGGCCGTCGATCTGGGACACGCTGGCCGCCATCCCCGGGCGCATCATGAACGGCGACGACGCGAGCGTCGCGTGCGACAGCTACCGCCGCTATGAAGAGGACATCGCGCTGATGAAGGAGCTCGGCGTGAAGGCGTACCGCTTCTCGGTCTCGTGGCCGCGCATTTACCCGCTGGGCGACGGCGGGGTGAATCCGAAGGGCATCGCCCACTACAAGCGGTTCGTGACGAAGCTGCGCGAAGCGGGCATCACGCCGTTCTGCACGCTTTACCACTGGGAGCTGCCGCAGGCGCTGCAGGACAAGGGAGGCTGGGAGAACCGCGCGACGATCGACGCGTTCGTCCGCTTCGCCGAGACGATGTTCCGCGAATTCGACGGATTGATCGACTTCTACATGACGTTCAACGAGCCGTGGTGCATCGCGATCAACGGACATCTGCTCGGCCGGCACGCGCCCGGCATCACGAGCTGGCAGTCGGCGATTCAGGTCGCCCACAACGTCCTGGTCGCCCACGGCCGGACGGTGCGCCGCTTCCGCGAGCTCGGGGTGCGCGGACAGATCGGCTATGCGCCGGACATGTACTGGTACGAGCCGCTCACCCGCAGGCCGGAGGACGTCGACGCGGCTTACCGGGCGTTCCAGATCTACAACTGGTTCGTGGAGCCGGTGTTCACGGGCCGGTATCCGGAGAAGATGGCGGCGTGGATCAGGTCGAAGGGCGCGGAGCCCGTCGTGGAGCCGGGCGACATGGAGATCATCCGCGAGCCGATCGATTTCCTCGGCCTGAACTTCTACGGCGGCAACATCGTGCGGCACAAGCCGGGCAACAACTATCTCGACCTCGAGCACGTCGATCTCGGCTACCTCAAGTCGGACAAGGGCTGGTTCATCTATCCGGATGGCCTGTACAAGATGCTGACCTGGCTCACGGACAACTTCGGCCCGATTCTGATCTACATCACGGAGAACGGCGTCTGCTACAACGACGAGCCGGGTCCCGACGGCCGGATCCGGGACGATCGCCGCATCGCGTTCCTGCGCGACCATATCGCCGAGCTCGGCCGCGCGATCGAGTCCGGCGTCAACCTGAAGGGGTATTTCCATTGGTCGCTGATGGACAACTTCGAGTGGGCGTTCGGATACACGTGCCGCTTCGGGCTCGTCCACGTCGACTTCAACACGCTGAGAAGAACCCCGAAAGACAGCTTCTATTGGTACAGGAAGCTCATCCGCAACAACTGGATCGAGATCGGAAGCCGCTGACGCGCGGCCGTCCCGTATAGCCGGTATTTACAAACCTGACATCCCGTGGTAATATCAGTTCTCAACAAGCGCATGTCGGAAGGATTTCCAGGGATCCGACGGTCCGGACGGACCGGCGAACCGGGCGAAATCGCCGCGTCGCGATCCGAAGCCGAATAAGCAGGACGCGATACACCGTAAGGGATTAAAGACCTACGGCAAGTTCCGCCACAACCGGCGGAGCGGGCCGGAGGTCTTTGTTGCTTTGACAGGACAGAGAGACACGGGAGGGGTTGACGGTCGTGTTGGCGCTGGAAGCAGCCGGGCTCGTGAAGACTTTTCGCGTGAAAAGAAAACCGGAAGGGCTCGCGGGGAGTTTTCGCTCGCCGGTGAGGCCGGAGCGGGAGGAGAAGACGGCGGTGGCCGGCGTCGATCTGAAGGTCGAGGCGGGGGAGACGCTGGCGTTCCTCGGGACGAACGGCGCGGGCAAATCGACGACGATCAAGATGCTGACCGGCATCCTGATCGGGCTCGACGTCGTCGTGAAGCGGCGCATCCGCGGGCTGATCGCGGAGCGGAACCGGGAGGAGGGGACAACCGCGCACGGGTGACAACCACAAGAGAGCTTCGCCCCCTCGCTTCTGACAATTGTGTAAAATTAGGTGTTGCCCAACCAGGCAGCGCAATGTATAATGAGATTGAAAAGCTTTTCAAGCCTGTTTTTCCTCCCGATTCGGGAACCTATGTTGAGGTGCGCGGCAGTCGAATGAAACCGACGATTCGTGATGTAGCGAAACTGGCCGGCGTTTCCATCAGCACCGTATCGCGGGTCATGAACGCACCTGAAACGGTCGTGCCGGAGAAGCGCAAACGCGTCCAGGAAGCCATCGAACAGTTGCAATATCAACCCAACGCGTTCGCGCGCGGCCTGATCTACAAGAAGTCCGAAACCTTCGGCGTCATGATTCCGGATATCGAGAACCCGTATTACGCCGGGCTGCTCCGGGGCATCCAGGACGCCGCAGTGAAGCTGAATCACAGCGTCATCATCTGCAACACGGACCGCGACAAGAACAGGATGCTCGCCTATGCGCGGAACCTGTTCGAGAAGCAGGCCGACGGCATCATTTTCGCGAGCGACGCGCTGTTCCGCGAATTCTATGACGAGATGAAGCGCATCCGCCTGCCGTTCGTGCTCGTCTCGACGCAGGCGCCGGAATACGATGTGCCGAGCGTGGACATCGACAACGAGCAGGCGGCCTATGAGGCGGTTCGCCATCTGATTGAACTCGGCCACGAAGAGATCGGCATGATCTGTTTTCCGGTCGCGGAGACGATCTCCGGCGCGCCGCGCCTTGCGGGCTTTCAGCGGGCGCTCAGGGAAGCCGGGCTCGACCGCAGCGCATCCAATGTGGAGTATGCGGCCCACCGATTTGAAGACGCTTACGAAGCCGCGGGAAGGCTGTTCGCCATGAATCCCCGGATCACGGCGGTGTTCGCGGCGTCCGACGAATTCGCGATGGGAACGGTCATGTACGCGCGGGACCACGGCCGGACGGTGCCGGACCAGCTCTCGGTCGTCGGCTTCGACGATATCCGGATGGCGCACATGTTCATCCCGAGGCTGACCACCGTCGAGCAGCCGGTCTATCAGATGGGCGTGCGGGCGGTGCAGAAGCTGCACGAGCTCGTGACGAACGGGAAGGTTGCCGAGATGCACGAGCGTTTGCCCCACCGGTTGATCGTGCGGGAATCGACCGCCGGCCTCCGTTCTTCTTGAGGCAACCGGCGGACGCTCCGGAGTTTCTGAAAGATGCCCCCGTTGTTGAAAAGCTTTTCGAATATCGGTTCGACTGCGCTCCATTGCGGAGGTGCAGCCTGCGGCGGGCAGCAGACATTCTGTGTGACTGCTGCTTTCCGCGGAAATGCGGTTCGCGGGTGCAAACATCCGATGTGACTGTGGGCTCTCCGCGGAAAATGCGGTTCGCGGTTGTGGACATCCGTTGTGACTGCGGCTCTCCGCGGAAGTGCGGTTCGCGGGTGCGGGCGTCCGGCGGGACCGCCCCTCTGCGAATGCGGCGCGGACGTTCGATAAGGTTTTGGCGACCGTGCGCGGCGATCGCCGTTTCCGCGAGTCCCTTCGGTCTGAAAAGCTTTTCGAACCCGGAGAGAGCCGCTCGTCGTTCGTCTCGAACATTTTCGGCGTCATACTCACATAAGTTTGAAAAGGTTTTCTCCATCACGCCTGCACCGGGATTTCCGGCGGTGAACAAACCCGGCTCCGAACAGGGCACGGGCGCAGACTCCGCCGATTCCCCGAACCGAAGCGATCCGGTTCGGTCATACAACAAATCGAAAGGAAAGGGTGAGGTCTCATGCAATCCATCATGAAGAAGAGGGGGTTCGCTCTTCTCGCCTTCTTCATGGCCGTCGTTCTGGTGCTGACCGCATGCGGAGGCGGCAAGAACAACAGCAACAGCAGCAATTCGGGCAGCACGAGCGCCGGCGCCG
>Ga0065723_101147_pt1 | contig 11681 bp, 13 predicted proteins | sample TheenrcuSG05Z960_FD_59110 | JGI IMG/M metagenome (GOLD analysis project Ga0065723, IMG submission 59110) | Thermophilic enrichment culture from UC Davis - Sample SG0.5Z960 | ecosystem: Engineered > Solid waste > Grass > Composting > Bioreactor | place: USA: University of California, Davis
GATTCGCGGGTCATCACCCCCGGCAGATAATGGACGCACAGCTTGAACTCGCAGTAATCCGGCACGACCGATCCGGCCGTCCCGCCGCTGATCACCCCGACGTTGAGCGTCGGCGCCGGCAGATCGGGATGCTTGTGCCGCATGAGCCATTCATGCTCAAGCTCCCTGAGCGTCTCGATCAGCAGCATCGCCTTCTCGATCGCGTTCACGCCCAGCCATTTCATCCCGGAATGCAGCGCCCGGCCGCTCACCGCCACCTTGAAAAAAATAAACCCCATATGCGCAATGTTGATCTGTTCGTCGGAAGGCTCGCAGATCACCGCCGCGTCCGCCGTATGGCCGGCGAGCACCGCCGCCAGCGTCCCGTTGCCGCCGCCGTGCTCGTCCACCACCGACCAGATGTGGACGTCGCCGGGCAGCTCGAGCCCCGCGTCCTTCAGCAGCTTGACGCCCATGATCGAAGCCATCAGCCCCGACTTCATGTCGGACGCGCCGAGACCGTACAGCTTGCCGTCCCGCACCACGGGCTCGAACGGCCCGGTCTCCCACAGCCGGAGATCGCCGTAAGGCAGCGTGTCGACGTGGCTGTCGAACAGAATCGACCGGCCTTGCCCTGTGCCCCGGAACGTGGCGATCAGGTTGTACCGGTCCGTATAGTCGTGGCCCGGATTCCCTTCCCCGTGCAGGGCGATGCCCTTCTGCACGATCTCTTCCGTCATCGGCTGCCGGACCACTTCCGCGCCCAGATTCTTCAGCAGCGTCTCCAGATAGAGCTGGCCGTTCTTCTCCCTGCCGCCTTCGATGCCGTGCCCGATCAGCCGGGTATCGCAGGCGATCAGCTCCTTCAGGCGATCGACATATTCCTCCCGGCGCTCCTCCAGCACCCATCTCAGCCGTTCCGTTCTGTCCATGAGGCGTCACCCTTCACCTGTCGTCCGCGCGATCCGCGGAATCCCGGGGTCACACGGCGTTGTCGAGAAAATGCCGCAGAAAACGTTCCGCGTCCACCTTCAGGCACACGTCCATGTTCGGCTCCTTCTCCGGCACATCCCGCAGATCCCCGACCGTCCTGGCGAAGGAGAGCTCGCCTTCCAGATCGACCTGGACATGGAGCGGCCTCGTCTTCACGAAGGACGGATCGATGACGACCCCGACCGCCAGCGGGTCGTGCAATCCGCATCCGCGGATGCCGGGGTAGTTCCGTTTGTAGCATCCGATATAGAACGCCGCGATGTCCGCCATAAAGTCGCCGAGGCGCGTGCCCTTCGCCCGCCACTCCGCGAGCGCTTCCTCCGGCAGCAGCGTCTTCATCGTCACGTCCAGCCCGACCAGCGTGATCGGCACGCCGGAACGGAAGACGAAATCCGCCGCCTCGGGATCGTTGATGATGTTCGCTTCGGCCCACGGCGTCACATTGCCCGGCACCGTGACGGCGCCGCCCATGATGACGACGCGGCCGATCAATCCGGCGATCTCCGGCGCTTTCATCAGCGCGAGCGCCAGGTTGGTAAGCGTGCCGACGCAGATCAGCGTCACTTCGTTCGGGCGCTCCTTCACCCGCCCGATGATGAAGTCGACGGCGGAGACCGGTTCAACGCCGCGCTTCGGTTCGATGTCCGCCCGGCCACCGAGCCCGTCTTCCCCGTGAACCGCGACGGCCTTCTCGCCCGAATAGGGCCTGACCAGCGGATGGGCCGCGCCCTGGAAGACCGGCACGCCGCTGTCCAGATAATCGAGCACGATCAACGAATTGCGCGACGCCTCCTCCACCGGCACGTTGCCGAAACAGGTCGTGATGCCCAGCACCTCGAGCGCCGGCGAACGGACGGCGTAGGCGATGGCCAGCGCGTCGTCGATGCCCGTGTCCACGTCCAGAATGATCGGTTTCATCGCGCTCCTCCTTTCGCGGCCGCGGCCAGCCATCGGGCCAGGCGATCCTCCAGCCGCTCCGGACTGACGGTCATGCCGACTTCGCAATTAATCTTGCGCTTTGCGCCGATGCGCAGATCGGTCAGCGTCGCGCCGAGCGACAGCGCGCCCTTCGTCTCTACGGTGACGTCATGCGGCTCCGTGCCGACAAGCCCGGGCTCCGCCGCCTCGGCAACAGCAAGCAGTTCCGCCAGCCGCACGCCGCCTTCGAAGCGCGCCGCCAGCTCGCCCAGAAGCCGCCGGATCGCCTCCGCGGCGGGTGTGCCCGCTTCCGTCACCGCGTTCAGCGCCGGCTTCAGCCCGTCCGCGGACACGAAGGCCTGACGCGAGACGTCCAGACCGAGCATCGTGATCGGGATGCCCGAATGGAACACGCGGAACGCCGCCTCCGGATCGCGGCGCATGTTCCGCTCCGCAACCGGCGTCACGTCGCCGGGCGCCTTCAGGGCGCCGCCCAGGACGACAAGCCGCTTCACCTTGCCGCCCAGCGCCGAATCCTTCACCAGCGCGAGCGCGATGTTCGTCAGCGGGCCCAGCGCGACCAACGTCAGCTCGCCGGGAAGACGATTCGCGAGATCGACGATCAGATCGGCTCCGGACAGGGTTTCAAGCCGCCTTCCGGATTCGGGAAACGCGAAGTCGGCGGCGTCTTCCTCCGGATCGGCCGGCGGCCGTTCCCTGAACAGCGGCCGTTCGGCGCCGGCCGCGACGGGAGCCGCGGATCCGGCGAGGCCGATGATCCGCAGCATCCGTTCCGCCGCCTCCGCCGCTCCGGCCCGGCCGAACACCGTCGTGACGCCGGCAAGCTCCGCGAGGCCCGATGCGGCCGCGCACAGCAGCGCGAGCGATTTTCCCGTTCCCGTGTCCGTGTCCACCAGCAGTTTCGGTATATTGTCCATCCTGTTCCACTCCCGCTTGGCTGTTTTTCAGGAAGCGCCGCCGCTGTGTCCCAAATAACGCACGGCCAGTTCCCTGTAAAAGACGATCGCTTTCCGGTACGCCTCCACATACACCCATTCGTCCGGCCTGTGCGCCTGCCCCGGCTCGCCCGGCCCGTAGAGCAGCACCGGCGGCATGCCGCCGCTCTGCAGCACGGAACCGTCCGTATAATAGGAGACCGCGCCCGCCGCTCCGTCCGAATCGGGGCAGAGCTCGAGCGCCTGCCGGATCAGGGGATCGCCTTCCGGCGTCAGCACCGGATTGCGGATGAGCAGCGGCGAAAGTTCGGCGCGGATCTCTTCCCGCCGCAAGTTCCATTCGGCAAGCCGCGCCGACAAATGTCCGTATAGAGATTCACCATCCCAGGGCGGGACGAAACGGATGTCGATATCCATCTCGCACCGGTCCGGCACGACGTTCGTCTGCACGCCCCCGGCGATGCGGGTGAACGCCATGCTCGTTATGCCGAGCAGCGCATCGGCGGCGCGCCACTCCGGCTCCCCGCGCCGCAGCCAGGCCGCGGCGTCCATCAGCGCCTCGACCGCGTTCCGGCCGTTCTCCGGCATGGACGCGTGAGCGCTTCGCCCGCGCACCGCAAGGCGCAGCCAGAGCGCGCCTTTGTGCCCGGCCGCGACCCGGCAGCCGGTCGGTTCGCCGATGACGACCGCGCTGATGTCCCGCATGCCCTGCCGCGCCATCCAGGCTTGCGCGCCGCAACTGTCGACCTCCTCGCCCGCGGTCGCCAGAAACACGAGATCGCCGTCCAGCCGGACGCCGTCCCGCTTCAGCGAGACGAAGGCGAGCAGCATCGCGGCCAGACCGCTCTTCATGTCCGCGGCTCCCCGCCCGTAGATGCGGCCCGCTTCCATCACCGCGCCATGCGGCGGATAAACGCCGGCTGCGGGCGGCCATGCGGCGACCGTATCGAGGTGGCCGCAGAACATCAGCTTCCGGCCGCCGCCCGCGCCCGGCAGGACGGCGGACACATTGCTCCGGCCGCCGCCCAGCGGCTCGACGCGGGCCGGGATGTCCCATTGCTCCAGAAATTGCGCGATCCGCTGCGCGAGCCGGTCTTCGTTGCCCGGCGGATTGCATGTGTCGACGCGAATCCATTCGCGCAGCAGCTCCACCGCCTCGTCCGCATCCCACACCGGGTTCATGACGGTCTCCCTTCCAGCACCTGGAGCTTGAGCGGGGTGACCTTCCAGCCGTTGACCGGCGCCAGATCCTGCGAGCAGGCGGCCACCGCGACGACGACGTCCTCCAGCGCCTCCAGCATGACGTAATCGCCGGGCTTCGACAGCGGCTCCCCGATGACGTAATCGCCGTGTTCATCCAGCACGTTGTTCATGAACCAGTTGATCGGGTCCGGCAGCTGCTTCGGCCGGATGCCGAACTCCCGCAGCGCCTTCTCGAGATTGTCGTGGCAGTTCGGGTGGTCCTCGACGCCGAAGTCGACCTTGTAGCGGTAGTAATCGCACGCCGGGAAGAAGAAATCGTGCTTGCCCACGGTATCCTTCACCAGCCGCATCAGCGGCCGCCGCCGGTTGCTGTGGAGCGGGTCCCCTTCCTTCAGCCGGATGCTGCTCAGCGAGGCGCGCATGTGCACCGGCGAGACATGCTCTTCGGGGTCCCGGCGGCTGAAGCAGACGAAGTCGCCGACCTGCTTGCCTTCCACGTCGATGATGCAGAGCAGCTGCCCTTTCGCCAGTTCGACGCCGCGCGCCTCGCAGGGCGGAATCAGGATCGTCGTTATCACTTCCGCACGAGTCATCCCGGGCAGCCTCCTTACATTAATAATAATGTGTGGCATTCAGTCCAGCAGCACGGCCACCGCGCGCACGGGGGAGCCGGTTCCCCGGCGAATCTTCAGCGGCAGGCCGAAATAGAGAAACCGCCGCCCCGCCACCTGGTCGAGTCCGCACAGATTTTCCGTGTTGGTGATGGCGTATTTGCGGCAGATCAGATGTCCGGAGAATTGCCTGTCGTCGGGCTTGTCGATGGACGGCGCGTCCACGCCGATGTTCACGACGCCCTGCCGCGCGAGCCACTCCGCGGCTTCCAGATCGAGCCCGGCGTGCCGCGTCAGCCATTCGTCCGTGCCGTAGGCCCGGTCGTAATGCCCGGTGTAGAGCAGCACGATGTCGCCGCGCTCGATATGGAGCCCCGACCGCTCGAGCGCGCCGCGCAAATCGGAGACGCGGATGAACGCGTCGGGAGACACGCCGGACACGTCCAGGCAGATCGCGGGGCCGTAGAAATATTCGAGCGGCATTTCATCGATCGTCTGGCCGTTCGGGTCGTATTCGTAGACCGCGTCGCTGTGCGTCGGGCCGTGTTCGTTGATCAGCAGATTGTTCGTCGCGAACATGAACCCCATCTGCCGCTCGCTCTCTTCATGCGTCATGTTCGGAAAAATCATCGTCTTCTGGTGCGGCGGAAACACCGGCATCCCGTGGTAAATTTCCTGCGACAGATCGATCAGCTTGATGCCCATGCGCTTTCCCCCTCACAGCAGAACGGGCAGAATTTCGAACCGTTCCGCGTCGATCAGGCCGTGGTCGGTGATCTTCCATTTCGGGCTCGTGACGAGCGAGAGGAACGACAAGTGCATGAACGGCACGTGCAGTCCGCAGCCCAGTTCCTCCTTCGCGAGCCGGTGCAGCTCCGCAATCCGGCCGCTGAGCGCCTCGCCGTCGAGCTCGTCGGTCATCAGGCCGCCGATGCGCAGCGGCAGGTCGCCGACGACCTTGCCCTCGCGGATCATGCTGATGCCGCCGTTCATCGCGATGACGCGGTTGATCGCCGTGACCAGATCCTCATAGTTGGTGCCGACCGCGATGATGTTGTGGGTGTCGTGCGACACGCTCTCCGCGATCGCGCCCGCCCGCAGTTTCATGCCGCGGACGAATCCTTTGCCGATCTTTCCGCTCTTGCCGTGCCGCTCGACGACGACGATCGGCAGCACGTCCGCCTGAATGTCCGGCATGACGACGCCGTCCGACGTCCGAAGCTGCGCTTCCGACGCTCCGGTCAGGTTCTGGTCGGGAATGACGTCGATGACGCGGACCCGCGCGGAGCCGCGGCCGTCCGGCACCCGAATCTGCAGCTCCTCGGCCTTGACGGGACCGCGCTTCATCGACATCTTCACTTCCTTCGGATACGTATAGGGAGGAAGGTCGATCGTCAGCCTGCCCTTCTCGGCCGCCTTCACGCCGCCCAGATAGACCTGGTCGACGGTCATCCGCATCAGATCGGACAGGACGACCAGATCCGCGCGCTTGCCGGGCGCCAGAACGCCGATGTCCGTGAACCCGAAATGCGTCGCCGGGTTGATCGTCGCCATCTGGATCGCCTCGACCGGGTCGATGCCCTGCTCGATCGTCCGCCGGATGATGTCGTTCATATGGCCGTACTTCAGCAAGTCCTCCGGCACCATGTCGTCCGAGACGAGGATCGCCCGCCGCGAGTCGACGCCCTCCTCGGTGACGGCGCGGATGCACTCCGCCATGTTGCGCTGGGACGAGCCTTCGCGCATGAAGACGCTGACGCCGTTGCGCAGCTTCTCGAGGCACTCTTCCTTCGTCGTCGTCTCGTGGCAGGAGACGTGCCCGCCGCCCGCGATGATGTGCGCGGCCAGCTCCCTGCCGAACAGGCCCGGCGCGTTGCCCTCGACCGTCTTGCCGATGCTGCGCGCGTAAATGACGGACGCGATCAGGTCGTCGATCAGATGCGGCGCGTGCCGGTACACGGGCATGACGTTGCTGAATCCCTGAATCTCGCCGATCCCCTGCACCAGCGGGTCGGCGAGCAGTTCTTGCATATCTCTGGAGCTGATTTCGAAGCCCGCCGTCTCGAGGCCGGGCGCGTCCGGCGTCAGCGACGGCACCGTGAACAGCACCCGGTTCGGCAGGCGCCTGGCTTCGTCGATCATCGCCTTGATGCCGGATACGCCGAGCACGTTGCCGATCTCGTGCGGATCGGCCACCAGCGTCGTCGTTCCCGTCGGAATCGACAGCCTGGAGAACTCGGTGACGGTCAGCATCGCGCTCTCGAAATGCATGTGCGAATCGATGAACCCCGGGCAGACGAACTTGCCGGTTACGCGTTCAACCTTCGTATCGGGTCCGATCAAATCCGACGCGTCGCCGATCATGGCGATGCGGTCGCCCTTGACCGCCACGTCGCCGGGATAGATCTCCCGCGTGATGACATTGACAATATATCCGCCTTGCAGCACCAGATCGGCATACTTTCCGTCATCCAGCAGCGTGTCGATGAGCAGGCGGTTACGCAGCGCTTCCTTGATTCGTACCGTATCGATCGTCCTCGCCCCCTGACCTACTCGATGCTGTCGATAATGCCCACGATTGCGGCGTCGACCGGAGCGCCCTCCGTCGCGGCCGCCCTTCCCGCCATGCTGCCGGTGACGTAGATGACCTGCTCGCCGGTTCCGGCGCCCACCGTATCGACCGCAACGATCGGATCGCCCCTGAGCTCGCCCGCCGGGTCGATCGGCTGCACCAGCATCAGCTTGGCGCCGATCAGCCGTTCGTCCTTGCGCGTGGCCACGACCCGGCCGACCACTTTCCCGATCTGCATCTCACATGCCCTCCCATCCGTTGTCGGTCAGAACGATGCCGCGTTCCCTGGCCGTATCCCGAGCCAGCGGCGTCACGATGGCGCCGGGTTCGACGCGCAGCGCGGTCCTGCCGGCCGCGGCCGCCGCGAGCACGTCGGCTTCGGTCACGACCTGCCGGCGGCCGCGTTCGCCCAGCGCCCATGCCGCGGCTTCGCTTGCGTCCAGCAGCTTGACGCCGAAGCTGCGGATCGCGCCCGTCATCTCCGCGATCTGCCTGCGCATCTCGGGCGACGGCCGCCAGCCGCGCCGGTCCCAGGCCTCTCCCCCGGCCACACCGGAGCGGAGAGCGGCGACCGGCTTGCCCATGCACAGGCTTCGGATGACGGCGCGGGCGAAGGGCCTGCCGTCGTCCAGCCGCGCGATCGCCGACAGCAAGCGCAGCGGGAGGACCGGCAGCAGGATCCGGTCGGCGCCGTCCTCCGGCGGGCTGTCCCCGGAGTCTTCGCGTACCGCGTCATCCACTTCCGTGAGCCGCGCGATCTCGGCGAAGCCGGGACGCCGCTCCAGTTCCGGCGCGATCCACAGGCTCAGCCGGGCCCGCGGAGCCCGGCGGCGGATCGCGCGGACCGACGCCAGGCCGTCATCCAGCAAATCCCGGTCGTCTTCGATCGGGACGAGCACGCGGGGATGACGGCCCGCAAGTTCCGGCTCCCTGCCGCGGAAGAGCAGCTCAAGCATGGCGCGCTCGACCAGCGCGCTCGGCTTCCGCAGCATGGCCTACCGCCTACTCGCCGCGGATCTTCGACAGGATCGCCTTCTCCACTTCGCTGTGCGGCCGCGGAATGACGTGCACCGAGACGAGCTCGCCGACGCGCTTGGCGGCGCTGGCGCCCGCGTCCGTCGCCGCCTTGACCGCGCCGACGTCGCCGCGCACCATGACCGTCACCAGACCGAAGCCGACCTTCTCATAGCCGCAAATCTCGACGTTCGCCGCCTTGACCATCGCGTCGGCCGCCTCAATCGCGCCGACAAGCCCCTTCGTCTCCACCAGACCCAAAGCTTCTCCCATCGTTCGTTCCTCCCTGTTCTTCATCATGATTGGACGCTGCTTTCAGAACCGCCCGTGGTTTTCGCCGTCTTGCCGCTTCGCGCGGCCTTCGCCGGCTGCCCGCCGGCCCGGACCGCATCCGTCCGGCTTTCCGCCGCCGGGACCGTCTTCATGAATCGCGCGATAATCTTGCCGCTCACTTCGTCGTGCGCCCGCGGGATCACATGCGCGGACACGAGCGCGCCGAAGCGGTCGGCCTCCGCCATGCCCGCCTCCACCGCGGCCGACACGGCCGCCACTTCGCCGGCGAGATGGATGGTGACGCCGAGCTTGCCGCCGACGCCGATGACGCGCTCCGTCGCTTCGAGCTTGACGTCGGCCGCCTTCAGCGCGGCGTCCGCCGCCGACACCGCCGCCGTGAAACCGATTGTTTCGATAAGACCCAATGCCTGCTGAACCATCGCCCGCCGATCACTCCTTCGTCAAGTATGGTCCGGCTTCGCGCTTCATGATCCCGACCGCCTCAAGCACCGCGCCGCGCGCGCCGTGAATGAGCAGGTGCGACGGCTCGATCCGGAACCGGATGTCCAATTCCGGCTTCTCCTTGAACGCGCGGTCGAGCAGCGCGATGCTCCGATGCCGGTTCAGCCCGTCGATCGCGGCCGCCGCGTCGCGGGCGGGGATGTCCAGCCAGCCGGCCAGGGCTGCGGAAGGTTCGGGAGCGGTCATGATCCGCGCCTGATCTCCGGTCTCCTCGCGCAGCGCGCGGCACAGCCGTTCGAGCGCCCGCTGGATCTCGCCGCGCTTCGATCCGATCAGCCGGATTTCGAGCGCTCCCGCCTCGCGGCGCACCGTCACATCCGCCTGAACCGGTTCGGCCCGAAGCGCCTCGTCCAGCGCGAACAGCGGGCGGGGCGAATCCGACTCCGACGCCAGGACGCCGACGGTGAGCGGCTGCGCGCGATGAATGCCGAATTCGGCCGCAAGGCGCGGGTTGAGATCCGGATAGAACCAGCAACGAATGCCGCTTTCCGGCCGGCCGATCATGCCGGCGCTGCAGAGCAGCGGCTGGCCGCCGTCATCCGTGAACGGCTCGCCGGACCGCGCATCAACCGTCGCCTTCCCCTGCGACATCATGAGCCTGAGCAGCGGCGACAGCGTCTGTTCGACGAATTCCCGCCGCCCGGCCGATCCGGCCGTCCGGTCGTCGGCCGTCCGCGCGGGTTCGCCGTCCGTCGCCTTCGCCGCCGGGGCGGCTCCCGCAAGCTGCAGCCGCTTCTCCCGGTACGCCTGCTGCCAGTTCGGACGGTTCAGCGTTACCGCCGCGCCGGGCGCCGCGGCGGTGTCCGGAAGGCCGGCCGGTCTGCCGGGAGGCCNGCCCGCGCTTCGCGTCTCCGTCCGTCCGGTTCGTCCCAGCGCCTCCTCCACGATCTCGCGAATCAGATCAGACAAGGACGCTCACCCCTTCCGGCAGCAGCATCGGCGCAAGCGCCGGATGCGGCCGCGGGATGACGTTCGCCGCGATCAGCTCTCCGCCGGTCTGAAGATGCGCCGCCTTGCCGGCTTCGACCGCGGACGTGACGGCCGCGACGTCGCCTTCGACAATGACGGCGACCAATCCCGCCCCGACCCGCTTCATGTCGATCATGCTCACGGATGCGGCCTTGCACATCGTGTCCAGCGCGTGGATCGCCGCCGTCAGCCCGCGCGTCTCGATAAGTCCGATTGCTTTCATCTGTGCCCGCCTCTCCTCTCTGCGTCAAATGCGTTCATACGTCAGGACAGATAGCGGCTCACGTCGAAGTCCGGCGGCACGCCGACGGACGTCCTGCGGAACGCGTGCGCCGCATGCAGCGGACAGGTCGCGTCGATGCCCATCTTGGCCGAGACGCCGCGCATCTGATGGGACGGTTCGAGCGGCGAACCCTTCGCTCCCGGCACGATGAACACGTCGAGATCGGCCTGCACCCGCGTGGCGATCGCCCATTCCACGTCGTGCGGATCGCGGATGTCGACATCCTCGTCGACGACCACGACATGCTTCAAGTCTTTGTCGGATGCGAACGCCGCGAGGAGCGCCTGCTTGGCGTCGCCTTCGGATTTCTTCTCGATCTGGATAATCGCATGGTAGCGGCCGACGCCGCCCGGCGTCACGTAGACGTCCTTCACCTCGGGCACCACCTGGCGGACCGTGCTGAGCAGCACCGCTTCCCGCGCCAGCGCCATCGGCAGATGCTCCTCGTGGCTCGACGGATAGATCGTCTGCCAGATCGGACGGTTGCGATACGTCACCGCCGTCAGCTCGATGACGGGCTGCGGGGACGCTTCCCCGTAATAGCCGCCGAGCTCCCCGAACCGGTCCTTCCACTCTCCCGGACCATGGGGCGGCATGCGGCCTTCCAGCACCACCTCGGCATCGGCCAGCACCTCGAGATCGACGGTCTTGCAGCGGACGACGCGCAGCGGCTCTCCGAGCAGACGGCCGGCCACGTCCAGCTTGTCGACATGGAACAGATGCGTGCTGATCTGCGAAGCCAATATCACCGCAGGCACGACGCCGAACATGACGGCCACTTCCATCGGCTCGTTCCGCTTCTCGTATTCCAGATACTGCCGGAACAGCTCCGGCGAAGAGATGAGCACGTTCATCCGGTTGCCGCCGAGAAACTGCATTCGCCGGATCGACGTGTACCGCCTCGAGCCGCCCGGCTCCTTCACCACCAGCACCCCGGCGACGAGATACCGGCCGGAATCTTCCCGATGGTAGCGGCAGATGGGAAACAGCTCGTCCAGCCGGATGTTCCGCGTAATGACGTTCTCATGGACGGGCGCCGTCTCCACCAGCCGGGTCGGCAGCGGCCGCACGATCGCGTCGATCAGATGCGGCACGAGCTCGCGCTCCCGAATCCCCATGCTCTCGGCGAGCAGTTCCCGGTCGCCGCCCAGGCCGGCGACCATCGGCACGGCGTATCCCTTGATCCGCTCGAACCAGAACGGCTGCTTGCCGCGGCCGCTGCGGACGATCGCCGCGAGCTCGAAATCCGGATCGACTTCCTTCGTCACATGCTTGATCTTGCCGCGCTGTTCCAGATAAGCGATGAGGCTGCGAAGATCGGCCAACACTTAAGCCTTCTCCCCCCATCTTGCCATCAGGTTGTGCTCGATGCCGAGCGCGTCCAGCAC
>Ga0065723_102522_pt1 | contig 11651 bp, 4 predicted proteins | sample TheenrcuSG05Z960_FD_59110 | JGI IMG/M metagenome (GOLD analysis project Ga0065723, IMG submission 59110) | Thermophilic enrichment culture from UC Davis - Sample SG0.5Z960 | ecosystem: Engineered > Solid waste > Grass > Composting > Bioreactor | place: USA: University of California, Davis
TTTGGTCACTTGAAAACTTCTCCAAGTTGGGGTGAAGTCCTCTTTTTATGCCGGGGAAATCTTGAAGCTCAAAGGCTCAGATTAATGCAAAAGGCTCAAATAAAAGAATCCTGGTTCAGAACGGAAAATGGGAATAGGCATTTTCTTATTTCATATCTGGACGAATAAGCAGAATGGGTCGATTTGAAGCCAGTCATTACGATATACCGCAGATGAGACATATTTGTTATCATCAAATTAATCGGAATTTCGCTAAGAGGAGGATCTTCTTTGCAATCGGTACTCAACACTTGCATACCACGGCCGGAGATTTTGGCGGGTACGTTCAATCCAGAAATCTTTACAGCTTCCTTGAGTCCCATTATTGATTTTTATCGAAACGGACGAACGACCATCGACAATGTCTATACAAATGCGGATCTCTTTTTCAGGGAAGCCACCTACCCGACACAAGGATTGCGACAAATTTTGACAGAGGTTTTTCTGCGACTCAAGGGCGATATGACCGTTCCGGCCACGCACCGGCTGGAAACCGCTTTCGGTGGCGGGAAAACCCATGCCCTCATTGCCTGCACGCACCTTGCTTTTCGGGGCAAGGAGTTGAAGGACGCGGTAGCCGGTATTGTCGATCCCGACATTCTGCCGGAACCGGGAACGGTGGCTGTCGTCGGGATTGCCGGTGACGAGATTCCCGTGCACAAACCGAAAGGAAGCAAGTTGATTCCATACACCTTATGGGGCGAAATTGCCTATCAAATCGGCGGCGAGACGTTATATCGGGAAGTGGAAGAAGACGCCGTTTCCTATGCCGCTCCGGGAAAACCTTATTTCGACAAAGTTTTTGGCGGTCGGAAAGTGCTGATCATGCTGGACGAATTGGCCCAATATGCGGCCAGACTTGAAGCGGCGCGCCCGGACGGGGCCGGACAACTGGCGGCGTTCCTCATGACCCTCCACGGATATGCGCGCAACCATCCCGGCATCGCCGTGGTGATGACGCTGGCCAGTGCTGCGGATGCTTTTGCCAGACAAACGAAACAACTCGCACAACTGATCAGCAAAGTTCGCGGTGAAACGGTCAGCGAGGACGACGCCTTGATCATCGGCGAGCAGGCGGTCAAAGGCGTGGCCAGTGTCGTTGCGCGTGACGCGGTGCAAATTACACCGGTTCAAGCCGCGGAAATTTCGTCCGTATTCGCGAAACGGCTGTTTGTATCCGTGGATCGGGAAGCGGCGCAAGCGGTAGCCGAGGAATACATGCAAATGTACCGGCGAAATTCCAGCATGCTACCGGACGAAGCCGTCAGCGAGAGCTATCGGCAGCGGATGATCGCCCACTATCCGTTCCATCCGACGTTGGTGGACTTTTTGAACGTGAAGCTCGCGAGTGCGGAAAATTTCCAGGGAACGCGCGGCGTCCTTCGGGTGCTGTCTCTGGCGGTCAGAAGTTTGTGGCAAACCAACCAGGCCGTTCCGATGATTCACACGTGTCATCTGGATTTGCGTTCGGACCGGGTGGTCAACGAGATTTTGGGACGAACCGGCAGCTCCGATTTGATGTACGTGCTGAATGCGGACATCGGAAGCGTCGACACCGGCTCGTTGGCCGGCGGACTCAGCAACGCCGAATTGGCGGATCGGAAAAACCCGCATCCGGAAGGGTATCCGCTTTACGAATACACCTGGAAAACCGTATTTTTACATAGCCTGGTCGGCCGGGAAGAAGGGTTGAACTCCAAAATATTCGGGATTACGGAATCCGAGGCGCTGTTTGCGGTCGCGTTCCCGGGTTTGACGCCGCCGCAAGTGCGCATGGCGTTGGAGGAAATCGGAGAAACCGCCTTCTATTTGCGGTTTGAGCAAGGACGGTATTTCGCCAGCGAAGAGCCGACGATCAACAGCGTATTGGCGAAAATCAGACGGACGATCGCTTCGGCCCAAGTCGATCAACTGATTGAAGCGACGGCTCGCAAAATCATTTCTTCCGATGTGGGCATGTTCCATGTCGAGCACGATGTTTCGCTTCCGGAGCATTTGCCGGACGGGAAAGGCCGGCCGGTACTGGGGGTAATCTCGCCGACCGCCGAGAAGATCAACGTTGAAAAGATGATCACCACCAAAGGTGAAAATCGGCCCAGGGAAGAACAGAACTTGATTTTTCTGATCGTCCCGGAAACCGTTCAGGTGGAAGGCTTGCCGGAACAGCTGGATCTGTTCCAGGCGCAAACGGCCAAAGCGCAAGACGCGCGGCAGCATATCGAGTTGATTGCGCGGCAGGTATTGGCCATGCGCATGTTGGCGGATAAACCGCAAAACTTCGGTGTGCACCCCAGGCGGCTGGAGGAGTCGGATTTCAAACAGCGCAAAAGCGAACGTGACCAAGCCTTGCAAACCGCCGTTTCGGAAATTTACAACAGCTTGTATTATCCGTCCACGAGCGGGTATATTGTCCGCAAAGAAATCAAAACGGCCGGCGGGGAAGGCGGCGCGCCGTTCATTCAGCAAATTCGCGAAATTTTACTCAAGGATGGGGAATTGATCACCGCGGACCACAATACGCAAGCGGATCTGGTCAATTTGAGCCAGTTGTTTTTCAGCATGGGCGATCCGGTCGCGCTGGACAAGCTGCGCCAAAATTTCCGTTGTTTCCGCAAATGGCCGGTGCTGGAACATCCGGACGTACTCGATGCGCTCATTCGGGCGGGGGTTCAGAAAGGAACGTGGTGCGTATTCCGCATGCGGGAAGGGGACGAACAACCTTCCGAGTTTTACGAGCAGGACCGCGACATTCCGATGAGCGTGAATCTCGCCGAACAAGGTTATTTTCTGATCACGCCGCAGGGGGCCAATCAACGCGGGTGGACAAGCGCCAGCAAAGTGGATGTCCAGGCGATCCGGCAAGCGGTCCTGACCACGATCGAGCGCAAAGGTTCGGATACTTATGAGAAAGTGCTGACAGAATCCAAAGAGCGCTACGGGGATTTCCCGGACCAGGTCGCTCGGGATTTGGTAGCCGCCCTTGTACGGGAAGGGAAGTTGTATGCGGTTCGTGGCAACGAATCGCAGAGTCAGGCGAACCTGATTCATGGCTTCCATGCGGCGCTCTATGTTCCCAACCCGGACGATGTGCTGATAACGCCTGACGAAGCGAGACGGAAAGGCTGGCTGAAAGAACGGCCGGCCGGACTCAGCTTGAGAGGCAAGGAAGGATTGGAGGCGCTGTGGCCGCTGCTTCATCAATTGGGCAGCTTGTACAATCGGGGGGCGCGAACCGAAATCGATTTTTTGGAGTTTGCCGAGTTGCAACTGCCTTATGGCGGGATGTTGACGATTCAGCTTGAAAAAGTGTCGCCCGACTCGATGAAGGCGCTCGGCGAACTGTTTGAAGTTCTGGCCGGGATCGTCCAGCCGGGAGATCGCACCGAGGCTTGCCTGGAAGTGCATCAACCGGACGAACATTGCTTGTTCATTCGGGAAGTAAACAAAGCGAAGAATGGAGTTTAAACCATGGCAAAGCCCAAACCATCAGCTGACATCCTGGCGGAAACGGAATACCGGAAGAAAATCGCCGCCTTGGTCGCCCGCGCCCCGTGGGTGCTGCGTGTTACGGAATTGAAAGACAAAACGGGGCCTGTGCTCATCGCCAAGGAACGGTATACGCCGTCGGAACATGCCCCTGCTTCCGGCACGAACGGTTCGAAGAAGCGCGAGACGTTACGGGAACGGGGGTTGCTGTACGGTGCGGCACTCAGGCGTTGCATACCGGTCATCCGCCATATCGTTTCCGGGGTTTTGCGACGAAGCGGGCGTGCCGTTGGAATTGCAACGCCATTTCAGCAACGGAAAGCTCACGTTCCGCGGCACGCTTCCTTTGAACAAGGAAGCGGGTGCGAAATTGTCGCTGATCTTCAAGCTTTCCGAGCGCATTCTGGATATGGACCGGGTGGAATTGATCGCCTGGCGGGTAGAGCGATTCAGTCCCGAAGAAGCAATGTATTGGCTGACCCGCATCACGCAATACGACGCCGCTTCCCGGCGATGGGCCCAAGCGGGCATGCGGATCATGCTCGGGGGACAGCCCGGGGACAAGGAAATCCCCAAAATGCTGGAAAGGTTGCGAAAATAAAAACAGGAGGATGCATGCATGCAGGGGAATGTGATTCGAACGGATCGCCGGCTGATTGAAGCCGGTTTTCCATGTCATCAGGTGGGAGCGGAGACCCAGCGGGAACGTGATACCGGAAAAGCTCCTCCAACTCATCGGTTGCACGTGTGGTGGGCCCGCCGTCCGTTGACGCCCAGCCGCGCGGCGATTCTCGGTTCCTTGTTGCCGGCCGATGCGGATTCGGAATGGTTTCTTCGCCAACTTGGGATTGAAAAGGTGCAGGCGATGGTGAATGGGGAACCGTGGACGATAAATGATGATATGCAAGAGAAAGTCAAAGAAAACGAAAGTGGGAGCTTGTATCTTTATGTAGATGAGACTGTAAAGCGCGAATTGCGGAAGGAACAAAGATTTCGACAAGAGCAAAGGGAATTGCTTAAATCCCTTATTGACAAAAACCCAACATGGAGAGAACGCGAAAGCATAAAAAAATGGGAACGCTTGTGCAAACCTCTGCCTGAACCGCTTCCCCAAGTAGGGGAGATCCTGAGTGTTCATAAGGTAGCGGCTGACCCCGCTTGGTTTAATGATTTAATGGAATTGGTGTCAAGTGCAGGGGTTAGAATTCCAAATCTTTATGGCTATTCACGGGCTTATATCCGACAACCAGAATTGCAGTCCGGCGAGATAACGGTTCTTGATCCTACAGCAGGGGGCGGGTCTATACCTTTTGAAGCTCTTCGTTTAGGGTATCGTGTGATCGCCAATGATTTGAACCCGGTGGCGGCGACAATTTTATATGCAACATTGGACTACCCTATACGTTTTGGAGTGAAATTGTTAAATGACATCGAGCGGTATGGGAATAAACTTCTGACTGCTTTGGAACAGAAAATATCAGATGTTTTCCCATCCGTCTTTCCCTTGCCGCTTGAAGAGCGTAAGGAATTGGAAAAACATTTGCATGGGCATTTACATCTTATCTCCCAATATGATTATGAAAATACAACCACATACCTTTACGTCCGTCAAGTCACCTGTCCGCATTGCGGCGGTGAGGCGCCATTGCTCAATACGTGCTGGCTGTCCAAAGAAGGAGACAAATGGGGCGTCCGAATCGTGCCCGACGGCCGCGAACGGGGCGGAACGGTGCGTTTTGAAACCTATCGGGTGATAGGAAATCGGGGACCAAACGGCGAAGACCCGAACTTTGCAACGGTCAATGACGGGGTCGGCTTGTGCGTGCATTGCCGTCAGGCGATTTCCGCCGATGAGATCAAGGCCCAGGCACGTGGGGAATCGCCGCATGGGAAATGGAAAGATCGATTGTATTGTGTGGTGGCGATTCGGTACCAACCGAAGCTTGACAAAAACGGCCAACCGGAACGATACAAAAGCGGCGAGAAAGCGGGAGAAATCAAAACGGAGAAAATCCGGTTCTTCCGTCCGCCCAATGAACGGGATCTCGCGGCAATTGCAGAGGCGGAGAGACGGCTGCAACAGCATTGGCCGGAGTGGGAGAAGCAGGGGCTGATACCTACTGAACAAATTCCGGAAGGCCATAAAACAATGGAACCGCTTCGTGTCGGCATGACCCGCTGGTGCGACATGTTCACGCCCCGGCAGCTACTCGGTCATTTGATTCTCGTAGAAGAATTGAACCGGCTCAAATCGGAAATTTTGCAACAGTTGGGAGAGGATCGCGGCCGAGCGGTTGTCACTTATTTGCAGTTTGTAATTGATAAAATAATTGACTATAACAGCAGACAAACACTGTGGCATGCTTCCAGAGGAGTTATTGCTCATACCTTCACACGACATGATTTTTCAATTAAATGGACATTCGGAGAGTTGATTTTGACCGGTTCTAACTCTGGGGCTGCTTGGGCTCTCAATCAGGTAGTTGATGCTTATAGGAATATAGCGGATTTACTTGCGCCATTAAATGAAAAATATAAAGTAACAAATCATTTGCCGGTGTCCATTTATTGCGGCACTGCCTCCAATTTGGTCTTGCCAGAAAAATCTGTTGATTTAATATGCTTTGATCCACCATATTACAATAATGTACAGTACGGAGAATTATCGGATTATTTTTATGTATGGCAACGTCGTGTACTTCAAGATCTTTATCCAGAAATATATCAGCGAAGATTGACAAATAAAATGGATGAAGCTGTTGCAAATCCTGCTCGTGATGGTTCTTCCAAAAAAGCGTCACAAGTTTATGAAAAACTTATGGGTGAGATTTTTGCAGAATGTGGACGAGTACTAAAAGATGATGGTCTAATGACGGTTATGTTCACACACAAAACACAAGACGCTTGGGAAGCCTTAACTCGCTCACTGATTGAAAGCGGTTGGATTATAACTGCTTGCGTGCCGGTGGAATCCGAATCAAAAGTGGACATACATCACAAGAACATGGCTGCTGCTGTTAGTTCGATTTTCATCACATGCCGAAAAAGGCCTGACAGAAGCGCCTCTCCTGCCGTCTGGTCAGGTTTCGGTGGAACCGGGGTGGTGCAGAAAGTTCGCGAAGCCGTCCGCGAGGGACTCAAAGAATTCGAAACGCTCAACCTCAACCCGGTGGATGAGATGGTGGCCAGCTACGGCCGCGCCTTGCAAGTCCTGTCGGAGAATTGGCCGGTTCTCGACGGAGATGAGCTGGTCAGCCCGGTTCGAGCAATGCATGAAGCGAGCGCTGTTGTCGCCCAATATCAGGTGGCCAGAATCACGAACGGCCGGCTGAAAGTGGACGATTTGAAGCCGGAGGCTGCGGTTGCCTTGACGTTGTTCGGAATATTCGGTTTGTCCGAGTTACGCGTACGACGAAGCGTTAAGCTTGTCCCGTTCGCTCAACGTCCGATTGGAGATGAAGGCGGGCGGGTACCAATTGAACGGTCCCGTCATCGGCATCAACACCGAGACGCAAGGCCGGCGCGCAGGAAACCGGGATGCGGAGGAAGTCGGTTACCATGCGCCGCTGCTTCGCCGCGGTTCCAAATTGCGTCTGGCCCGGCCGGAAGAACGGAGTCCTCAGCGTCTGGAACATCCGCAGACGGAATGGGATCTGCTGCACGGCCTGATCATGAAATATCGGGAAGGCGATATTCCGGTCGCCCGCGCTTATCTGGCGCAGCATGCGGGAGGCAAAGCGCAAGTCGTCTTGGATTTGCTGTCGGTATGGGCTGCGGAAAATGCGGATGAAGAGTTGCGAAAAGAAGCGGAGCAGATGCTTTACGGACTGAAAGGCTAGCATCGGGTGGCAGGTGAATCCGATTGTCCGACGTGGCGATGGAACAAAACGAAAACAGGGGATTGCGTTCCCATCCCTGGCTGTTGAGTTATCGGACGTCCACCACGCTCATTGACGGTCGCCCGGTCGACATGCTCCATGATTTTTATATCCCGGCGCTCCAGCTGGCCACACGGTACGACCGGGTGGCCGGCTATTTCCGTTCCACTTCTTTGGCTGCTGCTTCCCAAGGGTTTTCATCCTTTGTGTCCCGGAAGGGCAAAATGCGCCTCATTGTCGGGGCGGATCTGGATCCGGACGATGTCAGGGCCATCTTGCAAGGCGATTCCCGGAGGCTCGAGTCCCGTCTCGGCGAAGAGTTGGAACAGCCCGAAACATGGCCCGAACAGGTTCGCAACGGCGTTACGTTGCTGGCCTGGATGGTGGCACACGGCCATTTGGAGGTACGTGTCGCGTTCCGCTTGCACAAAACCACCGGGGAGCCGATCTCCTTTGACGATGTGGACGACGGTTACGTGCATGAGAAATGGTTCATCATGCAAGATGAGTTCGGCAACCGGATGTACGGTTCGGGAACGCTAAATGAATCCAAAACCGCCTTTGTGCTGAACGCGGAAAATTTCGACCTCCATTGCGAATGGAGGGGGGAAACCGATCGGTTGCGGGTGGAAGAAGCGGATCGGGACTTCGAAAATCTGTGGAATGGCCGTGTGGCCCACATTCCGGTCCTGACGCTGCCGGAAGCGGTGCGAAGAAGGCTGGTGCAATTTGCCAAGGGTGTGGATCGGCCGGTGGAAGTAGACGGTTCTTCCGCTGCAACGATGGGGACGCCCGTAGAGCCGTCAGTCATGGAACGGTTGCAATTTGCCGTGTTGCGCGAAGGCCCTCGCATGCCGGGTGGTCGCTATGTCGGCATGGAAACGGCACCCGCCGAGCCTTGGCCTCATCAGAAAGTGGTCGTGCGTCGTTTGGTGGAAACCTGGCCGTACTCCTATTTGTTGTGCGATGAAGTCGGTCTGGGCAAAACGATCGAAGCAGGGTTGGCGTTTCGCTCCCTCCATTTGTCCGGTTTGGCCAAACGCATTTTGATTGCCGCTCCTGCCGGATTGACGCTCCAGTGGCATCGACAAATGGCTTCCAAGATGTTGATGTCGTTTGGAAGGGTTTCCACGATCAACGGTATCCGGCACGAGTACGTGTTCCCGCATGCGGATGAGCGGCCGGCCGCTTCCATGTACGAGCCGGATTTGATCATCATTTCCACCGGGCTATTGTCCCGACGGGAACGTTTGCCCGATCTGCGGCAAGCGGAAGGATTTGACATCGTCCTTGTCGATGAAGCGCATGCCGCGCGCAGAAGCAATCCCAATAAAGGAACCGCCGCTTATCCCGATTACGGGCAACTTTACCTCACGTTGCAAAATGAAATTCGACCGAAGACCAAAAGTTTATGGCTGGCGACGGCGACACCGATGCAAATTCACCCGGTGGAAGTGTATGATTTGCTCGCGCTTACCAACCGTGTCGGCATCTTTCAATTTGACCCGACGATCACCCAAGAATTTTACAACATTATCGAAAAATTGGTGCACGATCAGGAGCCGTCCGAGGAAGAATGGACGTTCCTCAGGCAGGCGATTATCGCGGTGCGGGAACAGGATCCGTTTTTGTGGCGATTCATCGAGCAAAACGTCATGGACGGACGCATCCGGTCGACGGTCCATCGCTGGTTGGAGATGGGGATTGTGCCGCGCGGCAGGGATCGTGAGCGGATGATGCGTTTGATCTTTTGCGTGGCCCCCTTGTCGCGGGTCATGATGCGGCATACGCGCAAGCTTCTGGAAGTTTACCGGGAGAAAGGTCAACTGAGGCAAAATTTGGCTCAACGCCATGTACTGCCGGTTCACGCTGTGACCTTTAGCGAGATCGAAAGCCGCATTTACCGCAAGCTGGACGAATATTGCAAGGGGTTGAGCGCGCAAATTCAGCGTCATGGCGATCGGCAACGCCAAATTATGAATTTCCTGCTCAGTTTTCTTCGACTTCGATTCGCGTCCAGCATGTATGCGTTCCAGGAAACGATGAAACGTAGGCTGCAGAAGGTGGAGGCCACGCTTCGTCACGAGCGCAGAACGGCAGAGGAGTGGATGGGCGAAGACCATTGGGATCTGAACGAACTGATTCTGGATTACGAAGAAGAAGATGATGCAACGGCGGTCGAAGCGCTGTTGAAAGGCCGCAGCGTGGCGGACTTGGAGTGGGAAAAACGGCGGATTACGGACATCTTGCACGAGATGGAAAGCTTGCCCGGAGATTCATCCAAAATGCGCGAATTGTTGCGCATTCTTGATCGCCGCAGAATCGGACCAACCAACCGTTTTGAGCAGACGGTCGTGTTTACTCGTTTTTACGACACCTTGGTGGATATCGTCAATCGCTTGCGGCATTCCCGCCAGGATATGCGTTTGGGGACCTATTCCGGGCAAGGCGCAAGCTGGTACGATCCCGACAGCAACCGAATGGTCGAAGTGGACCGGGAAGAAGTAAAAGAGCGCTTTTTGCGCGGGGAGATCGACATCTTGATATGTACGGACGCCGCAGCGGAAGGCTTGAACTTGCAAACGGCTAACATGTTGATCAATTTCGATCTCGGTTGGAATCCGATGAAGATTGAGCAGCGGATTGGACGGATCGACCGGATTGGCCAAAAATACGAACATGTTTATGTCGTAAATATTTGCTATGCGGGCAGCGAGGAAGAAATGGTGTATCGTCGCCTGTTGGACCGGTTGACCCAGGCTAACCTCATCGTCGGAACGCAACAAATATCCCTTCTTCCCGTTGAACCAGATGAGTTCCGGCAATTGGCCGAAGGATTGATGACCTACGAGGAGTTGGAAAAGAGATCCATTGAACGCCTGACGCAGCAAAATAACCAAGCCGCCCGCATGGAAATGCGTCCGGAGGAATTGTTTGAGATATATCAGCGTTTGTCCGAGACGAGTGAATCGTTGAACATTCCGGTTGATTTGCAGGCCATTTGGAACACGCTGGCCGGTTCCGCGACCTTGCGATCCGCAGGGTGCGTCGTACGCGAGGTCGGCGGCGAAGCCTATATGGAAGTGCACGGCATTCCTGGTGTTCCGGACGGAACCGTTCTCACCATGTCCCGCAAACTGTATGAAGAAGGGTTAACCGACGACGAACGCCGGGTGCACTTTGCTTCTTATGGCGACCCGGTTTTTGAAGCCTTATTGGCTTATATAGGATCTTGGGAACTTCCTTCCTGTGTCCGGAAAGTCAGCATCGATATCGAGGGCATGCCAGGGGTGTCGGTTGTCGGATTCGCCGCCGTCTGCCGGGGGCCGGGAGACGTGCGCGAAATCCGTCTTATCCGTTCTTGGCGGGATTTGCAAAACATCTCGCTGGCGGAAGAGGAAACGCTGCGCGATTCCGAATTGGATTTGCTGCGAAAACAGCTTGCGGCAAGTGCATGGGAAGAATTTGAGCCTTACTTGGCGGTAAAACGCATCGAGCGCGAAAATCTGCGAGCGGCTTGGGTACAAGAATTGCTGAATAGCTGGATTGTGTGCGAGTTGCTGCCAATGAAATCCGAATCAGACAGTCAAGAAGCGCCGTTCTGGCCTGCGTTGCGCGCGGTGGAGCAGTTGGCGGAGCGCAATCGCGTGCTCGTGAGTAACGGTCCGTTGGATATTTTTACAGCGTTTTCGACAACATCTAGCGTATGAATGTACATTGCCTACGATCGGGGATCGCGGTCCGGTGCATGTACCGGGGTTCGCCGTCAAGGCGGCGGCCGAAGCTGCCCAACGTGCGGCCGAATCCATGAAAACACGGAGAAGCGAAATGGTTGTCGGATCCGTTGTGGCTCGATTGAGGCGTGAGGCGCAAGAACGAAGAAGGCGGATTGAATCGGAATCATAGCGAGGGCGCACGGCAAGCTGCCTTCGGATCGGATTAAGCTATATTGCTCAATCAAATGACGGATTGCAGCATGTTCCCGTACTATTTGGTGCCAAGCTGGTTGTAAAAATCGCCTGTCTCCATGATCAAAGCGGCTTCGATCCGTAGATCTCCACGGAACGAAGCCGCTTTTTTCGTTGCCGAGGGCGACCAACGCAAAACGAAAACCTCAAAAAATAAATACTGCATTGGCCCAAAGGATCTATTGGTTCCAATCTTCGAACTTGATCAGCTTTGTAAGTTATAGTCCCTAGTAGTGGTGTAAAAACGATGGGGAACACTTGACAAAATGAAAGCCATCGT
>Ga0065723_102524_pt1 | contig 11624 bp, 9 predicted proteins | sample TheenrcuSG05Z960_FD_59110 | JGI IMG/M metagenome (GOLD analysis project Ga0065723, IMG submission 59110) | Thermophilic enrichment culture from UC Davis - Sample SG0.5Z960 | ecosystem: Engineered > Solid waste > Grass > Composting > Bioreactor | place: USA: University of California, Davis
CTAAAGTAGTGACTATGTCCGGGTACCACCTTTTTTGTGCTTCTAAGCTACTTTAATTTTCGGGATAGAAATAAGTGCTGATGTATGGATTGAATTACTTACAGATAGAGAAGTTACTACAGAACCTGACTTAATTATTCTAAAGATTGTGTATGAGAGTAAAAACCATGAGATAAGAGCATCTGAGATAGCATCAAGGTTAAACATACTACATCATGGGCCAATTAACTTACAGATAAGCAGATTTAGCAAACGTGTAATTCGTAAAACAGGAGTCCAGCCACCCTTAAGAAGAGACGGAAAACCTCGATGGTGGCACGTTCCTTTTTTAGGATACGAAAAAGCTGGAAGATTCCCTTGGATTATGCGTCCTGAACTGGTAATTGCCTTTGAAGAAGTTTTTGGTCAAAGTGATACTGAGTTCGTTTATTCTGGAGAGATTACTATTGAAGATACCTCGTCTCTGTCCGAGGGTACAGTAAGACAAGTTTTTGTTAACCGTTATGAAAGAAGTAGACATGCAAGAAGTATATGTATCGCTCATTATGGTAGCAGGTGTGTTGTCTGTGGTTTTGATTTCGAGAAGATATATGGACCGATAGGTAAGGATAAAATTCACATACACCATCTCATACCCTTATCTGAGATACAAAAAGAATATGAAGTTGACCCTATACGAGATTTACGTCCAGTATGTCCCAATTGTCATCTTATAATTCACAGCAAGAGAGAACCTTTCACCATTGAAGAGGTAAGAAAAATGATTACTATGTCCCGTAACGGTTAATAATTATTTGCATGAAGCCACCTTCGGTTTACTTTACCGAATAACACGAAAAAACGGCTTCATCCAGCCGTCCTTACTGTGTTAACGATATACAACTGTCAGCAGGAGGTTTACCCAAATTCGATAACAATTATGAAAGGCAACCAATCTAAATTAAAGCGATTCCTAAATACTGAAATTTACTTAAAATTTCACATGCCACGGCGTCACACAGGCAGGTTCGCGACGAACCGGCGCGAGACTGAAGCTCGATAAAAAGAAAACAGCCCGCGTCCGGGCCTTGCAAAAGTTCCCGCAACCGCGAAGATTCGGATTCGCCGCCGCCGGGAAATTTTGCTTCCTCGAAATCAACAAAACCGCCGGTCCCGACGGACCGGCGGCCGAAAATCGTCTTTGGTCCCGCCCGTTATTGGTAATACCGGGGAGCCTGCCCTTGGGTTTTTGCCGAGTAGGACGTGCCGAAGCCCGATCCGCCGGTCAGCTGCCGGGTCGACGGATTGAAGCTGAACGACGGATTGTTCGCCGTCACCGCCTGACTCGACGAGGCAAACTGCTGTCCAGCCGAGACATGGGAGGCCGGCGAACCGAAGGAAGCGGGCTGCTGGGTCCAGCCGGTCTGGGCGGCGTAGGACGGCGACTGCGCCGGCTGGGCGAACGACGCCTGTTCCAGCTGCTTGCACATTTGCTGGATCTGGTTCAGCTGCTGGACGACGTTATGGTGGTTCTGCAGCGCCTGCTGGATGGCGTGCACCGCTTCCTGCTCCTTCTGGATCAGCTGCTGCAGCTCCGTGATGTTTTGCTGTTCTTTTTGCAGCATTTGCTGGTACACCTGGCTGGACCGGTTCGTCGTGTCGATCAGTTGCTGCGCGATCTGTTCGCATTGGCGGGCGATGCTCGAGACGTTCACTTGATGCATGTCGGCTGATCCTCCCTGGATAAATTGATGTGGGGGCATCCATCCCGGCATAGTATGATCGGGCGCCCGGGGATCTATGCCCGGCGTTCCGGCTTCCCAGGTCCGGACAAAGGCGCAAAATCGTCCGGCTCCGCCGTCGTGTCGCCGATGTATCCGTTGTGTTCCGTGACGCGTCCCCCGCCCAGCCCCTCGTTGACCATCCGGTCCACGTCGAGTTCGTATTTCCCTTTTCCTTCAAAAGGCAAATCGTCCGCGGAAGTTCCTTTATTGTCCATATCGCTCATCCCCTCGCGGCAAAAAATCATTCCGGCCGTCCGCGCGGACCGCCGTTACCCGCCAATATGCCCCGGGACGCGGAACTTCATGCGCTCCGGCATGCCGGACACGCGGGAGTAATAAAATAAGAAGGCAATCCGCATGCCAACAGGAAAAAGGAGCCGAAAGCCATGCAAACGGTGTGGAAAGGGGCCATCAGTTTCGGTCTGGTGCACGTGCCGGTGAAGATGTTCGCGTCCACCGAAGACAAGGATGTCCATTTCCGGCTGATCCACAAAGCCTGCGGGACTCCCGTTTCGTATGTCCGGACGTGTCCGCATTGCGAAACGCGGGTGGAATGGGAGGACATCGCGCGGGGATACGAATACGAAAAAGGACGCTTCGTCCTGTTCGACGAGGAGGAACTGGAGGCCATCAAGCCGGAAAGCGCCCGCACCATCCGGATCCTGGATTTTGTGTCCCTGGAGGAAATCGATCCGATCTACTTCCAGAAAACATACTACCTCTCCCCCGACCAGGCCGGGGAAGGGGCATACGCGCTGCTCCTTGAGGCGATGCGCCAGACCGGCCGCATCGGCATCGCCCGGGTGGCCATCCGCAGCAAAAGCAGCCTGGCGGCGATCCGGGCGTACGGGGACTGCATCTGCATGGAAACGATGTTCTATCCCGACGAAATCCGTTCCCTTGAGGCCGTGCCCAACCTGCCGAAGGAAACCAGGGTCGATCCGCGGGAGCTGGATCTGGCGAAAATGCTCATCGAACAGCTGACCGCGCCCTTCGACGCGGCCAAATACACCGACGATTACCGCGCCGCCGTGCTGGACGCGATCGGGCGGAAAATCGCCGGGCAAGGAGCGGATGTGGTCGCCGCGCCGGCCGCCGAGCGGACCAACGTCATCGACCTCATGGCCGCGCTTCAGGCCAGCCTTGAGGCGGTCAAAAACAAAGGCGAGGCGGGGGAAGCCGGCGCCGGCGCCGCGGACGGAACGTCCAGGCCCAAGCGCCGGACGGCCCGGGCGAAAGAGCCTGTGCGCTAGCGGCTTTCGCCTACCCCGTCTGCGCCCCGTACATCCGGCTGTAATAGCCGCCCCGCCGCAAGAGTTCNTCGTGNTTGCCCCGNTCNACCACGGTGCCGTCCTCGATNACCAGAATNTCGTCGGCTTCCCGGATCGTATTCAGCCGGTGGGCGATGACGAAGCTGGTCCGCCCTTTCATCAGGTTCAAGAGCGCCCGCTGGATCTGCCGCTCGGTGCGGGTGTCGACGCTGCTGGTCGCTTCGTCGAGGATCAGGATGGACGGGCGGGTCAGCATCACCCGGGCGATGGCCAGAAGCTGCCGCTCGCCGTGACTCAGGTTGCCGCCGTTTTCGGTCAGCACCGTGTCGTACCCCTTGGGCAGCCGCCGGATGAACCGGTCCGCGCCGGCCAGCCGGGCGGCTTCCTCCATTTCCTCGTCCGTGGCGTCCGGCCGGCCGTATTTGATGTTTTCCCGGATGGTGCCGGCGAACAGGTACGTGTCCTGCAACACCACGCCGAAGCAGCGCCGCAGGCTGTCCCGCGTGTATTCCCGGATGTCGCGGCCGTCGATCAGGATGCGCCCTTCCGTTACATCGTAAAACCGCGTGAGGAGATTGACGATGGTGGTTTTCCCCGCGCCGGTCCTGCCCACCAGGGCCACCGTGGCGCCGGCGGGAACGGAGAACGACACGTCCCGCAGGGCCGGCACATCCGGACGGTAAGAAAACCGGACATTTTCGAACACCACGTGGCCGCGGGGGTGTTCCAGCGGGACGGCGCCCGGAGGGTCGGGGGGTTCCTCCCGTTCGTCCAGTACCTCGAAAGCCCGCTCCGCCCCGGCCACGCCGGACTGGATCATGTTGAACAGGTTGGCCATGTCGTTGAGCGGCCGGACGAACTGTCGGGAGTAGGTCATGAAAGCGGCGATGGCCCCCACGGTGATATCGCCCCGAATCGCCAGGACGCCTCCCGCGACGGCAACGACCGTGAAGCCCAGGTTGCCGATAACGTTCAGCATCGGCATCAGGAAACCGGACAGGATCTGGGCTCTCAGGCCCGTGTCGTACAGATCGCCGTTGAGTTCGTCGAACTCGGCGACGGCGCGCTCCTCCCGGCCGTACGCCCGGACCGTGCGCAGGCCGGTGATGGTCTCCTCCACATGGGCGTTCAGCCGCCCGAGGGCGGCTTGCTGTTCCCTGAACAGGACGCGGGTACGCCGGGTAATGCTCCGCACGAGCCCGTAGACCAGCGGCACCGTCACCAGGCTGGCCAGGGTGAGCAGCGGGCTGATGAACAGCATCATCGCCAGCGAACCGATGAGCGCGACGGCGCCGGACATGAACTGGATCGCGGGCTGCGAAAGGCTGGAGCTGACGTTGTCGATGTCGTTGGCCAGCCGGCTCATCAGCTCCCCGTGCTGCCGGGCGTCGAAATAGGCCAGCGGCAGTTTCTGCAGCTTCCCGAACAAGGCCGCCCGGAGCCGGCGTACCACCCGCTGCGAAATGGCGGCCGACAGCCGCCCCTGCGCCAGATGGAGCAGGGCGTCCGTCAGATAGGCGGCCGCAAGGACGACGATCATGATCCGCAGCAAATCGGCGTCGACGCCGGTTTCCGCTCCGATGGCATCCACCGCCACGCCGACCCCGTAAGGCGCCGCCAGCGCCAGGAGGGACGAGCCCATCACGGCGAGAAGCGCCAGGGCCAGCCGGCCGCGTTCCGGGCCAAACCATCCCCACAGCCGCCGCAGGGTGCCGGTGAAGCTTTTCGGCTTTGCCGCCGGCCCGCGGCGGTGGTGACCGCCGAAATGTCCCATCGGGCGGGGAGGCACGGGCGGCATCGAATCCGCGGCGCGGTTCGTCCGTTCTTCGGCGGCGGAGCGCACGCGCGCGTCAGACATGGGACAGCGCCTCCTTCCCGAGCTGCGTCTCGCAGATTTCCCGGTAGAGGGGGCACGAACGCAGCAGGGCCTCGTGAGTGCCGACGCCGGCGACTTCGCCATGGTCCAGCACGATGATTTTGTCCGCGTCCATCACGGTGGCGATTTTCTGGGCGATGAGAATGCGGGTGACGCCCTGCCCCAGGGACTTCAGGGCTTCCCGGGCGCGGGATTCCGTCACCGCGTCCAGCGCGCTCATGGCGTCGTCGAGGACGAGAATCCGCGGCCGGCGCACCAACGCCCGCGCCAGGGCGATGCGCTGCTTCTGGCCGCCCGACAGGTTGACGCCCCGCTGTCCGAGACGGGTTTCATATTTTTCCGGAAACGCTTCGATGAAATCGCGGGCCTGCGCGAGCCGCGCCGCCTCCGCAATCTCTTCCATGGCCGCGTCCTCTTTGCCCATCCGGATGTTGTCCGCGATGGTGCCGGTGAAGAGGGACGCGTCCTGGGTGACGCAGGCGATGCTCGCCCGCAGGACGCGGGGATCGATGGAGCGGACGTCGGCGCCGTCCACCTTCACCGCCCCCGAGGTGACGTCGTACAGCCGAAGCAGGAGGCTGACCAGCGTGCTTTTGCCGGAGCCGGTGGGGCCGATGATGCCCACCGTTTCGCCCGGCAGGCAGGTGAAGGTGACCTCCCGCAAGGCTGGTAGCCCATCATCCCCTGAGTCCGAGGGATAACGGAACGTCACCCGCGTGAAGTCAATGCGGCCGCCCGCGGGCGCCGCGGTCCCCGTTCCGGACCTTGCGGCCGAAGGCGCTGCGGTCCCGCCGGCAAGACCCGGCGCAGCCGCCGGACCGGACGGCTCCGGCGCAACCGTTCGACCCGCCGCCGCAGTTCCGGATGCTGAATCCGCCGCACGGGTCTTGTCCGGCGAACCCGTCCAATCGGTCTCCACCGACGGCCCAGCCGCAGCCGCTCCGTCTGCCGGAACCGCCGAACCGGTCACCCCCGCTGAAACTTCCGCTCCGTCCCCCGCCGCGAACACCTCGCCGATGCGCAGCGCCGACGTGCGGGCGCGGACAAACATGGCGAACACCATGAAGATCATCGTGAGCGAAAACAAAATCTGCGTCATGTAGCTGAGAAATGCCATGGTCTCGCCCACCTGGACGCGTCCGGTCCGCACGCCCCATCCGCCGATCCAAAGCACGGCAACCAGCCCAAGGTTCACCGTCAGCATGACGGCCGGATTAAACAGGGCCATCGTCTGCAGGGCGCGGGTCGTGGTTTGCTGCAGCTCCGCATTGGCCCGGTCGAATTTTTCCTTCTCATATGAAAACCGATTGAACGCCTTCACCACACGGACGCCCGCCAAATACTCCCGCATGGCGCCGTTCACCCGGTCCATCGCCCGCTGCACCCGCTGGAAAAGGGGAAAACCGTATTTCATGTTCAGCGCGAGGAGCAACAGAACCACCGGAACGACCGCCGCCAGCACGGACGCCAGATGAAGGTTCAGGCTGGCGGCCATGATGAGGGCGCCGACGCACATGAGAGGCGCCTTCACGAAAATCCGCATCAGGCCGTTGACGAAGTTTTGCACCTGCGTCACGTCGTTGGTGATGCGTGTCACCAGTGAAGCCCGGTCGAACCGGTCCAGGCTGGCAAGGGGCATCGACTGGATGCGGCGGTACATGTCCGCGCGCAGCTCCATGCCGAACCGCTGCGACACGCGGCTGGAGATCACGTTGCGGGCCATGGCCGCCAGGGCCCCCGCCCCGGTGAGCAGCAGCATGATCCCGCCCAGCCTGAGCACGCGGCGGAGATCGTGGAACGCCACGCCCTCGTCGACAATGCGCGCCAGCAGCACCGGCTGCATGAGGTCCACCGCCGCCTCCAGGGTCAGGCACAGAATCGATGCCATGAACCACGCCCCGTGTCTCCGGGCGTAAGGACGAAGAAACCGCAACCCCCCGTCACCCGCCTTTCCTCATTAAGGATGATACTCCTGCCCGGCCCCCTTGTCATCCCGTTCCGACGCCCGAATCTGTCGGCCTTGGCGAACGGTTTGCCATTCAGGTTCTGGAACCGTTCAAATTAATTGGATATATTTTCATTATTTTTTCTATACAAAGTGAAAAAAAACACCTATTTTTGTGTTTAGCTGACCCTGCATACGGACTCGTAACTTTTCAGGAGGGTAAACAACATGACAGAAAACCTAAACGCGAAAAATAGCCGTGGAACAGTCGGACTCAAACCCACAATGAACCGCCTGAAACAGAAGTTGCCGCGGATGTGGAATTTTAAGGATTTAAGGATTCTTTTCAAACTTTACAGCGGATTCGGCACCATCCTGATCATTACGCTTATTGTCAGCTTTTTCAGCCTGTTCAGCATGAACCAGATCGGGGGCAAAAACCAAAGAACTGTATGAAGAAAGGCTGACCAACGTTTCCAATATCCTGACCCTGGCCGTGAAGTTCCAGGAGTTCAACGCGAACATCGGCCACATTTTGCTGAATACCGCGGACGCTCAACAGATCTCCACCGAAGATCTGAACCGGGCGCTGAACGAAATGCGGAGTTTGCTCGATCAGTCGACCGGAAAATTGCAAGATATGGGCGTACAAGAGCAGGATATTGCCATGTTCAACCTGATTTGGGAAAATTACTTGAAAGATTTTCAAAACTTCACCGCCACGCTGGAGCGGGGCAACGAGAGGGTGGGCAATGTCACCGGGTTTGAAGCGGCCAAAACGATCTACATCTTTAATCTCAGCACCAAAACCAGTACAATGAGCAGTTATCTGTCCGAATGGGTGGACATCAACAAAGAGGCGGCCGAAGCAGCTTACCGGGTCGCCCGGAGTCAGCAGACGACGCAAATCGCGTGGCAAAGCGCCCTGATCCGTCGCGGCCGTCGTTTTGTCCGTGCTGGTCGGCTGGGCGGTGGCCCGGTCCATCGTCAACCCGCTGTCCATGGTCGTGCTGGCTGCGGGCGAAATGTCCAAAGGAAGGCTGAATCAGCGGGTGGATCTGATTCGCAAGGACGAACTCGGAACCCTTGCCTCTTCGTTCAATGAAATGGCGAAAAACATCCGCGAACTGATCCTCCAGGTCAAAAGCGCCGGAGACAGGGTGTTCGACACGTCCCAAAATCTGTCCCTCATCTGCGGCCAGACGGCGGACGCCTCCCAGGAGGTGGCGAGGGANATCACNAAAATCGCCGANAGCGCGGANACCCAGATGCGGTCCGCGGAAGACAGCGCCCGGGCGATGAATGAAATGGCCCAGGGCGTGCAGCAGATTGCGGAAGCGTCCGAAGAAGTCACCCAGCTGGCGATGACGGCCAACCAGGAGGCCAAAAGCGGCAACGAAGCGGTGCGGAACGCCATCCGCCAGATCGAATCGGTCAAGGATGCGGTGGAATCTTCGGCGTCCATCATCCGCAAACTGGAGCAGCGCTCCGGCGAAATCGGCAGCATCGTGGAAGTCATCACCGAGATCGCGGCGCAAACGAATCTCCTGGCCCTCAACGCCTCCATCGAAGCGGCCCGGGCCGGAGAACACGGCCGCGGCTTCGCGGTGGTGGCGGGAGAAGTCCGGAAGCTCTCGCAGCGGTCCAGCGAGTACGCCCAGCAGATCAACGTCCTGATCCAGGCCATCCGGAAGGATACGGAATTGGCCGCGGAAGCGATGAACCAGGGCACGCGGGAAGTGCAGGAAGGCGTGGTCGTGGCGCAGCAGGCGGGAGAAGCGTTTGAAAGAATCTCCCGGTCCATCGACGACGTGTTTGCGAAGATCGAAAACGTGACGTCGGTGGTGGAAGAACTGTCCGCCGGCACCGAGGAAGTGGCGGCCTCCGCCGACGAAAGCGCCCGCATCGCCAAGGAAATGTCCGGCAACACGCAAAGCGTGGTGGCCGTCACCGAAGAGCAGCTGGCCGCCGTGTCGGAGATCTCCGAATCCGCGGAAGGATTGCGGCGCATGGCGCAAGATTTGCAGGAAACCATTGCGCGGTTCAAAGTGTGACGGCGAAGCGCGACTCCGCCGGGGACTTTCGCATCGCGGCAAACGTCCCCGGCGGCTTTCGCTTTTTTGGGAGAATATGCCGCCGGTCCCCGAAGCCCTTTTCCGGTGCGAAAACGGAGCGAAAAAGGTATACTGGAGCAGGCGCTTCAAGACAGCGCTTTCAATCGGCGGCGGCAACAACACGGGCGGAGGGACGGCCTTGATCGGATTTGTCGTCAACCCGGTTTCCGGCAACGGCAAGGGCATCAGGACGTGGAAAAAAATCGAACGGGCGCTGCGGAGGGAAAAAAGTCCGTATCTGTTGCGTTTCACCGGGAAACCCGGAGACGCGGCCCTTTTCGCCCGGGAGCTGGCCGAACGCGGCGACTGCGCCGCCGTCGTGGCTGTGGGCGGCGACGGAACGGTCAGCGAGACGGCCGCCGGTCTGCTGGCGTCAGGGGCCGGATACCCCTCGGACACATTCCCGCCGGTTCCGGCAACGATTTCTGCCGCACGATGGGCATTCCGGCCGGCAAACCGGAAGCGCTGGCCTCCGCATGGACCGCCGCAACAGCCGGCTCGTCCGATGCATTGTCCGGCCCTTCCGGCGAGCGGTCCGCCGCGCGTTTCGGTTCGCCCGGCATGCCGTACGGTTCAACCGACGCTCCGTCCGGCAACATGGCCGCTTCGGCGGACGGTCTGCGATGCATCGATGTTTTTTCCCTGCGGCGGGACGCCGGTCCGGACAAGGCCGGCGGCACATCCGGCCCGCCGGACGGCGGACCGGGCATCGCCGTCTGCTCGGTCGGGGCCGGGTTCGACGGAAAAGTGGCGTTCGAAACCAACCGTGCCGCGTACAAAAGATGGCTGAACCGCCTCAGGCTGGGCGCCCTCGCCTATCCGCTGGCCATGCTGGCGGCCCTTGCCGCTTACAAGCCTTGTCCGGTCCGGGTCATCGTCGACGGACAGGCGTTTGATTACGACGCCGTCTGGCTGGTGGCCGTCGCCAATGTCGCCACTTATGGCGGCGGCATGCGGATCTGTCCCCGCGCGCGCCCGGACGACGGGCTGGCCGACGTGTGCGTCGTGCATCAAATCGGCAGGCTCAAGTTTCTCCGCTATTTTCCCCGCGTCTATTCCGGCCGCCACATTGAACTTCCGGGCGTGAGCCTTCACCGGGGCCGGCGGGTGGAAATCTGCGCGGACCGGCCGCTTTTCGTCCATGCCGACGGGGAATACGCCGGCGAAACGCCGCTGGAAATCCGGGTGATCGCGGACGCCTTGCCGATCCTCGCCGCCACCCCGGGCCCGAAAAGTCCGACTCCCGGCTCATGACCTTCCCCGGTACTTGTTATCCCCGGACCGGTGCGGAATTTCTCCGGAAACCGGACAAACGCACGGACTGCACGAACACAGGGACATAAACTGGAACCGTGATGGCAACATCACCAAACCAACGAAACGGGAGGTAAGGAGAATGAGCTACCCGGTGGCAGGCTACGGCTACGGAGGCGGCTACAGCAAGTCCGTCGCGTTCGTGCTCGTGCTCTTCATCCTGCTGGTCATCATCCTGAAAAGCGGCATTCTGTATTGATCGGGACGGCAGGACCGCGCGCTATCTGATCCTCCCTCCATCCGCCCGCGTCGGGCGGATGGCTTTTTTGTCCGCGTTCCGCCGTGTCCGCCATCTACCGTTCGAAGACATCCCGGTTCACGAGATGGGCCGGCAGGCGTCCCGACAGGGCTTCCAGCAGGTTGTCGGCGGCCATTTCGGCCATGCGCGTCCTCGTCCGCACCGACGCGCTGCCGATGTGCGGAAACGCCACCACGTTGGGCAGCGTCAGGAGCGGATGGTCCGGCTTCACCGGCTCTTCCTCGAACACGTCAAGTCCCGCCGCCCAAATTTCGCCATCCTTCAGAGCGCGGTAAAGAGCGTCTTCGTCCACGATGCCCCCGCGGGCCGAATTGATGAGCACTGCCGTGCGCTTCATCCGTTTCAGTTCGCGTTCCCCGATGAGGCCGCGGGTTTGCGGCGTCAACGGCGTGAGGATGCAGACGAAATCCGACTGTGCCAGGAGTTCGTCAAGGGAAGCGTACTCCACGCCAAGGGATTGCTCGGCGTCCTCCCTGCGGGTGCGGTTGTAATAGAGAACCCGCATATCGAAACCTTTGGCCCGCTTGGCCACCGCCTCGCCGATTCTGCCCATCCCGATGATGCCCAGCGTCGCCCCGAAAACGTCCATGCCCGTCAGCAGCATGGGCGACCAGGTCTTCCAGCGGCCCTGCCGGAGAAAATCAGATGCTTCTACCAGCCTCCGCGCCGTCGCCAGCAGCAGCGCGAAGGTCAGGTCGGCGGTGGTTTCGGTCAGCACGCCCGGCGTATTGGTCACCATAATCCTCCGCCGGCTGGCCGCTTCCACGTCGATGTTGTTGTAGCCGACGGCCATGTTGCTGACCACTTTCAGCCCCGGCGCCGCCGCCAGCAGCGCTTCGTCCACCGTCTCCGTCAGCAAGCAGAACAGCCCGTCCGCATCGCGCACCATTTCTTCCAGAATGCCGCGCGGGACCGGTTCGTCTTCCTCCGGCCAGAGTTTCACTTCGCACTTCTCCCGCAGCCGCTCCAGGACGGACTCGGGAATTTTGCGCGTCACCGCCACTTTTGGTTTCATCGTGCTGCCCTTCCTCGTATAGTAGTTTTTGAAGGCAGTTGCCTGGCCGATTTCCAGTCTCCTCGGG
>Ga0065723_100792_pt1:0-10000 | contig 11584 bp, 10 predicted proteins | sample TheenrcuSG05Z960_FD_59110 | JGI IMG/M metagenome (GOLD analysis project Ga0065723, IMG submission 59110) | Thermophilic enrichment culture from UC Davis - Sample SG0.5Z960 | ecosystem: Engineered > Solid waste > Grass > Composting > Bioreactor | place: USA: University of California, Davis
ACCATTCGCTGCCGAAAATCGGCGACGCGTTCGGCGGCCGCGACCATACGACGGTCATTCACGCCCACGAGAAAATTTCGAAACAGCTCGAAACGGACCGCGAACTGCAGCAGATCATCCGGACGCTCACCGAACGGATCCGCAGCGGACAACCGTGAATAACCCTTCAGGCCTATGCACAGCGATATTCACATGTGGATAGGCTTCTTTTGTCGAACCCGGAAGCGCTTATCCACATATTCACCCGCACTAATACTATTACGACTAAAAATGATATGATATTCATCATAAGGCGAAATACGACGAACACCGCCGACGGGAGGATCGCATGAAACTGACCATCCGCAAAAACGAACTGAACGAGGCCGTCCAGCAAGCCGCCAAGGCCGTCTCATCGAAGCCCGCCATCCCGATCTTGTCCGGCATCAAGTTCGATGCCGACCAGCAGGGACTTACGCTGACATCGAGCGACACCGAAATTTCGATTCAAACCTTCGTGCCCGCCGTCATCGACGACAATCCCGTCGTGCGCGTCGAACGTCCGGGAAGCATCGTGCTTTCCGCCAGATTCATGGCGGAGATTGTCAAGAAACTTCCCGAAGACGAGATCGAGTTCGAACAGCAGGGAGGATTCCAGGTCACGATCCGCTCCGGCTCGACGGAAATCCAGATGATCGGCCTGGACGCCGAAGAATTTCCGGTGCTTCCCGATCTCGGTCGGAGGCAGACCATCACGCTGCCGGGCGAGCAGCTCAAGAATATGATCCGCAAGACGATCTTCGCCGCGTCGACGAACGAGCAAACGCCGATTCTGACCGGCGTCCAATGGCAGCTTCAAGGCGGCGAGCTCAAATTTACGGCGACCGACCGGCACCGCCTGTCCACCTGCTCGGCCGGCGCCGAGGCGACGGAGGGCGACCGGTTCGCCAGCATCGTCATCGCGGCGCGGACGCTGAACGAACTGTCCCGCATCATTCCCGATTCGCAGGATCCCGTCGAGATCGCGGCGTCCGACAATCAGGTGCTGTTCAGGATCGGGCGGGTGCTGTTCTATTCCCGCGTGCTTGACGGCGCCTATCCGGACACGTCGCGGATCATTCCGCAGGAATTCAAGACGGAGATGGAGATCGACACCCGGCAGCTCACCGACGCGATCGAGCGCGCCTACCTGATGTCGCGCGAGGAGAAGACGAACATCGTGCGCATCGTGACGCTCGGCAGCGGCGACATCGAAATTTCGTCGAGCTCGACGGAACTCGGGCGCGTTACCGAACATTTGCGCGCCGACCGGCTCGACGGCGACGAGCTGCGCATCGCGTTCAACTCGAAATATATGCTGGACGCGCTTCGGGTCATCGACAGCGAGAAGATCTTCATCGGATTCAACGGGTCGATGAGCCCGATCGTCATTCGTCCGACCGACGGCGACCGGCAGCTCCACATCATTCTGCCCTACCGCACGACCGGCTGATCCGCAGGCCTTGAAGAAAGGAACGTCCGCATGAAACCGATCGCCATCACGTCCGAACCGATTGCGCTCAGCCAATTTCTGAAACTTGCCGGCGTCGTGGACACCGGCGGACAGGCGAAGGCCCTCCTGGCCGACGGCGCGGTGCGCGTCAACGGCGAGCCGGAGGCGCGCCGCGGACGGAAGCTGTACGCCGGCGACCGGATCGAGGTGGCCGGATACGGCGCGTACACGGTCGAGGTCGTAAAGCCGTGAAGCTGAAATCGATCGAACTTGCGCATTATCGCAATTACGAATCGCTCAGACTCGAGACGGACCACATGGTCAACGTGTTCATCGGCCCGAACGCGCAGGGCAAGACGAACCTGCTCGAGGCGATCTTCGTGCTGGCGCTCGCGAGGTCGCACCGGACTTCGAAGGACAGGGAACTGATCGCCTGGAACAGCACGATGGCGCGGGCTGCGGGCGAAGCGGAACGGCGCTACGGCGGGGTCAGTCTCGAGATCGTGTTCACCGAACAGGGAAAGCGCGCGAAGGTGAACGGCCTGGAACAGCGCCGGCTCAGCGAATTCGTCGGCACCCTGAACGTTGTCATGTTCGCGCCGGAGGATCTCGAGATCGTCAAGGGCGCCCCGGGCGTCCGCAGGCGGTTTCTCGACATGGAGATCGGCCAGATCCACCCCGGCTATCTGCATGCGATGCAGCAGTACGGCAAAGTGCTGATGCAGCGCAACCGCTACCTGAAGACGGCGACGCCCGGCGCGCGGCACGATCTGCTCGACGTCTGGGACGAGCAGCTGGCCGCCTGGGGTGTTAAATTGATGAAGAAGAGGCAAGACTTTATCGTAAAACTGCAGCAATGGGCGGCCTCGATCCATGCCGGCATCACCGGCGGCGGCGAACGGCTTTCCGTGGAATACCGGCCTTCGTTCGAGATGGAGGGCGCGGAAGAAGAAGCTGTTTTAATCGATCGTTTTATGGTAAAGTTATCACAGGCAAGAGAGCAGGAGCTGCGCCGGGGCGCGACATTGATCGGACCGCACCGGGACGATCTTGTGCTGCGCATCAACGGCATGGAGGCGCAGGCTTACGGATCCCAGGGCCAGCAGCGGACGACGGCATTGTCGCTCAAGCTGGCCGAACTTGAACTGATCCATGAGGAGACCGGCGAATATCCGGTGCTGCTGCTGGACGATGTGCTGTCGGAGCTCGACCGGAGCCGGCAGACGATGCTGATTGACACGTTTCAGCGCAAGGTGCAGACGTTCATCACGACGACCAGCCTTGACAGCGTCGACATGGAGAAGCTGCGCGACGCCTGCATGTACCGGGTGAGGGACGGCCGCGCGGAGAAAGCGTAAGCGATGCGGAAGGAGCATGAAATCCATGTATGTCCATCTGGGCGGAGAACGGATCGTCCGGGCCAGTGAGCTTGTGGCGATTTTCGACGTTTCGATTGAACAGTCTTCGCGGATTTCCCGGCAGTTCACCGCCTGGGCGTCGAAGCGGAAGAACGTGGAAGTGATCGGCGAAGAAGAGCCGAAATCGATCGTGGTCACGACCCAGAAGGTGTATTATTCCCCGATTTCTTCCTCCACGCTGAAGAAGCGGACGCATCAATTGCCGGACGTGTAACCCTCCGAGGATTTCGAAGCAGCAGTCGAGAGGAGCAGTGAACAAGGCATGACCGACAGCCGGCATGTTTACGATGAAAGTCAGATTCAGGTGCTGGAAGGGCTTGAGGCCGTCCGCAAGCGGCCGGGCATGTATATCGGCTCCACGAGTTCGAGAGGGCTTCATCATCTCGTCTGGGAAGTCGTCGACAACAGCATTGACGAGGCGCTCGCAGGATTCTGCACGCGCATCGAGGTGATCATCCGGAAGGACGGCAGCGTCACCGTCATCGACAACGGCCGGGGCATCCCGGTCGGCGAACACCCGAAGATGAAACGGCCGACGCTCGAAGTGGTGCTGACGGTGCTGCACGCGGGCGGCAAATTCGGCGGCGAGGGATACAAGGTGTCCGGCGGTCTGCACGGCGTCGGCGTCTCCGTCGTGAACGCGCTCTCGGAGCATCTGACCGTCGAAGTCAAGCGGGACGGGCACATCCACCGGCAGGAATACAAGCGCGGCGTGCCGCTGTACGACGTGCGCGTCGTCGGCGACACCGACGAGACGGGCACGTCGGTCACGTTCAAGCCCGATCCGGAAATTTTCACCGAGACGACCGAGTTCGAATACGAGACGCTGCAGACCCGGATCCGCGAGCTGGCTTTCCTGAACAGGGGCATCGAGATCGTGCTGCGCGACGAGCGGACCGGAGCGGAGGACGTCTACAAGTACGACGGCGGCATCATCGAATTCGTCCGGTATTTGAACCGCAGCAAGGAGCCGCTGCACGAGCAGCCGATTTACGTCGAGGGCACGCGGGAAAACATCCAGATCGAAATCGCGCTGCAGTACAACGACGGCTACACGGAGAACATTTACTCGTTCGCGAACAACATCCACACGCACGAAGGCGGCACGCACGAATCCGGGTTCAAGAGCGCGCTGACCCGGATCATCAACGAATATGTCCGCAGAATCGGGCTGCTGAAGGACAGCGACTCGAACCTGACGGGCGAGGACGTGCGGGAAGGGCTGACCGCGATCATCTCCGTCAAGATCCCGGAGCCGCAGTTCGAAGGGCAGACGAAGACGAAGCTCGGCAACGGCGAAGTCCGCGGCATCGTCGAATCTCTGTTCGCGGAGAAGTTCCAGGAGTTTCTTGACGAGAATCCGTCCGTGGCGCGCCGCATTGCGGAGAAGGGCGTGCAGGCCGCGCGGGTGCGGGAGGCGGCGCGGAAGGCGCGCGAGCTGACCCGGCGCAAGAGCGCGCTCGAAGTGAGCGCCCTGCCCGGCAAGCTGGCCGACTGCTCGTCCAAGGACGCGTCGATCTGCGAGCTCTACATCGTCGAGGGCGATTCCGCGGGCGGATCGGCGAAGCAGGGGCGCGACCGCCACTTCCAGGCGATCCTGCCGCTGCGGGGCAAGATTCTGAACGTCGAGAAAGCGCGGCTTGACCGGATCCTCACCAATGAAGAGATTCGCGCGATCATTACGGCGATCGGCACGGGGATCGGCGAAGATTTCGACCTGTCGAAGGCGCGCTACCACAAAATCATCATCATGACCGACGCGGACGTCGACGGCGCCCACATCCGGACGCTGCTGCTGACGTTCTTCTACCGGTACATGCGCAAGATCATCGAGGCGGGATATGTCTACATCGCGCAGCCGCCGCTCTACAAGATCGAGCGGAACAAGGTCGTGCGCTATGCGCTGAACGACGCGGAGCGCGACAAGATTCTGGCCGAGTTCGGCGACGGCGCGAAGGTGAACATTCAGCGCTACAAGGGTCTCGGCGAGATGGACGCCGAGCAGCTGTGGGAGACGACGATGGATCCCGAGAACCGTACGATGCTGCAGGTGACGATTCAGGACGCGATCGCGGCGGACGCCATTTTCGACACGCTGATGGGCGACAACGTCGAGCCGCGGCGCGAGTTCATCCAGGCCAACGCGAAGTTCGTCAAGAATCTGGATATATGAGAGGAGCCGTCCGGCGTCACCGGGCGGCTCTCCTGCTTCTTGCCCGGGCGGCGCGGCTGATCCGGCTCTTCTGGAATCTTCCGTAAGCCGCGGCATAGCGGTAAATCTTGCGGAACACCGATTTGTCCTTCAATCTGCGGAAGATGAACGGGTCCGGCGCCGTGTTCACTTCGAGGATCCACGGCTTCAGCGAGGCGTCGATGCCGATGTCGAGGCCGATCTCCTTCAGTCCCGGCCAGCGCGTCTGCAGCTGCCTGGCCGTTTCGACGCCCAATTTNCGAAGCTGTCTTGCGAACGATTTGCGGCGTCCGGCGTCAAGATGCGGGCTCATGAGCGTGGAGAACGCCATCGGCGTTCCGCCGCTGTGGTAGTTCGTGACGATTTTTCCCGGATGCGCGAGCCTGCCGATGATGCCGGTGGCCTCCCAGAAGCCTTGCGGCGATTTCTGCACCATGACGCGAATGTCGAAACGACGCCCCTTGTATTTCAGCAGCTGGATGCCCCTCTGCGCGACGTACGCTCCCTTGCGCTTGAGGCGTCGGATGCCGTCGTACAGCGAATCGATCGAACCGAACCGGCGGGAGCGGGTGTCGTATCTCAGGAGATAGCCGTCCCGCGTTCGTTCGACCCGAATGACCCCTTTGCCGAACGTGCCCTTGTCCGGTTTGACATAGATCATGTCGTAGCGATGGAGCATGTCGGACAGCGACTCGCGCGCAAGTCTGCGGGTCTCCGGAATCAGGCCGCGCAGTCCGGCATGCCGCATCAATACTTCGGTCTTCGCGATCTTGCTTCTTACGCGTTGGATGGCCAACGAACGTCGGCTCCTTTCGATCGCGCGGGAAGCCGGCGGTCTGGAAATTCCGGACAACCCTTGCGATGAGTGGTATAGGTATAATTGACGCGGAAGCCGGACGGAAGACTTCCGCCAATCCAGCATATGCGCGGATATCCGCGCACGCTTCTGCATTTGTGCCGGATCGCCCGGGACGCCGAAATATGTTTAATTGTGCGGATCTGGTGAAAGTAATATAATATAATAGTCTAGGGAGATTGTTCTTTTTGCGGTCCGGTTTGTCGGAATCGTCTGAAAGATCGCGGGTTCTCGCGCTTGGAATCAGGCGTTGTCACGAGCGCTTCGGAATTGTTCCTGTTTGATTCATGAGACGGGTTTGCCCGCGCGGTCATGCGGCTGCAGGTCCTAAATCCGCGCGGAAGATCGGGAGGTAGAGCATGGCGGAAGAGAATCGTTCACAGATCAGAAATCGCGATATCAGCACGGAAATGCGCGATTCATTCCTGGACTACGCGATGAGCATCATCGTCAGCCGTGCTCTGCCCGACGTGCGCGACGGTCTGAAACCGGTGCACCGCCGGATTCTGTACGCGATGTCCGAGCTGGGCATGTCCCCGGACAAGCCGTACAAGGAAATCGGCCCGGATCGTCGGCGAAGTCATCGGGAAATATCATCCGCACGGCGACGCGGCCGTCTATGAGACGATGGTCCGGATGGCGCAGGATTTCTCGCTTCGCTACATGCTTGTCGACGGCCATGGCAACTTCGGCTCGGTCGACGGCGACTCGGCGGCGGCGATGCGCTATACGGAAGCGCGGCTGTCGAAGATCGCGATGGAGATGCTGCGCGACATCGGCAAGGAGACGATCGATTTCGTCCCGAACTATGACGGCGAGGAGAAGGAGCCGTCCGTTCTGCCGGCGCGGTTCCCGAACCTGCTCGTGAACGGCGTCTCCGGGATCGCCGTCGGCATGGCGACGAATATCCCGCCGCACAATCTGACGGAGGTCATCAACGGCATCCAGGCGATGATCAAGAATCCGGACATTACGCCGCTCGAGCTGATGGATTACGTGAAGGGTCCGGATTTTCCGACCGCCGCCATCGTCATGGGGCGCGAAGGCATCCGCCAGGCCTACATGACGGGTCGCGGTTCCATTACGCTGCGGGCGCGGGCGGAGATCGAGGAATCGGGTGGCAAGCCGCGCATCATCGTGCACGAATTGCCGTACCAGGTCATCAAGGCGCGGCTCGGTCGAGNAGATCGCCGAACTCGTCCGCGAGAAGCGGATCGACGGCATCACCGACCTGCGCGACGAGTCGGACCGCAACGGCATGCGCATCGTCATTGAGTCGTTCGGCGCGATCGNCAACTACCGAACATCGTGCTCAACAATCTGTACAAGCATACGCCGATGCAGACCAGCTTCGGCATCAACATGCTTGCGCTGGTGGACGGCGAACCGAAGATTCTGAATCTGAAAGATTTGCTGTATCATTATTTGCAGCATCAGATCGTCGTTATTCGCCGCCGCACCGAATATGACCTGCGGAAAGCCGAGGCTCGCGCCCATATTCTCGAAGGGCTGCGCGTCGCGCTTGACCATATTGACGAAATCATCAACCTGATCCGCAGCTCGCGCACAACCGAGGAGGCGCGGGACGGGCTGATCGCGCGCTTTGCGTTCAGCGCGGATCAGGCGCAGGCCATTCTCGACATGCGGCTGCAGCGCCTCACCGGGCTGGAGCGCGAGAAGATCGAGGAAGAATACGCCGAACTGTTGCAGAAAATTGCCGAATACAAGGCGATTCTGGCCGATGAGGGGCTTGTGCTGCAGATCATCCACGACGAACTGGAAGAGATCAAGCAGAAGTACGGCGACGAGCGCCGCACCGAGATCACGTCCAGCGAGAACGAGATTCTGGACGAAGATCTCATCCCGCGCGAAGACGTGATCATCTCGATCACGCACGGCGGATATATCAAGCGCTTGCCGGTCTCGACCTATCGCAGCCAGAAGCGCGGCGGCAAGGGCGTGATCGGCATGGAGACGAAGGAAGACGATTTCGTCGAACATCTGTACGTCTCCAATACGCACCATTATCTGCTGTTCTTCACGGACAAGGGCAAGGTGTTCCGGCTCAAGGCGTACGAGATACCGGAACTTGGCCGCACCGCGAGGGGCACGCCGATCATCAACCTGATCCAGATCGAGCCGGGAGAGACGATTAACGCGGTTATTCCGATCGAAAGGTTCGATCCGGATCTGTACCTGTTCTTCGCGACGAAGCAAGGCATCGTGAAGAAGACGCCGCTTGACGATTATTCGAACATCCGCAAAGTCGGCCTTATCGCCATCAATCTCCGTGAGGACGACAGGCTGATCAGCGTGAAATTGACCGACGGCACCCGCGAGATCATCATGGGGACGAGCCAGGGCATGTCGATCCGATTCCCCGAGCAGGAAGTCCGGCCGATGGGCCGCTCGGCGACCGGGGTGAAGGGCATCCAGCTCGAGGAAGGCGACAGCGTCATCGACATGGATGTCGTCGATCCCGATCTCGACGTGCTGATCGTCACGGAGAAAGGTTACGGCAAGCGCACTCCCGCAAGCGAATATCGGGTGCAAAGCCGCGGCGGCAAGGGCATCAAGACGCTCAACATCACGGAGAAGAACGGCTCGGTCGTCAGCTTGAAGATGGTCGCCGACGACGAAGATCTGATGATCATGACGTCCGCCGGCACGCTGATTCGGACGAGCATCGCCGGGATATCCACGATGGGGCGCAACACGCAAGGCGTGAAACTGATCAACATCCGGGAAGACGATGCGGTCGCAACCGTCACCCGCGTCGGCCGGTCGGAAGAATCGGATGAAGCAGAACGCGGTTCGGAAGAAACGAACGAAAGCGGAGAATCGTAACGGACCCGGTTGCGTGACCGGGATCGGTCTGGGTTTGGGGGGAATCAACATGCCTACGGTTCCGCTGTCCCAAGTCAGGTTGGGGGATCGTTTCGCCTCCGATGTCATCACGCCGCTTGGCGGTACGCTGTTCCGCAAAGGCCGGGTCGTAACATCGCGCGAATTTGAAATTTTGCAAGCCTTCCTGATCAAGCAGGTCGACATTGAACCGCGCGAAGGCATCGAAGAGATCGCCGCGGCGGAAGAAACGGTCCTGACGCGTTTCGATTTCGAATATGATCGGTTGATCAATCTGATCAAGCGATTGTTTGTCGCGAATTCGAGCGGCATCGGCCTGCCGATGATGGATATCCGGAACCAATTGGAGAGCTTGATCGCCCATATCGACGAATACAATGCGCTGACATTCCGGCCGAAGATCGTCGATGCGTTCGATTTTCTCTACCACAAGAGCGTGATGACGGCCCTCACATCCTACCAGTTGGCGCAATGGTGCTCGTTCCCGAAGAAGGACTGGGTCCCCATGGCGCTTGCGGGCCTGTTCCACGACATCGGCATGTTCCGGATCGATCCGTCCATCGTGTACAAGCCCGGGGCGCTGACGGAGGCCGAGAAGGAAGAGATGCGGAATCACACGAAGCGCGGCTACAATCNGCTCAAGAATGTCACCGGCATTAACGAGGGCGTAAGACTTGCGGCGCTTCAGCATCACGAGAAAATCGACGGCAGCGGCTATCCGCTCGGCCTGAAGGGCGACAACATTCATCCGTACGCGCGCGTTGTCGCCGTGGCGGACGTCTTCCATACCATTACAATGGAACGCAGCTACAGCAAAGCGATGTCGCCCTATCTCGCCCTGGAGCAGATACTGAACGAATCGTTCGGCAAACTCGATCCGGTCATCGTCCGCACGTTCGTCGAGAAGGCGACCTCNTTCCACAACGGGATGGTCGTCCGCCTNAGCGACAACCGGCTGGGCGAGATCGTCTTCACCGACCGCAACAATCCGACGCGGCCGCTCGTATCCGTGGGCGGCGAAATTGTCAATCTCGCCACCGAACGGAGTATTTATATCGAATCCATCATTCGATAATGCTCGCAGCGCCGGGCCGGGACCCAGGGTCCCGGCCTTGTTTTTTCCACTTGCGCGGCGGCGCGCGGATGTGATAGATTGTTATTCGCGCCTGACGGAGCGAGCCGGCCAATCGGCGGCCGGA
>Ga0065723_101443_pt1 | contig 11559 bp, 12 predicted proteins | sample TheenrcuSG05Z960_FD_59110 | JGI IMG/M metagenome (GOLD analysis project Ga0065723, IMG submission 59110) | Thermophilic enrichment culture from UC Davis - Sample SG0.5Z960 | ecosystem: Engineered > Solid waste > Grass > Composting > Bioreactor | place: USA: University of California, Davis
CGACCGGCTCGCTCGGCCAGGGAGCCTCTGCCGCGGCCGGAATAGCGCTTGGTCTGAAAATGGAAAACAAGAAAAGTTATGTATATCTGATACTGGGGGATGGTGAATGCAACGAAGGCCAGGTGTGGGAAATGGCCTTGTTCGCCAGCCAGTTCAAACTTGGCAATCTGATCGCTTTTGTCGATTACAACAAGAAGCAGTTGGACGGAGATACGAAGGACATTTGCGATCTGGGCAATCTCGCCGGAAAGTTCGAAGAATTCGGATGGCATGCGCAGGATGTAGACGGCCATGACGTGGAGCAGATTTTTCTCGCCATCGAAAAGGCAAAAAAGCATCCCGATCAACCGTCCATGATTGTCCTGAACACCATCAAAGGCTACGGCTGCTCGTTCGCCATCGGAAGTCACAATATACCGGTGTCAAAAGAGCAGGTGGAACAAGCCGTCAAAGAGTGTGAAGAAGCCATCAGCAGCTTGAATTAGCATTCATTTCTGAGGATGCAGGGTGGTTCGTTGACGATGAACATCATGCTGGCCAAAGAGAACTTGCCGGAAAAAGTCGAGATGCGGCAAGTTTATTGCGATACGTTGATCGAAATGTCGGAGGCCGATGACCGGGTGGTGGTTCTGGATGCGGATCTCATGACAGCCATGGGTACGCTTCGCTATGCAAAGCGTTTTCCCGACCGAACCATCAATTGCGGTATACAGGAAGCCAACATGATCGGTGTCGCCGCGGGTTTGTCCGCTGCGGGCAAGATCCCGTTCGCGCATACGTTTGCGGCGTTCGCGTCAAGAAGAGCGCTGGATCAAGTCTTTATTTCAGGCGCGTATGCGAAATTGAACATCAAAATCATAGGCAGCGATCCGGGCATTACCGCCGCTTTGAACGGCGGTACCCACATGTCCTTCGAGGATCTGGGCATCATGAGGGCGATCCCGCAGATGACGGTCATTGAATCGGCGGATTCATCGGCCTTCAGGGATATATTGAAAAAAATCAAAGATGTCTACGGAATGTTTTATGTCAGGCTGGTCAGAAAAAATGCGATCAAGATCTATGAAGAAGGATCGACATTCGAAATCGGAAAATCCGTCTTGCTGAAAAACGGAAGCGACATCACGATCATCGCCGCGGGATTTTGCGTGGCCGAAGCGCTCGAGGCCGCCAGAATGCTCGAAGCGAAGGGAATATCGGCAAGAGTCATCGACATGTTCACCATCAAGCCCATCGACAAGGAAGCCGTCATCAAGAGCGCGCGTGAGACGGGAGCCGTCGTTACCGCCGAAAATCACAATATCATCAACGGTCTTGGTTCCGCGGTAGCTGAAGTATTGGGTGAACATATGCCCGTGCCGATGGGCAGAATCGGGATCAAGGACTCGTTCGGGGAAGTCGGTCCGGTGGATTACCTGAAAAAAAGAATTTGAAATCACCGCACAAGATATTGCAGCCAAGGCCGAGGAAGTGCTTCGCAGAAAATACCAGGAACGAACCGCCTGACCGATTGTTCCGGTCAACCGGTCATTGACAGCTTAAAGCGATTATTTTCCGGACTCCGCCAATGACGGAGNNTTTTTTGCAGGCCGAGTGCGGCAGCTCTTTCCGCGATGGTCTTGGGTCCGACGATGATTTCGGCATCATATTCGAAAACATTCTGCCTGCAGATTTTCACGGCATGTGGTATGCTTGAGAGAATCGGGAGGAGGAGCTGCCGTGAACCGGGACTTTATCCAGCTGCGGGGACTGGAGGGCGAACTGAAGGTCTCGCAGAAGAAGCAGGAGTACGGGCTGTCCGTCTCGACGCGCGAAATCGTGTTCCACAAGCCGCATGTGAACTATCTGATCCGGTACGACGACATCGTCAGCATCGTGCCGTTCGAACAAGGGGGCAGAAGAACGCGCGTGTCGGTCCGCAACTCGTCGGGAAGCGCCGTCGAATACGCGACTCCCCGGTCGGACGCGGACCAGTACCGCGTGTATGCGAGCCGTGTGACGATCCATAACCGCAGCGGGCTGAGCGTCATGGGCGCGATGCAGTTCGTGCTGCCGATCTCCCCGAAGCTGATGGCGGTGATCGCCGAATTCAGCGGCCTGGACCGCATCTTCTGATTTTGCGTCCGCATGGCGGTTTCGGCATAACTTGACACCCGTCCGTTCCGCGCCTATAATTCAACGCGATGCGGCGCGGCCGGCCGATCCGCACGGGGAAGCCGGCTTGCCGCCGTCAGCCTGGGAGCAGAGGGGACTTGACGCGGCAATGGATGAGACACGATCGAAGGCATATCGCGAAATACCGGGTTTCGGGCATCTGCCCGACGAAGACGCCGCGAGGCCGTCGACGCGGGCGGAACGCTGGTCAAGATCGCATACATCAAGGACGGGACCCGGCGGCTGCGCAAGTTCCGCTCGGATCGGCTCGAGGAGGCGGCGGAATGGCTCCGGACGGAGCTTCCGGATGCGCCGGTCTGCCTGACGGGCGGCAAGGGCGCGAAGCTGGCGGCGCTCATCGGCCGCGGGACGAAGATGGTGCCCGAATTCGAGGCGACATGCCTCGGCATCCGCCTGCTGCTTCCGGACGCCGTGCGCGAAAGCGCATTCCTGCTGGCGAACGTCGGCACGGGCACTTCCGTGCATGTCATTGACGGGGAACGCCACCGACGCGTCGGCGGAACGGGGCTCGGCGGCGGCACGATCGTCGGGCTTTCGAGGCTTCTCGCCGGCATTGACGAATATGACGCGATCGTCGCGGCGGCTTCGCGGGGCGACCGGGCGGCGGCCGACCTGAAGGTGCGCCATATCTACGAGGGACTGGAGCCTCCGATCGACGGCGAGCTGACGGCAAGCAATTTCGGGCGCGTGCAGCCCGGCAGCGCTATCGGCGACGGACAAGCCGGTTCCATCTCGCGGGAGGACGCGCTCGCTTCGGTCATCGGCATGGTCGGCGAAGCGGTGGCGACCTTGTGCGTCAGCGCCGCCGCCGCGAACGGGGTGAAGACGATCGTCTACATCGGCTCGTCGTTCAACGGCAATGCGCCGCTTCGCCGGGCGATCGAATCGTACACCCGCTTCCGCGGCGGGGAGCCGCATTTCGTCGAAAACGGCGAGTTCAGCGGCGCGCTCGGCGCGCTGCTCCGGATCGGCCGTGCGACGGTTTGACGTTTCATCTTCTCGCTGACCGGAAAGGGTGGGGTGAAGATGCGATATTTTCTCGGAATCGTGCCGCCCGATGCGTACAAGGAACGAATCGAGCGGTTCCGCAACCGCTGGACCAGCAACCGGATCGGGGAAGTTGCCACCGAACCGCACGTCACCGTCAAGGCCCAGGGCGGGCTGACCGAAGACCTGGCGTGGCTGGACAGCGTGCGGGGGGTCTGTTCCTCCTTCAGAAGCTTCCGCCTGTCGCTGGCGGAACCGGAGACGTTCGGAGACGCGGTGGTTTTTCTCGGCGTGCGATCGGAGGAGATATACGAACTGCACAAGAAACTGTTGGACTCGGTCTCCCCGCCGCACGAACAGATTATCCGCTATTTCGAAGGGGAATACTACCATCCGCACCTGACGCTCGGGCAGACGCATTTCGGGATGACCGCGCCGGAAATCGCCGAGATGAAGCGGGAAGCCCGGTCGGCGCTGTCTCCCTGGCCCGTCTTTCCGGTCACGTTCATACGGGTGTATCGCAAGATCGAACCTGACAAATACGCGCCTTTCGAAGATATCCGACTGTCCGGTTAACCGCCCCGATGGAGGCGGTTTTCTGTTTAGTCCGAATCCGCATGCGGGAAATTTTGGTGTCAGCATATCTGACATTTTGATGATCGATGCGATATGATGGATGTAAGCGTGAAGGCGATTGAAACGATTTTTCCGACAAAAGAGGGAGGTGCACCGGGATGGATATCCGCAAAATCCGGCTGGACGAAGGCGGGAGGACGCATTCGAGCGAGGCGCGGGACGAATACGAGAAAGATTACGCGCGGCTGGTGCAATCTCCCGCATTCCGCAGGCTGCAGGGCAAATCGCAGGTGTTCGGCGCGGGCACCGGGGACTACTACCGCACGAGGCTCACGCATTCGCTCGAGGTGTCCCAGATCGCGCGGGAGCTCGCGCGCCGGCTGTCGCGGACGCATCCGTTCCTGAGGAAGCCCGAGCATCCGGGGCTGATGATGGAGCCGGAGGTCGTCGAATGCGCCGCGCTCGCGCATGATCTCGGCCATCCGCCGTTCGGGCACAAGGGCGAGGAAGTGCTGCACCGGCTGCTCAGCCGGCGGCACGGGATGCCGTATGAGGGCAACGCGCAAAATTTCCGCATCCTGATGTTCCTCGAGAAGCGCGCGGGAAGCGACAGCGGACTCGATTTGACGGCCGCGGTGCTGCTGGCGATCAACAAGTATCCCCACTGTCTGAATGAGCCCGGCGTCACGAAAGGGGTCTACGAGATGGAGTGGGAAGGCGGCATCCGCAAGCTGCGCGAGCTGTGGGGGATGCCGAAGGGCCGCGCGACGCTCGAGGCGCAGCTCATGGACCTGTGCGACGACATCGCCTACTCGACGCACGATATCGAGGACGGCATCCGCGCCGGCAAAATTCTGATGAGCCCGGGTTTCTTCGAGGACGACCGGCTCGCGGAGCTGATCGTGCAGGAGATCGAGAACGATCCCACCGGTCCGCACCGCGCCTGGAACGGCATCGACCGGGAGCGGATGACGGCCATGGTCAAGCGTGTGCTGGCCGACTATTACGAGCAGTGGATGACGGTGTACCGCGAGACCGGCCGCGAACCTTCGCGCACGCGCCGCGAGCTGAAGTCGCGCTGGGTCGGCCTGTTCGCCAGCTCGGTCGGCATTCTCGACGACGGCGAGGGCTGGAAGCGCGTCACGTTCGTGCGCGACGGCGAGGAGGACATGGATCTGCTCAGGACGATGGAGATCATCAAGAAGCTGGCGTGGGTGACGCTGATCAAAGATTTCCGCGTGCAGCGGCTGCAGAAGCGGAGCGAGATCATGCTGACCCGCCTGTGGGAGAGCTTCTCGGACCGCGAGACGGGGAAGCTGCTGCTGCCGCCGGACTGGGTCGAAAGCTACGAGCGGCAGAAGGGAACGTGGCCGTGGGAGCGGCTGGCGGCGGATTACATCGCCGGGATGACCGACGCGTACGCGGAGAAGGTGTACACGGAGCTGTTCGCGAGCCGGTCCGGTTCGATTTACGAGCGCGATTGAGCGCGGATCGCGGGCGATTGCCTGGCGGCGGCCGGACCCGGAGAGCGCCGGCTATGCGTTCGCGACGGTCAGGGCTTCGGCGCGAACCGGGCGGAGAGATACAGCATCGCAAGCGAGATGACGACGATCATCGCGGCCCAGCCCCACGCGAGGCCGTAGTCGCCGGTGTCGACGGCCGCGTAGACGGCGCTCGGCAGCGTCCGCGTGCGGCCGGGGATGTTCCCGGCCACCATCAGCGTCGCGCCGAATTCGCCGAGCCCGCGGGCAAATCCGAGGATATAGCCCGCCGCGAGCGAGCGGGAAGCGAGCGGCATCGTGATCCGAAGGAACACCTGCCATTCGCTCGCGCCCTGCGAGCGGGCGGCGTCTTCGAGCTCCCGGTCGACCGCTTCGAAACCCGCGCGCATCGTCCGGTAAGCGAGCGGGAACGCGACGACCGCCGCCGCGATGACGGCCGCGCCCCAGGTGAAGACGACCGGGCCGCCGGTGAGCGCCTCAAGCAGCCGGCCGATCCAGCTTCGCCGGCCGAGCGCGACGAGCAGAATGAAGCCGACGACGGTCGGCGGCAGAACGAGCGGGAGCAGCAGCAAGGCGTCCACGATCGCCTTCGCGAGCGGCCGCATCCGGCTGCGCGCCATGGCCCGGGCCGCCAGCGCGGCGGCCGCGAAGACGATGAGGCTGGCGGGAATCGCGATGCGCAGCGAGACGACGATCGGCTCGAAAAACAGGTTCCAGTCCATGGCTATCGGATCATCCCCCGGTCGTGCGGCGGATTGAGTCAGGGCGATTCGACTTCCGAAGCTCAGGCGCCTCGAGTTCAGACGCCCGAGTTCAGGCTTCCGGTTCGTAGAGAAACGCGAACCCGTGCTCCTCGAAAATGCTCCTCGCCTCGCCGCCCGTCAGAAACGCGAAGAACCGTTCGGCCTCTTCCGGGTGCTTCGTCTCCTTCACGATGCCGGCCGGATAGCGGACCGGCGAATACCATTCGTCCGGCACCGCGAAGGCCTCCCGGACGGCGGACGATTGCGTCGCGTCCGTCCCGTAGACGAAACCGGCGTCCGCGTTGCCGGATTCGACGTACGCGAGCACCTGGCGGACGTCCTTGCCGAAGACGAATTTCGGCTCGAGCCGGGCCAGCAGGCCGGCATGCTCGAGCGCTTCGGCGGCGTAGGCGCCGGCGGGCGACGTATCGGGATCGCCGATGGCAATGACGCGGTATTCGGCGGCGGCAAGATCGTCCGGCGAGCCGGGCAACTTCCCGCCGCGATCCGCGGGCACGACAACGGCGAGCCGATTGCCGAGCAGAACGGCGTGCTTGCCGATCAGACCGGCGGCGGCCAGCCGGTCCATCTGCGCGATGTCGGCGGAGATGAACAGATCCGCCGGCGCGCCCTGCTCGATCTGCCGCCGCAGGGCGCCGGACGCGCCGTAATTCATCGTTACGCGGATTCCGGGATGCGCCCGTTCGAACGCCGCCGCGATCCGATCCAGGCTGCTTTGCAGGCTGGCGGCGGCCGAGACGAGCAGCTCGGTCCGTCCGTCCGCTTCGGTGTTCTGCCCGCCGCGGCATCCCGCGAGCGCGGGCAGCGCCGCGATCAACGCCGCGCAGCAAGCGGCCAGCAAGGCCCGCCGCCGTGTGCTCATGCCGGTGTCACCGCTTTCCGTTCCGTGCGTTTCCGTATTCTGCATGAATGGAATCTATTCTAGCACAGGGCTTATATGCGCTCAATTGCGCGGCGGACCCAGGCGTCCATGATTGTCATTCCGCACGGATTCGTCTATGCTTGATTTGGAATCCGTGACAACGGGATGGGTGCACAAGGAGGCGAACACGCGTTCATGAACAATTTCTCGTTCCACAATCCGACGAAAATCGTATTCGGCCGCGGCACGGTATCGCAGCTCGGCGAACTGCTGAAGCCGTACGGCAAGCGGGTGCTGCTCGTCTACGGCGGGGGAAGCATCAAGCGGAACGGGCTTTATGATCAGGTTGTGTCGCAGCTTCAAGGCGTCGGCGCCGAAGTGCGCGAACTGCCCGGCGTCGAACCGAATCCCCGCCTGTCGTCCGTGCACCGGGGCATTGAGATTTGCCGCGAACACGGCGTGGAGTTCATTCTCGGGGTCGGCGGCGGCAGCGTCATCGACGCGGCGAAGGCGATCGCGGCCGGCGTGCCGTATGACGGCGACGTATGGGATTTCTATGTGCAGAAGGCGAGCGTCGGGAAGGCGCTGCCGCTCGGCGCGGTGCTCACGCTGGCGGCGACCGGAACGGAGATGAACGGCAACACGGTCATCACGAACTGGGAGACGAAGGAGAAGCGCGGGATGGGCAGCATCCACGTCTATCCGAAGTTCTCGATTCTCGATCCGGAACTGACGTTCACGGTGCCCGCCGACCAGACGGCGAACGGCATCGTCGACATGATGTCGCACGTGTTCGAGCAATATTTCAGCCTGACGAAGGACACGCCGCTGCAGGAGCGGCTCTGCGAATCGATTCTGAAAACGGTCGTCGAGAACGGCGAACTGGCCATCCGCGAGCCGAACAACTACGCGGCCCGCGCCAATCTGATGCTCTGCGGCACATACGCCCTGAACGGCGGCATGATCAGCGTCGGCGTCGAGGACGACTGGGCGTCGCATGAAATCGAGCACGCGATCAGCGCCATTTACGACATCGCCCACGGCGCGGGCCTGTCGATCGTGTTCCCGAACTGGATGAAATATGTGTACCGCGCGCGCATCGACCGGTTCGTGCAATACGCGATCCGGGTCTGGAACATCGACCCGTCCGGCAAGTCCGACGAGGAAGTGGCGCTCGCCGGCATCCAGGCGACCCGCGATTTCTTCACCCGGATCGGCGCGCCCGCGACGCTCGGCCAGCTCGGCATCGGCCGGGAACATCTCGACGAAATGGCGGAGCACGCGGTCCGGTTCGGCCCGATCGGAAGCTTCCGCCGGCTCGGGAAGGACGACGTGAAGGCGATTCTCGAGATGGCGCTGTAACGGGGTCGTTGGCGCGGGATATTTTTCCTCGCGGCGGGGAACGTTAACGTTGATCGCACCACACTCTTGCCGCGAGGAGGATCTTCATGCAGCACACGCAGCCGGCAGCCGGGGCGGCGCAGCCCATGTCGTATGAGCAGTTTCAGGAGATGCGGCGCATCCGCGAGGAGCAGGAACAGAAGATGGCCCGTGAAGCGCTGCTCAAGGCGGGCGCGGACCGCCACTCGGAACGGATTCGCGCCCTGTTGGCCGAATTGCAGCGCCTGGACGCGGAGATCGCGCGCGCGGAAAACCAGGTTCAGGTGCAGATGGATGCGCAGCTCCGGCAGCTCAAGGCGATCCGCGAGCGCGTCCGCAACGCGGAAGGCGCGGCGCAAGCCGCATTGGCGGCCCCGCAGACGATTTCCGGCATGCAATCGCAGATCCATTGACGGTATTGTCACGTTTGGGCTACACTGGAAAAAAACGATTCCCGCCGCGCCCACCCCTTATGCGCGATTGACGGCGGGTTTTTTGTTTACCATGGGGACAAGCGGGTGCGGCAGAAAGGAACCTGAGACCATGGACCTGACTCCGATTCGCGACATGGCCGACGCCATCCGCGCGAATGTCTCGCGGGTGATCGTCGGCAAGGACACATTGATCGACCGGCTGCTCATCGCGATCATCGCCTCCGGCCATGTGCTGCTGGAAGATGTGCCCGGCACCGGCAAGACGCTGACGGCGAAAGCGCTTGCAGTCTCGCTGGACTGCACGTTCAAGCGGATCCAGTTCACGCCGGACCTGCTGCCTTCGGATTTGACCGGCATTCATTTCTTCAATCAAAAACTTGGCGATTTCGAGTTCCGGCCCGGGCCGCTGTTCGCGAACATCGTGCTGGCGGACGAGATCAACCGGGCGACGCCGCGCACGCAGTCGAGCCTGCTCGAGTGCATGGAGGAGCGGCAGCTCAGCATCGACGGCGAGACGCATGCGCTGGAGCGGCCGTTCCTCGTCATCGCGACGCAGAATCCGGTCGAAAACCAGGGCACGTTCCCGCTGCCGGAAGCGCAGCTCGACCGTTTCCTGTTCAAACTCCGCATGGGCTATCCGGACAGCGGCGAGGCGGTGCAGATACTGAAACGTTTCATGGACGCGAGCCCGCTCGAGGAGATCGGTCCCGTCGTGAGACGGGAGGCGATTCTGGAAGCGCAGCGCCTCTATTCGAAGGTGAAGGTGCATGACGATCTGCTGCGGTATATCGTGGGGATCGTCGAGCGGACGCGGGCGCATCCCGACGTGCATGTGGGCGTCAGCCCGCGCGGCAGCCAGGCGCTGCTCAAGGCCGCGCAGGCCCATGCCGCGCTGCGGGGCCGCGCGTATGTCGAGCCGGACGATATCAAGACGATGGCGCCCGACGTGCTGGCCCACCGGATCGTGCTGCGCAGCGCAGGCCGCTCGAAGCAGGAAGCGGCGGAAGCGGTGATCCGGCAGGTGCTCGACGAGGTGCCGGTGCCCGCGGAAGAGACGCCGGGAGTCCGTTAGGAGGCTGGAGATGGCGTTTCATTTTATCCTGCTGACGTTCGCGCTGCTGATGCTGGTCCAGGCGCTTGTCTTCCGGAAATTCGGGCTGGTCCGGATCCGGTACGACCGCCGTCTCAGCGTGCGGGCCTGCCATCAGGACGACGAGATTGAGATGGTGGAGACGATCGAGAACCGGAAATGGCTTCCCGTTCCGTGGCTGCGCGTGGAGTCGCAGATCCCTGCGGCGCTTCGCTTCGGGGCGCAGGCGAACCTGGGCATCAGCTCCGGCAGCATCTATCAGAACCATAAAAGTCTGTTCAGCCTGATGCCGTATACGCGCATTACGCGGCGGCATGCGGTAAGATGCTTGAAACGCGGCTATTACAAGGCGGATTCCGTGTCGATGACGGTCGGCGACCTGTTCGGCATCGCCGCCAGCACGAAGCGCCTCGATATCGGATTCGAACTGATCGTCTATCCGAAGCCGCTGCTTCCCGAGGAGTGGGATCTGCCGGCGCACGGCTGGATGGGCGAGGCGATCGTCCGGCGCTGGATCGTCGACGATCCGTTCCTGATCGCGGGAACGCGCGAATACATGAGCGGCGATCCGCTGAAGGCGATCAACTGGAAGGCTTCGGCCCGCACCGGCCGGCTGCAGGTTCACAAGCGCGATTATTCCGCCGACCGGCGGCTGATGATCGTGCTGAATGTGGAGGACCATGAAGGCATGTGGAACGTCGCGACGGATGAAGCGCTGGTCGAATACGGGCTGTCGCTCGCGGCGGGCATGGCCCGGCATGCCGTGGAGAACGGGCTGGAAGCCGGGTTTGCGGCGAACGCCGCCGAGGCGGGGCGCGCGGGCGTCGAGCGGCCCGCGTTCGTCGCGCCGGACGCCGGGCAGCCGCATCTGCTCGCCATCTACGAATCGATGGCGCGGCTCAAGTCGGAACGGCTGCTGCCGCTGCATGAGCTGCTGCATCTGATCGGCGAGCGGCTGGACGAACGGACGGACATCGCCGTTCTGACGTCCTACGAGAACGATCGGATCCTGGAAGCGGTGCGTAGACTGGAGCAGCAGGGCCACGCGGCGCGCGTGCTGCCGCTCCGCTTGCCCGGCCGCGCCGGTTCCGGAAGCCGGAAAGCGGGGCAATCGGCATGAGCGCGCGCAAGCTGCTCATCGCGGTCCGGATTGGCGCGGCGGAGACGATCGTCTGGCTGCCGATTCCGGTGTTCGCCTGTTTCTGGGGATTGAAGGCGCCCGCGTTTTATGCGTTCCTTGCGGTTCTTCCGCTGTGCCATGCGGCCGGCGAACGGCTGACGGCGCGGCGAAGCCGGATGCGCCGCATCGTGCGGTTTGCGCTGGCGGCGCTGATCGGATCCGCCGTCGGTTGCGCGCTGCGGCCCTGGGGGATCGGCGCGCTGACCGCCGCCTTCGTTGCGGCCGCGGCGGTTCTGGACGGGATGTCGGCGGTCGGTTCCGACGACCGGCGCCAGCGCAACCGGCTGGTCGCGGCGCTCTTCCTGCATTTCGCCGCGTCGATTGCCGCCGCGTTCATGAATATCGAGCCGCCCCACCGCCTGCTGCTGGCGGCGGGCGGCGTCATCACGCTGCTGCTGGCGATCCGCCGCATGAACCGGATCGCGCTCATCGACGCCAATCTGGAGCAAAGCGTCGGATCGCTGCCCGGATCCGTCCTCATCCGCAACCGGCTGCTGGCCAGCGCCTTCACCTTGTTCGCGATGTTCATCGCCTTCTTCAGGCAGTTGGAAGCGCTCTGGCGATGGTTCCTGGACGGGCTGAGCCGGCTGATCGAGCGGCTGGCGAGCG
>Ga0065723_102527_pt1 | contig 11549 bp, 13 predicted proteins | sample TheenrcuSG05Z960_FD_59110 | JGI IMG/M metagenome (GOLD analysis project Ga0065723, IMG submission 59110) | Thermophilic enrichment culture from UC Davis - Sample SG0.5Z960 | ecosystem: Engineered > Solid waste > Grass > Composting > Bioreactor | place: USA: University of California, Davis
GCGGCCTTCCGCCGGGAAAGGGCGCCGGCAGCCGATCCGCCGTCTCCGGCCCCGTTCGCCGGATCAACCGCAGCCGCTCGCGCAGCCTTCGCGCGAAGCCCGGCGCCCGAAGCTTTGCCCTTTGCCGTTTCGACATGATCGCCGCTTCCGGCACGCCCGGCGCGCTCGCTGCGCTTCCGTTCTGCCGGATCGATCAGCCGGCCGCCGTACAATTCGCGCTCCTCGATCGCGATGCCGAGCTTGCGCGCCAGCTTCCCGACCCGGTGCCATTCCCGGTCATCGACGATCGAGACGACCGTCCCCTCCCGGCCCATGCGGCCGGTCCGCCCGGCGCGATGAACGTAGCGCTCGGGGTCCGCGGGAACGCCCAGACTGACGACGAGCATAAGCTCCGGAATGTCGATGCCCCGGGCCGCGACATCGGTCGTGAGCACGATGCGCAGCTTGCCGGCCCTAAGCCGCTCGAGCATCCGCGACCGCGTCAGCTTGTCCGCGTCGCCGTACAGGACGCCCGCCGCGAATCCCTCGTAGCGAAGCCTCGCCTCCCAATGCGCGAGCTGATCCGTCTGATCGAAGAAGAACAGCGCCGACGCAGGCTTGAGCGCGTGCAGCAGCCTTTTCGCCGTGTCGAACCAGGCCCGCCGCTCCGCGCGCAGCGCGTAATGCCGGATCGAGGCGGGCAGACGGCTGTCCGGATCCAGATCGATCCGGACGGGCTCGCGCATCAGCCGATCCGCGAGCGCCAGCGTCTTCTCCGGCAGCGTCGCCGAGAAGAACGCGAGCTGCCGGTTCCCCGGCACGGCGTCAAGCACCGCTTCGAGTTCCTTCGTCGAGCCGAGCGCGAACATCTGATCCGCCTCGTCGAGCACGAGCAGCTTCACCGCGTGCAGCTTGAGCTTGCGCATCTTGAGCAGCTCATGCAATCTGCCGGGCGTCCCGACCGCAAGATGCGGCTTCCGTTTCAGCCCGTCGATCTGGCGGCTTACCGACGCTCCGCCGATCAGTTGCTGCACGCGGACGCCTTCCGGGCCGCCGAACCGTTCGGCTTCGCGCACGATCTGCATCGCGAGCTCCTGCGTCGGCGCCATGACAAGCGCCTGCAGATCCGGCCTTTCCGTCTCGATCCGCTGCAGCGCCGGCAGCAGATAGGCCAGCGTCTTGCCGCTGCCCGTATGCGACCGGACGCACAGATCCCGTCCCTCCAGCATGGCCGGAATCGCCGCCGACTGCACCGGCGCCGGCTCGGCCAGTCCCGCCTCCGCGAGCCGCCCGGCCAGCGACGGCCTTACGCCGAGCGAAATCCAATCCTTCTCCATGATGTCCCCCTCTTTGTCCGTCTCGAAAGTTATTTTCGGTTCAGCCATGTGCCGGCCAACCGGTCGCCGATCCGCGGAAACAGGTGGTACAGTTTGACGCCGACCGCCGCGGCCAGCGGCAGATCGGCCTCCGCCTTGCGCTTCTCGATCACCTTCACGATGCGGGCCGCCACCTTCTCCGGCCTCATCATGAACCGGCGCACATTGCGCACGTAATGGCCTTCGGGATCGGCGATCTCGAAGAAAGGCGTGTCGATCGGGCCGGGATTGACCGCCGACACGATGATGCCGGTCCCCTTGAGCTCCAGCCGCAGCGCGTTCGTAAAGCCCAGCACCGCGTGTTTCGAAGCGGAGTATCCGGCCGATTTCGGCGTCGCGATTTTGCCGGCGATGGACGCGATGTTGACGATATGCCCCTGCCGCCTCGCGAGGAACGACGGCAGCACCGCCTTCGTGCAGCGGACCATTCCCATGTAGTTCGTGTCCATCATCGATTCGATGTGGTCGAGCGGCGCATCCTTGAACAGTTCGAAAATGCCGAACCCCGCGTTGTTGACCAGCACGTCGACGGGGCCGAAATCCTCCCGGATGCGGCGCGCCGTGTCCAGCACCTGATCATGATCCGTCACGTCCAGCCGGTAGACGCCGCATCTTGAGCCGATCTCGGCCGCCGTTCTCCGAAGCCGTTCCTCGTTCCGGCCGGTCAGAATCGGCACCGCGCCCCGGCTTGCCAGCAGCTTCGCCGTTTCGGCTCCGATGCCGCTGCCCGCTCCTGTGATCCAGACGATCCTGTCTTTCAGCATAACCGTCTCCTCCTGCGAACAGTGTACTGCAACCGGACCCCGTTGGCAAAATCATCCCGCGGAACGCAACAAAACGCCCCGCACCGCACCGCATCCGTTCGCATCCGGCACTCCACGTGGACGCGTTTTCATGATACGATGCATACAAGGACGTCACGGACAACGGGTTTGAGCGGCGCGAACCCGGATCGGCCGCGGCAAAGGAGGAACAACATGCCCAACATTTGGACTCACCTGCTGTTCGGCCGTGAAGTGCTCGAGCGGATCGGCGAAGGGGAGATGATCGGAGACGCGGGGAAGCGCAGATTGTTTCAGATGGGATGCCAGGGACCTGATTTTCTGTTCTATCACAATTTTCTGCCGTGGAAGCGAGGAGACGCGATGAACCGGCTCGGCGGCGAAATGCACAGCCGGCATTGCGGCCCCGTCCTGATGGAGCTGCTGGATACGGTGTCCGGCCTGTCCGCGCGCCGCTCCGATCCGGACGACGCGGTCGTCTACGCGCTCGGTTTCGTGCTGCACCATACGCTGGACCGGAACGTGCATCCTTACGTGTTCAGCCGCTCCGGATTCCGGAAATGGGACCATCAGCGTTTCGAAGTGATGATGGACACGATCGTCGTCCGCCGCAAGCTCGGCATCGAGACGTGGCGCACGCCGGTGTGGCGGGAAATCGACGCGGGATATGCGCTTCCCGGCGCGATCGTTGACGCGTTCGAGCGGATCGCCGCGGAATACTACCCGGATCTGGCCGGGCAGATCCAGCGCGAAGACTGGAACCGGGCCTATCGCGACATGATCGCCGCGCAGCGACTGTTCCATGATCCGACGGGCTTCCGGCGCCTGCTCACGTTCGGCAAGATCGAGCCGCTCGTGTACAAGCGAAACCTGCCGGATCTGGACGTGCTGAACGACGCCGGAAGGCCGTGGCTCGATCCGACGGACGGCGTGACCCGGCATGCCGATACCTTCGACGCCATGTGGGAGCGCGCGATGGACGAGAGCGTCGGAATCATGCGCGCCGTTCTGGAATGGCTGCGGCACGAGCCGCAGAACGCCGGCCGCGATCCCGTCCGCATCGCGGAATTGCGCGGGCGCGCGGCCGAATTGATCGGCAACCGGTCGTACGAGACCGGACAAGACTGCGGCGCGGCCGAGATCCGCTTCGCGGACCCGATCTGGCCGGACGGCCGGGGCGCGCGGCCCGAGGCGGTCACCGGATGACGGCAAAGCGCCTCGGACATGCGCCGATCTGCGGATCATTGCGCAATGCCGAGCAAAACGACAGCGCGATGGCAAACGCGCGACGACGCCCGTGACGGCGATGCGATATCAAACGCGCGGAGACGCCCGGGACGTCGGCGCAATCTTCCCCATCGCGCCGGCGCCCCGGCGTCTCCGTTCCACCCGCTTGTCCGGTCCGGCGTTACATCGCTTCGCGCGCCTGGCCTTTGCGCAGCCGGAGCCGCATGAGCCGCAGCTTCTCGTAGACCGAATCGAGCGGCTTGCCCTCCAGTTCGGCCTCCGAATAGACCTGCTGCAGGATCGGCTTCAGATACTTGTCGCCGACCGCCTTGATCGCTTCCCGGATCCGCTCCCGCTCCTCCTCCGGCAGCCGGCTGATTTCCCGGTCGAGCAGCGGGCTCATGTCGTAGCCCGCCCGGTCGAGCTGTTCGATCCGCTCCACCAGCCGCCTCCGGTCCATGTCGAGCATTTCCGACAGTTCGTCGAGTCCGAGTCCGTCCTGCACCGCCTGCAGAATCGAGCGCGTCATGCGGTGGCGATCCATCTCCGACTTGTACTTCAGCTCCTTCTGCTTGTACAGCCACTTCGCATAGGCCTTCGGATCGAGCACCTCCTGCACCCACGTGAGGGGGAACGTCGTCCGCCGCTCGAAGCCGCGCGTGATCGTCAGGACATCTTCGGCGTACGCCTTCGATTTGGCCTCGCCCCAGCCGGGGATGGAGCGCAGCTCCTCCTCCGTATGCGGCACGTACGCGCTGATCATCATGAGCAGATTGTTCCGCGCGATCGCGTACGGCGCTTTCCGCTCGGCCGCGGCCTTCGCGCGGCGCCATTCCCGCAGCGCGTTGTACAGTTCTTCCCTGCAATGCAGTTCGCCGTAGCATTGCAGCATCGACACATAGCCGCCCGCAACCTTGCGATCCTCAAGCATGCCGTCCAGCACCGGCTCATACCCTTCCCCGAGCTTGACGGCGACGCCGTGCCGGAAAGTCGAGATCATCTCCTCCCATGAAGTTCCTTCATACCAGACATTCGTCCTGATCGATCCGCCGCCGGGCTCCGTCCAGACGACGGACCACTTGCCCTGCGTTTCGCCGATCGACACCTGCGCCGAGACGACCCTCCCTTCGTCCGTCTGTTTCTCCAGCGTGTTCAGGAACACAAGCTGCATGTCCGCACACCTCCGCTTATGGTTCGGAACATCCGGCCGGAATCGCGCGCGCAAACACAAAAAAGCACCCCGCAAATGCATGCGAGGTGCTTCCTCCGACCGATTATCCGATTGCTTCCAATATACCAGAATTTGCATCATGCGGCAAGTCTTTTTCCGAAAGCGTCTCAAAATCGCCCTTCCGCTCCCCGTCTCCGTCCGATTTCGCGGCGCATCCGCGTAAGGTATAATAGACGGTACGCACCCGCGATTGGAGGAGTGACGATGCTTCCGAACTATGATTTCGTGTCGGATTCGACCGAGCAGACCGAAACGCGTTACGTGACGTTCATCACGCCGAATCTCAACCGATTCGATCTGGCCATTACGAAGACGAACCGCTTCTACGGCAAGAAGCTGGTCACCGACCTGCAGAAAGGGATCACGGCCATCATCGGATCGGATGATCTTGAAGAAGAAGGGTATCTCGAAGAGACGTTCCGGCTGACGGAGGAGGAAGCGGCGGAACTTGAAGCCTTCCTGCAGCTCGTGATCGGGCCGGCGCATATGTCCGACTGACGCGGGCCATACTGAAGGCGGCAGTCGATACCATATCCGGGAGGCATCCGCCGTGGTACGCAAAGGCTTCAAAAAGGAAAAACGCGGCGAGTACACCGACCTCGCCGTCGTGGAATCGCAGCGCAACGATCTGACCGCCGAAGAGTTTCCGGAAGGTCCCTACGGCTCGCCGCTGCTCGTCGAAACGCTCGGCAAGAGCGAGCCGCACCGGATCGACCAGCGCTCCCCGAACCGTTTTGACTACGAGGACCGGACGCTCCATGAAGGGCTGGACCGCGATTATCCGGGCGATCAGGGCGTCCCGGACGAATTGGACCGGCGGTGAACGCCGGTTGCTTGTTGACAAAACCAACGCCCGGTTTTCCGGGCTTTCTTGATCGGCCTGCCGGCAGCGCGCGTCTTTGGCTGCGGAAAAAGCGTCTCGCGACGGTACATGACCCCGCTTGTCTGTGTTTCCGAGCGGCCTCCGGCGTATCGTGGTTCCGCTACGCGGGGCCATCGCGCTGCCGAATCGGCTCCGGAGGAACACCGTTCCTCCAGAGGGCCGAATCCTCGCACGGAGGCGCTCCCGGGCGGCCTCCGGCGGAAGCAGTCCGGGACCGGCGGTGTACGCCGGTCGGCGTCTCATCCCCAATTCGCTTCGAACGCTTCTTCCTTCCAGCCGACCGTCAGCTTCCGGCCGTCCGTCACGACCGGCCGCTTCACGAGGCGGCCGTTCGACGCGAGCAGCCGGATCTGCTCGTCTTCGCTCATCTCCGGCAGCTTGTCCTTCAGTTTCATTTCGCGGTAGACTTCGCCCGATGTGTTGAAGAAGGCGCGAGCCTTAAGCCCGCTCAGGCGCAGCCATTCCCGGATCTCCTCTTCGGTCGGCGCCTTCTCGTACAGATCCTGCAGTTCCAACTCCCGGCCCTTCGCCTGCAGGAACTTCAGCGCGTTGCGGCAACTGCCGCATTTCGGATAGTAATAGACTTTCAAGGCATTCCGATTCTCCATGGCACTTCCCCTCACCCGTGCAAAAACTGCTGCGGACCAACTGACATTGCGGCTGCTTCCGCGCGGCTCCATACGCCATTGCAACGCGGTACCCGCGTTTATGGCGCCTCCGGCCGGCTCCGCGCGCCCCTGCAACGCGGCAGCCGCGTTGCAGTGATTCGCAACGATTATTTGGTCAGGCATCGACCGCAAACTTCATCGATTCCGGCCGTCCAGCGATTCCAGCATCCGTTCCAGACGGAGCAGCTCATCGGGCAGCGGCGAGACGAACCGCATCCGCTCGCCGGTCATCGGATGCGTCAGTTCCAGTTCGGCCGCGTGCAGCGCCTGTCGGCCGGCCGTCCTGCAGGCTTCGATCAGCCAGTCCGGATCGCCCGGACCATGTCCGCCGTACAGCTCGTCCGCGATGAGCGGACAGCCGATGTGCCGCATATGGACGCGGATCTGGTGCGTCCTGCCGGTCTCGAGCCGAAGGACCGCCTTCGCGGCCCGTCCGCCGCCGTAGACGGCTTCCGTCCGGTAGCGGGTGACGGACGGGTAGCCTTCCGGCGTCACGATCCGCAGGTGCGGCGCCCCGGGGTCCCGGTCGATCGGCGCGTCGACCGTGCCCTCCGGCGGCGTAGGCGCGCCGCGGACATAGGCGATATATTGCTTGCCGACGCGTCCGCGCTTCATCTGCTCCGCCAGCTGCTGGTGCACATACGCGTTTTTCGCGACGGCGAGGACGCCCGACGTGTCCTTGTCCAGCCGGTGCACCGGACGGAAGCGGTGCGTCTCGCCCCGCTTCAGCCAATGGTGGACGACGCCGTTCGCGATCGTGTTCACGTAATGCCCCTTCGTCGGATGGACGACGATGCCGGCGGGCTTGTCCAGCACGAGAAGATACGGATCTTCGTACAGGATGCTGAGCGGCATCTCCTGCGGCGGCACGTCGTCCGCCGCTTCCGCTTCCATGCGCAGCGCGATCCGGTCGCCCGCCGCCACGCGGTCCGAGGTGAACGCGCGCTTCCCGTTGACGGTAAGCCCGCCTTCCGTCCGCTTGAGCCGCGTGAGCAGCCGGCGCGATACGCCCAGCCGGTTCTGCAGCACCGACCGGACGGTCATGCCGGCCTCCTCCTCCCGGACGACAACCACAATGGGATCGTCATATCGCTTTCCGTCCACGGACCTTCACTTCCCCGGAGACGGAGGGTCGGAACGGCGGAACACGTTCGCGCCGCGCGCGTATTCCGCGTCCCGGACGCCGAGCCGCGCGTTGGCGGCGCGCGCCGCGACGAAGAACCAGTCCGACAGCCGGTTCAGATACGCGAGCACCGCGCCGCTGACCGGCTTCTCCGCGGCGAGCGCCGCGACGCGGCGTTCCGCCCTCCGGCAGACGGTGCGGCAGACGTGAAGCAGCGCGGCCGCCTCCGATCCGCCCGGCAGGATGAACCGGGCGATCGGCGGCGCTTCGCCGTCAAGCTCGTCGATCCGGCGCTCAAGTCGCTCCACCTGATCCATCCCCGTCTTGAAAACATCCGGTTTGTCCGCGTAAGCGAGATCCGAGCCGCAATCGAACAGCTCCTGCTGAATTTCGAGCAGTTCGTCCGCAATATCATCCAGACGGCCCGTCCGGCGCAGCGCGGCTTCCGCCAGGCCGACGAAACTGTTCAGCTCGTCGATCGTGCCGTAAGCTTCCACCCGGACATCGTCCTTCCTGACGCGCCCGCCGATGACGGATCGTAAGGCCCGAGTCACCTTTGCGCGTATACCATTTTCATGCCGAATCCCGCCCCATGGCAAATCTTCCGCGTCACGCACCAATATACCATATCCCCTTCGCGGCGCACAAAGAAGCCGGCCTTGTCCGGCCGGCTTCGCTCATGCGGCTGCTCGCCCCTCTCAACCGTTCCACCAGCGCCGCTTGTACCGCATGTACTCGTTGATTTTCTTGTCCAGCTTGCGGCTGGCTTCGATCACGCGGTCCGAATGCAGCGAGTCCTCCGCCAGATAGGCTTGTTCCATTCGCCGCCTGAGCCGGCGGATCTCGTCTTCGAGCGTTTCGGCGGAAGCTGCCGGCTGGCCGGCGCTCTGCTTGCGATTCTGTTGTAGTTGACCTGCATGCGGAAACCTGTTGCGATCAACGGCCATTCCCGCTCCCCTTCCTCCGGCAGCCCGGTNGATGATGGCAAGACGATAACGGCAACGTTTATCCCCGTTTCAGCTTTTCGACGAATTTTCCGATCCGCTCGATCGCTTCATTGAGCTGCGCGACGGAAGTCGCATAGGAGCAGCGGACATGCCCTTCGCCGCCAAGGCCGAACACGTTCCCCGGCACGACGGCAACCTGCGCTTCCATGAGCAGCCGTTCTGCAAACGTTTCGGAATCGAGCCCGGTCGAACGGATGGACGGGAATGCGTAGAACGCCCCCTGCGGCTCGTGGCAATCGAGGCCGATCTCGCGGAACCCCTTGACGACCAGTCTGCGCCGCTGATTGTAGGACTCGACCATGCGCTCCATCTCTTCCAGACCGTTCGTCAGCGCTTCGAGCGCGGCGATCTGTCCCATGATCGGCGCGCACATGACCGTGTACTGATGGATCTTCAGCATCGCGCCGATCAGTTCCGGATGGCCGCAGACATAGCCCATCCGCCAGCCGGTCATCGCGAACGCTTTCGAGAATCCGCTGACGAGAATCGTCCGATCCTTCATGCCGGGCATCGACGCGAAGCTGACATGACGCGGGCCGTACGTCAGCTCGGCGTAAATCTCGTCCGCGATGACGATCAGATCGTATTTCTCCACGATGCGCGTGATCGGCAGCCAATCTTCGTATGTCATGATGCCGCCCGTCGGATTGCTCGGGTAGCAGAGAATTATCGCCTTCGTGCGCGGCGTGATCGCGGCTTCCAGCCGGTCGGCGCGCAGCTTGAAGCTGTCTTCGGCCAGCGTCTCGACGCCGACCGGAACGCCTCCGGATAGCGAAGTGATGGGCGAATAGGAGATATAGCACGGTTCCGGAACGAGAATCTCGTCGCCCGGCTCGATCAATGCGCGCAGCGCCAGATCGATCGCCTCACTGCCGCCGATCGTCACGAAGATTTCGCGGGCCGGATCATAGCTGAGATGGAAGCGGCTCGCCAGATAGGCGGCGATCGCCTCGCGCAATTCCGGAATGCCGGCGTTGGACGTATATTGGGTCTTGCCTTTCTCCAGACTGTACACGGCCGCTTCGCGCACGTGCCAGGGCGTGACGAAATCCGGTTCGCCGACGCCGAGCGTGATGACATCCTTGCGTCCCTGCACGAGATCGAAAAATTTGCGGATGCCCGACGGCTTGATGCTGCGGACGCCGGACGACAGATAATCCGACATGGACCGGCGCACCGGCCGGGCGACCNTCGTCTGCTCCTTGTCCTTGATCATCGCAANCGACACTCCTTACGGCGAGATGACAAGCCTCTGATCACCTTCGCGNTCCTCGAAGATGATGCCGTCCTGTTTGTATTTTTTCAGAATGAAGAACGTCTTCGTCGACAAGACGGAGTCGATCGGAGACAGCTTGGTCGATACGAAGTTCGCGACTTCCTTGAGCGTGTCGCCTTCCACTTCGACCAGCAGATCATAGGCGCCCGACATCAGGAAGACCGATTTCACTTCCGGATATTGGTAGATCCGCTCGGCAATGCCTTCGAAGCCGCGGCCGCGCTCCGGGGTGATCTGAACTTCGATCAGCGCCGTCACCTTGTCATCCGCGACTTTGCTCCAGTTGACGACCGCCGCGTACTTGACGATCACGTGATCTTTCTCGAGTTCGGCGATCGCCCGCTTCACTTCCTCCACGGAGGCGTCGAGCATCGTCGCGATGAGCTCCGGCGACCTTCGCGCGTCTTCTTTCAGCAATTCGAGGATTTTGAGCTTCAAACCTTCGACCAATTTCATACCCTCCTCGCACCCAAGCGGATAATAATGATATATCATACACCCGAATCGCTTGTTCTGTAAAATAAAAAACAACAGCCGGATCGTCCGGCCGTCCTGAACCGCTCGGTTCTATTGTTCGTTTTTCGGGCGCCTGAAGAAATTGGAGGCGACAAGCAGTACAGCCCCGACGGACGAAAGCACGATGCCGATCAGGTTGTCGTAGCCCAGCACGAGCAGATGGCCCATACCGATCGCCCAAAACGCGGTACCCGCCTGGATGAATCGTTTGCGAGCGGAAGAATTGACCTGCACAAGAATCCCCTCCGACCAACCGCCGCCTTTTATGTATAAATCAAGTATACCTTGGCTTGCGCAAAAAGGCGAGCCCGCGCAAACCGCGCATGACCCGCCGAATTTCCTTTCGCAAGCTACGGCAGATGGATCGTCTTCACATGATTGAAATGAATGTAGATCGTCCGGCCGGAAGCGTTCGCGATGGCCAGCATGCCGTCTTCGAGCCCTTTCAGCACGCCGATCTTGTGCGGATGTTCGCCGAGATCGAGCACGACGAACTCGCCGATCAGCTTGCGCACCTGTTGTTCGAACGTGCGCGAGAGGGATACGGGGGACGGCTTGAGCGGGAACTGCTCCGGGGTCAGGCCGTAAGGCGTCGCGTGCGGCGGATAGGGCACCAGATATTTCAGATGATCGAGCGAGATGACGACGGAATGGTAGACGGGCGAATAGAAGACGAAATAGTCGTTCATCACGCTGGTTACGTAGCCGTGGATCGACTGGCTGCCCGTGATGAACACTTCCGAAAACATGCCCTTCGCGTTGAGCAGCACCTTGCGGTACGAGATCGGTTCGGACTGCGGTTCGAACGGCGGCTCGCAAGGCGCATGGTCCGTTTCTTCCGATTCTCCCGGCCTGAGCTGCTGCACGTGGAGCAATGGAACATAGTAATACCGGGTTTCGCTGCGGATGACGAGAATATCGGGTCCCGTCTCGATCAGCAGGCCGCTTACCGGCATCAACCTTCCCGACAGCTCCACTTCGACGGGTTTGCCCAACAGCGGATGGCTCATGTCGCATACCTCCTTCCTATCCGATCCATGCCGTCCAGAGATGCAGCGTCGTCAGGCTGACGATCAACACCGCCGGAACGGCCAGCAGCGCGGTCCGGATGTAGGCGCCCCAGCCGAAGCGAATGCCGTGCTGCTTCAGAATGAACATCCAGATGAGCGCCGCCAGCGTGCCGAGCGGCGTCAGAAGCGCCCCGACATCGCTGCCGATGATGTTCGCCAGATAGGCGATCTGCAGCGTCCGACCGTCCAATCCCATGTCCGTGAGCGCTATCGTCCCGATCATGACGGACGGCAGATTGTTGATCAGGTTCGACATGACGGTGAGCAACCCGCCTGTCCACATGATCGCCGAGAATCCGCCGGCCGCGATGTGCGGTTCGACCTGCGCGGTGATCCAATCCGTCAGCCCCGCGTTCCGCATGCCCGTGACGACGACGTAGACGCCGAACGCGAACGCGAGAATATGCCACG
>Ga0065723_100187_pt1 | contig 11441 bp, 7 predicted proteins | sample TheenrcuSG05Z960_FD_59110 | JGI IMG/M metagenome (GOLD analysis project Ga0065723, IMG submission 59110) | Thermophilic enrichment culture from UC Davis - Sample SG0.5Z960 | ecosystem: Engineered > Solid waste > Grass > Composting > Bioreactor | place: USA: University of California, Davis
CGGTGAGTTTCATGAGGCCGCTCCGATTATCGTGGCGATTACAGAGTATCCCTATTTTCCGGATAAGTTCGAATGTTTTTCACACGGTTCGTAGCCGGAAGCGCTTGCGTCAGCGCTGACTTTGTCGTACGTTCTAACTGCGTAACCCTGCGCATGGTTTGGTAAGGAGGGACGCATCTATGCCCATGGAGACCATAAAACCAAAATCGGCTTCCTCGATTCGGAAGCGCTTTCAGCAGCAAGAAACGCTGGATCCCCGGCTTCCCATGCTGCTGCTCAACGCGGACGGCGACATCCAGCACATAACTCCGGCCGCCCGTATGCTGCTCGAATACCCGGACCGGCAACCGCTCGACCCCTGCTTTTTCACGCACGTGCACAGCCGCAACCTGCAGCAGGTCTGGCATGATCTGGCCGCCATGGCCCGCCAGCGCAAGCAGCAGGCCTCCTGGCTGCTCCGGCTTCGGACCGGACGTGGCCACTGGCGGTGGTTCCAGGTGCGCGCCCGCAACCTGCTGGCCGAGCAGGACGGCATCCTGCTGCTCCTGCAGCCGCTTCAGCAGGCCTGACGGCCTCAGCGGCGCCGAACCAGCCAGCCCAGCAGCATACGCGAGCGGGAGGACAGCGTCTGAAGGCGCGTCAGGAAAGGAAGTTTGCGGCCACCCGGCCGCACATAGCCCCCCTGAATGGCGCGTACTTCCTCGATACTGATGAATACGTTCGGGTCCACCTGGCGAAGCAGCTGCACCACTTCCGGCACGTGCCGTCGCTCGACGATCAGATCCAGGATCTCGACCACATCTTCGCGGCCGCGCCCCTGCACTTCCGTCACGCCAAAGCCACGCTCACGCAGCAGCTGGGCTGCCAGCGCCCCGCGACGCTCCGTACCATTCCGGAAAATAGCCCGCACCACCCGCAGCCCGATGGCAAACCGCTCCTCCAGCCACACGCCCACGTAGTTGCCCGTTGCAAATCCGGCCGCGTAGCCCAGCACATGCCAGATGGAATGCAGATGCTGCAGCGCCTGACCGACGGCCATCAGCCAGACGAGCACCTCGAAAAAGCCGATCACCGCCGCCCGGCCCCGATAGCCGCGTACGGCCAGAATCATGCGAATCATCGACATCGATACGTCGACGATCCGCAATCCGAAGATCAACAGGGCACCCCAGGGCGATGCGAACCAGGCCTCCATCGAAGCACGCCGTGTTCAGACCGCGCCGGTAAACGACGGCTTCGCCCGCAAGTTCATGCCAGAACTTGCAGCGCGCGTAAAAAAACAGGGTCGGCCTCCCGGACGGGAAACCGACCCTGCTACCGGGGCCGCGCAGCCGGACCTCAGGGCCCCAGGTTACAGTCTTCGGTGATTTCCAGGGGCACGCTGATCAACTCCTCCGAATTACCCCCCACCAGCACATCAAACCACCCCGCCTCCACCACCCGCTCCATCTCCAAGCCGTAAAACGCAAACGCCTCCGGCCCCAGCTCAATCTCCACTACCTTCCGCTCCCCCGGCCCCAGATGCACCCGACGAAATCCCTTCAGCTCCTTCACCGGTCGCGCCACACTGCTCACCCGATCCCGAACATACACCTGCACCACCTCATCCCCGGCACGATCCCCCACGTTCTCCAACTCCACCAGCACCCGAACCACTCCACATCCCCCCACCCGATCCGGCTCCAACCGAACGCTCCGATACGCAAAACGCGTGTACGACAAACCATACCCGAACGGGAAAAGCGGCCGACTCGTACCGTCCACGTAGTCCAACTCCTTGCTCGGCTTGTGACTGTAATAGGCCGGAAGCTGCCCCTCGTGACGCGGTATCGTGATCGGCAAACGGCCCGCCGGATTGTAATCCCCCAGCAACACCTCCGCCACCGCACGACCCGTCTCCTGACCCAGATACCAGCCCCACACGATCGCTCCCACCCGGTCCACCAACTCCGTGATCACGTACGGCCGACCTCCAATCACCACCAGCACCACCGGCACACCCGTCTCGGCTACCGCCTTCACCAACGCCTCCTGCTGACCCGGCAACCGCAACGACAAACGATCTCCAAGATGGTTCACCGCCCAGGCCTCGCGCGAAGTCTGCTCGTTGCCGCCAACCACCAGAATCGCCACATCACTCCGACGGGCCAGCGCGACCGCCTCCTCAATGCGTCGGCGGTTGGATTCCGGATCGGTCCAGACCACCGTGTCGGCCACCCAGCGCGGATAGGCGCGCTCGCCTCCCAGATGCGGCTGGGGTTCGTCGGTGAAGACCGAGTCTTCCGTGATCCGAACTCCCTCCGCATACAACACCTCCGCCTCCCCACGCAACCGCTCACGCAATCCCTCCAGTATGCTCACCGTGTAACGCGGACGCCCCGAATATCCCCCCAGCAACACCTCCCCCGCATGCGGCCCAATCACCGCCACCCGATCCAACCGACCCGCCTCCAACGGTAACAACCCGTCGTTCTTCAACAAAATGATCGCCTCGCGCGCCGCCTCCAACGCCAGCGCCCGATCCTCCTCCGACGCGTTCACCCGCGAAGCCTCCGCCTCGTCCACATACGGCTCCCCGTCAAACAATCCCACTGCAAACTTCGCCCATAATAACCGACGAACCGCCGCGTCTATCGCCGACTCCGGAATCAACCCCTTCTTCACCTGCTCCAGCAATACCGGGTACACATCGTAGTCCGGGAGTTCGATGTCCACCGTGGCGGCCAGCGCCCGCCGCGCCGCCTCGGCCTCGTCGGCTGCTACATGATGCTTCGTGATGAGCTGACGAATCGCAAACCAGTCGGAGACGATGACGCCGCGGAAGCCCCACTCGCCCCGCAACACATCCCGCAACATCCACGCGTTCACATGCGACGGTATCCCGTCAATCTCGTTGTACGAAGCCATCACACTCAGCGCATGCGCCTTCTCCACAGCCTCCCGAAACGGATACAAAAACACCTCCCGCAAATGACGCTCCCCGAAAAACACCGGCGCCACGTTGATCCCGCTCTCCGGCTGACCATGACCCGCCATGTGCTTCAGCGTCGCAATCACATGACCCGGTCCCACCGGCGGAACCCGACGGCCCTGCAACCCCCACACGGCCGCCTTCCCCATCTCCGCCACCAGGTACGGATCCTCCCCAAAGGTCTCCTCGATCCGACCCCAGCGCGGCTCCCGACCCACGTCCACCACCGGCGCCAGCACCTGATGCACCCCGCGCGCCCGCACCTCCCGCGCAATCCGCCCGTAGACCCGCTCCACCAGCGCCGGATTCCACGTGCTCGCCAGCGCAATCGCCTGCGGATAACTGGTCGCCTCGTAAGCCTGAATGCCGTGGAGGGCTTCCTCATGGAAAAGCACGGGGATGCCCAGTCGTGTGTTTTCTCTGACCCAGCGCTGGATGGCATTGGTGAAGGCGGCCGCCTCGCGCGCCGTCTGGAAATACTCGCTCGGCCGCTCGATGCGGCCAATGCCCAGTTTGAACCATTCCGGCGCCCGGCTCGGATCGAAGCGGTTCTGCTCGTCGACGATCAACCGCTTCGTCTGCCACATGCTCAGCATCTGGGCGACTTTTTCTTCGAGCGTCATGCGGCCGAGCAGGTCCTCGACGCGCACTTCGATGGGAAGCGTCGGGTCCAGGTACGCCGGACGCTCCTGCGCTGCAGCTTTCAGATGCAGCAAAAGCATTACGCCAAGAAAAACAAGAACCTGCCTCATCGTTTTCCGTAGTTGGTTTAGAACATTGCTCAGAGAGTCCGCTTAGAACAGGCGTTCACTGTCTGAGACACATCGACTCGGACAANTCCCTATCGTCCGACCCAGTGCCCCGGCATGGGGAATCGTTGAAGTTTGCGTTGCNGTTCGATGTAGTANTCCAGCGTGTGGGCGGGCTGCTCGTAGCCGGCCGGAATCGGGCGCCGGCTGAACGTCTGGAAATACAGCACGCAGGCATCGCGCCACCAGACGGCTTCTTTTTCCTGAATGCGCAGAAACATGGCGATCTGCTCGAAGCGCTCCGGATCGACAAACGCCCGGAGCGACTTCCAGAGCGACTGCCAGTGCCGGACCGTCTCGACGCCCCGGTAGTAGTGATCGACCAGCTCCTCCCAGAGCGTGCGACCGGAGCGCATCCGGTAGTCCCATGGCACGTGATGAAACCACAGCAGATATTTTTCCGGACAGCGCTCCAGGCTGCCCAAAATTTCCCGCAGGGGTGAAAAGTACTGGGCCACCGCGTTGCTGCCTGTTGCCGTCCGGTCGAAGCCGATACCCAGCGTGTCGGCCCGGTGGTAATAGGTGTTGTTCCAGTCGGGACGTGGCGCCTGATCGAACCAGGGCGCCGGGCCGTAATGGTGGCCGGGACCCATCAGGTGGGCCAGTCCAAGCGGCGTCATGTAGTTGACGACGGCCTCGCGCGACTCAAGCATCATCTGTTTGACCGGTGCGACGAAGCGCGGGTCGTTCGTGAAGGTCATGCGGATCCACTCCTCGGCAATCGAGTCGGCCCGCAGGTCCGGATTCCACGCCAGGCGCCCGAAGGCATACCAGTTGGCCTGATCGAAGATGCTGCCGCACCAGTTGCGGTCGGTGCCGATGTTGGCCACGCCGGCCATGCCGGTCAGCTCGTGGCCGAAGAGGCTGCCGTCGATCACGCGGGCCACCGTCGAGCCCTCGCCCCGGGCGTACGTGTCGGCCTGCAGGACCTCTTCCCACAGCGTTCCCAGATAGGCCAGGTGCGTCGAGAAGCCCAGGTATTCTTTGGTGATCTGGAATTCCATCATGAGCGGCGTCCGCGGCATGGCGCCGAAAAGCGGATGAAACGGCTCGCGCGGCTGGAAATCGAGCGGCCCGTTTTTGACCTGAATCAGTACGTTTTCGCGAAACTGTCCGTCCAGCGGCACAAATTCGTCGTAGGCCTGCTTGACCCGGTCTTCGGCCTCCGGTGCGTAGACGAACGCCCGCCACATGACCACGCCGCCGTAGGGCGCGAGCGCTTCGGCCAGCATGTTGGCCCCGTCGGCGTGCGTGCGGCCGTAATCCTGGGGCCCCGGCTGGCCTTCGGAGTTGGCCTTCACCAGAAAGCCCCCGAAGTCCGGGATGTAGCGATAGATTTCCGCCACCTTGTCCCGCCACCAGGCCCGGACGTCGGGATCGAGCGGATCGGCCGTGTCGAGTCCCCCGATTTCGATAGGGGCGCTGAAGCGCGCCGTCAGGTACACCCGGATGCCATAGGGTCGGAAGACGTCGGCCAGCGCCGCCACCTTTTCCAGAAATTCCGGCAAAAGCACCCGTGCGTCGGCGTTGACATTGGTCAGCACCGTGCCGTTGATACCCAGCGAAGCGTTGGCGCGGGCATAGTCGCGGTAGCGCGGGTCGATGTAGTCCGGGAGTTTGAACCAGTCCCAGAGCGAAAAGCCGGCATAGCCGCGCTCGACGGTACGGTCGAGGTTGTCCCAGTGGTTGAGCACGCGCAGCCGCACGCGGGGCGCTTCGCGAACATTCAGCGAATCGATCAGCCGGTGCGTCTGAAGCAGGCGCAGCAGATGAAAAGCTCCGTAGAGCACGCCCACGTCCTTCGCAGCGGCCAGCACCGTGGCGCGGTGTCCTTCTACCGTCATGGTTCGGATCATGAACCCTTCGTCGCCCAGCGCCTGCAGCTCCGCCTCCAGCCCCAGCGCCGCGATGGTCGGGCAAGAAGCCGGTGTGCCGACCAGCAGCACCCCTTCTTCGACCCGGTCCACCAATGGCATCGACGTGCCGAGCAGTCCCTGCAGGCCGCGCCGGAGCTCCTCCTGAACGATTTCGAGTGTGGGCGACGTGGCCTCCAGGTGAAGCGCCCGGAGTTGCTCCAGGTAGCGTTGCCGGAGCGTTTCGTCCCCGATGCGGACGTAGCGCAGCCAGAGCTGATAGCCGTCTTCCGCCAGGCCCGGCCGGCTCCAGAAGCCAGCGCCTGCCAGCAGGAGCATCCAGAAAATCAACCGACGCATGGTGCTGTTGCAAAATGGTCCCGAAGGGTACGGGGTAAAATAAGCCCCCTTGTTTGTCAGAGATAGCAGGACGGGGCACCACCCGAAGTCGGCGCTTCGAGCGGTACCCCGTCCTGTCGCGCGCTACGATCGCTCAGCGATAGCAGTCATTCTGCGGGAAGCCCGTCAGGTCCACAAATTCCTGCGGAATGGGCATGTTTACATGACAGTCTTTGATATTGGGTGCCGCATCCGGATTGTACTGGCGCACGTGCTGCACCAGGCGTCCCATGCGCTTGAGTGTAAACCACCGGTCCTGTTCGAAGGCCAGTTCGCGGGCATGCTCTTCGAGCAGAATGTCCTCGTTGAGTTCGGTCAGGTCGGGTACACCGGCCCGCCGCCTCAGCGGGTTAATGTATTCGAGCGCTTTGGCCTGATCGCCCAGGCGCATGTAGGCTTCGGCGGCGATCAGGTAGGTTTCGGCCAGGCGATAGCGGATGATGCCCTTGTAGGAGTCGGCCTGGTTGATATCGCGGGTTGCGCCATACTCCCAGTACTTCTTGCAGGCCGGATGCAGGTGGAGCATTGAATCCGGCGGCGGGTTGAAGTCCGAGGTACGCACCGTGTCGCCCACCTGACGGCCCGGCGGCAGCCCCTCGTCGGGGTCGTCGTAGACCCAGTGCGTCTTGTACCAGGCTTTCAGCCGCCGGTCGTTTTTGTCGAAGAGGCTGAGCAGGTAGGCGCTGGGGTACATCCGGGCCCAGGGCCGGCCGCCCTGCTCGAAGGTACGCGCCACGCCCTGAATGCGGTCGTAAAGCGGCGTGAACATCACGGCCAGAAAATGACCGTAGTTGTCGGCCTGCGGATCGAACTGAATGGTCCAGATCGCCTCTTTGTTGTTTTCGTTGTTGTCCGCAAAGATTTCGGCCGGGTCGTCCAGCAGCTCATAGGGCCCCTGCAGGATGAGCGTTTCGGCCGTCTGGGCTGCCTGCTGCCAGTTCTGGAGCACCAGATAGACCTTGGCCAGCAGGTGCATGGCCGCGCCCTTCGTGATCCGGCCGGGCTGGTCGTCGTACGTCCATGCCAGATTGTCGATGGCAAACCGGAGGTCGTCGACAATGACCCGGTAGATGTCTGCCGGATCGGCGGGTTGTTCTTTCTCGCGGATGGTCTCCGAAGGCTCGGTCACCAGCGGGATATTGCCGTAGCGCTGGTGGAGATAGAACAGGATGTAGGCTCGGAAGAAACGGGCCTCCGCGATAACCCGGTTGCGCCGGGCCTCGTCGCCGTCGAAGTCCACGTTCGGAGCCGCGGCGATAATGGCATTGGCGCGGTAGAGGGTCTGGTACGACTGGTTCCAGTATTCCCGCGAAGCACCGTGCTGCGGGTTGAGATCGGTGTTGTAAAGGGCCGTCCCCCGATCTTCGTGGAGCGGTCCGATTCGGGCCACGTCGGTGCCCGAGATGAACCAGTAGCTGTAGCGCGTGCTGTGGTACATCCAGGTCGGGAAGTCGTAAAGGGCCACCACGGCGCCTTCCAGGCCCTCGGGCGAGTTCAGCACGGCCTCGGTGCTGACGAACGTGCGCGGCTCCTCTTCCAGAAAGCCCTCACCGCACCCGGTCAATCCGACCAGCAGCAGGAGGCTCAGGAGCCAGCGGGTTGGCATCGACAGATATGTCTTCATGGCAATTCCTCTGTTTTCGGTTAGCGAGCGCTCACAATCCGGCGGGTCAGAAGGACAGATTCACGCCAAAGGTCAGCGTCCGGGCTACCGGGTAGCCCTCGACGTCGCCCTGCTCGGGGTTGTAGGACTCGAAGTCCGTCCAGTAGTAGAGGTTATTCCCCGAGAGATAGAGCCGCATGCGATCGACGCCGATGCGGGCCGCCAGCAAGGCCGGTAGCGTGTAGCCCAGCGTGATATTGCGGAGCTGCACGTAGGAGGCATCCCAGACGGCCCGGGCCGAAAGGTAGCGCGGCATTTCGCGTTGATAATTGGGCCGGGGGAAATCGGCATCCGTATCCTCCGGCGTCCAGTAATCGACGGCGATCTGGTTGGCCCGCCCCTGCAGAAAGATGACCACAATGTTCGGGTCGTAAGCCCGCGGGTAGATGTAGGGATTGTAGCGAGTTACCCCCTGCACGGCCGTAAAGAAGACGCTCAGATCGAAGTTCTTATAGGTCAGCGTAGTCCCCAGACCACCGTACCAGTCCGGTTCGGTCGTGCCGACGATGGTGCGGTCCTGGTCGTTGATCACGCCGTCGCCGTTCAGGTCCCTGACCCGGATGTCGCCGGGCTGGGCGTCGGGCTGGGCGCTGCTGGCGATCTCCTGCTGGCAGGCCGCCTCGTCGTAAGGCCCTCCCGAACAGAAGATGCCGTCGAAGACCCAGTCGTAGATGACGCCGATCGGGTGTCCGATGAACCAGCGGTTGGCGATGTCATCCACCGGATTGCCCGCCTCGTCGGTCTGTCCGGTCAACCGGACGATCTTCGAGCGGCTGAGCGACCAGTTCAGGTTCACCTGCCAGGAAAAATCAGGACGGTTGATCAGATAGGTATCCAGGCTGAAGTCGATGCCCCAGTTTTCCGTCTTGCCAATGTTATCCAGGAAGCTGGTAAAGCCGTTCGTGACCGGGATCTGCCGCTGGAGCAGCAGGTCCGAGGTCCAGGAGCGGTAGAGGTCGATCGTGGACATGATGCGCCCGCCAAAAAGCGAGGCATCCAGCCCCAGGTTGAACTGCGTGGTCTTTTCCCACTTCAGGTTGGGGTTCGGGAGCGAGGCGGGCGCATAGCCTTTCACGATATTCCCGCCGAAGGAATAGGAGAACAGACTGGTTTGCCCGAGCGACTGATAGATCGGGATTTCCTGGTTACCGGTCTGCCCCCAGCTCAGGCGCAGTTTCAGGTTGTCGATCTGGCGCACGGAGGCCAGGAAGGGTTCCTGGCTGAGCTGCCAGGCAAAGGCAACGGCCGGGAAGAAGCCGTACTTGTTGCCCGCCCCGAACTTGGAGGAGCCGTCGATACGCCCGGTAAGCGTCAGCAGGTACCGATCCGCGAAGCTGTAGCGCAGGCGGGCCATGTAGGACTCCAGGCTCCAGGCCGAATAGTTCCGGGTAGGCGAGCGCAGATCGGCCCCGCTGCTGATCGCGTTGTAATCGAGCAGATCACTGGGCAGGTTGCGCGTCTGGGCCTGCAGGTCTTCGTCCTGCACACGCTGCACGCTGTAGAGCAGCGTGGCGTGCAGGTTATGCAGCGTGCCCAGCTGTCGCTCGTAGGTCAGGATGTTTTCGATCGTGTAGCTGGTGCTTTCGCCATAACCCAGCACGGCGCGCTGCTGCCCACCGCCGGAATAGTTGCTCGTGCGGTACTCGCCCATTTTGGTCGCGTTGTAATCCATGCCCGCGTTGAGCTGATAATTCAGGCCTTCATACAGATTGACCTGGGCCACCAGATTGCCGAGCACACGCGTGCTCCAGCGATCATCGCGGGACTCCTGGAGTTGATAGAGCGGATTCCAGGCGGTCGGGTCGCCGGTTACAAAAGGCCGCAGCCGACCCTGCTCGTCATAGATTTTCCCCAGCGGTGACAGCGTATAAGCGGTCCAGAAGGGGCCGTAGCGTTCGCCGCCCGCCACATCCTGCTTGGTCCGGGCCAGCAGGAAGTTCGTGGTGAACTTGAGCCAGGAAATCGGGCGGTAGTCGGTGTTGAGCCGGAAAGTCCCTCGTTCGAAGAACGTGCGCTTCAGGATCCCTTCTTCGCGCAGATAGCCGCCGCTGGCATAAACCTGAAATACGTCCGATCCTCCGGAATAGCTGAGGTTATGATTGTGACGCACGCCGGTACGCAGAACGGCCTCCTGCCAGTCGACGTACTGCCCGCTCTGCGCAACCTCCCGTTCAACAGGGTCCATAATCGTTTCGTCGTCGGTGGGCATACCGGCCGCACGATAGGCCTCGCGCCGCAGCGCAATGAATTCCGGCCCGCTGAAAACGTCGAGCGGATTGGCGATTTCTGAAAATCCGATACTACCGTCATAGGAAAAGCGCCCTTCGCCTTCGCGACCGCGCCGCGTGGTGATGAGCACCACGCCATTGGAACCACGCGCCCCGTAGATGGCCGCCGCCGAGGCGTCTTTCAGCACTTCGATCGAGACAATGTCGCTCAGATTCAGTTCGGACAGATTTACGCCTTCGACGGGCACCCCGTCGATGACAAACAGCGGCTGGTTGCTGGCGGTCAGCGATCGAGCGCCTCGGATTTGAACTTCCAGGCCGCTGCCGCCTGGCCGCCCATCGGAAGTGATCACGCGCACGCCGGGAGCCCGCGTCTGGAGCGCCTCCACAACGTTCGTAACGGGCAGCTCCTGCAGGCTTTCGACGTTCACCGACGAGACGGCGCCCGTCACATCCCGACGCCGCTGCGTACCGTAGCCCACCACCACGATTTCTTCCAGGCCGAGCACTTCCTGCTCAAGCGCCAGGTTGACCACGGTGACTTCGCCCGCGCGCACCTCGACGCTGTCGACCGTGGCCGTCCGGTAGCCGATGAAGGACGCCTGCAATGTGTAGAGACCGGCCGGGATATTGTCGATCCGGTAGTTACCGTCTATGTCGGTGCTGGCTCCCAGCGTGGTACCCACCAGAAAGACGTTCACACCGGGAAGCCCTTCCCCGGTGGCCGCGTCAATCACGCGCCCGGCAATGCTTCCTTCCTGCTGGACCGGAGCAGGCTCCGCCGTTTCGGCCGAGGACTTCGGCGCACGACCGACCAGCAGGTAGCCGCTGCGTGTGATCATCAGCCGCAGGTCGGTGCCGGCCGTCACGGCGTAGAGCGCGTCCAGCACGGTACCCTGCGACTGGCGGAGCGTAACGGGCTCGTTCATCGCCTCGCTCCACTCGTAGGAAAGGCGCAGGCCGGCCTGTTGCGCAATGATGCGGAGCGCCTGCTCGCGCGTTACCTGCTCCAGTGTCAGACGCAGGGGCTGGCTGAGTCGCGCAGCGTTTTCGAGTCGAGATACGGGTCGTTCAGCCAGGCAATGGGCGTGTCCACTTTCGAAGCCGTTCGGGCCTCCGTTTGCTGCGCCCGGACCTGTCCGGCGCCCAGCAGCAACACCCCCAGCACCAGCAACCACAACCGGCACGCTTCGATGCGCTTCCAGAAAAGGCGTTGACGGGTAGCCATGGCGACGCTCCTTATTCGGTTTAGTTAACGTTCATGTTCAGGGATTTCGGCGGAATCTTCTGGCTTTGCTTTCAGGATGGCGGTGAAGCCTCCCGCCAGCGGATTCGCCGGGGGTTTTCGGCGTCTCGCACGACCTCCAGGTTCATGGTGGCCGCAATGATCTGCAGGACCTGGTAGGCCGGAGCTTCCTCGAAGGTGGCCGTCAGCTGTCGCGCCCCCAGCGCCGGATCCTCGAGCTGGATCTCCAGATCGTACCAGCGCGCCAGCGTGCGGGCCACTTCGCGCAGCGG
>Ga0065723_101793_pt1 | contig 11369 bp, 11 predicted proteins | sample TheenrcuSG05Z960_FD_59110 | JGI IMG/M metagenome (GOLD analysis project Ga0065723, IMG submission 59110) | Thermophilic enrichment culture from UC Davis - Sample SG0.5Z960 | ecosystem: Engineered > Solid waste > Grass > Composting > Bioreactor | place: USA: University of California, Davis
TTCTTTTCAAGTTCGCATCCAGAATCCAAAAAAGGTGCCTACACTAGCTTGACTCAGACAACAGGGAATATTTAGTTGATCATGCATATGGAATCGTGTAATAATAGATTCATGCGAGGCGCTTGATGGGGTTACTTCGGTAGGTATTCACCGGTGGTTCGAACCCACTCGGGGTCGAAAGATCCCGTTGCACAGCGATTGAGCTTGTGCGCATGTACCTCATCGCCCTTTTCCTCGCATCCTTTGCTGCGATTTGGCGCGGACGCCGCGCTTTTTTATTTTGCGACAAGGAGATGGTGGGATGAGCCGAGTGAAAAAATGGTTTGCGTCTATGGTTCCGACGACGACAAACATGGAGGGCTTCCCGGCTTATGACCGTTCGTTGGAGGAACGGTACCTGCAATGCCTGCTGACGAACACCATCTCCAATACGTTCTATGCGACCGGATACGAATTGCTTCAAGAGGCCGACCGGCTTCATGACGAAATGCTGGCGAAGAATCCCGGGTTTATGGCCAAGGCGCTGGCGTTCGCGCGGAACGAAGGATTTATGCGGCTGCAGCCCATTTTCGGGTTGACGAAGCTGACGCGTCATCCGGAGTTTAAAAGCGTGTTTCGGCATGTGATCCGGATCCCGCCCGATCTGGCCGAGTTCCTGACGATCATGAAGAGCCAGGGACGCGGGGAAGGCGGCCGGGCGGTTAAGCGTGAAATCGCCGCGTTTCTGAATGACATGAGTGAATATTGGGCCTTGAAATACAATGGACGCGGGCGCGGGTACAATCTGGCGGACATGATCGCCACATCGCATCCGGTGCCGAAGGATGACTGCCGGCAGCAGCTTTTCCGTTGGCTGCTGGGGAAGGAGGCGGATCTGTCGGAACTGCCGCAGATCGCCGCCTACGAGTCGTTCAAGCGGGCCGCAACGGATGAGGAGCGCGTCCGGCTCATCCGCGAAGGCCGGCTGCATGTTGAGCTGGTCACCAGCGCCGGCAAACCGTCGGCGGAAGTGTGGAACGCCATTGTGGAGCAATTGCCGATCTTCGCGTTGGTGCGTCATCTGAACGCGCTGGGCCGCGCCGGCGTGCTTGACGGACATCGGCATTATATCGAGAAGCGCCTGACGGACAGCGAAGGATTGGCGAAGGCGAAGATCCTGCCGTTCCGGTTCTTGAAGGCATTCAACGAAGTCCGGATTCCCTGGGTCCGCGACGCGCTTCGCCAATCGGTGGAGCTCACGTTCTCCAATCTGCCGGACATCCAGGGCAAGACGGCGGTTTTTCTGGATGTGTCGGGTTCGATGGATGGCGATTGCCTTCAAATCGGTTCCGTTTTCGCATTGGCCTTGTACAAGAAGACGAAGGGCAATGGCATCTTCTGGACCTTCGATACGGAGGTTTACGATCCGGGCGCATCGCTGCATGACAGCATCCTGACGCAAGCCGAACGCATACGCGCGATGGGCGGAACGGATACCTCGGCTCCGGTTCGGAAGCTCATCAAGGATGGCCTCAAGGTCGACAACATCATCATGATCACCGATGAGCAGCAAAACGCGGGAAGCGAATTTTACAAGGTGCTTGGCACTTACAGAAAGAAAATGAATCCCGAAGCCAGATGCTTCATCGTCGATCTCGCGCCGTATCATGGCCATATGGTTCCCCCGACCGACTCGCTCACGCATTACATCTTTGGCTGGTCTGAACAGGTTCTGGACTACATCGGACTCGCTGCCCGCGGTTTCGGCGGAATGGTGGAGCGCGTGGAGAACCTGGCGCTCGGGGATTGAAGGAGCAGTTCCGGCGCGGGGGCGCCAAGCTGGCGGATCTTGTCTTTTTTCAGGAAATCGCTTGCAAAGGGGATCTGCCCATGATCATGGAAACCCATGCCCTGTGGAGCAAAGAAGAATACCGGTATCCGGCGGTCCGGCAATTCATGCCGAATGTGGTTGCATATGTGCACGATGATGAGGAAATCAGACCGGCCATGATCGTCGTTCCGGGCGGCGGGTATGTTCTCGTGTCTCCCACGGAAGGGGAGATCGTGGCGAAAGCTTTTTACGACAAAGGGTACAACGCGTTTGTGCTCACCTATACGACGAACCCGCTGCAGACCTGTCCTCCGAAGCTGCAACCGCTGAAGGATATCTCCAGGGCGGTCAGGTTCGTGAGGAAGCAAGCCCGGCATTTCCGGATCGATCCGGAGAAGGTGGTCATCTGCGGATTTTCGGCCGGCGGGCATTTGTGCGGAAGTCTGGCCGTTCACCATGACGCCGAAGAACTTGAGCCGACCGGTCCCGAATACGCGGGCATCAGCAACCGCCCGGACGCGGTCATCCTGTCCTATCCGGTTATCAGTTCCGGAGAATACGCGCACGAAGGGTCTTTCAGGGCGCTGCTGGGCCCGGAAGCCACGGCGGAAGAACTGGCCTATATGTCTCTGGAACATCACGTCACCCGTCGCACGCCCCCGGTATTCCTGTGGCATACGGCGACCGATGACGCGGTGCCGGTCGAGAATTCTCTTCTATTCGCCAAGGCATGCAAAGAAAACGGCGTGCCGTTCGAAATGCATATTTTCGGAAACGGCGGGCACGGGTTGTCCCTGGCCAACCGGCAATGGGCGTCCGGAGAATTCGGCCGGGACTATACGATGGACCAGGTTTACGAGACGTTGCAGTATCTGATCGATCACGGGAAGGAGCTGCCGCCCCCTTATGATCAGATCGGGCCGGTCCCCAAAGGCGCCGACGCAAGGCGGACGGTGAATCAATTCTTCTCCCGGTTCGCGCGCTTGAGTCAGCCGGACGAAGGAATCGCCGCCTGGCCGGAGCTGGCGCATAACTGGCTGAAGAAAATATTGGCGTTGTAAGATGAAGCCCGGAGGCGCTTGGTGCCTCCGGGCATTTTCATTCTCTTCATCATTAGCTAAAACATCTCCGCCACTCCGAGCGGATCAAAATAAATCACATACTCCCCCACCGTCGCGCAGCAGCCGTACTTCTCGCGATAGCGGTCGATGGCGGCCTGCAGGAACGGCTCCGTCACCCCGAGAAACTCCGCGAAGTCGTGCCGGCTGCTCACGCGGGCGCGGTGCGCCTCGATGATCTTCTCCAGCGGGACCAGCCGCTCGTAAGCCCATTCCCGGGCGGCCTTCTCCTGCTTGCGGCTTACGATGTCGCGCTGGTCGAGAATATCGCCGGCGCTGGTATGGTAATGGCCGAGCTCCTCGGCGAGGATGCACGCCTTCTCCTTCAGGGTCGGAATGCGGCTGTTGATCCAGACGACGCCGTCCGCGTACAGCCCTTTGATCCTCTTGCTCAGCGGCTTCTCGTAAATGTCGACACCATGCCGCTCCGCCTCCCGGATGAGATTGTCGTAGAGCATGGCTTCACTCCTGTCTCTCCGGTTTCTGCATCCGCTTCATGCGGACGAACGCTTTGAACCGTTCGATCTCTTCCAATTCTTCCGCCGTCCAGTCTTCCCCGTCATGGTGCGCGGCGATGGTCGCGATCTCGCTGATGTCGCGATTCTCCTCCCAACCCCGGGCCATGGCCTCAAGCTGCTCGACCGTAATGCCGAGCGCGCGGCACACCTTGATGACGTTGTCGATGGACGCTCTCCCCACCCCGCGGGTCAGCATCGACTGGAGCGTCGTCGGCGGCAGGCCGATCGATTCGGCGAACGCCCGCCGGCTTCCCCTGCGGTCAATCAACGCTGCGAGCACTTTGGCCTTCGCATCCAATCCCGTCACCTCACGCACGCAAATTCGCACACCAGGCCCACAGTAAGCGAACAGGCATTCGATTGCACCGCCATTATATACGAAATTGCGTTCAATTTGCAACTGTACGTCTTGATAATGAACGCAATAGCGTTTATTATCGGCATCACAGCGAACGCAATTGCGTTCAATACGCCTGAAAAGGAGGCATTCGCGGATGAGCATCGCGGCACTGATCGCGGAATATACGGCCGGCATCAAGGCGCTGAGCCGCTACAAGAAGTCGCTGGACCGGTCCGTTCCGGAACAGGAGGCGGAAGCCCGCACCGTATCCGGCATGCTGACGGACATGCGGTACGCGCTCGAGTGGATGCGCCGGGGCCGGCGGCCGGGGAGCCGCAGGGGCGCCGAACGGCACGACATCTACCGCCGCCGGGAACTGCTCGCGAAGACCGAGCCGCTGACGGAGGAAGAGCGGCGGAAGCTGCTTGACTGCATGGCGATCATGACCGAGCGCGAGCTGACGTGCTGGCTGCTGCACATGGCGCAAGGGTATACATACGCCGAGATCGCGGCGCGGCTTGAACTGTCGCGGCGCACGGTGCAGCAATACGTCGAACGGGCCCGGAAGAAGGCAAGCGATGCGCTGGGACGGTCGGATGACGCATGGACGACGTGCGGATGACGTGCGGATGACGTACAGCTTGCAGCGCCCGAAGTATGCCCGTCAGCGGAAAAAGGAATCGTCCGAACCGGAACGTTCCGCTGACGGCGGGGCTGCAGGAATTTCTGAACAACAATCCGATTGACAACCTGACCGAGGAAGTGGTCGTCTCGCCGCGTTTCAAGGACGAGAAGGGGAACCTGATGAAGTTCAAGATCAAGGCGATGACGAGCCGGGATTTCGACGAGATCCGGCGCAGCGCCATGCAGATCAAGAAGGGCCGCAAGGTCAAGTTCGACGCGCAGAAGTTCAATCTCCAGGTCGTCATCCGCAACACGCTGGTTCCGGATTTCAAGGACGCGGCGAGCATCCGCAAGCTCGGCTGCCATACGCCCGAGGAATATGTCGAGAAGGTGCTGCTCGCCGGCGAAGTGGCGACGCTCGCGCAGAAGATCCAGGAGCTGAGCGGCTTCGACGTCGAGATGGACGAACTCGTGGAAGAGGCAAAAAACTGATCCGGGAGGGCGACAGTGAAGCGAACTACGCTTACTACGCCCTCCACAAGCTTCACATCCTCCCGAGCCAGTTCGTGAATCTGCCCCGGGAGGAGAAGGCGCTCATCATCGCCTGCATCGACGAGCGCATCGCGGCAGAGAAGCGGGCGATGCGCAAAGGGAAGAGATGACGGAGGAAGGGGGGCTGGGCTGTGGCGACCATTGACTCGACGATCGCGCTGTTGGCCGCGATCGAGCAGTCCGCCAGGATGGCGACCAAGCGGATTGATGAGCTGACGCGGGCGACGGAACAGTTGTTCACTGCAATGACCATGGCTTCGGATATCGAAGCGGTGTCGCAGGAAGCGCTGAATCTTCAGCAACGGATGATCCGTTATTTTGAGACGTTCATCGGGACGATTCAGCAGACGGTTTCGGAGTTCGGGAGATTCATTCGTCAGGTGTCGGCCGGTCATATTTCGGTCTTGGGCTTGATTGCGCTCTTCGGTCGTCTGGTTTTTCTTTCCAGCGTGTTCAGCTTGAACATGCGGAATGCCGGCACGAACGCCGGTTTGTTGCAAGGATCCGTCAATCAGGCGCAAGGGTTGACCCAAGCGGTCAATTCCCTGATGGGGACGTTGAACCAAGTATTGGGGATCATACGGCAGATCAACGGATGCTTCGAGACGCTCGATCGGGCCGCCAGGACATTTCTGGACAGCATTCGCGATGCTCTCGCGCCCTTGAGAAAGATACTGGACAACCTGCAAGAGATAAGCCATTTGACCACGCGCGCGTCTGACCAAATGCGGCAATTCACGAGGCAGGCCATGTCCGCCGGGGACAGCGTCAATGATCTCGTGTCGCCGTTAAATCGGTTGGCGGACTTAATTCATTCCTTAAGGTCGAACATGAGGGAAATCAGCAATTCCGCAGAGTTCTTCCGTGAAGCCGATGATCAGGCGCGAGGGCTCAGACGTTCGATCGATCAGTTGCTGGGATCGATTGAGCATGTTCAGAACGTTCTGCAGCAGGTCATCAGGAGCTTTAATACACTCAATCGGGCGGCAACGACGTTCCGGAACCATATCCGAGACGTTCTTGCGGCTGTCCGGCAAATCCGGGAAGCATTGGACGGGATTGACAATTTGTCCGATCGCGCTGCCGACCAAATCGGACAATTCGCCAGGCAGGCAATTGCCGGCGGCAATGCCATCCAGGGCATGGTGGCGCCGATGAGTCAGTTGGTTTCCATGTCCAACACGTTAAGCTCGAACATGCAGCAAGTCAGCAGACATGCACAAACCGCGAGCAGTGTTTCCGGTCAACAGGGACAGTCAAGTCAGAATGCAAATGCCGGACAGAGCTCCAATGCGGGGCGACAGGGAAGTGCCGGACAGACGGTTCTCAAAAGTATGCTGACCATGGTGAAGCGCAGCGTTTCCAACCTGATCTCGGAACAAAACCTCAAATCGGCCATGAAGTTCAGCGATAATTACATGAATTCAATTGCTCGAATCAGCGCGGTCAACGACGGCACGGAGTCGGACAAAGAGCTTCAGGCCAAAATTTACGCTGCGGCCAACCGTTCCCGAGGACGCTACATGGAGATGACGGAATATGTCGCGAGGCTCGGACTTGCGGCTCCCCAAGTGTTCTCGGGCAACGATGAAGTGGTCGCATTCGCGGAATTGGCGCAGAAAGCGTTCCGGCTTGGCGGATCCGGAGCCGATCGGCAGCAAGCCGGCATGGAACAGCTTATTCAGTCGATGTCAATGGGCCGCCTGCAAGGCGACGACTTCTTGATGATATTGGATACCGCACCCGAGCTGGCCGGCGCCATCGCTTCGTTCACCGGAAAATCCATTGAGGAATTGATCCGCCTCGCGGAAGAGGGGGGGATTGCCTCGGGCATCCTGAAAGGCGCGCTGCTTTCCGCCGCCGATGAAATCAACAGAAAGTTCGAGGAACTCCCGAAAACATTCGGCGACATTCAAAATCAGCTTTCCGTGCTTGCAACCGCCGCCTTCGGACCTGTCATCGAACGTGTGAATGAATTTTTGAACAGTGCTGATGGCCAGCGGTTGATCACCGGGATCAGTCAAGCGATCCAGGTGGCGGCAGCAGCAATCGGAAGTCTCATTGACGGCGTCGCCGCGGTCATATCATTTGTCACGGAAAACTGGTCCATTATCGAACCGATCCTGATCGCAATCGGAACGGTATGGCTGGGATTGATCATCGCTCAGTTGTGGGCCATGGCTGCGGCATGGCTGGCGATTAATTGGCCGGTTCTTCTGCTTGTGGCCATCATTGCCCTTGTGATTTACGCGCTGGTGAAACTGGGCGTAACCGCCGAGCAAATTGTCGGCGCCATTGTCGGTGCCTTTGCCGTTGCGGGCGCATTCATCTGGAATGTGATCGCGGGCGTGGTCAACGCGATCATCCAGCATTTGTGGAGCTTCTTTGTGGAACCGTTCCTTGGCATCATCGAGTGGTTCATCAACGCGTTCCAGGGCGGATTCGACAGCTTCGGCGATGCGGTGAGCAATCTGATTGGACAGATCATTTCCTGGTTCTTGTCGCTCGGAAAAATTGTAACCAAAATCATAGACGCGATCTTCGGCACCGATTGGACTGCCGGGCTTGAAGCGCTGCAAAATCAGGTTTTGGGTTGGGGCAAAAACGACAAGGCCGTCACGATCAGCCGAGACGCTCCCATAGCATTGGACAGAATCGGGTACCGTGATGCGTGGGATGCGGGATACGAGGCCGGCGGCAATCTGGTCAATTCGGTTCAGAACGCATTGAAAGGCTTCGATCTGGACAAAATGTTGAACTTCGGTGCGGAGGATGGCATCGGCCAAGGTTTTGACAACCTGGGTGCCGACACTTCGCACATCGACAACATCGACAAAGTGGGCGAAGTCGGCCGCATCGGCGACACCGTCGACATCTCCAGCGAAGACCTGAAGATGATGCGCGAACTGGCCGAAATGAACGCGATCCAGAATTTCGTGACGCTGACGCCGACGGTGAACGTCCAGACCGGGGATATCCGGAACGGTTACGACGTGGACACGATCATCAGACGCATCGAACAGTCGCTGACCGAGCAGATCGCGTCGTCGGCACAGGGGGTGTATGGCCTTGGTTGAGCGCTGCGGCATATGGCTGAGCTGGAACAACCAGGAGGACGGCTTCGAACTGCCCGTGCTTCCCGCCGAACTCAGCGCGAGCATCGGCGGCGACAGCGCGGGGCATGAAGTCGCCGGTCTTGGCAAAATCAGCGTGATCAAGGACCGCGAGCTGGCCGAGTACACGATCGAGAGCTTTTTCCCCGCGTATCCGCCGGAAGACGCAGACCCGCATCCTTACATTACGGCGAGCATTGTCCTGCCGCCGATGGTGTACGTGCGCAAAATTACTGAAATGGTGGGAGACGAAGCGCCCGATCCGGTTCGTGTTCGTCGGCAGCAACCGGTACCCCGGCCTTTCCGGCGAGACCATCGCGGAGATCAACACGCCGGCCAGCATCGAAGCGTTCGAATGGAAGGAAGTCGCCGGTTCGCCCGGCGATATTTCCTACTCGCTCCGGCTGAAAGAATTCCGGTTCTACGCCGCAAAGCGGACGGACGTGATCCAGCTTGCGAACGAGGCCGCGCTGCAGAAGTCGAAACCGAGCCGTCCGGATGAGCGTGTGCCGCCGAGCACCTATACGCTGCAGCCGGGGGACAGCCTGTGGAAAGTGGCGCAGAAAATGCTCGGCGACGGTTCGCGCTGGCGCGAGATCCAGAAGCTGAACGGCATCAGCGACGCGCAGCTCAAGAAACTGCCGGTCGGGATGGTGCTGAAGCTGCCCGCGGGGGGCGGTAGCGTTGCTTAAGATTCTGCTGGACAACAAGAACGGAACGGTCTGGGATATATCCGACATCGTCACGGACATGAGCTGGACGACCACGCGCGTCGGCCGGCCGGCGAGCTTCGAATTCACCCTGATCGGCAGCGCCATTTTTCAGGATCGGGCGTTCGAAATCAACAACGGCGACATTGTGCGGGTCACGAAGGATGATGTCCATGTGTTCTATGGTTATGTGTTCAGCATTGACATGAACGAGGACGCCGAGATCGGCGTCAAGGCCTACGACCAGGTCCGTTATCTGCTGAACAAGGACACAATCGTGTTCAAAAACCAGACCATCGGAGACATCATCCGCCAGATCGCCGAGAAGTTCAACTTGAAAACCGGCCGCATCGACGATGCCGGCTACAAAATTCCTTCCATGGTCGAGGATGGACAGACGCTGCTTGACATGATCGAGAAGGCGATTACCCTCACCATGTCGGCCACGGGTCAGTTCTACGTGTTCTTCGACGATTTCGGCGAGCTGTCGCTTCGCGACGTGCGATCGTTCGATGCCGGCATCTACGTCGGCGACGGCAGCCTGATGACCGGATTCGAGCATACCCGGGACATTGATTCCGATACCTACAACCAAATCAAATTGTACCGGGACAACCAGAAGACCGGCCGGAGGGAGGTCTACATGGCGAAGGACAGCGCCAACATCGCCAAGTGGGGTGTTCTTCAACTGTATGAAAAGATTGACGAAAACATGAACGACGCCCAGATCAGCGAGATGCTGGATCGCCTGGCGAAGCTGAAAAACCGCGAGCAGCGCACGCTCAAGCTCGATGCGATCGGGGATGTCCGGGTGCGCTCCGGCATGTATCTGCCGATCGTCATCGAGTCGCTCGGCATCAACCAGCCGATGATGGTGGATGAAGTGAAGCACCGTTTTAGCGGTGCGGACCATACGATGAGTCTGACGCTGAAAGTGGTGTGAACGATGCTGAACGCAATACGGCAGGCCGCCTTGACCGCCATGGAGAACACCGCCCCGGTCGCCGTCCTGATGGGCACCGTCACGAAAGCCGATCCGCTCGAGGTGAACATTGATCAACGCTTCACCATCGACGCGGATTTTTTGCTGGTGCCGGAGTCGCTGACGAAGCTGGAACTGGACCTGAGCCATGCCCATTCCGCGCCGGGCGGAGCAACAGGCCCGTCGCTGACGGAGCCGGTGGTGATCCGGCCGGGCCTTAAGCCCGGCGACCGGGTGGTTCTGCTCCGGGTTCAGGGCGGGCAGAAATACCTTATTCTCGACAAGGTGGTGAGCGGATGATTCCGGCAGGGGGAATGCTCGGCACGCGGAGGCTGGAAATAGTCGAACCGCCGTCCCGCACCTGGCGGTTGAACATTGAGCGCGGCCGCGTGACGGGAATGATCGACGGATTGGATGCGGTCCGGCAGGCGGTGTTCAAAATCCTGCATACCGAACGGTTCCGGCACATCATCTATGACGCGGACTACGGCTCGGAGTTAACCAGACTGATCGGCCGGGATCCCGTGTATGTCAGGTCCGAACTGCGGCGCCGGATCACCGAAGCGCTCACCCAGGACGATCGGATCGACGACGTGACGGATTACACGTTTTATTTTTCCGGGGAAGATGCGGTCGTGCGCTTCACGGTCGTGTCGACGTACGGAACATTTCGGGAGGAGGTGACGCTCCATGTATGAAACCCAGACGTTCGAGGCGATACTGCGGCGCATGCTGGACCGCGTGTCGGCCGACGTCGACAAACGCCAGGGCAGCGTGATCTACGACGCGCTGGCGCCGGCGGCCGCCGAGCTGGCGCAGATGTACGCGGAGCTCGACATCAACCTCAATCTGTCGTTCGCCGACACGGCCAGCGGCGAGTTCCTGACCCGGCGCGCGGCCGAATTCGGCGTGCGGCGCAAGCCGGCGGTGAAGGCGCGGCGGGAAGGGCGCTTCTATGGCGAAGGCGATGCGCCGGTCGACGTGCCGATCGGCAGCCGGTTCGGCATCGACGGGTTGTTCTACGCGGCGGCCGGCAAGCTCGGCCCGGGAATCTATGTGATGGAGTGCGAGACCGCCGGCTCGGTCGGCAACCAGCCCTACGGCGCGTTGCTGCCGGTCGACTATATCGCCGGTCTTGCGCGTGCGGAGATCGGCGCGGTGCTCGTGCCCGGCGAAGACGAGGAGGATGACGAGTCGCTGCGGCAGCGGTATTTCGCCGCCGTCAACGAACCGGCGTTCGGCGGAAATGTCGCGGACTACAAGCAGAAAGTCGGCGCCATGGACGGCGTCGGCGGCGTGAAGGTGTTTCCGGTATGGAACGGGGGCGGCACGGTGAAGTGCACGATCATCGCTTCCGACTGGAGCGTGCCGTCGCCGGCGCTGGTCCATGACGTGCAGCAGGCGATCGATCCGCCGGCCTTAAGCGGACTGGGATACGGGCTGGCGCCGATCGGCCATAAGGTGACGATCGGCGGCGCGCAAGGCGTGGCGATCGACGTGGAAACGGCCGTCACGTTGGATGACGGTGTCAGCGTCCAGCAGGTGCGGGAGCCGATCGAGGATGCGATTGATGCCTATCTCCTCGGTCTGCGCAAGGAATGG
>Ga0065723_101834_pt1 | contig 11351 bp, 9 predicted proteins | sample TheenrcuSG05Z960_FD_59110 | JGI IMG/M metagenome (GOLD analysis project Ga0065723, IMG submission 59110) | Thermophilic enrichment culture from UC Davis - Sample SG0.5Z960 | ecosystem: Engineered > Solid waste > Grass > Composting > Bioreactor | place: USA: University of California, Davis
AGCGCTTCCCAGGCGAAAGGGCCTCAGGATGGTGAGGGGTCCATCATGCCAGGCGTTGCCGGGTACGGGGTCAGGTGCCTCAGCGTGCCTGGTGCTGCGTCGGCACCGGTGATCTGGGCGCGAGGGGCGAAAGGAGCGGAGCGATGAACTCGAGCCTGATCAGCAAGATCGAAAAGGCCCGCCGGTACGCCGCGGAACCGGATCGAGCTCGGATCGAGTCCCTCCATATCCGGTTTCGCGGCGATCATGACGTCTACGACGTGCGGTTCGATCGCGGAGTCTGGTCCTGCACCTGCCACTCGTTCGAAGCCCTCGGGCTCGGGACGTGCAGCCACATCATGGCGATTCGAACGTTTTGCTCGGCATTCTCGCNCCGCGTCCCGTCGAGCCGGCCGAGCCGCTTCTGTAATACTCGGAGTGTAACGAAGCGGAGAGACGTGCCGATTCGGCGCGGATCTATTCGGTACCTTGTTCGGGCCGTTGGCCGCGAACCCCTTGTCGGGACTCGAGTGAAGTCCGGCGACTCGCGCGAGTCGCCGGACTTTGTCGGAGGCCAGCGTCGGCAACGCGGGCGGGAGGTGCATGGATGACCTTCGACGTGACGTGGTACGCGCAGTCGGCTTTCCGTATCGAAGTCGATGGGTTGCGGATCTATCATGATCCGTTCCGGATTCCGGATGGCGAGCCGATCGCAGATGTCATCCTGATCAGCCATGAGCACTTCGATCACTGCTCTCCTGCTGATATCGCCAAGGTTCGTGATCTGGAGCGAACGCTCGTCGTCGCGAATCCGACCGCCGCCCAGGCGGAAGGCGTGCTTCCACCGCTCCGTGTGATCCGACCGGGTGAGGAGCTCCATCATGGGGAACTCGTTATCCGGGCGGTGCCAGCGTACAACCTCAACAAGTTCCGCAGCCCAGGCGTGCCGTTCCATCCGCGCGAGCGCGAGCATGTCGGGTATATCTGCCGAGTCGGCTCGGTGACCTGGTACTTCGCTGGCGATACGGACGCGATTCCGGAGATGGCCGGGTTCGGACCGGTCGATTACGCGTTCCTCCCGGTGAGCGGAACGTACGTCATGACGGCCGAGGAAGCGGCAGAAGCGGTACGGATGCTGAAGCCACGCGTCGTGATCCCGATGCACTACGGGGCGATCGTCGGCTCCGTCGAGGATGCACACCGACTCGCTGCACTCGTCGGGGAGCTCGCCGAAGTCAGGATCTACCAACCGCGCGGAGCACCGGCGTGAACTCAGTGAGTCGCGGTGAGTAAGGCGGCGAATTCCGCGAGACTCATCTCACCCCGAACTCGCAAGCGTGGCAGGGCGAGCCAATCGTCAGCGGCTCCTGACCATCCTGGCTGAGTTGTCACGGCGATACGGTATCCCGCTTGCGCCGTGGCGGCCTCGACACGGCTGTCGAACTTGCCAGCCGGATAGGCGAACGAGACCACCGAATGGCCGAGCGCTTCGCTCAGCGCACGCTGACAGTCGGTCAGTTCCTGAACGAGATCCTTATCGGACGCTTGCGTGAGATCGACGTGATGCACGGTATGGCCACCGATCTCGACGAGGCCAGAACGATCCAGCTCCCGCACCATGTCCCAGGTGAGGTAACGCGGTGTGTCGAGGAACCCGGTAATGACGAACACGGTCGCGTGGAAGCCAAAGGAGCGAAGGAGCGGCCAGGCGTTCTCGTAAAAATCGCGGTAGCCGTCATCGAAGGTCAGCACGACCGGCTTCGCCGGTGCTGGGAGCGTACCCTGCCGGATCGCAGCGAGTTCCGAAAGCGTAATGGGCGTATAGCCGTGGGTTGCCAGCCAGTGCAGCTGCGCGCGGAACGACTCCGGATCGACCGAAAGGCCACGCCCGATCGGGTCTTCCGGGCCGGGGAGCGGCCGGATGTAGTGATACATGAGGATCGGTACGGGAGCCGTGAAGGGGTGCGGGACTGGTGTCGGCGTAGTGGCACGTGACTCGGGAGTGGGTGGTACAGGAGTGGGGCGCCCACGGAGGGAAGTGGTTGCGGCTTGGTTCCTCGTGGGGTGCGTGATTCGATGGTTCCTGAATGCACTCGCTGCCCGCCGCTGGTTGAGTGGCCTCGGTGCGTTCACCGCCAGTTGCTCTGGACGAGCGATCCGCACGGGAGCCGAGGCAGCTGGTGACACGAGAACGGCTGCCGAGAAAAACAGGACGAGGAGATGCGTGATGCGCCGCACGGCCTTCCGGTCTCCCACCTAGCTTATTCGTCTACCCCAAACGTCCGGTTGACTCGAGCGACGTATGCTGCCGCTCGTCCGGATTCTATAATCGCGACGCTGATCGGCGTAGGGATGGTTGGGGGATCCGATGCGTGTTCATGGCGGCGAAGCAGTCGTCCGCACACTCGAGCGGTTGGGTGTCGAGGTCGTCTTCGGTATTCCCGGAGTGCACACGCTGGCGATCTATGACGCGCTGTATTCGTCACCGATCCGGCACATTCTGGCCCGGCATGAGCAAGGAGCTGGATTCATGGCGGATGGCTACGCGCGGGTCTCCGGTAAGCCGGGTGTGGCCATCGTCATCACGGGACCGGGCGTGACGAACATCGCCACCGCGGTCGGGGAAGCCTACGCTGACTCCTCGCCAGTGGTGGTCATCGCCTCCAACGTCGAGCAAGCCTGGCAGGGGCAGATGCTGGGGCACTTGCACGACTGCAAGGATCAGCTCGGCATCATGCGCGCGCTGACGAAGTGGGCCGAGCGCGCCCAGCGGGTCGATGAGGTGCCGGCTCTGCTGCGTGAAGCGTTCGCCCAGGCGGTCAGTGGCCGCCCTCGGCCGACGCATGTCGAGGTACCGCTCGACGTGCTCCGCGCTTCCGGGGAGATCGATCTCGCGCACCTGGAACGGCCGGTGTCCGTCCGTGCGCAGCCGAGCCCGACGGTGATCGAGCTGGCCGTCGCAGCTATCGAGGCATCCGAGCGTATCGTCCTCTACTGCGGTGGCGGAGCAGTGGCGAGCGGCGCGAGTGCCGAACTCGTCGAACTCGCCGAACGTCTGGGTGCTGCGGTGCTCACGACGATCCAGGGTAAGGGGGCCGTGCCGGAGGACCACCCGCGCTGCCTCGGAAATCTCTGGGAGGCCGGTAATCGCGTCGATCGCCTGCTGCGCCAGGCTGACCTAGCCATCGTATTCGGATCCAAGCTCGGGGCTCAGGACACCGAGAACGGCAAGCTGCCCTTGCCGGAACGCCGTATCCGCGTCGATATCGATGCGAGCGAGGTGCTGCGTCAGTATCCGCCGAGCCTCGCCATGGTGGCGGACGTGCGCGCAGCCGCGCGTGCCTTGCTCGAGGCACTGGAAGCACGTGGCGTGTGGCGTCCTGGTTGGTCAGTCGAGGAACTCGCAGCGTGCAAGCGCGCAGCGCTCGAACAGGCCTGGGGTGCCGAGCACGCGACTTGGCTGCAGGCACTCCGTGCGGCGCTTCCGCGCGACGGGGTCTTGGTCAACGATATGACGATGATGGCGTACGTCGGCAACCGCCACTACCCGGTCTACGAACCGCGCACCTACCTCTTCCCGACCGGCTACGGCACGCTCGGCTTTGCCTTGCCGGCCGCGATCCGGTGCGAAGATCGCACGACCGGACGCTGCGGTCGTCGCGCTGGTCGGTGACGGGGGGTTCCAGTTCACCATGCAGGAGCTTGCGACAGCCGTGCAGTTCGAGCTGGGTATCCCGATCGTCCTCTTCAACGATGCGAGCTACACTGCCGTGAAGGACGAACAGGCGCGCTCGTACGGACGGCGCTTCATCGCGGTCGACCTCGTGAATCCTGATTTTCAACACCTGGCCGAGGCCTATCGCATTTCAGCTGTGCGAGTGACGTCTCCGGACATGCTGGCCGAGGAGATCAGCGCGGCGCTCGGCCGATCGCTGCCGACGCTGATCGAGGTGCCGATCGAGTTCCCGGTGTGACGCACGACGAAGGAGAGACCAACCGCCCGGCGATCGAGTGCCCTTGACAAACGGCGGAGCCTGGTTTAGGCTACGAAACAGCACTGGAGGGTGTGGCGCCGATGGTTCGCTGGCCCGACCTGACGATCGCGATTATTTCGATTATTCGGTCCCGCGTGGCGGGGCATGCGGCGTTGGGGAGGGTCGAGCCCTAGGCGTGTGAAAGACCGATCAGCGTGAAATGGAATGACGGCGGCCTCCCCGACGCGGGGAGGCCGCCGAGTGTCTGGAGGAGGGCTATGAACGAGCACGAGGGACGACCGGTAGCGATCTACGACACGACGCTGCGCGACGGAACGCAGGGATCGGGTGTCTCGCTGACGACGGAGGACAAGCTGAAGATCGCCCGCGCGCTCGACGAGCTGGGTGTGGCGTACATCGAAGGAGGGTGGCCTGGTTCGAATCCGAAGGACATGGCGTTTTTTGAGCGTGCCCGCCACGAACACTGGAAGCATGCGCGCATCGCCGCCTTCGGCAGCACGCGGCGTGCCGGTATCACCGTGGAGGAGGACACGAACCTCCGGCTCCTGCTCGCTGCGGACACGCCGACCGTGACGATCGTCGGGAAAGCATCGCCGTTCCAGGTGCGCGAAATCCTGGGAACGACGCTCGAGGAGAACCTCCGAATGGTGGCGGAATCGGTTGCGTTCCTCAAGCGTGCTGGGCGCGAGGTGATCTTCGATGCCGAGCACTTCTTCGACGGGTATGCCGAGGATCGCGACTACGCCCTGGCCGTGCTGCGTGCGGCCTGCGATGCCGGCGCCGATGCTGTCGTGCTCTGCGACACCAACGGTGGCACGCTGACCGATCCGCTCGTCCGGGCAGTCCGTGATGCGATCGCCACGGTTTCGTGCACAGTCGGGATTCACACGCACAACGACTGCGAGCTGGCGGTCGCGAACAGCGTCGCAGCGGTGCTGGCCGGTGCGACGCACGTCCAGGGAACGATCAACGGACTGGGCGAGCGGGTGGGCAACGCCAACCTCTGCTCGATCATCCCTATCCTCGAGTACAAGCTCGGTTACCGGTGTTTGCCACCAGGGCACCTGCGCAAGCTAACGGAGACGTCACGCTACGTTGCCGAGGTCGCCAACCTCACGCACGATCCGCGCTTGCCGTTCGTCGGGGCCTTCGCCTTCACCCACAAGGCAGGACTGCACGTCAACGCGATCGCCAAGCATCCGTCGGCGTACGAGCACATTCCGCCGGAGGTCGTCGGGAATACGCGGCACGTTTTGGTCAGTGAACTGAGCGGGCGCAGCAACATCATCGTCAAGGCGCGGAGCTTCGGCATCGAACTCGCTGACAAGCCCGAGGTCGTGCGGCGTGTTCTGGAGCAGATCAAGGAACTCGAGTTCCAGGGATACTGGTTCGAAGATGCCGATGCGTCACTCGAGCTCCTGATCCGGCGGAACCTGCCGGACTATCGGCCGCCCTTCGAAGTCCTCGACTACACTGTTCTGACCGAGTACCGCAACGGACGCGGTATGCTTGCCGAGGCGATGGTCAAGTTGCGGGTCGGTGACCAGGTGTTCCACACTGCAGCGGAGGGGAACGGGCCGGTGAATGCGCTCGACCGGGCCACGCGCAAGGCGCTGCAGGAGTTCTACCCGGAGATCGCTGCGGTCGAGCTCGAGGACTACAAGGTCCGGGTGCTGGATGACCACCACGGGACGGGAGCCAAAGTACGTGTCTGGATCCGGTCCGGGGACGCGCAGGGCAGCTGGAATACGGTCGGATCATCGGGAAACATCATCGAGGCGTCGTGGCTGGCGCTCGCGGACAGTCTCGCCTATCCACTGGTGACGCGACCCGAGATCGCGGCGAGGATCCCGCAGCTGGTACCGGTCGTCTCGTGAGACCCGGGAATGGCGGGGCAGGTTTCGGACGATTGCCCGCTGCCCCGCCTTCCGTACTGGTTCTGTGTCAGAGCCAACCTTCACGATAGAACAGTTCAGCGTTGAGCACCGAGGCTCCGGCAGCACCGCGGATCGTGTTGTGTCCCAGCACGACGAAGCGGATGTCGAACACCGGGCAGGTGCGGACACGGCCGACGACCGAGGCCATGCCGCGCTCGGCGTCGCGGTCCAGTACCGGCTGCGGGCGGTCCGGCTCGTCGAGCACGATCACCGGGTGACGCGGCGCGCTGGGGAGCTCGAGTTCCTGCGGGCGTGCCCGGAACGAGCGAAGCACATCGACCACCTCGGCCGGGGATGCCTGCTGGCGGAGCTTGAGGCTGACGGTTTCGAGATGTCCGTCGCGGACCGGCACGCGATTGCAGTGCGCGCTGAGCGTCAGCGGTGCATCCTGGAACTGGCCGTCGACCCACTGGCCGAGGATCTTGCGGGATTCCGCCTCGATCTTCTCCTCCTCGCCACCGATGTACGGGATGACGTTGTCGATGAGATCGAGCGATGGCACGCCGGGATAACCGGCTCCCGACGCCGCCTGCAACGTGGTCACGATTCCCTGTTCGATACCGAACGCATCGTAGATCGGCTTGAGCGCGAGAACGAGATGGATCGTCGAGCAATTGGGGTTGGCGACGATGAACCCGTCGCGCCAGCCGCGGAGTTGTCGTTGTCGCTCGATCGCGCGGGCGTGATCGGGATTGACCTCCGGAATGAGGAGCGGTACGTCGGGATCCATCCGGTGATCGCGCGCATTGGTGAAGACCTTCTTCCCCTCGCGAGCCAGTGCTTCCTCGATCGCACCCGCGACGCCACCGGGCAGAGCGGAGAAGACGACCGGGCTCTCGATCGGTTCCTCGATGTGCTTGACGACGATATCGCGTACTTCCTCTGGTGGCGCGGCGCTGATGCGCCAGTTCACTGCGTCCGCGTAGCGTTTGCCTGCGGAGCGGTCGCTCGCCACCAGCTCGGCGATGCGGAACCAGGGATGGCCAGCCAGCAACTGCACGAAGCGCTGCCCGACGCTCCCGGTTGCTGCGAGAATCGCGACATCGATCCGTTCGGCCACGACACCCTCCTTTCCACTGAGGCAGCCTCGATACAACAAAACCGGCAGAGGCCAGAGCCCCTGCCGGCGTCCGCTCGAGGTTCACCACGCGTCACGGGCTGCCCGAGCGCACGCCGGCACGACGAGTCGCTGTTGTCGTAGTCGTGACGCGACCAGTCGTGCGCACGGCGTCCACTCCTTCGAGCACCCTTCCCGTTGCGCGAGGCGCCAGGGCTCACCTACCCTGTCAGCGCCTGGCGTCACTGTACCAGGCGGGAAGTTGTCGGTCAAGGAACGAGTGGAGAGGGTCGCAGATGCAGACGATCGGTATCGCGTTGCTCGGGGTCGGCACGGTCGGTTCGGCTGTCGCAAGGACGCTCCAGGAAAAGGGGGACGAACTCGCCCGGCAGACAGGACTGCAGCTCGTGGTGCGTTGGGGTATGGCGCGTCATCCGGAACGAGTGATCGCAGCTGGTCTTCCGGAACAGGCTGCGACGACGAGTCTCGATCCGATACTGGAGGATCCGAACGTCGTCGTCATCGTCGAGGCACTCGGTGGCGAGGAGCCGGCTGCGACCTACATGAAACGCGCGCTGCAGGCGGGGAAACACGTGGTCACGGCGAACAAGGAAGCGCTGAGCAAGCATTTCGCGGAGCTGGTCGCTGTGGCACGGGAGCAGCAGCGGGCACTGCTCTTCGAGGCGAGCGTCGGTGCTGGTATCCCGCTGATGGCGAGCCTCCGTCAGCTCCTGTCAGTCAACCGCGTGGAACGGATCCGGGGTATCGTCAATGGCACGACGAATTTCATCCTTACCCTCATGGCCGAGGAAGGTGTCCCGTATCACGATGCTTTGCGCGAGGCACAACGGCTGGGGTACGCAGAACCGGACCCGACCGCTGATGTGGAGGGGCTCGATGCCGCGTACAAGCTCAGTATCCTCGCCTCGCTCGCGGCTGGCCGGCATCTCCATCCCGATCGGATCGATCGTCGCGGGATTACGAGTGTCACGCCGGATCAGATCCTCGACGCGCGGACCCGCGGTGGTGCGGTGAAGTTGATCGCCGAGGCACTGCGGAAGGACGAGGAGTGGGAACTCCGGGTGCATCCGATCTTCGTACCGGGCAGCGATCTCCTCGCGCATGTGCGCCTGAACCTCAACGCGATCGAGCTGACCTGTGATCGCGTCGGCACGGTGGTGCTCTACGGACCAGGAGCAGGGCCGGCACCGACCGCCGCCGCGCTGCTGGCGGATGTCATCGACGCCGTGCGGTTCGGCCCCGCCTTGCTTCCGGAGGTCGAAGTGGCACGCTGAGCAACAGTGCTCGTGGTTGCCGCAGGGGATCGGGCAGGTGCCGATCCCCTGCGCGGGACCTTCCGTTTCGGACGAGACGCTCAGGGCTCGGCGAGAAAGTCGGCGATGACCGGGCCGATCTGGTCGAAGTCCTTGAGGAAAGCGTCGTGGCCGTTCGGCGAGTCGAGTTCCCAGTAGCGGGCATCGGTACCGAAGGTGCGCAGATGCTCAGCGAGCTGGCGAACCTGACTTGGCCAGAAGAGAATGTCAGATCGGATGCCGATACACAGCGTTCGGGCGCGGATCGCGGCCAGACCGGCCGGATAACCGCCGCGGCCGCGTCCGAGGTCGTGCGAATCCATGGCGCGGGTCAGATAGAGATAGCAGTTGGCGTCGAAGCGCCGGACGAGCTTATCTCCCTGGTAATGGAGATAGCCTTCGACATCGTAGCGACCGAGGAACTCGGGCCAGGCCGTATAGCGGGCCTCCGTTCGGCGCTGGAACCGGGCGGTCATCAGCTCGTCCGACTGGTAGGTGATCATCCCGAGCATGCGTGCGATCGCCAGGCCCCGCTGCGGGCCCTCACCGTCCTCGTACTCGCCGTTCTGCCAGGCCGGGTCGAGCATGATCGCGCGTCGCTGTACCTCGTTGTAGGCGATGCCCTGGTCGGAAAACTGGCCGCCGACCGCGATCGGCACGATCCGCTCGACGCGGTCCGGATACATCGCGGCCCATTCGAGCACCTGCATGCCACCGAGCGAGCCGCCGATCACGGCGTAAAGGCGATCGATACCGAGCTGGTCGAGCAGGAGTGCTTGGGTGCGGACGATGTCGCGGATGGTAATCAGCGGGAACCGAAGGTTGTAGCGCCGTCCGGTACGTGGATCGATTGACCGTGGACCGGTGGAGCCGTAACAACTGCCGAGCACATTGGCGCAGACCACGAAGTACCGGTCGGTATCGATGAACCGACCAGGGCCGACCATCGGTTCCCACCAGCCCGGCTGATCGTCCGGTGCGTGGGAGGCGACGTGGCTGCTTCCGGTCAACGCGTGACAAATGAGGACGACGTTGTCCCGCGTCGGACTCAGCGTTCCCCACGTTTCGTACGCGATATCGACGACCGGCAGGATGTCGCCATGTTCAGTCACGAACGGTTGCTCTGGTGTCGCGATACGCGCGATGCGATAGGTACACGGCACGGTCGTCGTCACAGTCGTCCCTCCGCTCATGGTCACACCCCCCGGAGCGCATCACCCCGCAGGAATGCGCCTTTGCCATAGCTCATCTGTTCGCGTGGAGGGATTACGAAGAAGCCCTCCACACCATGGTGGAGGGTCCTGCATCGCTGCATGGACCGCGCTCATCGTGCGGAGCGCTCTCGCTCCGCCGGCATTGGCACCTGGCGCAGCGGCCTGCGCTGGTTGCCGGGCTTCGTCGGGCCGTTCCCTCCACCGCTCTGGATGAGCGCCGGCCTCTCGATTGTTGACGCTTATTCTAGGTGCCAGTCAGCCAGTTGTCAAGGTTGACCGCACTGGGAGGCCACTTGTCGGTATCCGGGCGGCGGGTGCTGCGTAGCCGGTCAGTTCGACATACCCCTGTCCCGCGATGCGCGCTCCAGCACGCTGGGCCTGGAGGTCGACCGCGCCCTCCCAGTAGATCACCGCGGTCGAACGTACGGCCTGCAGCTCTTGGTCGAGGACCAGCGGTGTCACGGTGATGGTGAGATCAATCGATGGTATGGCTATTTCCCAGCCGCTCGGGTAGGTCGCGCCGGAGTGCGGGCTCGTCCAGGTGTTCGTGGCGCGGATGTCGATATCGGCTGCTTCCAACGCGCGGGTGGTGCCGTCCGGCACGACGACCGTGCCGCGTCGTTCGATCGGCCGTTGCTGGCTATCGCGTGATTGCCAGAGCATGAGGTCGGTTCCATCGTCGAGTTGCAACGCGAACCAGTCCCATCCACCCGGACCGAGGAGGAAGTTGCCCCACTGGTGATCGTTCCAGGCCAGTCCAGAGACCGCCAGCTGCTCTCCTGCGACTTCGAGTCTGCCTTCGACAATCAGGCGCGTCCGGGAGTAGTAAAAGGACCCGGTTGCCGGAGCCCATTCGAAATAACCCCCGTGGTGGAGGACCGGCGCTCGGGTCGATCGGAGGCTGAGGTCGAACACGAACGGTACGCTCCGCGTCGTGATCCGGTCGGACTCGCCGTCGCTCACGAGAGTCCAATCGCCGACGTGGAGTTCGAGTGGCCAGCTGGCTTGCCGTTGCGGGAGCGAGACGAGGCGCTCGTCCCAGTGGAATGCCTGTCGATCGATCAGCGTGACAGCGGCGTGCGCGGCATACACGACCGGGTAGCCGAACCGCTGGACTTGGAAGATCGCGAACTCGAAGCCGAAGCGCTCGGCCGTTGCTGCGTGGAGATGTCCGGTGTAGTACCACCACTCGGTCAGTACGTCGTGCGAGCCGAAGTCGCGTGGAAACGCGAGCGGGCCGGGAGGAGGTGGTGGTGTCAGAAACAAACTCACCGGGCGAGGGCTCGGTTCGAGGGTCGACGATGCTTCAGGAGCGGTCTGGGCTCGACAGGCAGCGAGCAGGAGACCGAGCCCGGTCAGGAACGCGCGCCGTCGCATCAATGACCCATGCGCACGGTTTCGAGCGCGCGCGCCATGCGCCGCGGCACCCACCAGTTCCACTGGCCGAGGAGGCGCATCGTCGCTGGCACCAGCAGCGTCCGCACGATGCTCGCATCCAGGGCGATCGCCAGGGCGATGCCGAGCCCCAGCGCTTTGATCAAGACAACATCGGCTGTCACGAACGCGGCGGCGACGACCACGAGGATGAGGGCCGCGCCGGTGATGATGCGACCGCTCCGGGCGAGCCCGGTCGCGACGGCGAGGCGATTGTCGTGCGTCTGGTCCCAGACCTCGCGCATCCGGCTCAGCAGGAACACCTCGTAGTCCATCGAGACACCGAAGAGAATGCAGAACATCACGATCGGGAGCGAGGCCTCCGTGAACCCGAGCGGTGAGAAACGCAAGAGCGAGCTGAAGTGACCCTCTTGGAACACGAAGACGAGAGCACCGTAGCTCGCGGTCAGGCTCAGCACATT
>Ga0065723_100787_pt1 | contig 11275 bp, 10 predicted proteins | sample TheenrcuSG05Z960_FD_59110 | JGI IMG/M metagenome (GOLD analysis project Ga0065723, IMG submission 59110) | Thermophilic enrichment culture from UC Davis - Sample SG0.5Z960 | ecosystem: Engineered > Solid waste > Grass > Composting > Bioreactor | place: USA: University of California, Davis
GGCAGCCGCTCCGAGCGGGTCGCGGACGGCGAACCGGAGGTGCTGGACGGCGGACGCACGCTCCGGCTCGCGCTGCCCCGGCTCGGCGACGGGCTGTATACGGTGACCTACCGCGTGCTGTCGTCGGACGGGCATCCGGTGGAAGGATCGTATGTGTTCGTCGTCGGCGACCCGCCCGAAGGGATTGACGCGTCGGCGTTCGACCTGCACAGCCAGCTCGGGCATGCGGGCCACGGCGCGGGCGCCGCGACGCAATTGTCGGTGAGGGAATTTCTGCTCTATGCCGTGCGGGTGTTCTATTTCGGCGCGCTGCTGCTGGCGGCCGGCTGGTTCGTCTGGTCGGCGTGGGCGCCGAAGCGTTCGGCGTCGTTCGACGCCGGATTCCGCGATTGGTGCGGACGGTGGGGGCTGCGGGTGTCGCGCGCGTTTCTGCTGGCGGGCCTCCTGTACGTGTTCTTCCATACCGTGGAGCTGATGGAAGGCGAGCCGCTGGCCGAATGGGGCCGGCTGTTCATCGAGACGAACGTCGGCCGCGCCTGGGGCGTCATGCTCGTGCTGGCGCTCATCGGGCCGCTGGTCCGGACCGCTTCGCGCGCCGTCGGCCTGCTCTGGGCGGGCGCCGCGCTGCTGGGCGAGAGCTTCTCCGGGCACGCCGCGGCCTACGAGCCGGCGTGGCTGACGATCGGGCTGGACTTCGTCCACCTCCTGGGGGCGGCGATCTGGGCCGGCGGACTCGCGATGCTGGCCGGACTGTGGGCGAAAGACCGCAAAGAGGCGGCGCGGTTCGCGGCGATTTTCAGCGGACCGGCGCTCTGGTCGATGATTGCGCTGGCGGCAAGCGGGCTGGTCAGCGTGTGGATCTTCCTGCCGGGCCCGGAGTATCTGTTCTATACGAGCTGGGGCATTCTGCTGCTCGCGAAGACGGGGCTTGCGGCGCTGGCGGTTCTGGCCGGCGGCCTGATCCGGCTGCGGATGAGGCGCGGCGGCATGCCGCAGGGCGCGCTGGTGAAAGCCGACGCCGCCGTCATGGCCGCGATTGTCGTGATCGTCGGGCTGTTCACATATATCAGTCCTTTGCCGGCGAACGAACCGCTGTCCTATCACAAAATGGGCGAGGATATGCACTTGACGCTGCGCATAACCCCGAACGTCCCGGGCGACAACACGTTCATCGTCAAGGTGTGGCTGCCGGAGCCGAACGGCGAGCCGAAATCGGTCGTGCTGCGGCTCCGTTCGGAAGACCGCCCGGACGCGGGGCCGATCGACGTGCCGCTTGAGCCTTACGAGGATGCGGAGATCGACAATTTCTCGGGATTCGTGAAGTCGACCTGGCGCGCGGAGGGTCCGTATCTGCCGTTCGCGGGCCGGTGGACGGCGGAGATCCGCGTGGTGGACGCGGAGGACAACGAGATGGTCCATCGCCGGTCGTTCCGGAATTACTAAATCGAGATGCGATTGCGCGGGGTGTTGCGATGAAGCTGTCCTATCGGACGATCAAGCACCTGATCCTGTGGACGCCGACGGTCACGATCGGGCTGTGGGAATATGTGCGGCACACGGTGCTGCTGCCCTATGTGTCGATGGATCTCGGCAACCTGCTCGCGCCCGTGATCGTACTGCTCGTGTCGGCCACGCTGCTGCGCAAGCTGTTCGCGATGCTCGAGGCGACGCAGGAGGAGCTGCAGCGCGAGCGGACGCTGAAGGCGGCGCTCGAGGAGCGGGAGCAGCTCGCGCGCGAGCTGCACGACGGCATCTCGCAATCGCTGTTCCTGCTGTCCGTCAAGCTGGACAAGCTGGACCGGACGGATTGCGGCGAGGAGGCGCGCGAAGTGAGCGCCGCGATCCGCGAGACGATCCGCCGCGTCTACGACGACGTCAGGCAGTCGATCGCGAATCTGCGCAGCATGCCGATGCCGGGCGACTTCTCGTGGATGGCCTCGGTCGAGGCGCTCGGCGGCGAGGTCGAGGATGCCGGCATCCGGTTCGAGTGCACGGGCCGGCTGCCGGACCGGCTGCTGACGAACAAGGAGAAGGTGGAGCTGCTCGCGATCGTGCGCGAGGCGGTGCTGAACGCGCGCAAGCACGCGCGCGCGCGGACGATTCGCGTCGCGATGGAGCCGTCGGCGGGCGGGGGCTTCAGGTGCGAGATCGCGGACGACGGCGTCGGGCTGGACGAGNCGCGCCTCAAGGCGTTCGACCGGTACGGCGTGCGGATGATGCGCAGCCGGGCCGGGGAGATGGGCTGGGCGTTCGACATTCGCTCCAATCCCGGCGGCGGCACGACGGTGACGGTGGAGAAGGCCGGCACGGCGGAGCGTTCGGCGCGGGAACATCCCGTCCCGGACGGTCCGCGCGGTTAGGATGGACCTGAGCGCCGGACGTATTGTGCGNATCGTGCGGATCGGAGAATCGTCCGGTTCCGGCGGGCGTATTTTCAAGAGGATGGCAGGCGTTATGGAAAGGTGATGACTGGGCATGACGATTCATCGGGATGACGGGATGGACGGCGGACGTCGGCGGCCGGCGAAGGGGAGCGGTACCGGTTCCTGATCGTCGACGACCATCCGCACGGGCGCGAAGGGATGCGGGACATTCTCGAGGCGGAGCCGCGCTTTGCGGTCGTCGGCGAGGCCGCATCGGGGGAAGAAGCGCTGGAGATGGTTCGGATGCTGAAGCCGGACATCGTGCTGATGGACGTGAACATGCCGGGCATGGGCGGGCTGGAAGCGGCGCAGCTCGTGAAGCGCGCGGCTCCGGATGTGCGCATCGTCATGGTGACCGCGCACGACGAGCCGGCGTTTCTGTTCGAGGCGCTGCGCTGCGGGGCGCAGGGCTTCCTGCCGAAGAACGTCCGGCCGTCCGTCTGGCTGGATTACCTGCGCGCCATCGCGAACGACGAGACGCCGATGTCATCGGAGATCGCGCGCATGCTGCTCAACACGTTTACGGGCGGTTCGGCGCCGGGCGGGGCTGCGGACCGGGAGTCCGGCAATCGGCAAGAGGGCGCGGCGCCGGCGGACCGGCCGGCGCGGCGGTCGTGGCTGTCGCGCAGAGCGCCTTCGTCCGCCCCGGCTCCGGCTTCCGATTCGCATTCCCGCACGCGCCGCGCGTTCGGCATTCTGACGCCGCTCACCGCGAGGGAGCGGGAGGTGCTCGAGTGCGTCGCCAGCGGCGATTCGAACCGCGACATCGCCCTGAAGCTCGGCCTGTCGGAGCATACGGTCAAGAATCATCTGAAGAACATTCTGCAGAAACTCCATCTCGACAATCGCGTGCAGCTTGCGCGTTACGCCTACGAGACCGGCATCGTCGGGCGGGACGGGGATCGTGACGGGGATGAAGCGCGGCCGCAAACGTAAGGATGCATCCTTGAAGGCCATGAAGACTTGCTGACGGATTGCGGAGTACGGGCATTCCAAAGCGGGAGGACGAACGCCGCGGTTTGACAAGCCGGGGAGCGGGATCGATGAACTCGTTGGATATCAAGCTTCCTTACCGTTATGTGATGTCGCACGCGGTTCTGAACGGGAAAGCGCTGAAGTTCGCCATCGACCATGGTGACATGGCCAAAACATCAGCCCGGGAACATGCCGAATATGTGATCGTGACGGAAGACAGCCCGTCCCGGCTTGTGATGGACAGGATGTGGCAGTATTGAAACGGGTTCATGAACATAAGGACCGTTTTTTCCGATCCGCCGGGGATTTGCGAATCGATCCACGCCGATTTCGACCGCCCCGGGGAAATATCGGGTTTTGTCCGTTGCATGCCGGCGCGGGAGCCTCTGTCCGATTCGATGGAGAATTTTTCATATTCCATAGCCCTTTCGCGTCATGCCGACGCCCGTCCGCCGCGTTACACTGGGTAACGGATACCAATCGGAAAGGACGGGATTCATTGCGATGAAGCGATTTTTTGCTGCGGCAATGGCGGTCGCCGCGTTCCTGCTGGCGGCATTGCCGGCCTCGGCGCATGTGACGATCTGGCCGGGCGAGGTGGAGCAGGGCGCATATACGGTGTTCACGGTGCGCGTGCCGAGCGAGAAGGAAGGCACCGAGACGACCGCGGTGCGCGTCGTGTTCCCCGAAGGCGTGTCCATCGCCCGCTTCGAGCCGAAACCGGGCTGGACGGTCGAATTCGCGCGCAACGACGGTCAGGCCATCACCGAGGTGACCTGGACGGCCGAACCCGGCCATGGTCTCGACGTCACCGAATTCACGGAGTTCCGCATGTCCGGACGCGTGCTGCCCGACGCCGACACCTCAAGCCCGCTCGTCTGGAAGGCGTACCAGACCTACGCGGACGGCAGCGTCGTCGAGTGGATCGGCGCGCCGGGCACCGATTCGCCGACTCCGGCGCCGACGACCACCGTCTTGCCCGGCAGCGGCGGCGCGGGCGACGGCCACGGCCACGACACGGGATCGCAGACCGCGGCTTCGNCTTCCGCTTCGAAGGAGGACGGCTCGATCGACGTGCTGATCACGGCGCTCCTCATCTTCGCGATGGTGCTGTCGATCACGTCGCTCACCATGTCGGTTGTGGTTTACCGTCTCGTGAAGCGCAAGTAATCCGAACCCTCTGCACAAGAACCCGCCGCACTTGCAAACCGAATCCGAATGTCTATAATAGAAATCAATGTTATCGACCCAAATGCCATGACGGAGACAAGTACGCAGCGTCAGGCCGCACAGGGAAGGGACGCCGGAGACTGAGAGCGTCCCCGCGGGATCCGGCTGCCGAAATTCCCTCCGTAGCAGGCCGCTGAACGGGATATCGCGCGCCTGATCACCCGCGGTTCCCCAGTAGGCTGCGCCCGGCGCGGTCCGTTATCCGCACAATGAGCAGCCGTCGGCGGCGTCCGCTTCATGCGGTGTCTGCCGATTGCGGCAGGCATGCGCGCGGCGTTTGCCGGATGCGCGCTTGTCCATGGCTGGAAGAAGGGTGGTACCACGGTCCTCTCGTCCCTTGCGGGCGGGAGGTTTTTTATTCCTGGAAGCACAGAGCTGGAGGTATCGAATCGCGATGAAGGAACGTCTGGAGGCGCTTCGCGAAGAAGCGCTGCGGGAGCTGGCGGAAGCCGCCGATCCCGCCCGTCTGAACGACCTCAGGGTCAAATATCTCGGCAAGAAGGGCGCGCTCACCGAAATTCTGCGCGGCATGGGCGGCCTCTCGGCCGAAGAGCGGCCGATTGTCGGCCAGATCGCCAACGAAGTTCGCGGCGCGATCGAACAGACGATCGAGGAGAAGCAGCGGCTGTTCCAGGAGCAGGAGACGGCGCGCCGGCTCAAGGCCGAGACGGTCGACGTCACGCTGCCGGGACGGAAGCCGCCGACCGGCGCGATCCATCCGCTGAACAGAGTGGCGCGCGAGATCGAGGACGTGTTCCTCGGCATGGGCTACACGATCGCGGAAGGGCCGGAGGTCGAGACGGATTTCTACAACTTCGAGGCGCTCAACCTGCCGAAGGACCACCCGGCGCGCGACATGCAGGACTCGTTCTACATCACGGACGAAATTCTGCTCCGCACGCAGACGTCGCCGGTGCAGATCCGCGCGATGCGGGCGATGAACGGGCAGACGCCGCTCAAGATCATCTGCCCGGGCAAAGTCTACCGCCGCGACGACGACGACGCGACGCACTCGTTTCAGTTCAACCAGGTGGAAGGTCTCGTCGTGGACAAAAACATCCGCATGAGCGATCTCAAGGGGACGCTGCTGACGTTCGCCCGCGCGATGTTCGGCCCCCAGGCGCGCATACGGCTCCGGCCGAGCTTCTTCCCGTTCACCGAGCCGAGCGTCGAAGTCGACGTGTCGTGCGTGCAGTGCGGCGGCAGCGGCTGCCGGATGTGCAAGCATACCGGCTGGCTCGAAATTCTCGGCGCCGGCATGGTGCATCCGCGCGTGCTCGAATACGGCGGCTACGATCCGCACGAGGTGAGCGGCTTCGCCTTCGGCCTCGGCATCGAGCGCGTCGCGCTGCTGAAGTACGGCGTGGACGACATCCGGAATTTCTATCTGAACGACATGCGGTTCCTGCGCCAATTCGCGCGGATGTAGGGAAAGGGGCGGCAATATCGCGATGAGAGTTTCGTACGCATGGCTGACAGAATATATCGACCTCGAGGGTGTGACGCCCGAAGAGCTGGCCGAGATGATGACGCGCGGCGGCATTGAGATCGACGCGATCGAGCGGCGCAACAAGGGCGTTTCCCATGTCGTCGTCGGGCGCGTGCTGGAAAAGGCAAAACACCCGGACGCGGACAGGCTGAGCGTGTGCAAGGTGGATGCCGGCACCGGCGAGACGCTGCAGATCGTCTGCGGCGCGCCGAACGTCGCCGCGGGGCAGAAGGTGCCGGTGGCGCTGGTCGGCGCGAAGCTGCCGGGCGGCGTCGCGATCAAGCGCGCGAAGCTGCGCGGCGTCGAATCGCAGGGCATGATCTGCTCCGCGAAGGAGCTCGGCATCAACGACAAACTGCTGCCGAAGGAGATGCAGGAGGGCATCCTCGTCCTGCCCGAAGACAGCGAGATCGGCGCGCCGATCACGGATGTTCTCGCGCTCGACGACGCGGTGCTCGAGCTCGATCTGACGCCGAACCGCGCGGACTGCCTCAGCATGCTCGGCGTCGCCCATGAAGCCGCGGCGCTGACGGGCCGGCAAGTGAAACTGCCGGATGTGAACGTGGAAGGCGGNCCGATCAAGGCGTCCGACAAGATCGCCGTGACGATCAGCGCGCCGGAGCATTGCTTCCGCTACGCGGCCCGGTACATTCAGGGCGTGAAGATCGGGCCTTCGCCGCAGTGGATGCAGAACCGGCTGATTGCGGCCGGCGTCCGCCCGATCAACAACATCGTCGACATCACGAACTACGTCATGCTCGAATACGGCCAGCCGCTGCACGCGTTCGACGCCGACAGGCTGGGCGGCCGGATCGACGTCCGGCTGGCGCGGCCGGGCGAGACGATGGTGACGCTGGACGACCAGGAGCGCAAGCTGGACCCGGACATGCTGCTCATTACGGACGGCGAGCGTCCGGTGGCATTGGCCGGCGTGATGGGCGGCGCGAACACGGAGGTGTCGGATGAGACGGTGAACGTCGTGCTGGAGTCGGCCGANTTCGACGCCGCNTCGGTGCGCCGCACGTCCCGCCGCCTCGGNCTTCGCTCGGAGGCGAGCCTCCGCTTCGAGAAGGGCGTCGANCCGNCGCGCGTCGTGCCGGCNNTNGACCGCGCCGCCGCANCTNATGGCGCTNTNCGCGGGCGGCACGGTCGCGGAAGGCGTCGTNCAGGCCGTCGTNCGCGANGCGGANCCGGCNNNNGTCCGNGTTTCTCTCGCGAAAATCAACGGCCATCTCGGCACGTCGCTGTCCGCCGAAGAGGTGCGGGCGATTTTCGCGCGGCTCGGGTTTGAAACCGAATGGTCCGCGGACGGCGTGTTCACCGTGAAGGTCCCGACCCGCCGCGGCGACATCTCCATACCCGAAGACCTGATCGAGGAAGTCGCGCGGCTCCATGGCTACGACAACATCCCGTCGACGGCGATCGAGGGCAGCACGACGATCGGCCGGCTGACCGGACCGCAGGCGATCCGCCGCGCGCTTCGGCAGAAGCTGGCTGATTCCGGACTGCAGGAGACGTTCACCTATTCGCTCACGCATCCGTCCCGCACGCGCATGTTCACGCTGCTCGCCGAAGGCGCGGTGCCGATCCGCGTCGCGATGCCGATGAGCGAAGACCGGAGCGAGCTGCGCACGAGCCTCGTGCCGAGCCTGATCGACGCCGCGATCTACAACCGGAACCGGAAGAACGGGGATCTCAGGCTGTTCGAGATCGGCAGCGTCTTCCTGACGAACGAGGAGACGCTGACGGAGCTGCCGCGGGAGCGCCACCGGATCGCGGGCCTCATCACCGGCAGCCGGACGGACGCGCAATGGAACGTGAAGGCGGAGCCGGTCGACTTCTACGACGCGAAGGGCGTGCTCGAGACGATTTTCGAACTGTTGGGCGTGAGCAATCGCGTCCGCTACGAAGCGGCCGCGCTGGACAACCTGCATCCGGGCCGGGCGGCGAAGGTTATGCTCGACACCGGGAGCGGCGAGATCCTGATCGGCTACGTCGGCCAGCTCCATCCGACGGTTCAGCTTCGGGAGGAACTGGACGACACGTACGTCTTCGAGCTCGCGCTCGAGCCGCTGTATGAATATGCGGATACCCGGATCACCCAGCAGCCGCTGCCGCGCTATCCGTCCATCGACCGCGACCTCGCGGTGCTGGTCGACCGCTCGGTCGAAGCCGGCAGCCTGCTCGGCGCGATCCGCGAAGCGGGCGGCGATCTGCTTGAATCGGTCAGCGTGTTCGACGTTTACGTTGACGACCGTCTCGGCGCGGACAAGAAGAGCGTCGCGTTCTCGCTCGTCTACCGCCATCCGGAGCGGACGCTGACGGACGAGGAAGCCGCCGAGCGCCATGCCGCGGTCGTTGAACGCCTCGCTTCCGACTTCGGCGCCGAATTGCGCAAGTAGGCAGGAAACGGTCCCAGCCGCATCGAAGTAAGTCGACGGACGTTCGATGCGGCTTTATTGCTTCTGGAAGTCTGATGCCGNCGACCGCAACTTCAAACAGGGAGGATACACCGATCATGGACGCCGAACGCACCAGGGTGACCGTCGACATTTTCGGGCATCAATACCGTCTGACCGGCCATTCCAGCGCAGAGTACATCAGGCGTGTGGCGGAAATGGTCGACGAGAATATGAACCGGCTCGCGCGCCAGTTCCCGAGGCTGGACATGCCGCGGATCGCCGTGCTGACCGCAGTCCATATGACGGACGAGGTCATCCGCCTCCGCGAGGAGACGTCGAAGCTGCGCCAGGAAGAGGAGCGGCGCCGGAAGGCGGAGGAGGAGCTCGCGGAAGCGCGGGCGGAACTGGAACGGCTCAGGGCCGAGCGGGAACGGATGCGGCAGGAGATGGCCGCCGAACGGCAGAAGGCGCAGGAGGAAGCGGCGCAGCGCCGGCGCGAAGCGGATCAGCGGCTGGCGGCCGCCGAAGCGGACTGGCGGCGGATGTACGAGGAGCGGGAAGCCGAGCTGCGGCGGGAAGCCGAAGCGCGAGAGGCGCAGTACGAGCTGCAGCTCGCCGAATTGCGGCAGGAGGCCGAGGCGAAGGAGGCGCGGCACGAACAGCAGATCGCCGAACTGCAGCGGGAGGCCGAGGCGCGGGAGGCGCGATACGAACAGCAGATCGCCGAACTGCAGCGGGAGGCCGAGGCGCGGGAGGCGCGATACGAACAGCAAGCCGCCGAGTTGCGCGAACGGGCCGAAGCGGCGAAGCGCGATGCGGAGGAGCAGCGGCGTCTTGCCGCGCAAGCCGATCGCGCCGCGGGCGAGCTGCGCGGACGGATCCGGCAGCTGGAGCAGGAAGCGGCCGGGCGCGCGGGCAAGCTGCGCGAACTGCAGGATCAGATCGAGCGCCTGACCCGCGAACGGGACGAGCAGGTTGGCCGCGGTTTGAGGCTGACGGAGAAGATCAGCGAACTGGAAGCCGCGGCGGCCGAATGGCGCGGGCGGGCCGAGGCGCTTGAGGAAGAGCGCAGGCAGGCGGACGCGCGCGCGGCCGAATGGGCGGAGAAGTTCGAGGCGGAAGCCGGGCGCGCCCGCGCGGAGGCGGAAGCGCTGCGCGAGAAGCTGGAGGCCGTCGAGGAACAGCTCGCGCAGGCGCGGCTCGGGGCCGAGAGCCGGATCGCGGAATTGCAGGAAGCCTACGACCGGCTGAACGTCGAGCATATCCGGCTCAAGGACGAATACGCGAAGCTGCAGAACGAATTCAACGAGTGGATCGAGCTGATCGAATCGAACGGATAATGATGAATTGGCCGGCAGGGAAGACGGAAATTCCGAATCCCGGCCGGCCAATTTATTGGACGAAATGTTGTGATTGGATTTCGTAATGTGGTATACACGTTACGGCGCCGGGAACGCGCCCCGAAGCCCGTCACCTGACGCNGCGACTTCGCCGCANCNCCCAAAACAAGCTCACGCCTCGACGATCAGCTTCGCGAACATCTTCGAATGCCCGGTGCCGCACGGAATGTTGCAGACAATCTCATATTCGCCGGGCTTCTCGAAGGTGACCGTCACCGTCTGGCCGTCCCGCAGCTCGATGCCGGTCTTCGGAATCCGGATGCCGTGCACTCCTTCTTCGCTGATGAAATGGAANTTTACGGCGCTGCCGCTTTTCACGCGGTACTCGGCCTGGTCGAACTCGAAGTTTCTCGCCTTGACCTCGATCTCGCCGTCCGCCTTCGTCTGGTTGGACTGATCGATGATGATGCCCTCCGCGCCGCCGTCCTTGCCGCCTCCGCACGCCGCCAGCAGCCCGGCCAGCACGATGGCGGCGGCCAGAGCCGCAAGCTTCCGTGTCCGCATCCCGTATCCCTCCAAAAGGACAAAGCCATAAAATTTTTCATGAATTGTGACATTAATCATTGTAACGGATTTTTCGGGACGGGACATGGCAAACTGATGGAGGAAGATTGACAAAAACGTGAACGAACCATAAAAGAACGGCGCAAAAAACAGCTTTCCCTGTGCGGAAAAGCTGCCGGATTGACAACTGCTCCCGGACCGGATCAGGCGCTCCCGACGGTACCGGTTCTTGACGGCATCTCTGATCGGGCCTGCCGGAGGTATTTTGCGGCGTCTGTTCGGCGCGCCCGCCGGACCGGATGATTACGGTGCGAGCGTGGTCAAGATTTCTTCGCGGCCTCGTACGGCGTGCTGACCGGTATGAACAGGTCGATGATCCCGATGACGAGCGCGGCCAGGATGGCGCCGAGCCAGGTCACTTCCACATCGCCGACGACGAACTGGGCGAGCCAGATGACCACCGCGCTGGCGATGAAGCCGACAATGCCGCGTCCGAACGGCGTAACCTTCTTGCCGAACAGGCCTTCGACGATCCAGCCGAGCACCGCGATCACGATGGCGAGGAGCAGGGCGCTCCAGAACCCGCCGACGCTGAACCCGGGAACAATCCAATCCACGACCATCAAGACGAGCGCTGAAACGATGAAACGCACTACGGTTCCGAGAAAGTTCATGGCACTCTCCTCCTAATGCGAAATGGCTGCGGGCGCCGCTGCGGTGTTCGGCGTTAGTGTTCCCGCATTCACCGGGTTCATGCGCCCGGAAGGTTCATCAGGCGCGAAATGGCGCGAGGCCCGGCCATCGGCTATAATAGTGGGCTGAGAGGAGTTGTGGCGGGTTGGACGGCAAAGT